>Ga0268298_10004280_pt1 | contig 14033 bp, 9 predicted proteins | sample WWTPWeurt_MetaG_FD_194462 | JGI IMG/M metagenome (GOLD analysis project Ga0268298, IMG submission 194462) | Activated sludge microbial communities from WWTP in Nijmegen, Gelderland, Netherland - WWTP Weurt | ecosystem: Engineered > WWTP > Aerobic digester > Activated sludge | place: Netherlands... | reverse complement strand
ATGCCCATGTACTTGCCCCGATTTCGGGGCGGATTGGGCGCTCCATGGTCACCGAAGGTGCCCTGGTCGGGAAAAGCGAAGCAACGCTCATGGCGACCATTGAACAAACGGATCCGATCTACGTCAATTTCACCCGGTCGCATTCGGAGGCCGCTCGTCTCAGGCGGGCCTTCGAATCGGGTAAATCGAAGTTTGGCCAGAACGGGGGTGTGGAACTGGTCCTCGATGATGGCAGCAGTCATCCGCATCCCGGGCATTTGCTGTTCACTGACTTGGCGGTTGATCCAGGGACGGGTTCTATTCAAATGCGGGCCATTTTTCCCAATCCCGGTCGCAAGCTGCTGCCTGGGACCTTCGTGCGAGTGCGTATTCCTCGGGAAGTCGTGACCGCTGGGCTGACGGTTCCGCAGCTGGCGGTCCAATCCGGTACGCAAGGGCAGTTTGTCATGACGGTCGCCTCGGACGGCACGGCAAGCGTCAGGCCAATCAAGACGGGGGTAATGCTCGGCACCGATTGGTTGGTGACCGAGGGATTGAGCGGCGGCGACAAGGTCATCCTGACCGGCTTGCAAAAAGTCCGCCCCGGTGGTGCCGTGAAAGTGGTCGGGGCCGAGGGGGCGGCGCCCGGATCTTCGCCTGCGGTCGCAGAAAAGTAGGAGAGGCAGGGTGCTGGCCAGATTTTTCATCGATCGGCCCATCTTTGCCTGGGTGATCGCGATCGTTATCGTGCTTGCCGGGGCGCTGGTGTTGAAAAAATTGCCGGTGGCGGCCTACCCGTCGGTGGCTGCTCCGGCGATTGCTTTCAATATCACCTACCCCGGTGCATCGGCGCGCGTGGTCGAGGAAACAGTGACCGCCCTGATCGAGCAGGAAATGAATGGCATCGAGCACCTGCTCTATATGGAGGCATCATCGGAACTGGGCGGCGGTACGCTGACACTGACTTTCGAGCCAGGCACGAATGTCGACGTGGCTTCGGTCGAGGCGCAGAATCGTTTCAAGCGCGCCGAGTCCCGGCTTCCCGAGGAGGTTCGCCGGCTTGGCGTGCCGGCGATCAAGCAGACTCGCAATATTCTGATGATCGTCGCTGTTTACTCGCCGGATCGCAGCCTGGACAACGTGGCTACGGGCAGTTATGTGGCCGCCAACGTGCTCAACCACATTCGTCGCGTCAAGGGTGTGGGCGAGGTGCAGCTACTCGGCACCGAGTATTCCATGCGCATCTGGTTGAGGCCGGATCGGTTGCATGCCTTCAGCCTTTCCCCCGGGGATGTGTTGTCCGCGGTGCGTGCCCAGAATGTCCAGTTGGCCACTGGCGAGCTTGGCCAGGCACCCGCTGACGACAAACAGCAGTTCAACGCGCCGATTGTTACGCGGGGTCGATTGCAGACGCCCGAAGAGTTTGGCGAGATTATCGTCAGGGCGCGTCCAGATGGTGCTGCGGTCAAGGTCAAGGATGTTGCTCGGGTCGAGCTTGGGGCACAGGATTATGGCGTCTTCGCGCGCCTGGACAGGCAACCGACGGTGGGCATGGCGGTCCGCCTGACTCCCGATGGTAATGCCCTGCAGACGGCGCGGAACATCAAGGTGAAGATGGCCGAACTGGAGAAGTTTTTCCCCAAGGGCATGGCCTGGGATGTGCCATACGACTCCTCGCGCTTTGTCGACATCTCGATCAACGAGGTGGTCATTACCCTTTTCGAGGCGATGTTGCTTGTTTTCCTGGTGATGTACCTGTTCCTCGAGAATCTCCGTGCCACGCTCATTCCGGCGGTGGTGGTGCCTGTCGCGCTGACCGGTGCCATGATTGGTCTTTACCTGTTCGGCTATTCGATCAACGTGCTGACGCTGTTCGCCATGGTTCTAGCCATCGGCATTGTGGTCGATGATGCCATTGTCGTGGTGGAGAACGTCGAGCGCATCATGAGTGAGGAGGGGCTCGCGCCGCGCGACGCCACGCGCAAGGCGATGGATCAGATATTTTCCGCCGTGATCGGCATCACCTCCGTGCTTTGCGCCGTGTTCCTGCCAATGGCGTTCTTTGGTGGAGCTGTCGGCGCCATCTATCGACAGTTTTCGGTGACGCTACTGCTGACGATGCTGTTTTCCGCACTCATGGCGCTGACGCTGACGCCGGCGATGTGCGCGACCATTCTTCACCACTCCCCAGGTAGGGAGGTGATGCCTACCCGGGGGTTCTTCGGCTGGTTCAATCGCCTCTTTGCCAGAACCCTGCAAGGCTATTCGGCGATCGTTGGCCGGATGTTGCGCCGTACCGTTCGCTTCATGGTGATCTACTTGACCATTATTGTCGCAACCATCTGGGTGTTCATGCGCCTGCCGGGGAGTTTTCTGCCGGAGGAGGATCAGGGTTACTTCGCCAATCTCGTTCAACTTCCGGCTGGGGCGTCCCAGGCCAGAACCCTGGAAGTGATCAAGCAGATGGAAACCTATTATCTTGATCAACCCGAAGTTCGTCATACCGTTGGCGTGGTGGGTTTCTCCTTCTTTGGCAATGGTCAGAACGCCGGCACCATGTTCGTCCCCCTGAAAGACTGGGACGAGCGCCGCGAGCCCGGGAGCGATGTCGTGGCGCTGATTCGGCGCGCCAACGCAACCTTGTCGCGAATCAGGGAGGCTTTTGTCGTTGCGGTGAATGTTCCCGCGATCCCGGATTTGGCCGCGACCGGTGGTTTCGATTTTCGGTTGGAGGATCGCGGGGGCCATGGCCGTGAGAAACTCATCGAGGCGCGCGACATGGTGCTGGCCATGGCGGCTCGAAGTCCCGTGCTGGCGGGCGTTCGTCCCGAGGGGCAGGAACCTGGACCGCAGTTCATGCTGGAGATCGACCGGGCCAAGGCCAAGGCATTATCAGTCGATCTCGGGCAGCTTAACGAGACGCTTCAGTCGGTGCTTGGTATTGCCTACGTGAATGACTTTGTCCGCCAGGGCCGCATCCTGCGCGTGCAAATGCAGTCAGAGCCCTCTGGACTTGCCACGCCGGACGAGATACTTCGGTTGCCCATCCGCAACATGCGGGGTGAAATGATCCCATTGGCCGAACTGGCGAGACCGCAGTGGATCGTTGGCATGCCGAGACTGGATCGCTACAACGGCATGCCGTCGATGAAGATATCCGGTGTTCCGGCGCCGGGGCATAGCACGGGTGAGGCGATGGTTGCGATGGAGAACATTGCCGGTCACCTGCCTGACGGATTCGGCTATGAATGGTCCGGGTCGTCGTACGAGGAGCGGTTGTCGGGCACGCAGGCTCCACTACTGTTTGGTTTGTCACTGCTGGTTGTGTTCCTTGCCTTGGCGGCGCTGTACGAGAGTTGGACGATTCCGCTGGCGGTCATTCTCGTCGTGCCGCTGGGCATTTTCGGTGCCGTGATGGCGGTGACCTTGCGCGGCTTGCCCAATGATGTGTTCTTCAAGGTTGGACTGATTGCCACGATTGGTTTATCGGCAAAGAATGCAATCTTGATTATCGAGTTTGCCAAGACCCGTCATGAGCAAGGCATGGACTTGTTGGGAGCGACGCTGGAGGCTTGTCGACTTCGATTTCGTCCCATCCTCATGACGTCGCTGGCCTTTGTTCTTGGTGTGCTACCGCTCGCCATTTCCTCGGGTGCCGGCGCTCAGAGTCGCCACGCCATTGGTACCGGTGTGATGGGTGGAATGATTGGCGCGACGGTGCTGGCGGTTTTCCTCGTGCCTGTGTTTTTCGTCGTGGTCAAACGCTTAATGAAAACTTAAGTAGCATGGCGTGCGAAGGAGTCAAGGAGTGAGCAACGGTAACTGGGTGGCGATCTGGCTTGGATTGATGGCGGTAGCGCTCGGCGGGTGCAACCAGAAGCCGACATACGTCCGGCCAGAGGTACCCTTGCCGAGCCAGTGGCCGGATTTGGTGGCCTACGGCGGACGTGAGGTCCGGCATCTCGATTGGCGGACATTCTTCACCGACCCGCGCTTGAAAGCCTTGATCGCGCTCGCATTGGAGAACAGCCGTGACCTGAGAGTGGCAATGGCTCGAGTTGCCGAGGCCAGAGCACTGCACGGTGTTCATGGGGCGGAAACTATGCCGACGGTAATTGTTGGCGGGGGTGATGCCGTGGCTCGCCTGCCAGGAGACCTTGCCGGTACGGGGCAGCCCTCGCTGTCGCGACGATATGACGTTAGTCTCGGCATCGCCGCCTTCGAGCTGGATTTCTGGGGGCGTGTTTCGAGTCTGCGGGATGCCGCACTGGCGAGTTTCCTTGCAACCGAACAGGCTTATCGTTCCTTCCGACTCGTGCTGATTGCCGATGTCGTGGATGCCTATCTAGCGCAGCGCGAATCGGTGCAACGCTTGGCGCTCGCGCGCGACACCCTGCGTGCGCGTACCGAAAGCCTGGTTTTGGTAAAGAAGCGGCAAGAGGCCGGGCTCGCCAGCGATCTAGATTATCTTTCGGCAGATGGTGCCCTCCAGGCTGTTCGAGGAGATATCGCGGCACTCGAGCGTCAGCGCGAGGCTGTCGACAACTCGATGCGCTTGCTGGTCGGATTGCTTCCGGATGACTTGCCCGGAGGCTTGCCGCTGAACGAGCAGGGTCTTGATCTTGATCTTGCCGTTGACTTGCCTGCGGAGGTGCTGCTTCGTCGGCCGGATGTGCACGCCGCCGAGCAAACGCTAATCGCCGCCAACGCCAACATCGGGGCGGCTCGTGCGGCCTTCTTTCCACGCATTGCACTTATCGGCAACTTTGGCACTGCCAGCAGCGCATTGTCGGGCCTGTTTCGCGCCGGATCGGAGGCCTGGGTGTTTCAGCCTAGCCTCACCCTGCCCTTATTTGACGGCGGGCGCAACCAGGCCAATGTGGATATTGCCGAGGCGCGCAAGGTCATCGCAGTCGCGCAATATGAAAGGACGCTTCAGCACGCATTTCGCGAGGTTGCCGATCTCTTGGCGGCTCGCGGCCGCCTGCGCCAGCAACTGGACGCACAGGAAGCCGCTGAACGGGTTCAGGCGCAACGGCTAAACATTGTCGAGGCACGCTATCGAGGCGGCATTGCAAGCTATCTGGAACTTCTTGATGCGCAGCGGGATTCCCTCGCGGCGAGGCAGGCCACCGTCCAGCTACGCCGGCAATGGCTGTCGACGGCGAATCAGCTGTTCAAGACGCTGGGAGCCGGTTGAGCGGATTCTTCTTGGTCACGGGCGACCGAAAAGCTTCTTGAGGAAGCCCGAGACTTTGTTCCACAGTACGGTGAGAACCACGGCCACCACGTTGATGGAATCCTCTTTCGGTGGTTTCGTGCGTGGCTGGGGTTGAGGTGAAGGGGACGCCGTCGCTGTCGAACCGGCTTCGGCAATCGATGGCTGACTGGCCGGACTCTGCCCAGGGACTTCTAGAAGCGATCTCACGTTGGCGACGTACTTCTTGATGATTTGCGCCGAGACCCCTTCGATCATGCCGCGCCCGACCTGTACGATCTTGCCGGTCAGATCGACGCTCGAACTGCAACATACCTCGGTACCAGAACCATCCGCCAGTTCGATCAGTGTCGTGTCGATGGTTCCGCTGACGGTGCCGCCACCCCGCTCGTTTCCTTCGGCGAGCATTTTGACCCTGTGGGACTGCTGGTCGGCTTCAAGGTAGGTGATGGTTCCCTGATACTGCGCGCTGACAGCCCCGATCTTCAGTTTGACGGCACCGACGAAGCTCTTCTCGTCGATGATTTCCTTCAGCGAGGCTCCCGGCATGCATGCCACCACATTCTCCGGGTTGTTCATGAATTTCCACACCGCGTCTACGGGAGCGGCAACGATGAAGGTTTCCTTGATTTCGATGGCCATGTCGTATTCTGATTTCGCGTGATACCCGCCTAACCGAGCGACGGGCGTGGTTCTCGTGGCATGCCGAGAGCTCGTTCGGCGATGATGTTCAACTGAATTTCATTAGTTCCCGCGTAGATGGTATCGGCGCGACTGAACAAGAACAACTGTTGCAGGCGCGTCCGCACGGGGTCGTTCACGACGATGTCGCCATCGACTCCGAGGACATCCATGGCAAGCTTGCCCAGATCGCGATGCCAGTTGGACCAATAGTACTTGTAGATCATCGCCGGGCGCTGCAAGGAACCATCCTGAGGGCCGGAAAGCATCCGCAGAGCGTTATACCGCATAACCTTTAGCCCCATCCATGCGTGAGCCAGTCGCGCGCGGAACATGGGATTCCGGTCGGCGCCGTTGTCCCTGGCGACCTGGCAGACGAGGTCGAATTCACGATAAAAGTGCATTTGCTGGCCAAGGGTGGAAACGCCGCGTTCGAAACCCAGCAAGGCCATAGCGATGCTCCAGCCTTCGCCGGGCTGGCCGATGATATTGCTTGGTGCCGTGCGGGCACCATCGAAGAAGACTTCATTGAATTCGGCCGTGCCGGTGAGTTGCCGGATGGGCCGAATCTCGATGCCGGGCTGATCAAGTGGAACCAGCAGAAAGACGAGGCCGCGATTGCCGACAGAACCCGCTTCGCATCGTGCCAGCACGAATATCCATTCCGACTCGTGGGCGAGCGATGTCCAAACTTTCTGGCCATTGATGATCCATTCGCCGGAGCCGGGGTCCCGATGCGCCTTCGTCTGGACGTTGGCGAGGTCCGAACCGGCATTGGGCTCCGAGTATCCCTGACACCAGAATTCCGTTCCCTGGACGATTCCCGGCAGGAAACGGGATTTCTGTTCATCGGTGCCGAAGGCAAGGATGGTCGGGCCGATCAGGCCTTCACCGATGTGGCCCATTCTGCCGGGGCCGCCGGCCCTGGCATATTCCTCGTGGAAGATGATTTGTCGTGCCAGGGAGAGGCCACGCCCGCCATGGTCGGTTGGCCACCCGACACATGTCCAGCCTCCCGCGGCCAATGTCTGTTCCCATGCCTTCCGCTCGGCGGGATAGGCATCCTCGTCCCCGGGGCCGCCGCGGTGACGGAGACACTCGAAGTCCCCCCGCAGATGTTCGGCCATCCAGCAAGCAACTTCGTTGCGGAATGCCTCGTCTTCAGTCGAAAACCCAAGTTCCATGAAAAAGCCTTGTTATCGGTCAAGCAGAATCGCCGCTACCCGCTCGCGGAGCGAGTCGCAATTGCCCAGCCACTGGCCGCTGGCCTGGGCTCGCTTCAAATACAGATGAGGATCGTATTCCCAGGTAAATCCCACGCCCCCATGCAGTTGAACAGCCTCCACGGCGCAGTGGAAGAGGCAATCCGAGGCCATGGTCTTTGCGCAGGCGGACTCGAGCATCAAGGTGCTTGTCGTTGGCGAGGCCGCCACTGCACAGGCTGCTCCGAGAACCGCCGACCTGGCGGCTTCGATTCTGACCATCGCTTCGGCGCAACGATGCTTGACCGCTTGGAAGGACGATATCGGTCGGCCAAACTGCCGCCGTTCGGCGATATAGGCCAGGGTCATGTCAAGGCACTGCTGGGCGGCCCCCAATTGCTCCGCGGCGAGGGCGATGGCCGCGAGCGCCGAGGTTCGGGCAAGGCCGTTGCCGATGTTGCCCGGCATCGAAACGATCGCGTTCTCGCCGGCGTGAAGTTCGCACAAGCGGACCTCGGCAATACGTCGCGTGGCATCGATCGTCATGGATGGTTGCGTGGTGATGCCTTGGGTAGCCGCCGGGATGGCAAACAACGAGACCTGATCCCGACCGACGATGCGGGCGGGCAACAACAGCAGTTGCGCGCTTGCACCATCGGGAACATGCTGAAAATGTCCGCTGATGGAATATCCGCCAGCCACGGGCGTGGCCGTCGCCGTTACGGCATCGATATCCCAGTCCAGGCCACGTTCGCCAAAAGCGAGGGTGGCCGTAATCTCGCCGGCTGCAATGGATGGCAGATGGCCTTCTCGAGCAGCCGCCGTGCCGACCTCGAGCAATGCCGGCACGGCGAGACAAGCCGTCGCGAAATAGGGAGAGCAGAACAAGCGCCTCCCCATCTGTTCCATCAGTATGGCCTGCTCGATGATGGTCAGGCCAAGTCCGCCGAACGTCTCCGGAATTGCGATCGCGCACCAACCGAACTCCTTGCCGACCTGGTTCCAGACATCGGCATCGAAGCCAATTTCCGTTTCCATCGCCCGGCGGACTGCCGCCGACGGGCTGGCATCGGCGAGGAAAGTCTCCGCGGTTGCGCGGATCATCTCCTGTTCTGACGTAAGGGCAAAATCCATGGGTCGGGAAACCTGCGCAAGTCCAATTAAGTCGATCGAGACACTCGTCAAACCACGATAGCGTCCTTACCCACCATGGTCAGGCAAGGATTGTTTCCGTGCCATGGCCCCCAGGCATCGTCCGATTGGACGTCGTCCGGCTCGAGAGCCGACGGGAGAATCCGGTAACCATACCATCGGTCCGTGCGATGGACTTGGTGCCATCCGCCACGTCTTCGCGCTTGGCATGACACGCCGTCGTTAAGCCGGTTATTGGCGGCGGGGTACGTTATCAACGATAACCGAGGAGAAGTCGCGGTGAAGAGCAAGAAGAAGGACTACTTTGTTGCATTGACCGAGTTTCACTTCATGAATCTGCAAACCATGAGTGAAATCACTTATTACCCGGGCATGCATCACTTCCACGATAGCGTCAACGGTGTCCTGCGGGCCTGGGCAGGTCGCGACCTTGATAGTGAATGGCCGCAGCCGATCGCCAGTGAACTTATCAAGTACATGGATCAGTCGGGTACCGATGTCGCATTTTGCTTGCGTGAGCCAATGCTCGACATTACTGGCGGCACGGTTTCGATGTCCACCAACGGTTTCATGCTTCAGCAGATCGCGCCTTACCCGGGGCGCATGTACCTGGAGGCCAACGTTGGCCCGGTGATGCGACGTGGAATCAAGCACGCGAACTGGGAACTTGAGTACTTGGTCAAGGAGCAGGGGGCGCGGCTATGCAAGGTATATTCGCCCGAGGACGATGGGCCACTTAATGATCGTCGCATGTGGCCCTTTTACGAGAAGGCATGCGAACTGGGCGTACCTCTCACCATGCATACCGGCATGAGTTACGTATGTCCGCAGCCGAGCGCGCATTGCGAAGTGAAGCAACTCGACGACATCATGCTCGACTTTCCGGAACTCAAGATCATCGCCTATCACGCTGGTTGGCCGCAGTCGGAAGAATTGATCGGCTTATGCGGCAAGCACAAGAATTTGTACATGAGCCTGTCCGGGATCATCGGGTGGTATCAGCGGGCGCCGTATCGCGGCTATCACGCGATCGGCACTGCCCTGCAATGGATGCCGGCGGACAAGATCGTGCTTGGTTTCGACCTGCCATTTGACGACTTGAATCGAATTCTCGACTACATCCGCGATCTCGATATGCCAGAAGAGTTGCAGGAAAAGTGGGGATATCCGCAGGTCACGGAAGACGACAAGGCGAAGATTCTCGGGCTCAACCTCGCCAGGTTGACGGGAATCGAGCCCACCAAGCGCATCCAGCAGGGTTGATGTCATCGGCTCGCGGGGAGTAATAATGGTCACGAAACGAATGTCGGGCAAGGTGGCGTTGGTGACGGGGGCCGGACAAGGCGTGGGCCAAGGTATCGCTTTGGCGCTGGCGGCCGAGGGGGCTCGGGTTGCCGTTGCTGGCCGAACGATCGCCAAGGTCGAGGCGACCTGTCGGGACATCGAGGCCCGTGGTGGTAGCGCCCTAGCCGTGGAGTGCGATGTCAAGCGTCGCGATTCTCTCGAGAGTTGCGTCAGAATGGTGGTCGAGTGGCTAGGGGGGGTGAACATTCTGGTGAACAACGCCCAGGAAGTCCCGATGGGCAGGCTCGATCAGATTGACGAAAATAGCTTCGAGGCAGGCTGGCATTCGGGACCGCTGGCAACCTTCCGATTGATGAAGCTCTGCTATCCGTATCTGAAGGGAGATGGCAGCATCATCAACATGGCCAGCGCCGCCGGCAAGCGTTGGGATGCCACCGGGTACGGGTGCTATGGCGCAGTCAAGGAAGCTATTCGTCAATTGACGCGCGCCGCGGCTTGCGAATGGGGCAAGGACAATATTCGCACCAATGTTCTGCTGCCGCTGGCGGAATCCGCGGGGCTCAAGGGATGGACCAAAGCTCGTCCGGACGAAGCGGCTGCCTATTTTTCGACGATCCCCATGCGACGGGTAGGGGACTGCGAACACGACATCGGTCGTTTTGTCGTGGCGTTGTGTTCCGAGGAATGCCGGTATGTCAACGGGCAGAGCATCGGACTTGATGGTGGGCAAGCGTATCTCGGGTGACCGTGCCGGTCGAACCGTGTTTGGCCCGAAATGAAACGGAAAGGGCCTTGGCGGATGTTGAGCGAGCAACGTCGCCAAGAGTAGGCTTGAGTGCATTCTTGATGTCTCTTGCACTGGTGGCTGCTCTGGATAGTCCCTTCATGTTGGCAAACAGAATCTTGGAGCGCGAAAGCACTGGTTATGACTAATATTCAGGCACCCCTTGCAGGGCTGCGCATCATCGAGAGTTCCATCTTGGGGCCTGCGGCCATCACCACGGCCTTTGCCGACCTCGGCGCCGAGATCATCAAGGTCGAAACCCCCGCTGGCGATTACATACGTGAAATGACCTGGCCGATCATCGAAGGGGTGTCGCTCATGCACTATCACCTCAATCGAGGCAAGCGTGGCATCACTCTTGATTTGAGGCTGGAAACTGCGCGCGAGGTCTATCGTGATCTCGTCAAGGGTGCCGAAGTGGTGATCGAGGCATCCAAACCGGGCGCCTTGGCCAAGTTCGGCCTGGGATACGACGATCTGAAGCAGATCAATCCGCGTATCGTCTTTTGCACGGTATCAGGCTACGGTATGACGGGACCGTACAAGGACATGCCTTCGCACGGCATTGCCTACGATACTTGGGCGGGAGTCGTGATGCCCGCCTACGATGAAGAAGGATTTTGCTACATACCGGAGCATGTGGGCATCGGCATCAACGCGGCGCCCCTCTTTGGCGGACTGGCGGTGCTCGCCGCCGTGATGAGGGCGCGACAGACAGGAGTCGGAGCCTTCTTGGAATTGGCGCAGAGCGATGCCGCCGCCGCTTTCGACTGGTATCGGAGCGAAAGCCACATGGCCTATGCAAGACCGGAGGATGTCGTCACGGGCAACAAGGCGGATGGATACAAGCGTCGTCCGGTGGCTACCGCGGGAATGCGCGAGGGGGTACGGTATCAACTGTATGAGTCTTCCGACGGACATGTACTGTTCATGGCGTCGGAACAGGCTTTCTGGAAGAACTTTTGTGCGGGTATTGGTCGAATGGATCTTTTCGAAAGGTGGCCGGGGTCGAAATACGCGGATCACGCGCGCGGCAATCGAGAACTCCAAGCGATTTTGCGCGAGATTTTCAAGACCAAGACATCATGTCAATGGATTGAGTTTAGCAAGGAAGCTAACACGCCTATTGCGCCGGTAAATACGCCGAAGAACCTAGTCGAGGACCCGCAGTTTCAGGCGCGATTCAAGATCATGCCGCATGAGGACCATGGTGCCGACATGCTGGGATTTCCGGTCAGGTTCATCGCCGAGGAAATGCGACCTCCGAGCAGAGCGCCAACAGTCGGCGAGCACAACGAGGAAGTATTGCGACAGGTTCTCGGTTATGGCACCGATAGGATCGAGTCCCTGCGGCGGGAGGGTGCCTTGGGCTGACGGTATCCGCATCAAACTTTACGACAGGATGGAGCGAGTCAATGGACTTTGAGTTCTCGGAAGACGAAAACAGATTTTTGCGCGAGGTCGAGCAGTTCCTCAAGGACAACCATGACCCCAAGGTGATGGACGTAACGCGCGAAAACATGGCGCAGGTATGCGATACGCCGGAGCGTCGGGCATTCATGAAAAAGCTGGCCGCACGTGGGTGGCTGGGGATCACTTGGCCGAAGGAATGTGGCGGGCAGGACGGCGAGGGCTTTTATGAGTACTTGCTCAACGAGAAACTGTCTTCCGTAGGCGCGCCACAAATTGGCAAGGGTGTCGGGATCATTGGCAAGACCTTGATCAAGGTCGGTTCCGAGAAACTGAAGCAGGAGTTCTTGCCGCGGATTCTGGATGCCAATGTCGAGTTCGCGGTCGGTTATTCGGAGCCCGGCGCGGGTTCGGATTCCGCCGCCATGCGGCTGAAAGCCGAGCGACAGGGTGACGGTTGGGTGCTCAATGGGCAGAAGGTCTTCACGACGTCCGCGCACTTTGCCGACTGGTATTGGGTGGGCGCTCGGACTGATCCCGATGCACCCAAGCATCATGGCATTTCGTTGTTCCTGATCCCCATGAATCATCCGGGACTGACGATCCACCCGATGTACACCATGGGCAACGAGCGCACCAACGCCGTTTTCTTCGATAACGTATTCGTTCATGATGATTACCGGGTAGGCGAATTGAACAAGGGGTTTCAGTACATAGCCGAAGCGTTGGATATCGAGCGCTTCACTATGTTCACGTTTTCACCCATTCGAGGGCGGCTCGAGTTGCTATGCGACCATGTGAAGAATGGGACAAGGGACGGGAAGCCCTTGCGTGAGGATCCCGTCATTCGCCAGAGAGTTGCCCAGTTGGCCACCGAATGCGAGGTCGCGCGGGTTCTTGGCGTCAAGTTTGTCGATGCCGCGCTGAACAGTGCGAAGACGCCTACCGCGGAGGCTTCCGAGTACAAGTTGTTCGCGACGGAGCTCTCTCGCCGAATCGCCGACGCGACGATGGATATCGTCGGACCGGGGGCGCAACTGGCGCTCGGCACCTCAGATGGACCGCTCAAGGGGCGCCCGGAAAGTTGCTATACGTATACGGTGATCGACACGATTGGCGGTGGTTCCTCGGAGGTGCAAAAGAACATCATCGCCACCAGAAAACTGGGCTTACCGAGAAACTTCTGAGTGAGGCTGTTCTAGATGGCGCTTCTCGATGGCTTTACCGTGCTCGACCTGGCGAGTGTTGGACCTGCCGCCCGTGCATCGCGAATCCTGGCCGATTACGGGATGCGTGTGATCAAGGTTGCACCCGTGGCGGCAAAAGGCGCGAAACAGGTCGATCCGGTGTTTCACGCCTATGGCGCTGGCCGTGGCACCGAGAAGATTCGCGTGGACCTCAAGTCCGATGGTGGCCGCGAGAGTATCCGGCGCCTGGCGAGCAAAGTCGATGTTGTCATCGAAAGCTATCGTCCGGGCGTTGCGGAACGATTGGGTGTTGGCTACGAGCAGGTGAAGATTCACAATCCTGGAATCGTTTACTGCTCGACGAGCGGCTATGGTCAGGATGGTCCCTATGCGCAGTGGGTGGGTCATGACATCAACTATCTGGCGGTGGGTGGTTTTCTGGCCTGCAGCGGACGGGACGGCGACGGGCTTCCGGCCATTCCCGGCGCAACGGTGGCGGATAGTGCGGGGGGGGGCATGCATGCGGCGATCGCCATCGTCTCGGCCTTGCTTCATCGCGCCAGGACAGGCGAGGGAGCCTATCTTGATGTGTCGATCACCGATGGCGTTCTTAACCTGATGTCGCTCTATATCGATCAGTACCTCGCCACGGGGGAAGAAACCAAGCCGAAGTCGGCAGTGTTGACCGGAAAATACGCATGGTATGGCGTTTATGCGGCCGCCGATGGCAAGCATCTGGCAGTCGGTGCGATCGAAAATCACTTCTTCCGCAACCTTTGTCGATTGCTGGATTTGGAGCAGTTCAGCGATAGCCAGTACGATTCCGCGCGGCAGGATGAAATGCGCCGGGCATTTGAAGAACGCTTTCGCTCCCGCAAGCGGGACGAATGGGTGGCACTGTTGGCGGGCAATGATACCTGCATGGCCCCGGTTCTCGATATTGCCGAGGTAACCGTCGACCAGCATTTACGGACGCGCGGGGCATTCATGCGCGCGCATCACCCCGAGCGGGGCGATTTCGAACAGCTTTCTCCAGTCTTGGCCGGCGGCGTGCGTGCGCAACCCTTGCACGAGGTTCGGGCCAGCGGCGCCACCGACACCGATGCCGTGTTTCA
>Ga0268298_10004279_pt1 | contig 14035 bp, 14 predicted proteins | sample WWTPWeurt_MetaG_FD_194462 | JGI IMG/M metagenome (GOLD analysis project Ga0268298, IMG submission 194462) | Activated sludge microbial communities from WWTP in Nijmegen, Gelderland, Netherland - WWTP Weurt | ecosystem: Engineered > WWTP > Aerobic digester > Activated sludge | place... | reverse complement strand
AAAGCGAAAAACAGACCGACGGCGGAAAACCCTCCCAGAAGGCCGACCATCAATTCGATCTGGATAAAGCGGCGCACCAGATCCCGGGTCAGGTAGCGAGACAGCCAGGACCCCACCCCCATGGCAAAGAGGTAGGCACCGATCACGGTCGAGAACTGGGTGACCGAGTCTCCCAGGAGGTAGGACGACAGCGCTCCGGCGATCAGCTCGTAGGCGAGGCCGCAGGAGGCAACGACGAAGACCGAGGCGAGAAGGGCGTGCTGCAAGCGACGACCGGATTACTTGTGGTAGATGTGGCTGCTCCCGCTGCCGCCCGAGCGGCCGCCGGGGTTGGCCACGTCGTCGAAGAGGTTCCAGCCCTGTTTCTGGGCATAACCGAAGAACGAGAGAGCCGCCAAGCTTGCGATGAGGTAAAACTTCCGGAACATCAGTCGTCGTCCGAATCGTCCGAGGCTACGGGGGCATGGTCGCTTTCCGCCCAGCGGCGGACTTCGAAGGCCCCCCGCCGCAGGCGGGTAAAGATGGGGAAGATCGCCAGGAACAGCAAGACCAGGACGAAATTGGACCAGCCGGCGGAGCCGCTGGTCACCTCGACGCGGCTATGGACGTCCCGCGGCTCATCGGAGAAATCGGGATCGATCGCCAGGTAATAGGTTCCCGGCGGAATTCCCACGAAGACCACTTCGTCGCTGCGACTGCCTTCCGACCAGCTTTCGCCATCATCGACCCCTTCATAGTAGGACACCTCTCGAAAAGCAGGCCAGGCTTCGCCGCTAACCTTATTGACCAGATTGACGCTGAGGCCGATCCAGTTGTTCGCGAGGTCGGTTTCGTTGGTCAGCACCAGTTTGCGCGTATTGGCCCGCACCTCGAACGGGTTGCTGGCCACGGTCTCCTCGTCCCGCAGAGGCTGGAAAGCGAGTTGCTGACGCAAGAGCACTTGCCCGCCACCGATAAACGCAAAATATGCCTGGAAAAGCGTTGCAAGAAGCAGGGCCAACCAGAACAACTTGCACACTCGCCCATGGGTATCTTCCCAGGGATTCGGCTGGTTGGCATAGACCCCCACCGGCTTCGGCAGCCTTGCGGGCAAGCCAAAGGCGGTTTGGATGATCTCGGGCTCCACGTAGGCGCAGCGCGACCAGCTGAGTTCCTTGGCGGTGCGGTCGCGGGAAAGCATGAGGGGCGGCGCAACGAAATCGGCCACTGCGGATGTCTCACCGCGTCGCACCCGCCAGTTGAATTCCCCCTCGACCTGGAGGACTTCTGCCTTGCTGGTGGCGAAATGCTTGTAGCGCGCGCCTTCGTACTGCACATCCTGAAAATCGCTGCCCCCGGCAGGGTGATTTGAGAGCACGTCGACCACGTTCCAGTGCCCGTCGTATTCGGTCAGCCAGCGGTAGGTTCCCTGACCAGCCGCCAGGAGGTACTCGCCCCAGGCATAGGACACCCCCTCGCAGGTACTTTCCCGCACCATGAAACCGATGACTTCCACATCTCTACCGTCGAGTTTCCCCTTGCTTCCCAACGGAATGCGGGGCAAGTGGCGCTCGTCCCTTTGACCAAGCGCTTTGGAGAGGAGCTTGAAATTGGTGGTGGATGTGTCGACCACCGCACCGCAACTGCTACATCCCACAGCCACAATGTCCTTGGATCGCGCTTGCATCGGCGAACCGCAAGCGGGGCAACGGAAGACCTGGGCGGTCACCGTGGGCTGAGGCATGGCCATGCCTTCCCGCAGATTCGCGAGCTTCAGGGCCCCTAAGGTGACCGGGGACCCGACAAACAGCAGCGGCGGCGTTTCCGAGTAATCCAGGGTGGCGAAATTGTCGCCGCAGCGCATATCGACCACCGGCGCCTTGTAGCCCGGCCCGACCTTGAAGGGCAGTTCGCCCTGACCGGCAACGCATTCGGCGTCCTCGATATTGGTCACGGTCCACGCCCGGCTGGCCAGGGTCAGGCGCCCGCCCGGGGCCATGGATTCGAACGCCGGCAGGGGTTCCCGTACCTGATGCAGGAAGGACACCACATATTCGCCATTGGCTTCGGAGAGCCAACCGGTACGCTGATCGTCAAAAAGCAGGTGCCACTCGTTCCAAAGTCCCTCGGAGTAGCGCAACTGGATGCGGCCGATCAGGGCGAAGTGTAGTCCCTGCCAGTTCCCCTCAGTTCCCAACTGCAGGGGCGAGCGATCCTCCGCCAGGGCCGCCATCTTGCCGATGTCTTCCAGCGCCTGGTCGTGGCGGACCAGAGTGCTCTGGCAGTATTCGCAGACGGCGAAGATCGACGCCGCCGACTTGAAGACGACGGGAGCTCCGCAGGAGGGACAGACGGCGGTCTGGGCCATGGTAGGGAGCGGACGGCGCGGGGCCGCCGCCGCTTAAACCAGTTTCTTGAGCAGCTCCGCTTTCTTGGCCTCGAATTCATCCTTGGACAAGATGCCTTTCTCCATCAACCCGTGGAGCTTTTCCAGGGTCGCCACGACGTCGTCGGCGGACGCCGCCGCGACCGCCGGCGCCGCAGCCGGGGCAGTCGCAGCCGCCGCGGGCTGCATGGCTTGCGCCATGGCTTGGCCCATCACCTGCCCGAATCCGACTCCGGCACCAACCCCAACGCCTAGTCCCGCCATCCCGCCTTCGTTCTGGGCGGCGAGGGGAATGCTGTTGGCGACCTGGTACTGGGTGAATTTGCCCATGTCGCCGATCATGTTCATGCCGATCTTCTGGTCGAGGATTTTCTGGAGTTCTTCCGGCAGGGAGACGTTCTGCACCACCAGGGAGTCCAGGGCCAGGCCGAAATCGGCGAAAACCGGGTCCATCTTGGCCTTGATCGCCTTGCCAAACTCGTCCTGGTTGGCCGCCATGTCGATGAAGGCCACGCCGGATTCGCCGAACAGGTCGGTCATGCCGGCGACCATGGTGTTCCGGAGCTGTCCTTCGAGTTCCTCCCGGGTATAGCGGTCGCGGGTTCCGGAGATCTTCTGGTGGAAGGCCTTGGGATCGACGATATGGTAGGAATAGATACCGAAGGCCCGCAGGCGGACGATGCCGAAGTCCTTGTCGCGAATGGTGATGGGGTTGGGCGTTCCCCACTTCTGATCCAGTTGGGTTCGGGTGGAGAAGAAATAGAGATCGGACTTGAAGGGGGATTCGAAGAGCTTGTCCCAGTTTTGCAGGTAGGTCAGCACTGGCAGCGTCTGGGTGGTCAGCTTGTGCATGCCGGGAGAGAACACGTCGGCCACCTTTCCCTCATTGACGAAGACCGCCATCTGGGATTCCCGCACCGTGAGGCTCGCGCCATACTGAATTTCGAAATCCTGCATGGGATAGCGCCAGGCGAGGACGCCGTCGCCCTCCTCGGTCCATTGCAGGATGTCGATAAATTGTTTCTTGATGAAGTCCATCAGTGCCATGGCGTTCTCCTTCCCGAATTAAACGATGCAGGCGGCGTTGATTAAGCCGATACCCAGCGACAATGAGGCGACGAAGACCCCGGAGGCGACTTTGCCCTGGGGGATATCCTGGGCGAGATTCGGCAGGGCCAGCCGAGCGGCCGCGAAGACCGCCAGTTGGATCACACAGGCCAGCACCCCCCAACCGGCCATGATGGCAAGGTTATGGCTTACCGCAATCGCCGTCGCCACCGGCAAGGCGATCCCCAGTACGGTTCCCGACAAACTCACGGCGGCGGCGACGTTGCCCTGGCGGATCAGGGCAAGCTCGTCGTAGGGGGTCAAGAAGGTATAGACCGTCAGGAACACCGCCAAAATGGCGATGGCAGCGGCGAAGTACATTGCGAAACCGGGCAGGTTGTTGAGCACCTGGTCGAACATGACATCCCCCTCGGGTGGTCGTTTCGCCGGGATTGTCTCCCGGCGCCGGCGGATATTCAACGGGTATCGTCGGCCAGCCGATGCAGGCCGGTCAGTACCAGCAGGGGCTCCTCCTGGAAAACGATTTCCAGGGCATTCCGGATCGCTCCCGCTGCCCCGCCGAACAGCAGGCAGGGCGCCCCATCCAGGCGGCGGCTCGCCCGCTCGATTGCGCCGGCGGTCGCTTCGATGGCACCGCTGACCAGAGCATCGTTCGTATTATCGGGCGTGGGAAGATAGCGTCCCTCCGCTCTGGGCAGTCCGGCGGTTCCCCGCGCCAGAGAATCGCGCATCAAATCGAGGCCAGGCAAGATCAAGCCGCCAAGGAACTTCCCGCCAGAATCCAGCGAGTCTACTGTCGTCGCTGTTCCGGCACCGACGACCACGCAGGCTCGCCCTAAGACTTGCCTGGCTCCCACCAGGGCGCACCAGCGATCGGCTCCTAGGGTTTCCGGCCGGCGATAGCCATTTTCAACGCCCCCGGCGGCAGCTGCGGGACGAACCACCGTCACCCGCTCTCGCCAGGCCCCCAAAGCCTGAACGATGGCCGCCAGAGCGTGGGCACCCGCCACATTGGCCACCATCACTCGCCGCGGAATCGGCCAGGCGACCACCAATTCCGACAATTCTGCGGCTTTGCCCTGGGCACAGGCTCCCTGGGCAACCCACGACCGGCCATCGTGAATACCCCATTTGATCCGCGTATTCCCGCTATCGATGCAAAAAATCATGATCGCCTCAGAGACACGTCTCCCGCCATGACCCTGATCAGCCCCCCTGGAGTCTCCAGCAGCAGGCAACCGTCCACGCCGATACTCCGGCAAACCCCGGTCAATTCGGCATCGCCCTCACCGGTCACCCGTACGGTCTGCCCGGCCCAGGCGTGGCGGCGCTCCCACTCGTCACAAAAAACGGCGAAGCCGCCAACGCTGAACGCGTCGAGGACCCCCGCCAGCGATCCGAGACAAGCGCTCAGTAGCGCATGGCGTTCGGGGGGCTCGCCAGCAAGTTCGGCGAGGCCTGCTGCCGGTTGATCGCAGCGCTCCGATGGCTTGAGGAGATTGATTCCTATGCCGATCACCGCCTGGGTCGCCTTGGGCTCATTGGACAGTTCGACCAGAATCCCCGCTACCTTGGCCGGTCCGGTTGGCAGCAGGGCAAGCAGGTCATTGGGCCACTTCAGTCCTACCCCCGGTATACCGAGGGTATCGATGGCCCGGGCGAGCGCGACGCCTACCGCGAGAGACAGACCCGCCAATCGCGCCGGAGACCCATCGAATCGCCAGAGCAGCGAGAAGGTCAGTCCCTGCTCCGGCTCCGCCAGCCACACACGACCGCGGCGCCCACGCCCGGCGGTCTGGCGATCGGCAATCACCACAAGTCCGGAAGGCATGCCCATTGCCGCGAGTCGCTGCACTTCGCTGTTTGTCGAGTCGCAGATTTCCAGGGCACGTACGTCAAAGCGCGCCGCCGCTGGGCCTAGGGCGGCTAAGACGCGAAAGGGGTCGACGAGGGGCATGGCGGCATTGTAGCCACGCCTTGCGGGCAAGGGCTTATTCTCCGGCCGCTTCCTTGCCTCCATCGATGCCCAATTCCTGAATCTTACGGGTGATGGTGTTACGGCCGATCCCCAGGGCGTTGGCAGCCTCGATACGGCGCCCCGCGGTATGGGCCAGGGCACGGGAGATGAGGATGCGCTCGAAGGTCTGCGACAGAACGCCGTGGATGTCGCCAATTCCGCGGGCAAGGAGTCGGTTGACCTCGGCCTCCAGGGCGCTTTCCCAATCCGTGGCATCGGCGGCGGCGGGAGCTTCTCGCAGTTCCGCCGGCAGATCGTTTACCTCGATCAATTGCCCCGGAGCCATCACGGTGAGCCAATGGCAAAGGTTTTCCAGTTGGCGGACATTGCCTTGGAAATCGAGGGCGCAAAGATATTTGACCGCCGCGTCGGACAGCCGCTTGGTTTCGACCCCCAGTTCCCTGGCGCTCTTCTGAAGGAAGTGCCGGGTCAGCAAAGGGATGTCTTCCCGGCGCTCCCGCAGGGCCGGCAGGCGTATACGTATGACGTTGATGCGATGGAAGAGATCTTCGCGGAAGAGCCCTTCCTTGACCCGAGTTTCAAGATTCTGATGAGTCGCGGCGATCACCCGGACATTGGCTTTGATCGGCGAGTGTCCGCCCACCCGATAGAAGTGGCCATCGGAGAGCACTCGCAGGAGTCGGGTCTGCAGTTCGGCGGGCATGTCGCCGATCTCGTCCAGGAACAAGGTTCCGCCGTCGGCCTGCTCGAAGCGACCCCGGCGCTGGGCCTGAGCTCCGGTGAAGGCTCCACGCTCATGGCCGAAGAGCTCGGATTCGAGCAAATCCTTGGGAATCGCGGCGGTATTGATGGCGACGAAGGGTTTCTCGGCCCGCGGGCTGTGCCGGTGCAGGGCCCGGGCGACAAGTTCCTTGCCAGATCCGGATTCGCCGGTGATCAGCACTGTCGCATGGGAGAGCGCCAGGCGACCGATGGCGCGAAAGACTTCCTGCATGGCCGGTGCCTGACCGAGTATTTCCGGCGCGAGGGCGACATCCTCAGACGCACCGTCCTGGTGCATCGACTCGTCGACCGCGCGGCGGATGAGTTCCACCGCCTGATCGACATCGAAGGGCTTGGGTAGATACTCGAAGGCGCCTCCCTGAAATGCGGCCACCGCACTTTCGAGATCGGAATAGGCGGTCATGATGATGACCGGGACCGAAGCGAAACGGTTCTTGATTTCCTGCAGCAATTCCAGCCCCGACTGACCCGGCATCCGGATATCCGACAACAGGACTTGCGGTGGGTCAGCTCCTTGATCGAGTTGGGACAGCGCCTCGGTGGCAGAAGCGTAGCTCTTGAAGGGGATGCCTTCCCGGGCCAGGGTCTTTTCCAGGACCCAGCGGATGGAGCGGTCGTCGTCGACGATCCAGACGGGTTTCATAGTCGGAGGTTCACCCATAACAATGGTCCCTCCGATCAAGCAAGGAGCATTCCAATGAATAGGCCAGGATCATGCGGGCTCGATGGGGAGTCGAATAGTGAAGCAAGTGTCGCCCGGCCGGCTATTGCATTCGATCGTCCCCTGATGGTGCTGGACGAAATTCTGCGCGATGGTGAGCCCGAGTCCACTGCCCCCCTCCCGACCGGAGACCAAGGGGTAAAACATGCGTTCCTGGATGTCTCTGGGAATGCCAGGACCGTTGTCTATCACTTTGATCGCCAGGGCGAGCCGGTAGAGCTTCTTGACCAGGGTCACCTGTCGGATCGCCCGGGTGCGGAAAATGATCTGGCCGCTGCCATCCATGGCCTGTGCGGCATTGCGGGCAATGTTGAGCACTGCCTGTATGAGCTGCTCCCTATCTCCCACCAGTTCGGGAAGGCTGGTATCGTAGTCGCGGCGGACATCAAGGGAGCCCGGAAACTCGGCCATCAGAAGACTTCTCACCCTTTCGAGGATTTCGTGGATATTGACGGTCGTCGGCTGCATTGCCCGATGGGGGGTCAGCAAGCGCTGCATGAGATCCTGAAGACGATCCGTCTCCTTGATGATGACCTGGGTGTACTCCTTGAGTCCGGGGTTGTTGAGCTCATGCTCGAGCAACTGGGCAGCCCCCCGGATGCCCCCCAGCGGATTCTTGATCTCATGGGCGAGATTACGGATCAGCTCCCGATTGGCCTGTTGCTGCTCGATCAATCGCTCTTCGCGGCTAGCCGCCAGCTGCTGTTCTATGGGCTGGAGCTCGAGCAGGAGACGAGCTCCTGTCGGGTCCTCGATGAGTAGCGGCGTGACGGTGCAATTCAGGTGCAGTGGTTCGCCGTCCGCCCGCTGCATCTCGACATTCTGGCCCGTATAGCTCCAATTGTTGGCAACCGCATTGGCGAGGGCCGCCTGCAGGGTCGACGAGCAGGGGCACACTTCCGCCAGCCTTTTTCCGGCCAGCGAGCGCTCACTGACTGCCAGGAGATTCTGACCAGCCCCATTGACGTGGCGGACACGCAGATTGGCATCGAGGACCAGGACCGCCGAGGCCAGGAGGTCCAGACCGGCAAAGCGGGGACTGGTCGAGCTCATGGCACATTCTACCTTCCGGGAACGCGCGCCGCCCATTCGGACTGCCGCTTTCAGCGCACCGAGGAAAGTTCTTTCGTGATCGCCTGGATATTGCGTTCGTGCTGGGCGACCCGATCCTTATAGGGCTGCAGCCGATCGATGACCCGCTGATAGTTCTTCTCGTCGCCGCCTCTGACGGCCTCCTGTTCGGCGAGATCCTTGCGCGCGGACTCCAGATTTTTCTGCTCCGTCGCGAGTTCCTGCTCGAGAATCAGGCGCCGATCGCCGTCGCGAGCCTTCTGGGTATCCTCGGCAACCTTGGGAAATCCCGCCGGGGAGGGATTGGCCGTAGCGGGCGAGCGGGTCTTCGGCGCCGGAATGCTCGAATCCGCACCGGTCACCACCGCCTGGCAGGATTTATTGATCTTCGAGTTGGAGATCAGGGTGCCGCCCGTCTCATCGGTGCATTTGTAGATGGTCGTCGCCAACACGGGAGCGATAGGCACGATCAACAGAAGAAGGGCGGCGGCGGAGCGTTTCATTGTCATCAGTCCCGAAGCGAGCACAGTTTACAGGACATAACGCGGGGAGGGGCAATGACGTGCACAAAAAAAGGACGGGCACGCCCGTCCTTTTTGCTCCTGCGGAGAACGATCAGACGCTGTAGTACAGGTCGAATTCAACCGGGTGCGTGGTCATGCGAACCTTGTTGACTTCGTCCATCTTCAGCTCGATGTAGGCATCGATCCAGTCGTTGGAGAAGACACCGCCGCGAGTCAGGAACTCGCGATCCTTGTCCAGGGCAGCCAGGGCTTCGTCCAGGCTGGCGCAGACGGTCGGGATCTTGGCATCCTCTTCCGGCGGCAGGTCGTACAGGTTCTTGTCGGCGGGGTCGCCCGGGTGGATCTTGTTCTGCACGCCGTCCAGGCCGGCCATCATCAGGGCGGAGAAGGCCAGGTAGGGATTGGCGATGGGATCCGGGAAGCGGGTCTCGATGCGGCGAGCCTTGGTGGAGGCCACGAACGGGATACGGATGGAAGCGGAACGGTTCTTGGCGGAGTAGGCCAGCTTGACCGGAGCTTCGAAGTGGGGCACCAGACGCTTGTAGGAGTTGGTTCCCGGGTTGGTAATGGCGTTCAGCGCCTTGGCGTGCTTGATGATGCCGCCGATGTAGTACAGCGCGAACTCGGACAGGCCGGCGTAGCCGTCGCCCGCGAACAGGTTCTTGCCGTCCTTCCAGATCGACTGGTGAACGTGCATGCCGGAACCGTTGTCGCCGACGATGGGCTTGGGCATGAAGGTGGCGGTCTTGCCGTACTGGTGGGCAACGTTGTGCACCACGTACTTGAGGATCTGGGTCCAGTCGGCGCGACGGGTCAGGGTGTTGAACACCGTACCGATTTCGCACTGGCCGGCATTGGCCACTTCGTGGTGATGGACCTCGACGGGCACGCCCAGGGATTCAAGGGCCAGCACCATGGCGGAACGGATGTCATGCAGGCTGTCGACCGGGGGAACCGGGAAGTAGCCGCCCTTGATCATCGGGCGGTGACCGGAAGCGCCGCCGGCGCCATCGTTGCGCTCGCCGGAGCCCCAGGCGGCTTCGGCGGAATGGATCTTGAGCGTGCAACCGGACATATCGACGGACCATTCGACCCCGTCGAAAATGAAGAACTCGGGTTCCGGACCGAAGTAGGCGGTGTCGCCCAGGCCGGAAGACTTCAGGTAGGCTTCGGCGCGCTTGGCGATGGAGCGCGGGTCGCGGTCGTAACCACGACCATCGGTGGGATCCACGACGTCGCAGGTGATGACGACGGTGGTTTCGTCAAAGAAGGGATCGACGTAGGCAGTTTCCGCATCCGGCATCAACAGCATGTCGGAGGCCTGAATGCCCTTCCAGCCGGCGATGGACGAACCATCGAAGGCATGGCCGTTCTCGAACTTGTCTTCATCGAAGGCGGAGACCGGCACGGTGACGTGCTGTTCCTTGCCACGGGTATCGGTAAACCGGAAGTCGACGAACTTGGCGTCGTTTTCCTTGACCATCTTCATCACGTCTTGCGGGGTTGCCATACTGGTCAGTCTCCTAACTAAACAAAGTACCGGGAATACCGGCGACAATCGAATTCGGAAGCGGAGCTCTTATAGCAGAATACATGCCATGCTCCAATGCCAAAGCTTTGCATTCTGCCACAAAGAAAAGACTGCTGAAGCAAAAGAATCTTGGCACTTCTATGGTGCAAACGCCATGGAATACGCACTATTTTTGTGCATAAAAGCTGATCTTGCAGAGATCGGCCGGTCTCGCCGGATCGGGAGAGGCCGCCGAAATTGCCCGCCAAAACGTTCCCAGCCGAATATTTGAGGCGCTTGCCCCAAAGACCGGAACCCCGCCGGATACCGGCCGTCTGATTTATACTCCGCTTCAATTCCAACAGCCGACCATCATGGGAAATCTCAACGAAATCCTCGCCTTGGCCCAAGAGCGTGCCCAAGCCCTCAAACTCCCCTACGCGGGCGCCCTGACTCCCCTGGAAGCATCCGCCGTACTCGAAGCTGCGCCCGGTGCCCGACTCGTGGATGTGCGTACGCGGGCCGAGCTCGACTGGGTCGGACGCGTCCCGGGCGCTGTCGAAATCGAGTGGAACCTTTACCCCGGGGGCATGCGGAACGATTCCTTTCTCCCCCAGCTCAAGCACGCAGTCGACCCCCAGGCCACGGTTCTCTTCCTGTGCCGCAGCGGCGCGCGCTCCGACGCGGCGGCCCGAGCGGCAAGTGCAGCCGGTTATTCCAGCGTCTACAACATCCTCGAAGGCTTCGAGGGCGACAAGGATGCCGCTGGCCAGCGCAACAAGGTGGGCGGCTGGCGGCACGCCGGCCTACCGTGGGTACAGTCCTAACACGAGGCGATTAAGGCGAGCCGGCAAGCGAGCGGCCCACTCCCGCCCTCCCATTCACCCGTTCTCCCGAGCTTCGCCTCATGCTTGCTTTTAGCGCTTACAACGACCTCTCCGACGCCGAATGCCAAGAGCGCATTCGAGCCGCTCGCGCCCGGCTGGGCAAGCGGTCGGTGCTCCTCTGCCATCACTACCAGCGCGCCGACGTCTATCAGCACGCCGACCTGACCGGCGATTCCCTAAAGCTCTCGCGCCTGGCCGCCGAGGCGGACGCCAATTACATCGTATTCTGCGGCGTCCATTTCATGGCCGAGGTCGCCGATATCATGTCGAAACCGACCCAGACCGCCATCCTCCCCGACCTGGCGGCGGGTTGTTCGATGGCCGACATGGCCAATCTGGCCAAGGTCGAACGCTGCTGGCGGGAATTGGGCGAGGTCCTCGACGTCGAGCAGGAGTTCACCCCGGTCACCTACATCAATTCGGCCGCCGACCTGAAGGCCTTTTGCGGCCGTCACGGCGGCATTGTGTGCACCTCGTCCAACGCCGGCACCATTGCGCGGTGGGCCTTCGACCGGCGCCCGCGTATCCTCTTCTTTCCGGATCAGCATTTGGGTCGGTGGACAGGCCATCAGTTGGGCCTCCCTTTGGACGCCATGGAAGTCTGGGACCCCGATCTGGAATTGGGAGGGCTGACGCCCGAGCGGATTCGTAACGCCAGAATCCTGCTCTGGAAAGGTCATTGTTCGGTGCACCAGATGTTTCGCAAGAGCCACATCGACGCCTTCCGCGCCAAATATCCGGAAGGCCAGGTCATCGCCCACCCGGAATGCGCCTTCGAGGTCTGTGCTGCCGCCGACCATGTGGGCTCGACGGAAGCGATCGTCCGTACCGTGAAGGCCTCTCCTCCTGGAACCCGTTGGCTGGTGGGCACCGAACTCAACCTCGTCGATCGGCTTGCGCGGGAAATGCTGCCGGAAAACAAGGTCGTTCAATTCATGGCCACCACCATCTGCATGTGTTCGACCATGCAGCGTATCGATCCCCAGCATTTGGCCTGGACCCTGGAAAACCTCGCCGAGGGGGAAGTGGTCAATCCGATCCGGGTCCCTCCCCACGAAGCCGAACTTGCCAAATTGGCCCTCGACCGCATGCTGGCGGTGTCCTGATCTTCCATGGCGCAGCCGTTACTTCACGTCACCACCTACAACATCCACAAGGGGTTCTCTCAATTCAACCGGCGCATGATGGTTCACGAGCTGCGGGACCGTCTGCGCCATCTGGGTCCTGACATCGTCTTCCTCCAGGAGGTGCAGGGATTGCACCTGGGACACGCCGAAAACCATGTCGATTGGCCCGATGCGCCGCAGCACGAATTCCTTGCCGCCGAAGAATGGCAGTCCTCCGCCTACGGGCGAAACATGGTCTACGATCATGGCCATCACGGGAATGCCATCCTCTCCCGGTTTCCCATCGTCGAGAGCCACAACCAGGACGTCACCCATCTGCGCTTTGAACGCCGGGGACTCCTCCATTGCCGCATCGCCGTGGAACCCGAACTCACTGTGCATGGCGTTTGCGTTCATCTTTCCCTGTTCGGTCGATCCCGCAAGAAGCAGATGGAAGCTCTGTCCGACTACCTGGGCACACTGACCCGACCCGAAGATCCGCTTATCATCGCCGGCGATTTCAACGACTGGCGCAACCGGGCCGACGACCACCTGGCGCAACGTCTCGGCCTAACGGAGGTCTTCGGCGGGATTTCCGGGCGGCCGGTCAAGAGCTTTCCCGCCGCCCTGCCCGTCTTTCGCCTAGATCGCATCTACATCCGTGGATTCCACGTCGAGCGAACCGAAGTCCACCATGGGCGCCCCTGGTCGATGATTTCAGACCACGCCGCGCTCTCCGCTCACCTTTCGCGAGATGGCCGCTGACTACCGAGCCGGGAACCGCTTGAACCTGCTCGAATCGGGGCGAGAGTACTTTCCCGCCCTGCTGGCCGAAATCAACTCCGCTCAGCGCGAGATTTTCCTCGAAACCTATATTTTCGCCGCCGACCCTGTCGGCGAAGCGGTCGCCACCGCCCTCGCCGCAGCTGCCAGCCGCGGCGTCAGTGTACAGCTCCTCGTGGACGGCTTCGGCGGCCGCAATTTCGCCGACGATTTTCTCCCCCGCCTTGTCGCCGCGGGCGTCTACGCCATGCTTTACCGGCCGGAACTCGCCCGCTTCAATTTCCGACGCAACCGCCTACGCCGCTTGCACCGCAAGCTGGCGGTCATCGACGCCCGTGTCGCCTTCGTCGGCGGCATCAATATCGTCGACGACGACAACGCCCCGCCTGGGCTTCGACCGCGCTACGACTACGCTGTCCGGGTCGAAGGTCCCGTGGTGGCACAGATCCACGCCGCCGTCGCCCGCATCTGGGGCATCGTGGTGTGGGCCAATTTCAAACGCCGCTACCGCATCCGCACTCTGATCCCGCCAGAGCAGCCCACGGAAGGCGGTCAGATCGCCGCCTTCCTGCGCCGCGACAGTTTCCGCCACCGCAATGACATTGCCAACGCCTACCTGAATGCGATCGCTTCCGCCCGCAGCGAAATCATTATCGCCAACGCGTACTTCCTGCCGGGTTTGCGCTTCCGGCACGCCCTCCGCGCCGCCGCGCGCCGCGGAGTGGCCGTGACGGTCGTCCTGCAGGGAGTCAGCGACCACCCCCTGCTCCAGCACGCCTCGCGCACCCTCTACAGCGCCCTGCTGGCCGCCGGGGTCCGAATCTACGAATACCGGAGAAGCTTCCTCCACGCCAAGGTGGCCATCGTCGACGGCCGCTGGGCAACAGTCGGCTCCTCCAACATCGACCCGTTCAGCCTGTTTCTCGCCAAAGAGGGAAATCTCGCCATTCGCGATCGCGATTTCGCAAACGAACTTCGCACTCGACTTCTGGCGGCCGTGGCCACAGGGGCCAGCGAGATCCTGGCCGCCGACCTTGCCGCCCTCCCTTGGTATTCCCGCTTTCTGCGCTGGATCAGCTACGGCGTTGTGAAGATGCTGGTGGACCTGGCCGGATTCGGTCCCCGCCTGTGGGGGGATGACCGGTCCGGATTCAGGAAGTGACGATTGCCCGGTGCCGGGGCACCGCCCCAAAAGACCAGGCCGCGAAAGCCCACTCCCAGACATCCCGCACCGAAGCG
>Ga0268298_10004278_pt1 | contig 14036 bp, 13 predicted proteins | sample WWTPWeurt_MetaG_FD_194462 | JGI IMG/M metagenome (GOLD analysis project Ga0268298, IMG submission 194462) | Activated sludge microbial communities from WWTP in Nijmegen, Gelderland, Netherland - WWTP Weurt | ecosystem: Engineered > WWTP > Aerobic digester > Activated sludge | place... | reverse complement strand
TGTGGGAATGGGCAGGCTGCGCAGTGCCCGCCGGCGGCGAAGGCGGGGTTGGAAGTGCCGCTGGAGGTGAGCTCGGGCTTGTATGAGGTGATCGTGGAGATGGAGGGGGTGCAGGCGACGGCCTGGTGGGCGAAGCGGGCGGAGGCGCCGGGCACGCTGGCGCGCGAGGGCCGGGTGATGGTGGGCGCGGATCGCTGGCTGGCGGTGGCGGCGGGTGGCGCGACGCTGCGGGTGACCGAGTGCTGGCGCGGCGCGACGCCGATCGGCGGCTGCGCGGAGCTGGGACCGCCGCGCAGCGGGACGATGATCGTGATGCGCGATGGCGCCGAGGTGCTGCGGCTGGCGCTGGCGACGGCGAACGTCGACACGGTGGCGGAGGCGGGCTGTCCGACGCTGCACGCGGCGACGCGGTAGGCGGCGTGGGGGCGATCACGCGGGCGCGGCGGCGGCGGCGGTAAGGTCAGGGCATGCGGCAGATCGCGATCGCGGCGCTGATGCTGGTGGCGTGCGACGCGGGCGGCGCGCCGGGCGACGACGGGGCGTGTCCGGATGCGGAGCTCGCGGGCGGCTGGTTCCCGGTGGGCGAGCAGCCCGGCGTGTACGTGGTGGAGATCGCGCAAGGCGAGACGCACCTGACGGCGGGGTTCACGATCGCGGCGCCGGAGCCGACGCCGCCGCTGCCGCGCGACGTGCGCGCGTTCGTGGCGCCCGACCGCTGGCTGCGGCTGACGACGACCGACGGCGTGCGCGTGCAGGAGTGCCGGCGCGGCGGAACGGCGGCGTGGGGCTGTGACGAGCTGGGGCCGCCGACGGGCGGGCGGCTGGTGGGCTACCGCGATGGCGTGCAGGACGTCGAGATGACGCTGTGGACGCCGGCGTGGCCGTTGGAGCCGGCGGCGGCGGGGTGCCCGGCGCTGTTCAACGGCCACGTCGACCCAGCGCGGTGATCACGCGGGCAGCGGCGCGAGGTAGACGTCGGTGACGTAGGTCAGCGCGAGCGGCGCGGCGTGCGCGGCGACGAGCGCGGCGGCGGCGGCGACGAGCGCGGGGTGATCGGGGTGGCCGGCGGCGGGCAGGTACGAGACCGAGGCGAGGTAGTCGTCGAGGCCGGCGCGATCGATGGCGTGGTGGTGCGCGAGCGCGACGTGGCGATGGCCGTGGCGGAAGAAGGCGACGAGCTTGGCGTCGCGGTTGGCGCCGACGTGGCCGAGGCGATCGTAGGCGGGCGCGAAGCGGCGGAACATCGCCTCGAGGTCGCGCATGAACGGCGTCGCGGCGTGGCGGGTGTTCCAGATCAGCGCGACGGTGGCGCCGGGCGCGAGCACGCGCGCGAGCTCGCGGCGGGTGGCCTCGACGTCGAACCAGTGGAAGGCCTGCATGACGACGGCGTGATCGGCGGCGCGATCGGGCAGCGTCGTGGCCTCGGCGGTGCCGGCGACGACGGTGAGCGCGGGCGCGGCGGCGAAGCGCGCGGCGAGGTGCGCGCGCATGGCGGGGTTGGGCTCGACGGCGAACACCTGCGCGCCGGTGGTGAGCAAGAGCGCGGTCGACAGCCCGGTGCCGGCGCCGAGCTCGAGCACGCGCGCGCCGGGGCCGAGGCCGGCGGCGATCAGCAGGTCGCGCAGCGCGGCGGGGTAGCCGGGCCGGCCGCGGGCGTAGGCGTCGGCGCAGGCGCCGAAGCGCGCGGTGGGATCGGTCATCGCGGCGCCTCGACGAAGGGGCGCGGCGCGCGCAGGCGCTTCCACAGGTACGCGGCGTAGGCGGCGCGATCGCGCGCGGGGTCGGGGCCGAGCAGGCTGTCGGGGACGGCGGCGACGGCGGCGGCGAGGACCTCACGGGTCAGCGCGGCGGCGGCGCGCTCGTCGACGGTGGCCAGCGGGGCGGCGCGCGCGGCCAGCGCGTGCGGGGCGCGCGGCGCGAGGGGCCGGCGCGGCGTGGCCTCGGTGAGCGCGGGCCACGCGTAGTGGAACGCCAGCGCGGCGCCGTGATCGATCAGCCACAGCCGGCCCTCGGCGACGAGCAGGTTGGGGTTGGCGGCGGTGCGGTCGAGGTTCTCGACGAGGCCGTCGAGCCAGACGACGCGCGCGGCGGTGGTGCGATCGAGCGCGGCCAGATCGGCGGCGGTGGCGACGCGGGCGTCGGGCAGCCAGGCCAGGCCGAGGTTGTCGCCGCCGCTGCGGCGGACGAGATCGGCGAGCTCCTGGTGCGGATCGTCGGTGGCGAGCGTGCCGGCCAGCGTGATGATCGCGCGCGCGGGGACGGCGAGGCCGAGCGCGGCGGCGAGCTCGCCGACGATGACCTCGGCGACCAGCGGCGCGGGGCCGTGGGCGTTGCCGCGCAGCTTGACCAGCCAGCGCTCGCCGAGGTCGTCGCGCACGACGATCGGCCACGAGCTGCCGCTGGCCAGCGCGCGCTCGAGGTGGACGGCGGGGTGGCGCGGCAGGGTCATGGGTCGACGTAGATGGCGAGGTACTCGAAGGCGGCGGGGACGGCGAACGCGCGCAGCCCGACGGCGCCGGCGCGCAGCGTCGGCACGAGCCCCTGGCTGGCGGTGTCGACCTCGTACTTCTGGCCGGTGATCAGATCGCGGACCGAGCCGACGCAGCGGGGCGCCGGCTGCTGCTCGCAGGTGAACAGCAGCCGCACGCGCGCGCCGATGCTGAAGATGACTGGATCGGCGAGCGCGGTCTGCACGAGCGCGGTGGGCCAGTCGTTGAGGACGACGGTGGGATCGACCGCGACGGCGCCGAGCGTCGCGACCACGAGATCCATGCCGTTCGGGCGCTCGCGGTCGACGCTGTCGGGATCGATCGAGGCCCAGACGCCGATCACCTGCTTGGGCGACGGATCGATCTCGAGGCGGTAGATGGTGTCGACGGTGACGGTGGCGCGCCCGACCTGCAGCTCGGCGAGCGCGTCGCTGTCGGGGGCCAGGCCGGAGATGCGGAGGTCACCATCGTTCACCGACCAGTCGGCCAGGCCGGCGCTGACGTCGTCGATGCGGTAGGTGAACTCGCCGGGGCGCTCGACGTCGGCGAAGCCGTAGAACGCGCGCCGCTGGTCGGCCACGCCGGGGCGCGGATCGCAGCCGTCGGGCACGCCGTCGCCGTCCTCGTCGCGGGCGCCGTCGCCGCGCTCGTCGAGCTGTGGGCACGGATCGCAGGCGTCGCGGACGCCGTCGCCGTCCTCGTCGGGCAGGCCGCCGGGATCGGTGGCGCAGGTGGCGTCGGCGTCGACGGCGGGCCCGGCGTCGCGCAGCGCGGGCGGGTCGAGGCCGAACACCTGGTTGCAGGCCGCCGCGAGGAGCGCCGGGACGAGCGCGAGCCGGCGGCGCATGGGGCGCGATGGTATCACCGCGCGGTGGCTGGTCGCAGCGGTGACCGCGTGGTAGCGAGGCGCCATGATGCGGATCGCGCTCGCGGCGCTGGCACTGGTGGGGCTCGCCGCCTGCGATCGGCCAGCGCCGAAGGCCGCCGGCGCGGCGCGGATCGTGACGCTGACGCCGAGCGCGACCGAGCTGGTGGCGGCGCTGGGTGCGGCCGACGCGCTGGTCGGCGTCGACGAGTACTCGACCTACCCGCCGGCGGTGGCGGCGCTGCCGAAGGTGGGCTCGTTCGTCGCGCCGAACTTCGAGGCGATCGTCGCGCTGCGGCCGACGCTGGTGGTGGCCGACGACATCCACGACGACGCGGCGGCGGCGCTGACCGGCGCGGGCGTGCCGGTGGTGCGGCTGCCGATGCACGCGCTGCCCGACGTCGAGGGCGCGCTGACGACGCTGGGCGAGCGCCTGGGCCGGACCGCCGAGGCCGCGGCGCGGCGCGAGGAGATGGCGGCGGCGAAGGCGGCGGCCGGCAAGCGGCGGGTCGGGCGCGGCCACACGGTGCTGATCGTCATCGATCGCGCGCCGGGCGGGCTCGACGGCATGATCGCCGCGGCCAACGGCACGTGGCTCGACGAGCTGGTGGCGATGACCGGCGCGGGCAACGTGCTGGCCGGCGCGGCGACGCGCTACCCGAAGCTGTCGGCGGAGGAGATCGTGCGGACGGCGCCGGACACGATCCTCGACGTGTCGTACGCGGCCGACCCCGCGACCGCGACGCGCGAGTGGGCGTCGCGGCCCGAGCTGGCGAGCGTGCCGGCGATCATGCAGGACCGGGTGCGGGTGCTGAAGGCGCCGTACTTCCTGGCGCCGTCGCCGCGCATGGCGGCGGCGCTGACCGAGCTCGAAGCGGCGCTGGGGCCGTGACGGCGGTCGCAGCGCGCGGCGCGCGCGCCCGGTAGAGTGGCCGCATGCGCGTGGCTTCGCTGGTGTGCGGGACGATCATGATGATGGCCGTGGGTTGCGACGACCCCGGCCCGGCGCCGGCGTCGTGCGAGTGGATCGCCGAGAGCTACGGCGAGTGCTCCAGCTTCGGGCAGTGCGGCGGGCGCGGCGGGATGTGCTGCTACGTCGCCGATGACGAGTGGGTGGTGCTGACCGTCGATCCGAGGCGATGCGACGCCGGCGTGCCGCTGCCGGACGCACCCGCGGACGACGCCGCGCCCGGCGACGCCGCGGCCCGCTGACGCTGAGTCGATCGCGCCCGGCGTGGTACCAACGGGCGTGCTCGCGCTGGCAGACGTGACGTTCGGCTACGACGCTCGCGCGGTGGTGCGCGGCGTGTCGCTGACGGTGGCGCGCGGCGAGCTGGTGGCGCTGGTGGGGCCCAACGGCGCGGGCAAGACCACGGTGGCGCGGCTGGCGGCGGGGCTGGTGCCGCCGCGCACCGGCGCCGCGCGCATCGACGGCCGCGATCCTGCGACCACGGCGCGGCGCGAGGTGGCGCAGCGGCTGGCGTACCTGCCGCAGCGCTACGAGCTGGCGTTCCCGTTCACCGCGCTCGAGGTGGTGATGATGGGGCGCTACGCGCGGCAGCGCGGACCGGGGCTCGACAGCGCGGCCGACGAGGCGGCGGCGCGCGCGGCGCTGGCGCGGTGCGACCTGGCGGCGCTGGCCGAGCGGCGGTTCGACGCGCTGTCGGGTGGAGAGCGGCGCCGGGTCGTGCTGGCCCAGGCGCTGTGCCAGGGCGCCGAGGCGATCATCCTCGACGAGCCGACCGCGGCGCTCGATCCGGCCCACGCGATCGCGGTGGCGCAGGCGCTGGCCGACGAGCGCGCCCGCGGCGCGGCGGTGCTGATCGTGACGCACGATCTGGATCTCGCGGCGCGCTACGCCGATCGCATCGTCGCGATGGCCGACGGCGCGGTGGTGGCCGACGCGGCGCCGGCGACGGTGCTGGCCGACGCGCGCGTGCAGGCGGCGTTCGGCGTGACGCTGCACGTGGGGGCGCTGCCGGGCGGCGAGCGCTTCGTGGTGGCGCGGTGAGCTTCGTCGGCGGCGGCGCGCGGCTGACGCGGGCGCGGTGGTCGCTGTACCTGACGGTCGGCCTGATCGGCCTCGCGGTGATCTTGCTGATCGCGCCGCTGGTCGGCCCGGGCGCGCACGGCCACGGCGTGGCGCTGATGTCGCCGCGCGCGGTGTGGGGCGACGGCATCGACGCGACGATCTTCTGGCACGTGCGGTTGCCGCGCACGCTGGCGGCGGCGCTGGTGGGCGCGGCGCTGGCGGCGGCCGGCTGCGCGTTCCAGGCGGTGCTGCGCAACCCGCTGGCCGAGCCGTTCACGCTCGGCGTGTCGTCGGGCGCGTCGCTGGCGGCGGTGATCGCGATCCGGCTGGGCGTGGCCAGCGTGGCGGGGACCGCGGGCGTCGGCGCGGCGGCGGTGATCGGCGCGGTCGCGGCGGTGGCGCTGGTGTGGCAGCTGGGCCGGGTCGGCGCGACGCTGCCGCCGGCGACGCTGGTGCTGGCCGGCGTGACGGTGTCGATGTTCTGCGGCGCGGCGGCGCTGGTGGTGCAGGCCACCGCCGACTTCGCCGAGATGAGCCGGATGCTGCGGTGGATGATGGGCGGGCTGGAGTGGACGCAGCTGGCGACGGTGGCGCGCGCGCTGCCGCCGCTGGTGCTGGGCGCCGCGGTGTTGATCGCGCTGGGCCGCGACCTGAACGCCCTGGCGGCCGGCCCCGAGGCGGCGGCGTCGGTCGGCGTCGCGGTCGGGCGGACCCAGACGCTGGCGTTCGCGGCGGCCTCGCTCCTGGTCGGCACCAGCATCGCGATCGCCGGGCCGATCGGGTTCGTCGGGCTGATCGTGCCGCACGCGCTGCGCGCGACGGTGGGGCCCGATCACCGCGTGCTGGTGCCGATGTCGCTGCTCGGCGGCGCGGCGCTGGTGGTCGGCTGCGATACGATCGCGCGCGTGCTGGGTCAGCTGCCGGTCGGCGTGGTCACGGCGCTGGCCGGCGGGCCGTTCTTCCTGGCGCTGTTGGTGCGCGGCAAGCGCAGCAGCGCGCTGTGGCGGAGCGAGTGAGCGCGGTCGTCGATCACCTGCGGTCGTCGATCGCGCCGCCGAGCGCGGCGATGGCGGCGGCGCGGGCGGGCGATGGCGCGATCGCCGCGTGGCTGGCCGGCGCGCGCCACGCGGTGGCGCCGCGGCTGCGCGATCGCACCGCGTTGTGCGTGCTGCACGATCACGGCGTGGTCGCCGGCGGCGTCGATTTCGGCGCGGCGCATCCGACGGCGATCGCGGCGGCGGCGATCGTCGACGGCACCGCGGCGCTGGCGCGGGCGGCGGCCGCGGCCGGGGCCGCGGTCGTGGTGATCGACGCCGGCGTCGCGACGGCGGCGCCGCTGCCGGCGGCGGTGGTGCGCGTGGCCCGCGGCGCGTCGGGCGATCTGGCGGTCGGCGCGGCGCTGACGCCGGTCGAGGCGATCGCCGCGCTCGAGGCCGGCGTCGCGATCGCGACCGCGCTGATCGAGGGCGGGCTCGACCTGCTGGCGCTGGGCGCGATCGGCGCGGGCAGCGACCTGGCGGCGGCGGCGGTGATCGCGGCGCTGACCGGCGGCGACGCGGCGCTGGCGACGCCCGACGGGCGCGACCTGGTGGCCGCGGGGCTGGCGCTGGTGCCGGCGGGCGCGACGCCGCTCGACGTGGTGGCGGCGGTCGGCGGCCGCGACGTGGCGGTGCTGGCCGGGGTGATCCTGGCGGCGGCGGCGATGTACGTGCCGATCGTCCTCGACGGCGCGGTGACGCTGGCGGCGGCGCTGGTGGCCGCGCGGCTGGCGCCCCCGGTGGTCGGCTACCTCGCGTGCGCGCACGCCGGCGGCGGCGCGGCAGCGGCGGCGGCCCGCGCGGCGCTCGGCCTCGCGCCGATCCTGTCAGCCGGCCTGGGCCACGGCGACGGCACCGGCGCGGTGATGCTGGTGCCGGTGATCGCCGCGGCGGCGTGATGCACGGCCGGTGCGGGCGATCACGCGGGCGCGCAGCGCGGGTGGCGGCCGGCGTGCGCGGCGCTACGGCGCGCGGCTGCAACGGCGCGACACCCGGTGCGGCGCGGCGCGTGCATCGCTGCCCGGCATGCCCGAGCACCTGACCGACGTCGACCTCCGCCCGTCGCCGTGGGGCATCCATCGCGCGCTGCTCGCGCTGCTCGGCGCGGGCTACCTGGCGTTCGCGCTGGCGGTGCTCACCGCGCCACACCGCACCGCGCTCGCCGACGCGCTGGCCGAGGCGGTGGTGATCATGCTCGGCGGCAGCGTCGCCGCCTTCGCGGCGCTGGCGTCGGTGATGGTGGCGCTGTGCGAGCGCCGTCGCCACCCGCTGCTCACCGCGTACGCGGCGACCGCGGTGATCGTCGGGCTGCTGGTGGCGGCGTGGACGCTGGCCCCGTGAGCGCGCGCTACGGCGCGAACACCGGCGGGTTGCAGCTGATCGCGCCGTCGCAGACGTCGTCGCGCTTGAGCGTCACGAAGCGCGCGACGATCGGCGCGGTGGCCAGTCGCGAGTCGCCGACGATCATGATCGTGCGCGGCTGCGGGTCGGCGTTGGCCGGCGCCACCACCAGCGCGGGCGCGCACTGATCGGTGGTCGGCGCGGGCGCGGCGCCGCCGGCGACGAAGCCGACGTTCCAGTCGCCCTGCATGCCGCCGCCGACGATGCGCCAGTCGCAGCCGGTGCCGGGCACGCCCGGCATGCGCAGCTTCTCGAGCTCGGCGCACGGGCCGGCCTCGGTGACGCCGACGTCGCAGGTCGAGCGCGTGACGTTCGCGCACGCCAGCGGATCGGGATCGAACAGGCACGCGGTCGCGGCGTCGAGCGCCGGGCACTCGGCGCTGAACAGGTGCGGGAAGCCGGCGTCGACGCAGCCGGCGGGATCGGTCGGCACGCGCCCGCTGGCGTCGTCGCAGGTGCGGATGCCGATGTTGCAGCCGAGCGCGCCGCCGCGATCGATCGCGCACGGGATCGGCGGCGCGGGGCGACCGTCGCAGTTCGAGTCGCGGCCGTCGCACGCCTCGGCGTCGCCGCTGGTCGCGGTGTGGCCGGCGACCTCCTCGTCGCAGTCGCTCGGGCGCGCGGCGCAGGTGAGGCCGTCCTGGCGCAGCGCGGTGGCGCCGCACACCGTCGAGCCGCTGGTGTCGACGTCGGGGTCGCGCGGCGACTCGCCGACGTGGGGCGCCTCGTCGCCGCACTGCCCGCTGCAGTCGAAGTCGATGTGCAGGCAGTCGACGGTCGCCGGGATGCCGTTGGCCGCGCGGAAGTCGTCCTCGCGCTGGCCCGGGAACACCGAGCCCGGGTCGACCCGCCAACCGTTGAGCAGCACCGGAGCCGGGCCGTCGAGGCAGTCGCCGCAGTCGATGCCGTCGCTGTCGACGCCCTCGGCCATCGAGGCGTCGGCGGGATCGAGCGGCGCGCAGTCCACCGCGTCGAGCGTGCCGTCGCAGTCGGCGTCGTCGGCGTAGCCGATGACCACCGCGCCGGTGGTGGACGGCTCGTACAGCGCGCATTCGCCGTCGGGGCCGGCCGGCGTGTACGGGAACGGGAACAGCCCGATCTTCACCAGGCCGATCTGGCCGTCGATGAACCGGATGTCGCCGCCGATGTGTCCGAACGCGAGCGACTCGATCGCGTCGGGCGGCACGCCGCGGGTGATCGCCGCGACGATCCGCAGGTCGCCGATCGCGGCGAGATCGCCGTCGGGCGTGAGGTAGTAGCGGAACGGCTCGTGGACCTCGGCGTAAGGCTTGACCACGCCACCGTCGTTGACGACGAAGCGCGGCTCGCCGGCGACGCCGGTGCCGACGTAGATGCGCAGGTGCGCGGCGTCGACGGGGATGTCGCTCGGGGTCCACGAGACCTCGACGATGATGCCGGTCTCGCTGGTGCACGCGGCGGCGGCCACCAGCGCGAGCGTGAGCGCGCGGAAGCGGGTCATGGCTCGAGCACTCCCTCGCAGGTGGGGCCATCGCACGCGCCGCCGTCGCCCGGCTCGAGCCGCACGAAGCGGAAGCGCGGCAGCGTGCCGTCGCCGATCGCCTCCTCGATCAGCACGGTCCGGGGCACCAGCTTGGGGGCGCGGGCGCGGAGGCGGACCAGCGTGTCGCACGACGTCGCGACGCCGTGGCTCTCGGCGGCGGGATCGCGCGACTCGACGAAGCCGACCTCCCACTCGCCGTGCAGCGTGCCGCCGACGATGCGCAGCTTGCACAGCGCGGGCATCGGCCCGACGGCCGCGCGCACCGACGCGTAGTCGTCGCAGGTGCCGAGCGCGGCGTCGCTGCGACAGAAGCCGTCGTCGCTGGCCGCGGCGCCGCCGGCGCACGCCAGCGGATCGGGCGCGTGCAGGCAACCGGCCGCGGGGTCGTCGAGGGTGCGGATGCGCTGCACCACCTCGGGCGGCGGCAACGACGGGTTGGGCACGGGGCCATCGGGCGCGCAGCCGAGCCAGTCGCGCGCCTGCTGCTCGTCGCAGGCCCGGGTGCCCAGCGCGAAGCCCGCCGGCGCCGCGTTGCACGGCAGCGCGATCAGCAGGGCGCCGTCGCAGGCCTGATCGACGCCGTCGCAGATCTCGGGATCGCCGGGATCGCTGGCGACGAACGGCGCGCAGTCGTCGCCGTCGAGGAAGCTGTCGCAGTCGAGGTTGTCGAGCTCGCCGAGCGCGGTGCCGTCACGACCGTCGGTGGCGACGTCCCAGGCCAGGCAGCGCGCGCCGTCGCCGTTGACGTCGAAGCTGCGGGCCGCCAGGGCGATCGGCACGGTGCGCACCTCGCCGGCCGCGAACCGCACCAGCTCCGGCGCGGCGCCGAAGGCCCGCGGGCCACCGGGGCCCGCGACGGCGGCGACCAGCTGCAGGTCGCCGATCTCGCCCGGCGCCGCTTCGGGGGTCAGCTGGTAGCGCATGCGGCCGGCGAACTTCGCGACCTTCTCCTCGAAGAACGCCTCGTCGCTGCGCACGAAGTCGCCGCTGCCCGCGGGATAGCCGGCGTAGATCCGCAGCTGATCCTCGGGGCCGAACCGCGCGGCCAGCTCGGGCGTCCAGGTGACGTCGACGACGATCACCGCCTGGTCGGCGCACGCCGCGGCGCCGGCCAGCGCTCCGAGGAGCGCGAGCCCGGACCAGCCGAGGTGGCTCGCGGCGCGACGCATCCTGGCGATGATACGCCAATCGCGGGCGGCGCGAGCCGCGGGCCGGGCCCGCGTCGCGATGATCACACCGCGCTCACACGCGGCGCGCCGCCTCGACCCGCGTCCGCACCAGCGCGCGCGGCGGCCGACGCGTCACGGATCGTCGGACGGCGGCGGCAGGCGCCCCGCGGCCTCGTTGTAGCCGTTGCGCGCGCGCGCGTCGTCGGGGTCGAGCGTGAGCGCCTTCTTGAAGCTGGCCTCGGCGGCGACCGCGTTGCCGCTGTTGAGGTAGGCCTCGCCGAGCAGCGTGTAGATGCGCGCGCGCCGGGGCGCGGCCTTGGACGCCTTCTTCAGCTGCGTGATCGCGGCGCTGTACTGGCCCTGCGACAGCGCGACCTCGCCGAGGCCGATGATCGCGTCGAGGTTCTTGGGGTTCGAGGCCAGGGCCTTGGAGTAGTTGCTGGCCGCGCTGACCGGATCGCCGGAGCGCAGCGCGGCGTCGCCGGCCTTCGCGTAGAACTCGGCCATGCCGGCGGCCTCGTCGTCGGGCAGGTTGCCGCCGCTGCTGCCGCTGCCGCCGCCATCGCCGCTGCCGCCGGTGGCGCTGCCGCTGCCATCGCCGCTGCCGCCGGTCGGGAACGGATCGCCGAGCGTGCGACCGCTGCCGCCGCTGCCGCCGTGGGGCGGATCGGCCTTCGGCGGATCGGCCTTCGGCGGGTCGGCCTTCGGCGGGTCGGCCTTCGGCGGATCGACCGCGGCCGTGCTCGCCGCGTCGGGCGCGACCCCGGCGTCGAGCGCGGGCACGGCCATCGCCGCGTCGACCGCGGTGATCGCCGCGACCGGCGCCGCCGGCTCGGCCTTGTGCTGCTTCTTGCCGCCGCCGAACAGCAGCACCGCGGCGATCAGCGCCACGGCCGCGCCGCCGGCGATCGCGAACGGCTTGACCAGCGAGCGCTTGCGCCCGTAGTCGTCGTCGTCGAGGAAGCTGTCGCCGGGCTCGATGAAGCCGCGGGCGCGCTCGAGGCTGGCCGCGCCGCTGGCGCCGGGATCGCCGCCGTCGCCGTCGGCGAACCACGCGCCCGAGAGCCGGCTGTCCGGATCGGGCGGCGCGGGTGGCGCGCTGGCCCGCCGCGCGCGCGGCTCGAGGTCGTCGCGCGACGGCGGCGTGGTGTCGGCCTGCGAGCCGTGGCGCACGCGCTCGGTCGGCTCGGCCACCGGGCCCGACTTGGCGTCGGCGACGCCGACCGGGATCGCGACGCGCTCGCTGGCGGTGGGCTCGGCGGGCGCGGCCACCACCGCCGCGGCCGGCGCGCCGGGCGCCACCACCGGCGCGGCCTCGACGCTCGCCGCGGGCGCCGCCGCCGCCGCGGGCACCGGCACGCCGACCGCGGGCGTCCCGGTCGGTCCGCGCCGGGCGCTGCTCGACGACGCCGACCCGAGCTCCTCGACCGGCACCGCGCCGCCGCCGCGCAGCACCTCGGCCAGCTTGGTCGCGGTCACGAAGCGATCGTCGGGCGACTTGGCCAGCAGCCGCGCGACCACGGTGTCGAGCCACGCCGGCACGTCGGGTCGCCGGCTCGCGACGCGGGGCGCGATCTCGCTCACGTGGCGGGTGAGCACGTCGAACACCCGGCCGCCGACGAACGGCGGCTCGCCGGTCAGCATCTCCATCGCGATGCAGCCCAGCGAGTACAGATCGGCGCGGCGATCGGTGGGATCGCCCTTGGCCTGCTCGGGCGACATGTAGCGCGGATCGCCGAACGTCATGCCGAGGCTCGTCGACGCGGCGCCGCCGCCCTGCTCGACCAGCTTGGCCAGGCCGAAGTCGAGCAGCTTGACGAAGTTGGCCTTGCCGCGGCGGACCGCGAGGTAGACGTTGCGCGGGCGCAGGTCGCGGTGGACGAAGCCGACCGCGTGGGCGTCGACCAGCGCCTCGGCCACCTGGATCATCACGTCGAGCGCGCGATCGATCGGCAGCTTGCCGTCGCGCGCCAGCACGTTGTCGAGCGTCTCGCCCTCGAGCAGCTCCATCGCGAGGTACAGCCGCCCGTCGCTGGTGCGGCCGAAGTCGTGGATCTCGACGATGTGCTCGTTGTCGATCTCGGCGACCGACGTCGCCTCGCGGCGGAACCGCTCGATCGCCAGGTCGTCGCGCGACAGCTCGTGGTGCAGGACCTTGATCGCGACCTTGCGGCGCAAGGTCACGTGCTCGCCGCGGTAGATCGTCCCGGACTTGCCGGCGCCGAGCCGATCGACCACCAGGAACCGCTCGCCCAGCACCGCGCCGATCAGCTCGTCGACGACGCCGTCCTTCACCCGCGGCGTCCCGCAGTTCGGGCAGAACAGCGCGCCGGGCGCGAGTTCGCGACGACAGCTAGCGCACGGGACCGGGACCGGGTTCATTTCGGGGAGGGGCATCGGGGCTTCCAGGGAGGGAGCCTCGTGAGGCTCAATATAGCGCAGGAGGTCCGAGGTTTCCTGACCGCCTCCCTGATGCGTGCATGTGGTGGGCCAGGGTGCGCCGCGGCCCCGCGCGGCACCCGATTCACGCGATCTCAATCAGTTCGCCGTCGCTTCAGGCGCGCGCAAGCGTGACTCGGCGTTCTCGATCACAGGAATTCGTCGACACGCCTGTCGCGATCTCATCACGGTGTCGGGGCGCGGTGTCGAGTCTCGCGGCGGGTCACGCGAGCAGCCGCGGGGCCCGCGGTCACGCGACCAGCCGCCAGGCCAGCCCGGCGATCGCGCACGGCGCCAGCAGCTTCACGCCGCGGACCTTCCAGCCCACCGTCGCGACCAGCGCCGCGCCCGCCAGCACCACCGCGCCGACGTCGACCGACGACCACACCGGCAGCTCGACCGTCCACGGCCCGAGCGCGGCCGGCGTCAGCCGCCCGAACAGCGTGTGCAGCGCGAACCACAGCGACAGGTTGGCGATCACGCCGACCACCGCGGCGGTGATCGCCGCCAGCGCCGCGTGGACGCCGCCGTGGCCGCGCAGCGCCTCGATGTACGGCGCGCCGACGAAGATCCACAGGAAGCTCGGGGCGAACGTCACCCACGCCGCCAGCGCCGCCGCCGCGACGCCGCCGGCGATCCCGTCGACCGCCGCGGCCGCCACGAACGCGACGAACGGCAGCACCAGCACCAGCGGGCCCGGCGTGGTCTCGGCCAGGCCCAGCGCGTCGACCATCTGGCCCGGCGCGATCCAGCCGAGCGCGACGGCCCGGCCGCCGACGTACGCCAGCGCCGCGTAGGCCCCGCCGAAGGTGATCATCGCGGCGCCGCTGAACATCACCGCCTGCCGCGCGTAGAGCGAGCCCGGCGCGAGCACCGCCAGCGCCGCCACCGGCGCCAGCCACGCGATCGCGCACGCCGCGGCGGTGGCCCCGGTGATCCGCCACGACGGCCGCGTGTGGGTCAGCGCGCCCGCCGCCGCCAGCGCGCCGACCACGGTCGTGTCGTCGTGGGCCGCGGTCAGCGCCGGCGGTGCCGGCAGCGCGTCGGGGCGGACCGCGTGCACCAGCAGCCCGATCGCCGCG
>Ga0268298_10004277_pt1 | contig 14036 bp, 11 predicted proteins | sample WWTPWeurt_MetaG_FD_194462 | JGI IMG/M metagenome (GOLD analysis project Ga0268298, IMG submission 194462) | Activated sludge microbial communities from WWTP in Nijmegen, Gelderland, Netherland - WWTP Weurt | ecosystem: Engineered > WWTP > Aerobic digester > Activated sludge | place... | reverse complement strand
GGGCAGAGGCGGGATTCGCACGGGGAGCAGCTGCTGCTGTACATTTCTCGCAAGAGCGAGATCGTTTTGCATTTCTTCAAGCCGTTGCTGCAACTCTCGTTCCAGTCTTCGTTTCTCAAGCAAGTTGGAAACACGCGCTTCAATCTCTTCTGCGTGGAAAGGCTTGGTAACGTAGTCATCCGCTCTCTGATGAAGACCTTTCAGTTTGCTTCCAAGGTCATGTTCGCCTGTCAAAAGGAGAATTGGAATTCTACGAAGAAATGGATCTGATCGAATGCTTGCGCAAAATTCAAATCCATCCATGCCTGGCATCATCACATCAGAGATGATCAGATCCGGCAGACTCTTTCGCGCAACACCCAGTCCCTCAATGCCATCGTTTGCATGGAGCAGGTTGTGATTTTCTGCTAGAATGTTTTGGAGGATGGCACGAATGTCCGGATCATCATCTACGATCAACAGAAGTGGCTTCTTTTCCATTCTCAAAACAACCAGGTCACTGTATACACCCGGCTGCCGAGGATCGTCAAGCTGATCTCAGGCTGTATCTTTCTGAATCGAATAAATCAATGCTATAAGAGAAACAATCGCAAGGACGGAAAAATAGGCCGCTCTCTCCCACATTCCAAATAGTAGATATCCTGAAAGGAATAATACCGCGTAGGTGAGTGCAGTGCCGGATATCCAGCCTGCAAATTTAGGCCAGAGAACACCTGAGCCGCCAAATCGTTTGAATCCAGGGCCGGCCGGTCTCACGATCTTTGCGAAATTTTGCAGTACGTGCTCCGGCTCAGGTCTGGTTAGAAATGTGGCCAGAAGAGTGAATGCGATTGTAGTAGAAACAATCAAGAACAGATTCCCAGGAAACTTCACAAGAGTGGCCAGCATACTTCCGCTTTCAGGTTCTCCGAATGCACGCGGTAGAAAATGAATCAGGAGAACACAAATGGCAGGAACGATCATGGCTGTGATTTCAGAGATGGCGTTGATTCTCCAGTAGTACCAGCGCAGAATGAGAACAAAACCAGTGCCAGCTCCAAACTCAAGCAGGATCTCCCAGGCTCCTGAGATCGTCTCCAGCAAGTTGAAAGTCACAAACAAACTGACGCAAAGAAGCAGAATGGTGCAGAGTCTTGCTGCCAACAGGTAGTGTCTTTCGGATGCGTTCCTTTTTACGAATCTCTGGTAAAAATCGTGAATGAGATAACTTGAGCCCCAGTGCAAATGAGTGGAGAGAGTGGACATATATGCACCCAGGAAAGCTGCGATCAACAAACCACGGTAAGGCGAAGGCAGCAGATCGCGCATCAGGTAAACGTAACCCGATTCTTTTTCTTGAGGAAGCAGTCCGGGGTAAAGAGCAAGGGCTGCAATTCCTGCAATGATCCAGGGCCACGGGCGAACGCAATAATGTGCAATCACAAACCAGAGTGTTGCAAGCATCCCATGTTTCTCATCTCGCGCGGAGAGAATTCTCTGTGCGATGTATCCGCCTCCTCCTGGTTCTGCGCCCGGATACCACGAAGCCCACCATTGCACCAGAATGAATGCAAGAAAACTCGTAAGAGGAATCGTATAGAGTGGAGAAAGGTCTGCGGATTGAACAGGATCAGAGTGGAACGTTGGAAAGAAATTGTAGACAGAGGGCGGAAGAACATGTGCGATTCCACCTGCCGCCTGAATTTGCGGATGAAAGGCAGCGATCAGCGCGAGCACGATGCACCCAATCATGGCGATTGCGAATTGAAACGCATCCGTGATGGCCACTCCCCATAAACCAGAAACGGCGACGTAGAGCGCCGTGATGATGGCGCTGCCGGTTACGAGCCATCGCGCGTCTATTCCTGGAATCATGCCCTGAAAAATCTTGAGCATTGCCAGGTTGACCCATCCGAGAATGATGCAGTTGATGATCAGGCCAAAGTAGATTGCTTTGGAACCGCGAAGGATGGCCGCCGCCTTTCCGCTGTATCTGAGTTCGATCAGTTCCAGGTCTGTCGTGATTCCTGATCTTCGCCATAAGCGTGCGAAGAAGAAAACTGTGAGCATTCCTCCAGCTGCAGAGCACCACCAGATCCAGTTTCCCGCGATTCCGTTTTTTCCAACAAGTCCTGCCACTGCAAGAGGAGTGTCCGCCGCGAAAGTAGTGGCGACCATTCCTGTGCCCACGAGCCAGAAGGGCGCTCTACCTCCGCTGATAAAAAATTCCTGAAGAGAGGATTTGTTCCGACTTCCAAGAAGTCCGGCACCGAGGCTGACAATGAAGTAGATTGCGATGACTACAAAATCTGAAACATGAAATTCCATCTGGTGCAGGCGATCATTGGGCCTGTCCCTGTAAAGAAAACATGGTCCGCGCGAAGATTTGTTTGTTGAATTCGTGCGAAAGGCATACGATATATGGAGGAAATCAGGACTTGTGTTTATGCTGGAATCGTCTCGCCTTTCGCTTCGTAACTTGCGCCATTGGCCTATGGTTGGTCTTCTGGCACTGGGCTTTCTGCCCGGCTGCACTCCCTCCTTCCCTGACAATTCTGCTAATGAGCCAATGGGCGAATCTTTGATTCTGGGTGCCTGGATCAGCGCGAATCGCTGGCTTACGTTCAATCCTTCCTCTATTGGCGGTCTTCGGTTCTGGATTCGCGCAGAAAACATTCAGCAATCAAATGGAACATCCGTTACATCCTGGGCGGATCTAAGCGGGACAGGGAATACTGTGGTGGCGGGCACAGCACCCACTTACTATTCCAGCACCAACACAATCAATAGCCGGCCCGTAGTGCGCTTCACCGGCACTGCAGTTTTGACCAATGCTGCACCGGTCGGGTTGACCAGTTCCGATTCCGGTAGCATCTTCGCAGTCTTGAGATCGAACCAGGCGAGTGCGGATATTTTGATCATAGGTGGGTGCGGAAACACTGCGAGGCAGTTTCAGTTTTCCACAACTACCATCTCTCCTACGAAGACCTGCGTGGGGCAGGCGATCAACCCAGCCTATTCCTGGCCGATCGGAGCAATGCACGAAGTCGCCTGGATTCAGAATCTTGCTACCTACGTGGAGGTGCGCGCAGACGGGCGTCTTGTCGCCTCGGGAGTGCCCGCGGCTTCCGGCTATGGCACTGGAGCTTTGAATGTTAGCAATTCGACTGCGTCCGGGATGGATCTTGCGGAGCTGCTCTGGTTTGACAGTGCACTCACAACGCAGAATATCACCAGCGTAGAATGCTATCTGGGCGCCCGATACGGAACTACCACATGCCTTTGAGCGCGTTGATCCGTTAGGCGGCGTTGCTCAGCTCTGCGACCTGGTTTTTTGCGCTACAGTCGTTTTGCGTGGCGATCGGGCTATGTGGCAGCAAATCCAGGCAGTTCTACAACCTGGCCCGGTTTTCTGTCCCACATTTGCACGTGTTTCTGAATAAACTCGAGCGCGTACTCCTGCGCTTCCTTTCCGTTTCCTTCTGGCATCACAGGAGCACCAAACTTGAAATGGGCCTGCTTGCGACAATCGAGCGGGCCAAATGTCCGAAGCAATTTGCCATTGCCCCAGAAATCAGTTTTCAATGCAACGGGCATCATGCACACTCCCGCTCTCTTCGCGAGCTTTGTACCCAGTGAATTGAACTGGGACGGTTGAAAGATTCTGCTGCGAGTCCCTTCCGGGAAGATCACGACTGACATTCCCTTCGCGAGGCGTTCGCATCCTTCCTTCATCACTGTTTCAAAATCCCCTCGCGCATCTTTCTGTGTGACGCCAATGCCGTCCACCGCGCGCATGATTGGACCGAACACCGGGCCCTTCATGAGAGAATCTTTCACTACGAATGTGACGTCGCGTACTGGCTGGATAAAGCCTGGAAGGATCTGAGTTTCTGCAGTGCTCATGTGATTGGCGACGAATACTACCGGTCCATTCAGTTTGTGGAGTTGATCGAGGCCTTCTACCGTGAGTTGTCCGCCTCTGCGTTCATACAGTGCCAGAACATCTGCTGAGCTTTTTGCCCACGCTTCTCTGCTGTAGAGTCCTTTCTTTGCCAGTGCCCGCGAACGAAACACAATGTGTAGATATTCCAGGTAAAACCAGGTGCGGTTGCGAGCCAGAAGTCGCCCGGTCGTAGTCGAAACTGAATTTGGTGTAGAATAGGTGCCTGGTTTCATACATCTTCCTGTATTTAACGTTGTTAGTTTTAATGTATGAATCGGTTTAGCCGGAAAGGTTGCAAAAAAGAGAACGCTTTTATTTACGATTGGAGTCTGCATTACAGACTATGCCGGGAAGAAGAGAGAGCCAATAACGTTCAACCTTGCTATTGGCTCTCGTTGAGTTTATTTGAGTTTGTAGCCTGTTCCTTTCACAGTCGCCATGAATTTGCCGTAGATGAAAGGTATGTAGAAAGCGGATGTCTCAATTTCCGCATTTTCGAGGAAATCTGCTCCCGATTTTGTCATCGCATCGATCGTCGCTTCTGCAAATAGCGGGATAGTGCTGAGAGAAGTTGGGAATAAGATGATGATGTGGGTTGCGGCTGATCCTTCCACCGGTTCCTTCATCTTTTCGTATTGCTTGGACATATCCACGTCTTTGGTGGAAAGAATTGCGAATTTGCCCAGGTAGGAAGTGCAACCAGAGAGATAGATGGTTACCAGGATAAGCGAGATCGTTTTTAATAGTTTCATATTATTTACCTTTTACCTTGTAGCATTCACCTTTGACGGAAGTGGTGTTGCTCCCGAATCCAAGATACGTCACCGCATATTGTCTCATTTCAACCTTCTTGAGAAGGGCGCAGCCCGCACTCGCTTGCAGGTCGTTCATCACATCCATGAAATTCTTTTCTTCGCCAAAAGTGACGCCAAAGATAATTGGCCTGTTGTGGGCTTTCATGGCCGCCGTAGTAACCAGTTCATATTCGGTTCCTGTTTTTGCGGGAAGCACGCTGACGGTTCCCATTTTATATGTCTCGCAAGCGGAGAGCAGCAATGCTGATCCGATCGCGACTAACGCTGTAAGCTTCATTTAGTCCTCGCCTGCAGGTCGTGCTGATTGACAAAAAGAGGCAAGCAAAAATGCCAGCAATCGAGCCTTTCTGGAGCCATGTGTTGTTCATTACCAAAAAAGAGGCGTTCATTCGGACGCCTGAGTTGCTAATACTCCTTTAGTTTTTCGCCTTGACAGGCGTTTGGTGGCGGGGTACTCATTTCCGCTTACAGCGGCCCATTCCAGGCTCAATTTTGGCGCGCGGTGTTATCCGCGCGGATGGTATTTCTTGTGGACTTCTTTGAGAGTACGATTGGCCAGGTGTGTATACACCTGAGTGGTCGAAATGTCAATGTGGCCCAGGAGTTCCTGCACACTTCTGAGGTCCGCATTGTTTTCAATCATATGTGTCGCAAAGCTATGCCGGAATGTATGAGGAGTTACAACTTTCCTGATGTCCGTTCGTTCCAGATATTTCTTGAGCAATCTCCAGACTGATTTGCGATTGAGAGAGTCTCCCTTCTTGCTGATGAATATGTAAACGCTCTGGCGTTCGCGAAGGATGTCATGACGAGCCTTGTCCAGGTAACGCGACAGAATCATTTTGGAATGCTCTCCAAACGGAACCAGTCTTTCGCGCCCACCTTTGCCTCGAACTGTGATAAACATGTTTTCCATGTCTACGTCTTCCATGCGCAGCGTGCACGCTTCTGAGATACGTAGACCACTTGAATACAGAAGTTCGAAAATCGCCTTATCCCTCATTTCAAATGCGTCTGTTTCTTTGATCGCGGCAAATAGCTGGTTGATTTCGCCCAGTGTCAGGTAGTCAGGAAGCGTTCTCTGCACTTCCGGTGCCTGCACTTTGTCGACTGGATTGCGCACGACGCGCTTCTCTTCTTTCAAATAGCGATAGAACTGGCGGAGTGCTGCTACGGAACGAGCCAGGGATCGGCTGGATATTTTCTTTCTCTTCTGATCTTTGAGGAAATTAGTAATGTCATCGGTGTCAATTTTGAGCAGGTCCTTTTTGCGGGACTGCGCGTAGGTGTGGAATTTCTTGAGGTCGTAGTGATAGGAAAGGATAGAATTTTCAGACAGCCCCTTTTCTACGAGAAGGTAGTCCTGAAAATCTTTGATCAGTTTTTGTGTGTTTGGTACAGTCTTGGCCACGCTAGTCTCCCTGATAAATTTTCGGAGAACTGGCCAAAGCGAAGGCAACTTTTTTGCCCTTTATGCCGCATTTAGTCACATCGCTTTAATTCTTCGTTCTGTCTCCTGGGGCCGGACATAATTCGAATGTACTTTTTCTTTTGATTTTAGCAACAAAATTCAGCCGGTTTTCAGCGGATTTGCCGAAAGGCCCGGCGGTATTGTTCGAGCATGGGTAGTACGTCCGAGGCTTCCGGGCAGTCGTGGCACGATGTTTCGAGCGCTCTCGCACCGAATCTGCGGTTCTTGATCAGCACCAGACCTGTGACGCCGTGTAGAATACCAGTCATCGCACTGCCAGTGGATCCCATGATAGGAAGAATCTTGCGCGTAGATGGAATGACTTCTCCGCGTTCTTCTGCCGCGAAAATTCTGCGAAAGTCAATGGGAGAAACGAAGGCTGAGTTTTCCGTGCGGCGGAAATTTTTTTGAATGAAAAGCAACGGAATGTGATAGCTTTCAGTTTCTGTCATGGCTGCTCGATCCCGGATGCCGTGATCTGATGTAACAATGATGAGAGTTTCGTCTAACAGACCGCGGGCTTCGAGTCCAGAGATCACATCTGAGATGAATTCAGAATAGTATCGCGAAGAGGTTTTCTTTTCTATTTCGTTGTACTGACTGCTGTGACCGTATACAAATTCGTGCATCAGGAAAGGGCGAGGATCACGCGAAACAAAGTCCATGATTCGATCGAACAAGATTCTATCTTCGCAGCTTCTTTCAAATTCGTACGGATGCAGGCATACAAATTTGCCGCCACCTTTCGCTTCCTCTTCACTGAGTCTAAAAACTTTCTTCCAGGGCATGTCCATGATCACCCTTTCGCGATCGGAGAGAGAGGCGGAGAAAGCGGTCGTGTATCCGGATTGATGGAGCGCATCCAGGAACGATTTGCTTTTGCCAATGAATTCGTATTGCTCTACATCTCGATCCGCGTACGCCGGGAAGGGAATAAAAGCGGAATAGAGGAGACTGAGAATTCCTGTGCGACTGTCCTGATTGGCCGCGTAGTAGTTCTTGTAGGAGTGCGTAATGTTTGCGTATTTCTGCGGAAAGCAGGATGAGTCCGCACAATCGCGGGCGAGCTCTTTGACTGTGATGCTTTCCATCACAAAAAGAATCACTCTTTTGTACTTTCCGGACACTGGCAGAGAGCGAGCGCTCGCGTCCTGGTAATCTCTTACGTCCAAATTTTGTGAGGCTGGTTTGCCCAGAGGACTGCCGGAGATATAGTCTTTCACATCGGAGGCTACAAACGCGTGCAGTGCTGGTCTGTCCGCGCGCACGGCCCCCACGGTTCCCGCGATCAGGATGGCCGCCGCAAGTAGGCCGGGCTTTCGTATTTGATGATGCAGAAAGAAGGCGCTCGCATAGATGAAAACGATAGACACTATAAGAGAAATTACCACTGTCCAGGGCAGGATTGCCTGGAACAGATAGGCGACATTGTCAGGGTCTGCGTCGAGAAGAGAGTATCTTCTGTGGACTGCGTCTTCGTAGAAGGCATCAAACAAGAAGCAGCTTGCAAAATGGATCACAAACAGTATATGGAAAGCCGCAGCTGACACAGGCTTAAGAAGTCTCACTTTTGCCACTCCGCGAAAAACAATGAGCAGAATGGCGAACACCGCCGCGGCAATGGGTACGCCGGCGATGGCGCCGGATCTGCGTTCCAAATCAAACAGAATCTGAACCAGCAGGGCCACGATGGCTGCCAGAATCATTCCCAGTCGAAACGAATCGCGGGCCTGGTGTGATCGCCTTGCGAGAGAGTGAAAATCGAACTCCACATCTCCCGATATCTGGAAGCGCGTCCTGCGGCAAGCAAATGGCATTCTCAGTTGCAAGGCTCGGTGCTTCTGGCGATCTGGCGCCGGAGCTTGTGATGTCTGATTCAACCAAAAAAGCAACGCCTGAGAAGGGCAACGGAAAGAAGAAAGTAGAAGATCCTTTGAAAGACATAGTATCGCTGGCAAAACGCCGAGGACTCGTCTATCCCGGATCAGACATCTATGGTGGCCTGGCCAATACGTTTGACTATGGTCCGTACGGCACAGAGCTCATGCGCAATCTAAAGGATATGTGGTGGAGAGCTTTTGTGCGAGAGCGCGAAGATGTTGTGGGTCTGGATAGTTCGATTCTGCTTCATCCGGAAGTATGGAAGGCAAGTGGTCACGTCGATTCGTTCAATGACCCTCTCGTTGATTGCAAGCAGTGTCGCGCACGCTTTCGCGCAGATCATATCGTAGAGCAGCTGGACCCAAATGGTCCAAAAGCGATGACTCTCGAACAGCTGGTAGAGTGGTTCGAAAAGACTGAAACGCAGTGCCCCACTTGCGGAACAAAGAAATCGTTCACGACTCCGCGTCAGTTCAATCTGATGTTTGAAACTAAAACAGGCTCTGTAGCGGGCAAGGATATGACAGTCTACCTGCGTCCTGAAACAGCCCAGGGAATCTTCATCAATTTTAAGAATATCGTGGATACCTGTCGCGTAAAAGTGCCGTTCGGTGTGGCTCAAATTGGGAAGAGCTTTCGCAATGAAATTGTGGCCAGGCAGTTTGTGTTTCGCACGCGCGAGTTTGAACAGATGGAAATGGAATATTTCTGCGCTCCAGGAACTCAGAAAGAATGGTTTGAACACTGGGTCGAGTATTGCATGAATTTCCTCTTGAGAATTGGCATTAAGAAGGAGAATCTTCGCATTCGCAGGCATGAAGCAGAGGAACTTGCCTTCTACTCAGAAGGTACTGTGGACATCGAATATAATTTTCCTTTTGGTTGGGGAGAGATCTGGGGGATCGCATCTCGTACGGATTACGATCTAAAAAAGCATGCAGAATTTTCCGGCAAGCCTCTCGAGTACCATGATTCAGAGAAAAACGAAAAATACATTCCATACGTTGTGGAGCCGGCGCTCGGACTCAATCGTCTGATGCTTGCAGTTCTTTGTGATGCATACTACGTTGAAAAAGAAGGTACGCCAGAAGCACGTACCGTGCTGGGCCTTGCTCCTACCATTGCTCCTGTAAAAGTAGGTGTGTTTCCACTCATGAAGAAAGACGGTCTGCCAGAGATTGCTCGTGAAATCTATAAAACGCTTTCAGGTCACTTTCAGGTGGAATACGACGTGTCAGGAAATATCGGCAAGAGATACTATCGTCAGGATGAATTGGGCACACCATTCTGCATCACTGTAGACTACGACACAAAAGAAGATCAGACGGTTACTCTGCGCGAGCGAGATTCTACAAAACAGGAACGGGTGAAGATTTCAGACTTGCTTTCTATTCTGCGCGAGCGGATGGCAATCTGAGTTCACTCCAGCCTGCGAAATTCCTCAAATAAAGAATCAGGCGCACCGTACAGGCGGATGCGCTTTTCTTTTCCTCGCAGCTCATGTTCGCCCAGGTCTTCGAGTCCGGGGACATTGAATTGCGAAAGAGCATCCTCAGATACGATGAACGTCTTTTTGAGTTTCTTTGCGACGTCAAGAACGCGCGCGCCTGTGTTCATCGCGTCTCCCATGTATGCTACTTCTTGTCTGAGATTTCCCATTTCTCCGGCCACGATTTGGCCGTAATGTAAGCCGGCGCGAAACTCGGGAACCAGTCCATATCGAAGTGCGTACTTTTGTTCTGCGTCGCGCAGGGTTCGCGCGAATGCGGCAATGAATCGCAGTGCGTCATTCCTTTTGACGCCGCGCTTTCTGGTCCAGAGTAGAATCGCTTCGTCTCCAACGTACTTATAGATATCCGCTCCGGTTTCCAGAACTGCGTCTGTCATATCATAGAAGAAATCGTTTAGAAGCGCCAGGAATTGTTTGTCTCCGAGTTTTTCCGCAATGCTCGTGGAACCGGCAAGATCCAGATACATGACAAAGCGAAACTCAGATGCAGGTCTATGATACTTACCCAGAAGAAAATTCCACAGAGTGTTTTGTCCTAGAAGCTGACTGATCTGCATGAAGAAATTGATCGTAAGAGAAATTATCAATGCAAAGATCGCAGCACTTTGAAAGTGCCCACGGTCGTACGGGAGAATATCAAATGGCCCTCGACCTGTGATCCAGATAGCCCAGGCTCGCGCAAGAACAAAAACCAGAACGTACGCTGCTGTATTGATTGTAAGTAACAGTACGAAGGGTGTTCGCCGTGCCAGATCAGAGAACGTTCCGCGAACGATGAACAGAACGTAGAAAGCAATGAGCGCCCCAATGATCACGCCATCCAGCAGTCCGTAAATCAGATACGTAGGAGAGAAGCTGCCTTCTTGAAAAAGAGCGAAGAAGGAGCTCACGCTTCCCACGAACAGGGAGATCCAGGCGAGTGTGCGGAGTCTGTGCAGGAATCGTTTCACGCTACTTTCTGAACCGGGAGGGATGGCCGGGAACAGAAAAAAACCAGGCTAAGCGACAGGAATTGTCATTGCTCCAATTTCTTCCGAATGATTCAATTGCGTATCATGAAGGCACCGGTCCTGCCCATCTTGCTTTTGCTAGTCGGGACTGCATGCACTCCACCGTTTTCAGTCAATCCCAGTCCTCCGCAGAACTTGATTGCCCTTGGGATTCTGCTGGGTGCGCCTACGTATCTGACTCCGGCAGATATTTCCAATACTCGTATGTGGTATCGCACGGAAACGCTTGAATCCACGTACACCAACGGCTCTCCTATCACCAACTGGACCAATTCTATCTCTGCCGGCACGTACCTCATTGCAAATGTGGGAGCGGCACGCCCAACGATGGACACATCCGTTTTCGGTGGACACGCTTCTGCCTTGTTCAGTGCAGCAAGCTCGCAAGCCCTTACCTTTTCAGGTGGCACGCTCGTTGCGCCGTCCGGATGTACCATGGGAGTCGTTCTTTCGCGCAACAATGCCGGCGGTCTCTTTCCGATTTTCTCTCTCATCGCTGCTCCATCCACAGATGGGCGAATGCTCGGATTCAATCCCTCCAACCAGATTTGCTTGCATGATTCTCAGGGTGCGCCTTCGGGTCTTCTGTTCACTGGATCTTTTCCTGCTTCTTCCGGACCGAGCATTCTGATCTATACTGGTTCTGGAACGACGGGGAATTTCTACGTGAATGGTATTCTTGCACTGAGCGGTACAGTTGCATCGGGCGCCTGTCCTGTCACTGCTCCCACTTCCTCTGTGGCCATGGGTACGAAGAATGGTGGTGGAAGTTACTATGATGGAAGAATCGCGGAGTTCTTTTATTCAGAGTCTAGCATCACCAGTGCTCAGGCGGCTTCACTCTCCTGCTATTATAAGAACAAGTTTTCCGTAACGGCCGCAACCTGCCTTTGAATGATGGGACAAAAAAAGCCGCCCTTTGCGGGGCGGCTTCTCTTTGCTCAAGATCTTTCCTTCTTAGAAGGAAGCTGTGTAACCAGCGTTTACCCAGTAAATCCAGCGAGGAAGTTTCTGGCGTGCAACAAACTGATAGTTTGAGTTGCCTGCTGCCAGTCTGCGTCCCTGGGCTGTGATACCTCTCTGAACAACGTCAGCTGCTACACCTGAACCAGTCCATTTTGGATCTGCAACGCGACCATCGTTCATTGTCGAGCCACCGTCTATTTCAACCAGACGGTTTGTGGATGGATCGCTGTCATAGAAGCGAAGGTCTGGACGATAGGCGGCATTGAGCTGAACGTTGAATCCTTTTGCGGACACACCCACAGAAGAAGTCACGTCTTTCCAGCCCTGCAGAGTCTGAGTTGTGCCTGCGTATGTGTTTGCGGTTCCGTTTGGAACGGCATACAGTGCGCTCTGGATGCTGTAACTTGGACCGGTTGTAACTGTTACAGATACTGCATCACTCACTGCAATCGTCTTAGAGTAGACGAGCTGATAGTACTGGTTTGCGTTTACAATGTCAGCAAATGCTTTTGCTGTCAAATCTGGCAGCATAGGCAGAGCATAACTTGCGAACATTTCAGTTGCGTAGTAGAAGGCAGAGCCACCCGCGATGAATGGGTTTCCTTTTCCTTTCGCATTGGCCAGCTGGTAAGTAATGAGGCCAAAACCTATCGTTCCCACTTTGGTTGCGCTTGAATAACCAATCGTGTAATCCAGTTCATCCACTCGGCTCAAGCCGTTTGCATCTTTGTAAAACCCAGGCACATTGACTGTGTTTGCACCGGCATAGTTACCGGTCGGGTAGAACGTGGAAGCTGTGTTGAAGTAGTTACGCAGATACTGAGAGGGTGATGTTCCCACAGTGTTTGGCGGAGTCGCCGAGCTGTTGTAGTCGATCGAGTCAATCAGAGGGTTGGCAAGGATCGTGTCATTTGCGGTCACGCCACCTTTACCGTTCTGGATACGCTGATCCACGTCTTTGTCATTTCTGTTTGTGAGAGCGAAAGCTCCCCAGATGTTGAAAGTAAGACCGTCTACAGGAGTCTTGAAAGTGATAGAAGGCTGAAACGATGGCGCCTTGTTCCACTTGCCATAGGACTGTCTGTCCTGGACGAACTTGTTCTGATACATGTCTGCGCCACGGAATACGTAGTTCGACGACAGTTGCAGGCTCACATCGACTCCGCCATTTGGCAGAGCAGGTGCCGCCGGCGCTGCTGGCGTGGCTGGTGTGGCTGCTGGTGGATCTGCAGCCATCAGTGGCATGGAAGCAACCAGCAGGGTTCCTCCAGTCCATTTGAGAAATTGTTTCATCGGAAACCTCCGGATTTTATACCTGAACCCACTTTTGCACAAAGCGTGCCATGGAAATGACCACATTCTGCCCCAATTCGGTGCATTCAGGAATGACCTGTCCTATCTTCGGTCAAAAAGAGCCGGGCAGATTGCCCTTTTTTTAGGCATTGGCCAGATTTCAGTAAGCTCCCGCCTCCGGATCTACTGCTCACCGAAGTGATTATGTCGCATGGCTATTTTTCTGCGCTTCCACGGTGCACAAATCGCGCGCGAAATAGTGTTTGCCGCAGATTCGGCCTCTGCCATCCAACCTTTGGATGACTGAGCAGCGCACTCTTCAATACGTTACGGCTTCTGACAAGATCCACTACCTGGTCACCAACCACGTGTCCACGCGAAGCCTCTTTGTGAAGGGCAGTGGCGATCCTCCTCTCGAAGTTACCAATCGCGGCTTCAACGTCGAAAACAATGTGCTCATGGTTGAGAATAAGAAGCTGCAGCTTTCGCTCGAACAGGAGGTGACTCTCTTTCGCATACTCGGCCGTTACATGGAGCTCAATTGCGTGGTTGTGGCCAATTCCAGCCCGGGCGTTTACCAGCTTCACGTGAAGACTGCGGGGATTGCTCCCAAGGATCGCGGGAACCTGCGTATCCCTGTGAATCCGGAGCTTGTAGTGATCACCAACATTCGAGCAAGCAAGCATGCGATCGACGCGAGTCTTTTTAGCATACCTACCACAGTCAAAGTGAGCTTCGCGGACTACGAGCGCAGGCTGAAGGCGCAGGAAGACTATGTGAAAATCGACGTTTATGGAGCAAAAGGTACGATCTTTGACGAGATTCGAAAGACAAATCGCACTCTCTTCATGGAAGATACGCAGAATCCGGCCTGCTATAAGGCTCCCAGCCCTTTCTATATTGATTACGATTCTCTTTTGTTTGAAGGCATTCAAAAAAGAATGCAGGAGTACAAAAGGGAAAAAGTCCAATCAGAGGTCATCGTGCCTGTCACGTACATAACGCACGATATGACTTCGATTCCGCTTGGCTACATCCACATGCAAAGCAAGACAAAGAAATATTCGGAAGAGAAAGTTCTAGAACTTCAGCAGCTTGCGTTTGAAATGGTGGATCGCATTCGTGATTCAAACACTGTAATTATGACTCACAGAGAAGAAGTTGT
>Ga0268298_10004275_pt1 | contig 14044 bp, 17 predicted proteins | sample WWTPWeurt_MetaG_FD_194462 | JGI IMG/M metagenome (GOLD analysis project Ga0268298, IMG submission 194462) | Activated sludge microbial communities from WWTP in Nijmegen, Gelderland, Netherland - WWTP Weurt | ecosystem: Engineered > WWTP > Aerobic digester > Activated sludge | place... | reverse complement strand
AAAACAAATTAGCTCGATGAGCGCTTTGTCTCACCGAGCTAATTTGTCTTGTACTTAGTGTTGAATCAGGCGGCTTGTTGTTCGCTTTGCTCGGAGAAGATCTCCTCCAGGGTTTGAGTCATATGGGCGAAGCTGTCCAGACTCTTCACGGGTTCTATGCCCGTTACCGGTTCGGCGATGCCTGCCTTCAGCGAGGGAATATGGCTGGCCAGGTCCAGATAACGCGGATGATCGAGATCATAATTGCCGTAGTGAGCGCGCACATAATTGATTCTGATACTGGCTGACGGTCTTTCCTGGGCGTTTTGACTCAGGTGCCAGGATCGTGCCGCCAGTCCCTCTTTGTGATCCTTGTCTCCCACGATGATGATCTGATTGCCGACGGCCAGTCTTTTGGCGGCCAGTTCAATGCCTGCCGAACTTGGTTTGGCATAGCTGGCTGGAATGGCCATATGCAGTTGCAGGTGTCTGCGATCAATCTTTTCTTGCAACCGGCGCATTTCTTCCTGTCTCAGTCTCAGCCCTCTCTGATAGCCGCGATTGCGTAGTTTGGGAACTTCGGTGCGAATGGCCACGATGCCGTCCACTAGAGGCAAGAGTCCGGTCAAATGCAATCTCTCCAGGGTTACCCATTCCGGTGAGTCTGTGAGAACGACGATTTTCAAACCCGGGAATTGCATACGGATTTCTTTGAGAGTACTGTGCACGTGATCGTAGGTTCTGATTTTCTTGTGCTCCTGGCTGAACTCATGCCAGAATCTTTCAGAGGCTCGTTCGATTTTTCTGTGGGTGACGGAGCGATGCTTCTTTAACCGGGAGGCGATCGCTTCAATGATATAGCCGTACTCGTGCAAGGTAGTAGCACCGGCAATTTCCGCAAAGAGTTGGTTGATGATGCGGTGATCTTCCTTGAGGGCTTCGGCAATGCCGTTTGTGGCACTGAGGATGAAGTCGGCAAACCAGGCTCTTGTGTCAACAAGAGTATTGTCCATGTCTAGAAGCAAAAGGCTGTCGCTGGCATTAGCTCTGCTTGCGCTAGAGGAAATCACCGGCGGCATCTGACCGACGGTTGGTGCGCAATAAGCTTGTGAGCAGGTCTCTCCTGCGGCAAATGACGAAGCGCCGGACAAAAGATTCGCCTGTATGTTCATATATTCACTCCTCCTGGCTGTTGAAAGCTGCGGGGCAATTTCGTAAAAGCAAGCTGTTGCTTGCGACGGACCAAACGGCACTATCGCAGGCATGAGCTTTTGGCGAGGACACCTGGTCTTGAAGTTGTTCAGATGCTTAAAATGGACAGTTGAATCCAACGGTAGCTGGCTGGCTGCCGTTTTGTTTTGGCCGGTACGTCTTAAGGGATTGAGGGGAAACGCACACAGGCTTTGCTTAGAACCACCTCATTATTCGGCTCTCTATAGGGTGATGTCAATAGGAACTTTTTTTAAACTATATCTGGAATCGTCTGTGATACCACTTTGAGCCTTGCAGCCACCAGCTTTTCGGCCTAGATGAAATCGCAAAATGGCGCATGGAAGGCGGCTCGCTGTGGCGGAGTTATGGCGGCGAAAGCACTCAAAACAGGCCGCTTTCGCTTGATGGAATTGAGACGCTTGTTCGGCTGTCCCTTCCCTGGGACTCGCCTACGAATACTTGCTACCAGCGCAGTGTTGTCACGGAGTCAGCCGGTAAATCAAGGCGAACTTGATTGCCGCCTTCTACCAGGTCGACTGCCGTGGCTGCACCGCTATTGGTGACTACCAGCACTTTGCCTCCATCGGGATTAACGAAGGCAACGCGAGAGAGTGAGTTCTCCTGACCGGATTGACTGGTGCACAGTACCCTCGCTCCCGGTTTCACATACTTGGAGAAATGAGCAAGAGCGAAGTACTGTCCGCTCAGGCTTACCTCTTTGGTTTGAGAGTTGATAGTTACCAGCCCGCCGCAAGGAAAAGGCCCGATATTGGGCTTGCCTACTTCGTTTAGGGCCAGATTCCAGACGGTGATACCGCGGCACCAGTTGGAGAGGATGTTGGAGAAGGTGCGCGACCATTTGCACCAGTCTGTTCCGTAGTCGGCATTGGTGTAGTCCGGCCCGCCTTCCGTCCAGAACATGCTCACGTCAGGATAGCTGTCGTGTACCGTGCTTACTTTGGAAGCGTCGCCCACATAGCCATGCCAGGCTATGCCGTCCGTGTATTTGAGCATGCCCGGTGTATCCAGGGAACCCAGGGCGCGTCCCCAGAGATTGTAGTTGTGGTCGATGATCCAGATCTTGGTGTCAATGCCTTCTTTCTGGAAGAGTGGACCAAGGAAGCCTCTCACAAAGTCTACTTCCAGTTCCTGAGCCCAGATGCAAGCCGGCATGTTGCCGTCCTGGTCGGTGTCCACTTCGTTTTGCACGGTTACGGCTTTGATTTTTACACCTTCCTCACCATAGGCTTGCACGAACTTGAGCAGGTAGCGGGAATAAGGCTCCAGGCTATGTCTGCGCATGGCACCGCCCAGCATAGAGCCGTTGGATTTCATCCAACCAGGCGGGCTCCAGGCTGAACCATAGAGGAAGATGTCCGGGTTCACCGCCAGAGCTTCTCGAATTATGGGTAGGATGTATTTTCGATCGTGCTCGATGGAAAAGCGCTTCAGCTCGGGGTCCGGCTCTCCTTCGTCGTAGCTGTAGACATGGGTGGCGTAATCGCTGGCCCCGATACAGGTGCGGCAGAAATTGAGATTCAGACCACCGTGGCCGAATAGTTCTTGAAAGAGCGCCGCTCTTTTGTCTTTCGGCATCTCATTGAACATAAAACAGGCGGCATCGGTAAAGGCGCCCCCGAAGCCGACAATGCTCTGTTTGGTTTCGGTCAGCACCGTGATGGTTGGTACCGCTGCCTGCATGCTTCCTTGCGACTGGGAGACCTGGAAACTCAGTGTGCTCTCCTGCATTCTTGTTTCGGGGCTGGTTCTCACCACTGCGAGAGTTTTCGCTGTGGCTTTCTCTTTGCCGCCGTTCGTTAAGCGTGGGCGATTCTCCGGTGCCGCTTGCACCTTTTGCTTGCGGCCGACCAGGAAAAAGATCAGGCCGGCCAGGGCTAGTGCTATTAGTAATTTTGGAATCATAGTCTTGTCCGTTTTTGTTGTTGAATAGATAGACCGGGCTCATTAGGATAACCCATGGTCCAGGTCGTTCTTTATTGCCGTCCAGGTAATTGTTGCTTAGCTGCCGCCGCAACCGCCGCCGCCGCCGCAAGAGCTGCCGCCACCGCAAGAACTGCCGCCGCCGCAACTGCTGTGACCACTGCTGCAACTGCTATGACCGCTACTGTGGCTGGTGTCGGTAGTGCTAGTACCGTGGTCGGTGACCGAGTTCTTGTGGGTGTTGCCGTCGCCGCTTGAGCCGAGGAACGGCCACAAACCTATCGACGAGTCGTCAGAACTGCCGGAATCGCGACGGTTGTTGTCTTTTACATTGCTCAGGCGGCTGCCGGAGTGGCTCGAACCCGAGCTTGATTTGTAAGTGTTTCTGCCGGTTTCTCTGCGTTTTGAGGAGCGGCGAAAGGCCAGAAACATGATCAGGAAAACGACTGCGCCAATAGTGAGAGTTATGATAAATGCCGTCATGGGAATTCTCCAATTGTGTTGGACGAAAGGAACTGTGCGGGCAGTAAGACTGCACCGCACAGAGTTGGTTTGGTTGAAAGGTCAGAGCTCTTGTCGGAGATGACCAGGAGTGGCATCCAGGACCAGACAGAAGGTCCCGGGCGCCGGTTAGTTGGAGGACGTTTAGTCCGTTGAGTCTTCCGCCGTTAAGTCCAGAAGTTCCAGCACGATTTCCGCTACTGGACCCCGGCAATCTACCACTAGCAGATACTGCTGGCTCACCTCTCGCGCTCTCTCGCGGCTCAAGGCATTGCCTTCATCCAGGTTTTTGGCGATCTGGCAAGTATTGCGGGTGAGTTCTTCGATAGGCAGTACGGCCCGGTAAAGACCTGTGTAGTAGCCGGCATCGAACGCGGCGATAACATCTTTCGAGGTTTCCACCTTGCGAAGCAGGGCTTTTAGTGTGTCGAATTTGCCGTCTAGGACATCTTGGATCTGATTGGTGGTCTTTTCTGTCATGTATTTCCAATTTGCTTGTTTGATTTGGTGTTGGAGACCTGAACAATGCTTGCCGCGGAAGTTCGGCTAACAGTCAAACATTGCAGGTCTCCGGCTGACTTACTGGCGATTGTCTTCAACTCCAGCCAAGCACGTAGGCCAGGCGGTGCACTATTTCCATGAACAAGCGCGTCAGTCCGCTCAGGAGTCCTCGGGTCTCATTAGGCATGAGCACAGCCAGAACCAGTATGAAGATGACAAAGTTTGCCATCGTTTGCGTGGTTCTACGGATCACCTGCAGGACTACGTAGAAGACGATAATCAAGAGAATGAGTTGGACTGGATCTATGTGCATTTTAGTTCTCAGTTGTGGTTGAAATTCAGACTTGGCTCTCGGCTGTCAGAACAACGGCTCCGTGTTCCGATGCTGTTTGCGAAACAAAGGCTGCTACTGCTTCAGCTGCCGGTGTCAGATTGATCGACTCCGGTGCGGCGATGCCCAGTGACATGCACATCTGTAAGGCTGCGTCTATAGACATGTCGCAATCGGCAATTCTGTCTTCAGGGTAGGCCACCATCAGTCCGCTAATCGGGTTGGGCGGAGTGGGGATCATCACCACAACATAGCGCTTGCCGTTGGTGCGGTTGATTATTTCCTTAGTGACGAAGGCGATGGTGACGCCGCCGCCGCTAGTGAACGGTACCCAGACCACACGTTTGAAGCTTTCCTGGGCGCCTGACTTGCTTACCATGTCGATGCCTTTGCGCAAGGAGCTGTAGATGGCGCCTATGCCTTTGATGCTGTAGATGCGGCCTTCCACCCAGTTGAAGATGTAACTGCCTAGTTTCCAGGAAACTACCACGCTGATGGTGTAGAGCATGACCAGCAGGAAAACCAGGCTGAAGATAGGGCTGTGGGCCGGAGAGACGGTGTTGGGCCAGAATTCTTGCCAGATGAAAGTGATCAGGCTTCCGAACCAGCCGTCGGCTATCTTGAGAGCCAGGTTGAAGCCCCAGAGAATGGCTGCAAACGGAAAGAACAGTCCGGCGCCCCGCAAAATATGGCTTTTAACTTGAGAGAAATTCATTTTTGCACCTTGTAGGTTGATGATTGAACGAAGTTGTTGCTGTGAGAAAACCGAGGCATAGAGCGAGCCCCGGGTGCAGGATGGGTAAATGACAGGTTTAGTTGCTAGTGTCTGAAGACGGCCTCTTTGATCAAGTTGAAAAGAAAATGGACTTCCTAAGCTGACTATTTCTCAAAGGGCCCTATCAAGAGCTCTTAAGAGGGCTTATTACATAGAGCTAAGGCTTGGCTTTTTTTATAGAAGTGTCTAAATGTCCGTACTGGTCGTGCATAGCGCCTCTTGCGCGGAGCAGGTGCTTTGCCAAAGAGCTGCTACTGCCGCGGTTTTGCGAAATTCTTTAGGTTGGCCTCGGGTAGAGCGTCTCGGCCGTCGCCACACAATCGGCCTGCCACCACTTGGGCTTGGCAAGCTGGTTCAGGTAGTTAATCTTGGGGTTTTTGGGAAATCTCCCCCGCAAGTTTTTTGGATTTTCTGGATTTCGCCGCCTGGCGCAGCTAGGTTGGCAATTGTCTGTACAAGGCAATCTTTGCTGCTCGAGGTTGAGAAGAAAGTCGAAATAGTGGTTGGCGCGGAATTGTTGGACGAAGTAGTTCGTCGGCATTGGGCCGCCCCTTCAGCAGAGTGATTTAGCAATACAGACTTAATACCGATGGGGAGCGGGCTTTGCCTGCTCCCTATTTTTTTGTGGGGAAGTTTTTATGTCATACAATCCTGAGAATTCAAAATTGACAGGTCTGATCAGACAGGCTGAAGATCGCCTGCAGTCCGTTGAGGAGAGGCTCGTAAACCTTTTGATAGAGGCCACCTATGGCAAGGTGGGTCTTTTGCACATTAACCTGGATGGACCGCAATTGCTGGGCCGGAAGTGTTTTGATCGTATCTTTTATGGGCGCCGGTTGCCGAGTTTGAGAGAACTCACCAGGCTGGCTGAGCGGCTGAATATGGAGCTGGAGGTTTTGGTCTTGTGCCGGCGTTCACAGGCAACCGTGCGTAGTTTTAAGGCTGTTAGAGGCTTTTCCAGAGCGCAGTTGCGGGAGTTTTTACTGGCTGTGCAGGCAAGCGCGAGCCCTGGTCAGGATACTGTGATATCCAGGAGATGTCGGTCTATGATCGATTGGCTGGGGCTTGGCCGCGCTCGCATTTACTGGCGAAATTTGGCTATCATAGCCGCTCTTTGCGGTTATGCCATTGATATTAAGCTTGTTCCTAAAGACCGTGGCAATCAGGCTCTGCTTCAGCGTCTGGATTATCCTCTCTAATTGGGCATTGGAAGGTGCAGTAGTCGGGCCGGGGCATTCTTGGCTCGACTATTGCTCTGCTCTAACCGTGAAGACCGAGGGGAAGGCTTTCTGTTCATGACCGCTAATTCGAGGGACGGGCAAGATATAATGCTGATTTCTTGCATGATTATTTTGCAAAGAGGAAGCTGTGAAACCTACTGTAAAGCTCGATCAAAAGGCCCTTACCCGGCACAAGAAGCGTTTCCTGCGCTTCTTTCCCAATTCCTTTCAAGACCAGCAATACATCGATTGGGAGCGCACCTATAAATGGGAGGCGCACAAACTATTTCAAGAGCACCTGGCGCGCGATAAGTTCAAAACCTTGATGAATAAAGGTCAATACGATGAAATTGCCATGAGGGCCTTGCAGGTGGAGGCGCGCACCAATTTCATTTTCTCCTTCGAAAAGATGGCCTTGCGTGACGGCGTCAAGGCTCCCGGCGGCGCTAGAACGTTTGCCGAAGGGCTCTACGGGCTGCTTTATGAGCGTGGACCATTGTCGGGTCGTTTTATTCAATGGCTTGTAGCCCTGGCCGACTTGCCGCGCAAAAAATCGCGAGTGCTATCATGGCCGGTGGCAACCTTTTTCCCTTTCATTGCGCAGCCAGGCAAGCATATTATTCTCAAACCGACTGCCATGAAAGCAGCAGCTCTTGAGTTGAAGTACGATCTCGACTATTCTTCCCGTCCCTGTTTTACAACCTACGATAGTTTATTGCACTTTGCCGATTTGACTTTTGAATCGATCGCGGACCTGGAGCCGAAAGACTACCATGACATTCAATCTTTTCTCTGGGTTATTGGTTCGGCCGAGTACGAGCGACTGGAAGAAGAAATGCAAGAAGGCTAGAGTGGAACGCCTTTTGGGGGCTCCGCTTGACTACTAGATGAAGTAATATAGTTCGGCAAAGTTTTTTTGAAGGGGGAATGGGAGGCTCTTTCGGGCTTCCCATTCCCATAGAGGGAAAGCGTCAGGCGGCCGTCGTCGGCAACTGGTAGCGGAGGCGGCTTCTCTCTCCAAAGCCGAGGCTATTGGCCAGGTCTTCCTGCTTGTAGTCTTCGGCCGAGCACTGCAGGCAGATGCTTGTCAGGCAGAAGACGGCACTGCAGATGATGTCCAGCACCGACCAACTTTCGGGGGCGAGCAGCTGCATGGCGCACCAGGTCAGCAAAAGCACCATGAAGGCGATGCCGAGGCGGAAGCGAAGCTTCTCCTGCTGCTGCCAGATCCGATAGCTATCGGCGGCGGGCACAGTTCTTGCTACTCCGTCGCGGGTAAGCATCAAGTCGAGGTGGGCTTGATTGCCGATGCGGAAACTGCGGCGGTAAGCCAGGAACAGGGGCAGGCTGATGATGGCGATCATCAGCAGAATGGGTGTATGGTAGGTCATATTGGGTGCTCCGGTTGTGGTTCGAGGCGGGAGGGTGATACTGCTAGTGATGGCTCGTGGTCAGTCCAGTCCCCACCTCTTAGCCAGTCCCTCGCGAGTGGTACCATGCCAGCCGAATTCGTCGTTGATGGCAGCTTCTTGCTCAAAGTGCAGTTGATTGACGCGGCGACCAAACTCCGTATTGGCATGGGGTTTGGAAGGCTTGCCGAATTCCTGCTCCATGGCGGCCCGGCTTTGGGCTGCTTCTTCCAGGGAACCGTATTCGGTTGGGTCGTATTCCAGTGGTATGCTCATTGAATTTTCCTCTTGTTTGGGTTGAGTGGAACGGTTTTCTCGATTGTGGTGCGACCTCTAGAGTCCGAGCAGATCAGGCATCAAGACCGTAGATTGCACAATCTCGATTGCCTTTTCGCCGGGTTTGACAGCGATAAGTTGCTTGAGCGCAGGCGCTTGCTGCCCGGCTGAGAAGACAAAGAGCCGGTCCACCAGCTTCTCATGTAAGAACGGCTCCGGCTGCGCTGGTTTCACTTCCATTCTGGCTCTGGTGATGTGACCGTCTTCCACGTCGCAGATGGCCAGATGGCTGGCTGTTTGCAGATCTGGAGCCACCACCATGCCGGTATTAGATTGGGCGATGGCGTAAGCAATGCGATAGCGACGCACAGCCTCGCCTTTGAACTTGAGGTGAATTTCCGAGCTTATGTAGCCGGCTTCTTTGAGATAGTCGGTCAGCCGTTGCTCGACGCCGAGGCGCACGAAACCTACCTTTTCCGCGCCCAGTTTGGTGCGCAGGGTGAGCAAGCAAACTGCTACCTGCCCTACCTGGAAGGTTTTGAGCGTGAGCAAATCGCTTACGCCGGCAACATCCATGGTGATTGCCATGATCTCTTCTTCTACTTCCTGAGGCAGGGAATGTTGCAGCAGAGCGCGGAAGGCCTGCATGAACAGTTCCTTACCGGTGTGGATGACCAGGGTGGCCACCAGCAAGGCGAGGGGATACTCGAGCCAGGGCGCTCCGAAGAGAAACTGACCGACCACCCCCAACATGGCAATCAATTCGATACGCCCATCGGAAGCTGTTTCCTCTCCGTCGGCCACCAGGGATGTATGGCCGGTGGAACGTCCGACCGTGATCTGGTAACGGGAGACCAACCAGGAGAGCAGTCCGCTGCCGGCCATGATGCCTATCAGCCAGGGATAACTGGAGGCGTCGGTGAGCAGTGGCTTGTGGTCGGGCAGGAAGGTGATGTAGGCGCGCACGGCCTGGTCGGCTTGCGGCAGGTAATAGAGCAGACCCACCAGCGACTGCAGGGCGAATTGCGCGCCCAGAACCAGTAAGCTCAGCCCGATCACCAGGGATGAGAAGAATTCGATATTGCTCTTGCCCAGGGGGTAGTCGGTGTTGGGTGGACGGCGTGCCATGTAGACAACCACCATGACTGCGAAAGCCTGGAGGATGTCGGAGAGGTTGTGATAGCCGTCGGAGATGAAGACCGGTGAGTTGGTCAGATAGCCGGCGGAAAGTTTGGTGGCCACCTTGATGGTATACATCAGGACCACCAGCCACATAACCGTGTAGGGGTTGTAGAGGCGCTCACGCCAGTTTCCCTGTGTGGTTTGAGCTCCGCTTCGGGATTCTTGGCTATTCATGATGTGACCTCCTTGCCGATGGTGATAACCGGCACCGGCGACTTGTCGAAGACGCGCAAGCAGTAGTCGCCTACTTCCACAGTCTGGCTGCGGGGCATGACGATCAGCCGGCTGCGCTGCAAGACGGCTGCTTGCACGATGCCGTCGGCCACATCATCGGCGGTTTCAATCAGGGTGCGGAAGGGAAGGGACTGGGCTGTCGCTTCCTCCTCCAGTGCCTTGCGGATGGCGATTGCTTCCCGGCACATGTGGTCGTCTGCTTTGACCGAGGCGAGACCGGGAATTTTCCAGGTAGTGTGGTAGAAGAGCAGTGCGGCGCCACTACCCCTGGCAATGGGAGCCGCCAGTTGCAGCGCCTTCAGGCAGGAGTTGCCGTTGCCGAAGGGCACCATGATGGAAGCATCGTTGGCGCTGCCCCGGTGGCGTGTGGTCAGTCCCCGCTCGTCCATGGGAGCCAGCCAGATCAGGTTCTGGCGATTGCGGTCCGGAAAGTTGTCGATAATGAGGGCACCGGGCGGGAAGTCCGGCACGATCACCACGCAGTCTTCCGGTACTTGAGTGAGACGCGACACGTCCTGGCGGATGCGTGTGGCTTGTTCTTCAGCCAGGTGAGTCATGTCTGCCCCTGGCGCGGTGGCGCGGACATGGATGAGTTCCACATCGAGGTACTGCATGAGCGCTCGGGCAAAGGCCAGATTCGGCACACGGTCGATGTTGCGGAAGTAGTCCACGCCGATAATCAGCTTGGTTTGTTTTGGGTTCATAGTAAACTCCCAGAAGAGTTAGACAATCAAAGACTGCCGCCGCTGAAGCGGGGCTGAGTGGAGATGAATTAGTAGCGTTAGTGGCGTATGGTCGGTTTTTCGAAGGGTGGCCTTTGACTTTCAAGCAATATGGATGGAACTTTCTAAATCTAGAAAGTTGTTGAAAGCTATTGCCATTAAGAAAAAGGCAAAGTGTCTGTCGAAAAGGGCCAAAAAGTTAAAAAAGAACCTGAGGATGGTGTCTTGCTTAGCTTCGGTAAAGTTGGTTCCAGAGAAGATGGGGCGGCGTTTAGCAGTTCTCCGGTCCTATCAGGTGTGGTTTCTCAAGTGCTTCAAAGCTTAAGAACAGCCTAAACGCCTCTTCTAAATTGCCGCTCATGTACCTCGCTCTAGCTGGTGCAAGCTCGCTCAGCTTAGTTGCTGGTCAGGCTAGTGACATCTATAACTTTTCTGGGCGGTCTTTCGACGCCTCCCACTTCTTTCAGGACGCCGCTAACTTTTACGCATTTTCCGACCATTTGGCTAGCCGTGGAAGCGAGAGCGGGCTTTTCGGTGAAACTAAGACCGAAGGCATCGTTGCCGCTCACGAGAGTCAGACCCGGTGCTTCACCGCCAATGTCGACTACGTCCGGTGCTTCCAGCATACCTGAAGCTTCAATGACAAAGACATTGTCCAACTGCGGCGTAATTGTTACCGAAACCTGGCATGCCGGTGGAATGGAGGCTTGACCGGGTGCCTGGGAGAAGAGACCGACGCCAACTATGGTTAGCAAGCTGAGTGAAATCAGGATGAGTGGAAGAAGTGGATAGGGATTGCCGTTCTGTTTGTTTTGGTTCATGGAGGTTGCTCTTTTGAGTTGGGAAGGAGCGACACCGGACCTCTCCTGGGTGTCGCTCCTGGTGACAGACTAGTCTTGCCCTTGAGCAAGATCAGTGCTGCGGTTCGCCGTCAATCAGTCCCAGTAGGCGGCGGTGTTATGGTAGTCCGGATAATGTTCGGACAGCCACTGGCTTGCAACTGCGCGAATCTGATTGCGTTTGTCATTTTCGGTAGTGCTGCAAGCAACCTGGGCGGTGCGAAAGACTTCGCTGCCGCCATCGAGAACTCGGAAACCAACGTTGGTGGTGTCCGATTCCGGGGTGGGAGCAATCACATAGCGACGGCAGAGGCTGATGAATGCCTTCTCCCGCGGTGCCGTGATGATCACCACATCGGCGCGCTTGCGACCGTATTCGTCGATCAGGTCATACTGCATTTGCTGACCAGTGGGAGCGCTCTGGGCTTCAACGCTGTTTCTTTCGCTGAGCTTCCAACCAGCCGGCAGCTCGGTCATAACGGTAAGCGAATTAGGCTCGCCCACTTGAGTCAGACCCCAGTTTGTGAGGGTATTCCAGTTGCCGTCGACAGCATTTACAGGTAGGGCTACGGTTGTGTTTTTCATAATACTATTTCTCCTGAATTTACTTCGGATTAGTTGAGTTGGTAAGGCAGGTTGATGTTGACGATGGCGCAGAATGCACCAACCATGCCTGGTGGAAAGCTCTGTCTATTGCCGTGAAGCAGGTCGACAAAGGGGCGCATCACAGAATAGCCGCGTAGACGAAAGTCTTCGGCTATCATGTTCTTGAGCTCATCTTTATTCAGAGTGGTCGTGCTCAGGGCACCATTTTGAATGAACGAAACGGTGATGCGCATGTTTCTGGAATTGATACCCCTTAAGATTGGGTCAGCCGTTACCCGGCAATCTTTTCTCAGCAAGACGGCTTTGATCAGTTCGATCACATCGTCTGCGTCTAGATTAATTTGAGCCTTCAATGGGTCTCCCTCGCTGGCGGTTATATAGATGCTCGTTTTAGTGTCCGAAAATTCTGCTTACCGTGGCGCTCACTGCTCGGCAGGCATTGATGATGCTTGCGAAGATTGGCGCCAGTATGGTCATCACAATGGCAAAGCGTGTGCCGATTGCAGCCCAGATTCTGACGTAGATGGACCAGATGGCGTCGAAGCTATCTCTGGCAAACTTAGCCAGGGCAGGAGTGACTCCGGCGGTGACATTGCGCACGGCCAGGTAAGAGAGCGGTGCTACCACATAGACGGCGATGTCTGCCACTGCTGCAGCTAGAACTACGGCCGTGACTACGCTGTCGCTGACCTGATAAGAGTAGTAGCCTGTGAAGGCAGCGGAACTCAGACCCAGAACAGCGGCCCAGGTGTGGGCGCTATAGCTTGAGAAGAGTTTGCCCAACAGCACGAAACCGTTAGTGGCTACGAAGAAGGCGATAGCTGCGTTTAACCAGAAGGAGCTGGTCAAATAGTCCATGGCTACGGGAGTGCCCGAGTATACGGCGGTGGCTACGATAACCAGGTTAAGCACGTGACCGAAAAGCGCAGAGAAGTCGGTGTTGTCGTCGAAAGCTTCTCTTCTTTTGGTGCGCAATGCTTCAAACATGGCGGTTACTGAGGCTGAAAGACTGCCGTGCAGCTTTTCCAGGGTCAAGCCCAGGGTGCCGCAATTGACGGTGCCTACGTTGACGCGAGTGGCAATCATACGTGTGGTCAGGTAGAAAGCCGGATAGGCGAACAGGTAAGTGAAAACCATGGAGCCGATTGCCCAGGCGACGCTTATGGCGGCATTGGTAGCAGGCATGAAGGTGAATGCAGCAGCGCCGGCCAGAAAGACGATGGTGGTGCCCATTTCCAGATTGCAGCGGTAGGAGTTCAGACGTTTGCGGAAGGCTTCGCAATAGCTGTAAATAGCAGTTGCGGCGGCAAGCAAGGCGGCTGCCCAGACCGGCAAGGCACTGGCTGTGGCCATTATGTAGATGGTAAAGCCAAGAACCGGAGCCAATGTCAGGTTAAGTGCATGCTGGTAGAAACGTTGGAAGTCTTTGTTCTCTTCTTCCGCGTAGGAGTCTTTGATCAGGTCGAACCAGCGCTCTACAAGGCGTTTGATGGTGCCGGACTGCATCAGGCTTATGGCCAGCGGCAGTACATAGGTGACGTTGAAAAAGAAATCAAAGACGCCCAGTGCGATGCCTGCGGAATTGCTGACTGGAGTTTGGCTGACCAGGGGAAACTGCGTGGCCGCGTAAGCGGTGGCGCCTGCAAGAAGGGCACTGTAAGCGGCAACGACTGCCGGTGCTTTACCCTCCGCCATACTGATAAAGAACATCATGATTGAGCCGAAGACTGTGGCGGCCGCCGTCAGTCCCAGGATCATCATGAGGGTGCCGGAATCAACCAGAGCCGCAGCCGTTACTGCTCCATAGGTCAGATAGCCTGTGTAGGCGGCGCCGCCGAATATGGAAACACCCAGAATTACTTCCAGTACGCGCACTGCTGTGCCGCTTCGCCCGTCTTCACCCTCGACAGCCAACCAGAGCTTATTGGCTCCCGGTGCCTGTCTTGTCCAGTCGGTTAAGGCTCGCAACATAGGGTGCAAGCCGTTTCGACAGAAACGGTCCCACTGTTTGAAGGCCTTCTCGCAGAGATTCCAGACATGCCTCAGTGCGAAATAGTAGAGTGATGACCAGGCATGGGACCAGATCAATACCGCGCTGACGATAAAGCAGAAGAACCAACTGAGACCTCCCAGACCGTAGTGGAAGGCGAGAAGATTGGCTACTTGCCAGGCGCTCGCACCACTTATGGGCAATCCGACGACGCCCACAACCAGGGAGCGTTCCCAACCATTGGCGCGGCGGATGCGTTTCCAAAGCCATTCCCCGCTTTCTCTCAATAGCTGGTAAGTGGTAACGGGAATGAAGAAGATGACAGT
>Ga0268298_10004274_pt1 | contig 14047 bp, 17 predicted proteins | sample WWTPWeurt_MetaG_FD_194462 | JGI IMG/M metagenome (GOLD analysis project Ga0268298, IMG submission 194462) | Activated sludge microbial communities from WWTP in Nijmegen, Gelderland, Netherland - WWTP Weurt | ecosystem: Engineered > WWTP > Aerobic digester > Activated sludge | place... | reverse complement strand
CGTCAGCGTACCGGCATTGACCGTCTGCGAACCGAACGTCCAAACGCCGATGGCCTTGTTCGAGCGGGCCGTGTCGTAGATCATCACCGCATCGAATGCGGTCGACAGGGTGACGTTCGAATAGACGATGTTCGCCGATGGCGTCCAGTAGGCCGTGGTGCCGGACGACGCCGGGGCGTTTGCCGCAGTGACAGCTACGCCGCCGGCAGTGTAGTTCGTGCCGGAGACTTCACCGGTCGCGGTGTAGGCGGTATTGGAGCCGTTCGTGGTCGCCGACGCCAGATAAAGCGCGGCCTTGAGCGTCGAGATTGCCGCCGGCAGCAGGGCCGTCAGGGCATCGAGCTTGAATTGTACGGAAACGGCTGTCGAGTTTGCCATGATTAAATCTCCTGCGCTTCGATGTTGAGAATGTCTTTCGGCTTCAGCGCGAGATTTACGTCACGCCGTACCAGAACGTCCTGAAGATAGAACTCCGTCGCCGTCACAACCGCGTCCTGCTCGTCCGAGACGATCGTTTTCACGGTCAAGGCGTCGAGCGGAAGCACACCTTGATTGGTGAAAATGCTGCCTTCCGGAATCTCGCCTTCCGGAACCTGAGAATGAATGACCACCTGGGCCGGCGCGACCGGCTGGATGTGCTGTGAAAGGTTCATGTGTCTCTCCAAAAAATGCCTGCGCCAACTGTCCGACGTGGCGACCATCCCGAGGTGGCGAAGTCTGCCGCCACCCATCATTTGCCCGACTGCTTCTCGATGTCGTCCTGCAACTGGTTCAACTGCAGCGTCGTTCTGGCGCAGTCCTTCAGGACTTCGGCGCCTTCTGCAACTTCTCCGGCAGCAGGTATTGCGTCGGGGAGGTCTGCATCAGTTCGGCCGGGGGGCGATACTCCGCTGCCGGCACCGTTGGGCATAGCTGGCAGCCTGATAACCCGAGCGCCGCACTTGCCAGCAGCAACGCAACGGCGGTACGTGTCGTGATCGCTTTCCAGTTGCGCGAGGTGTTTGGCGTATTCATTTGCGGTTTCCTTTCTTCGGATTTCTGCGTCCTGCTCGGCCTTGATCTGCGCCTGAACCTGCGCCTGCTTGTACTCGATCAGATCCTGCTCGGCGGCTGTCACGCGCAAGCCCTGCACCTTCCAGGCCATGCCGAAGCCAATCGCGACACAGATCGCGTAGGGCGCGATCAAACGGAGGATGGAGAGCCATGTCATCGTGCAACCTCGTACAGAACCCACGCCAGAAATGCGAGGTATGCCGGCGCAGCCACGAACACAAAGAACTCTACGATCCGTTCAAACATAGCGCCTGCTCCTTCAGTCGTCGTTTCGTGAGTCCGGGAAGCTCGACCATCTGGCCGGCCACGCGGGCCTTGTTCCAGCGCGGCAACTGATTACAGGCCGCGTCATACTGCTTCGTCGCCAGCAGTCGCGCCGCCGTACTGCTGCCACGGTCGCAGGCGATCGCCGGCCCCAGGTTGTAGACGGCATCACCGAATGCGGCGAGTACGTTGTCGGGCAATCCGGGCTGGCAGCGATCAACCGTCTCGACGGCGGCGAGCATGTCCTTGTCGAGCCGCGCCTTGCACTCTTCGAGGCTGTACTTCTTGCCGCGCTCGACGTTGGTCGTCGATCCATAGCAGACGGTCAAAATGCCCGGAGGATCGAGGTAGGCGAACTGCCGCAGCCCTTCGGCCGGGATGGCGATGGCGGCAGCGGCGGCTACGGCGGCGGCGATGCGGCTATTCCTTGTCATCGCCCTTCTCCGCTTCATTCTGAGCCAGCAGCCGGGCAACCAGCGCGGCCGATGTCACAACTCCGGCCAGCGCGGCAAACACGCCGGGCGGCAAGGTATTGCTCGGCTGCAGGATGGACATGACGACCTCAATCCCCGACATCAGCGCAGCCAGCACCATGAACTTGATCGACCATGCCTTGCGGAGTACGTCGCGCCAGTTCGGAAGCAGGGTCATGTCAGCCGCCCTTGATCTTGCTCACAATGCCGGCCCATACGGCAGCACCGATTCCGACAACGATCAGGCCGACAATCGCGAGGACTCCGTGATCCGCCACCTTGCGCAACTTCTTGCCGAAGCGCAGGTCCTCGCGGAATTCCTCGACACTCTCTGGCTTGTCGACATCGACGCCGAGGATCGCAAAGACCTTGCGCACGGCCTGGTCTGCCGCCTCTTCGGCATATTCGCAGTGACCAACCGCTTTTTCGCAAACCGCTGGATTTGTCACGTCGTCACCTCTTTCGTCAGTTCAACCTTGCCGTGCATGAGCAGCGTTACCACGCCAGTTCCGCTGACCATTTCGAGGTCATAGACGCCCTTCTTCCAGGCAAAGTCGTCCGTCGCCGTGGCGGGGATCGTCAGCGTGATCGTCTTGTTTGTGTCGTCGAGCGCGATGCCTGCGTTTTCCGTGGTCAGGCTGTGCAGCAGAGTGCCGCCGATCTTGTCCTTGATCGCCATGCGGGCGGTAAATCCCGCGAGGCTTGCCGGGGTGTTGTAGAGGACAAAGCCGCCGGAGACGTAGGCAGGCCACTCATTGCCGTTCTCGTCGACCGGCGAAACGCTGTTCAGCTCGATCGTGTTGGCGTCAATGACCGTGGCCTGCTGATAGTCCTTGTCCTTCGGCGGGCTGTTCTTGGCGTTGATCGGCGTCATGCCGGTCACGCGCTGAACCGCGCAGCGCCAGCCGTCTTTCAGGCCGTGGGCAGTTACCGTGAGGCGCGGGGCGCCGCTGGCAAGGGAAATGGCCGAGATTGCTTTATGGACAACCGGGGCAGTCTCCCATCGCAACACAAGGTTGAAGGTCTTGCCTTGCAGGATGGTCAGGTCTTTGTTGGTCGCCATGATCGGCTTTCACAGGTGGCAACGGTTGCGGTGCGGTCGGTTGGCGTTCTGCCGGCGACGCAGGTCCGCATCGGGCCGCCTTCCGAACTGGCGAATGAATGCGTCCTCGCCCTCCTTGGCCCTTGCCGGATTGAACATATCGGCATCCGGAACGCTGTAGGCGAGGTTGAAAGCCCAATGCAGCAGCCCGTCATGGTGGATCGCGTGAATCTCCGGAACGTCCTCGTCGTTCTCCATCGGCTTTTCTGGCGTCCGGAAGAACTCGATGTAGAGCACGTAATCCGCATCCGGCAGCGCGTCAAGCGTCAGCGTCTTGTCGTCGTGGATGTAGTTCTCCGGGCGCTCCGTCGTCGTGCGCCATCCGGGCTTATCGGCGCTGAGAACGTCGCGGGAAGATCCTTGAATCTCGTAGGCGGTTCCATCCGTCGCGCGCAGCTCGGCATACTGGATGTCAAACAGCCCTTCCGGGAGTTCGATCAGCGATTCGCCGGCAACAACGTCCAACTCTTCCGTGTCGCGGATCAGCCTGGCGCGAATCGCCGCCTCCCGCTCCGCTTCGTTCAGGTAGCGGGCAACAGCCTCGTCCGACCAGAAGTACGGAACGGCCGTGTCGCCGGTATCCGACCTGAACTTGGCGCGAAGTTCGGAAAGGTTCATGGCTTAGTCCAGGCCGTACTGGTCGAGCAGGCCGGTCGTCTGCGCCCGCAGCGAATCGACGGACTTGCGCTTGTCCAGATCCACGCCGAAGTGCGTCTTGGCATAAACTTCAAGCGCGTCCTTGTTCATCGCGGCAATGGCGTCGCGGGCGTCCTGTAGCGGATCGGCCTCCGACTCAACATCCTTCGCCTTGCTGGTGTTCGTCTCGGCTGCCTTCTTCGCCTCGCCGCGAACATAAACATCCGGATGCCGCAGCAACTTGTTGGCAAGCGCGTCGTCCTCGATGTTGATCGTCTCGCCCTGGGCAAACACGATGCCGGAACCGTAGGCGCCTTCGCGATACGTGGCGCGTGGGCCGATGTACTTGATCGGGGTCATATTCCAATCTCCAATGTGACAGGGGCCGACGCTTGGCCGGCCCCTTGATTGGCTTTACGCCGGCCCGGTGAGTTCGCCGGTAACGACGTAGTCGAGAATACCGACCGCCGAATCGGCCGCGCCCTTGCGGGTCAGGACGAGGTAGGCATCCTTCGGCAGACGAACCGGAGCATTCGGGGCAGACGCTGTGCGGCCGGTAGCCGCCGTCGAAAGAGCCGAATGGAAATAGGCTGCGTTCTGCGGGACGGCCGTCGAATCGACGCCATCCACGTACAGAAAGCCGATGTCGGCCGTGGTGGTTGCCGCGAAGGCATCGGAAACGATTGCTTCGCCACGGTGAATCACCAGTCCGGCAGGCAGGATGCCAATGCGAACAACGTCGTTGACCTGGACGGCAGTTGCAAGGTCAGTGTTCTGCGCGACGCCGGATGCGTTGGTCGTGAAGTTGAAAAATTGCTCGAAGTTGTTGCCGTAAGGTGCGGCGTGTTGCCGAGCTTGAGTCAGGCGCTTGGTGGTAACGGTAGCCATTTGATTGCTCCTTTAAGGATCAGAGGGGCCGGAGATTTCTCCCCGGCCATCCGGTTAGGCAGAGAGTTGAACCGCGGTGTCGATCGCCATCACGCCGAAGTCGGTGAATTGCTTGCCGTCGCCGTGTTCGATCTCGAAGCGGATCTTGGAGGTGCCGGCGATCATGCCGAGCAGGATTTCCAGCTTGTCGCCGTGATCCAGTTCCTTCTCCGACCAGAAGTACGGATTGCCCGTCTGACGGGCCTTTCCGTAGGCTTCCGCCAGCGCCTGACCGCCGAGCAGCAGGGCGCGGTCGACCGCGTAGCCGGTGCCGAAAGCGGCCGGAACGAGGTCGGTCGCCGTCTCACTGGCGGACGAGACAGACGGACACCAGCGCAGCGAGTTGCCGGCGTAGAAGCGGATCGGCTTCGGCATCTTCACGATCAGGATGCCGTTCCACAGGCCAGCCTCACCCATGAACAGCGGGTTCTGCTTCGCCATGCTGGCGCGGGCCATCGCGTTCGCCTGCCAGGTGCGGAAGTTGGTCGAGCGGACCAGCGACGTGTATTGCTCCGACGAGCAGAGCAGTACGCGCGTGGGCGCATCCTGCGACATCTGGTCGCCCTCGAAGCGAACCGGCGGCGGCGGCAGCGGCATCGAATCCAGTTGCGTGCGCAGCGCATCAACCAGGTCGATGTTCATCACATCGGTCGTGGCGATGGTGATTTCGTTGGCGGCGGCCTTGATCGTCTCGATACCCGAACCGGTCGACATGAAATGGCGGTTCCGGGTCGGCGCCTTGACAGAATTCACGCAGATTTCCGCGAAGTCCGGATCGGACGCCAGCGGGACGGCCCACTCGATGTCGTTGGCGAAACCACGCGCACCGGCCAGATGAACCAGCTTCAACTGGTCTTCCAGACGGGTCATGTAGTTGTGGCCGAGCGCGCGGGCCAGGCTGCGCAGTTGGTGCGGGGTACGCTGCTGCGTCATCTTGCCGCCGGCCGAAATCGGCTTGCGGGTCTGATTGATGCGCAGGCTGTCCTGCGAGAAGTCCATGCGGTCGCCCTTGCCCTCGGCGTAACGCTCGCCCATGATCGGCTTGCCGCCAACCGGGTTGATGAGGTCGAAGGTCACTTCGTCGCCGGCCGACTTGGACAGGTCCATACAGCGGACAACCGGCAGTTCATTACCGGACTGGAAGCGAAGGCTGCCCTCGGCGTCGGACTGCTGCGGCAGCTTGCCTGTCAGGCGGTTAAGAGTGGTCGGGCGCTGCATCGAGGCCGCAAAGAGGCCGGCCGACTGGACTTGGACAGCCTGGTGGCTGCCGTAGGGGATAGTAGTTTGTCCCATGATGTTTCTCCTGAAGTTGGAAAGCGCGTCTCACGACGGGCGGTTCGTTCTTGCTGCTAAATCACGCGACTCATGAGCTTGAGGATTTCGTCCGAGGACTTGCCCTCGAAGGTCTGCATGAGACTCAGGCCGGACTTGTTCCGGATCGCCTCGCCCTCGTCGTGGTGCGCGGCAGAGCCGGCCGGGACTTGGGAAAGGCTGGTCGGCACTTGCGCCTTGGCCTTTGCAATCGCTTCAGCCGCCTTGGCGGTGGCGTCAGCAGGGGGAGTCGTGGTCGTTTTCTGCTCGAAGATCGGCGCCACCTTGGCGACGGCCTGCTCGATCGCATCTGCGAGCGGCACGCCGGATGCAACAAGTCGGTTTCGCTCGGCCACTACGCCGTCGATCGCGACCTGATTGGCCGTGGGGGCTTCAGGATTCAGGAAGGGATACTTCTCGACCAGGGCGTTAGCGCGCTCGGTAGCGGTCGCCATCGCCTGCTCTTGCGTCTCCTGTTCCTTTCTGGCGGAGTTCTCGGCCCTCAGTTGTTCCAGCGCCGACGAAGCGGCGATGGTGTTCTGAATGCCGATGATCTTCATGCTGATTTCGTGCGCACGATCCGTATCGCCGGAGTACAGGGCTTCGTCCCTTTCGGTGACGAGCGCTGAAATCTGCTCGGTCGCGGTTGCTTGCGCACCCTCTTCCGTCGATTTCTGTTCTGCTTCCTTCGATCCGGCCGGTGCCTGCTTCAGCGCAGCCAGTTCCTGCTCAAGTTGCCTTGCCCGTTCCCGCTCCGCCTCAAGCACGGAAAACGGAATCGTGTTCTTGCCGTCCTTGGCAAGCACGACAGGCTCGGCTTCTTCCTTCTTTCCTTCCTCGGGAGTTGCAGCGGCGGGCGTTGCGCTGCCGTCCTCGGCCGTTCCGCCTTCGGCTGACTGGCTTTCGCCGGCCTCGCCTTCGGTGTCGGTATTGGCGTCGGTTTCGCCCTCAAGGGATTCACCGGCAAGCAGCCGGGCCTTGTCTTCCTCGTTCAAGGCGTCAAACGCCTCGGGGTCAGAGAAGAAGTCTTCGATATTGCGACCAGACATTGCGCGCTCCATCTTCGGGATTGGCGGCGTCATCTCGACGGGGCCAAGCCGATCACTTATCGCCGTGACGCGGTAGTGAGCGGTTGAAACTGCTTCCCAAGTGCGGGGAAGCTCCAGCTACGGGAATGCGTGCTTCACAGCAGGCAATCGGAGTTTATCACTTCCGGACAAAAATCAAGCGGTTTTTGAGGCCTCTTGTGTCTCTCCCCATTTTTCCTTCACCAGCCGTTCGACCCTTGCGGCTACCTGCTCGCCGTACTTCTCTTTCCACAAGGCGAGACACTGGCGGTTGTAGGCTTTCGTCCAGGGGCCGCGCTGCAGCGACAGCAGAAAGCCGGCCAGGTGCTGCTCGATCGGCTTCACGTCAGGAAATGATTTCCCAATCGTCGCAGAGCATGTCCGTCTGAGATGCGCTACCTACCTGCACGCGAACGATTGAGTAACCATCCTGTGGCGCAATTTCGATGACGGTGAATGTGAGCATGGTTACTCCTTACGGTGCGGCGTAGCCGAGAAGATTAACGCGAACCGTACCAGCAGCAGACAGAGCAACGTTGAGCGCTGTATTAGCGGTCAATTGCACCCCGGTCGGGAGAGGCATCACGACAGACTGGCCTGCCGGGATCGTGACTTGAATCCGCGTTGTCGTGCCGTCACGCAGCAGCACATCATTGGCAGATGCTCCGGTGTTCGTAGCTTGCATCAATGTGACGTGATTTTTAATGCCAGTGCCTGCTGCGGCTTTTGCGGCAACGTCGCTAGTTGTGGTCAGCGCCCCGGTGTAGTTCCACTCGGCCTCGGGAATGCAGTACGGCTTATCGACCAGCGCACCAATCATCGTGTGCATCGTGTGCACAAGATCGCCGGTTGCCGACATTGCCGTTTGATTGGCGTTAGACGCACGACCGCCGATTGCAACCGGATTAGGAACCACAGAATCCTGAGCCGTAGAGCCGGATACCGTTGCAGCCTGGGTGCCACCGACAGAATAAACAGGGATTGCCTTATCAACGCGCCCAGTACCTTGTCCATCAATCATTGTCTTTGACTCGGACCACGTTTCGAGCATCAGGTCATGCACACGGGCAGTCGTCCGCAGAATCACAGAGCCACCGGCATTTACGGGCGTAGTACCGATTGCAGGCATTACCGGAGAGCGGCGAGTACCGAACAGATCAGAAATCGGTTTTACGTACAGCGCCGTCGTGCTGACGTGAGCGACTTCCCACGGGCCATCGACTCCGATGTCAGCGCCAGCGGAATCGCGCACGCCGTGTAGATTGATGTAGTCGCCAATCGACAATCCAGACCACGTGGTATTGCCAACAACCGAGAGCCATTCTGTATTTTCCGCAAGTTGCGCAACGCTTTGAACGTGTTGCCCGATGATGCCAGGCTGTGCCGCACCACCGTTGATAATAGACACCGTACCGCCGTAGCTCGTTGCAGTTACCGCAGAGCCGAGGACGATTGTGAATTGAGTTGCTGAAATTACGGATGCAACAGCCCCGACAGTCTGCGCAAAATTGGTGATGTCACGCACGCCATAAACCCCGACGATGTTGCCAACTTCAAATGTCGCGCTGCCGTCATGTGTAACAGTTGCGGTCGTCGTTCCGGATTTGCTGATCGCTGTAATCTTTGCGACAGGCCGCGACATTTCAACCGGCTGATAAACTCGCATGCGAGGATACAGCGGCAATTGGTAAGCAGGTTTGACAGCAGTGCGCCCTGCTCGCCCGGTGAAAACTGTCGATATGCCTTCAATGGCCTTATCCAGAACTGCGCATTCTGACGGACGGCCTTCGAGGCGATAGCGCGAAGTTGCTTTTAGCGCGACGTTGCCCATCACCCCGTTGAGATACTGCGGCGCACTGGACGACACAGAGACACGGTGATCACCAAGCAAACTGCCAGACACTTGCACATCGCCATTGCCGAATAGCGAAATAATCGCCGCACTGGTCGTCGTAGTGCCGGTAAAGCGCAGCCCGAATCCTTCTGCCGCACCGCCCATGTTATTGTAAAAATACACCTTCGCAGTGCCGAGCGTCGGCGTCACAACAGGGATTGCAAGCGATGGGAGCGCAGCTTCGTCTGAAAACCCGAACGTGATCGTTTTGCGGTCAGCGGAAATCCAGTTGATGCAGGCGTTTTGGTAATTCAAGCGAGAATCAACAAACCCAGCGATATGAATCCAATCTGACAGATAAACAGCGGCTGCTGACGGATATTCAGGCAATGCGGTTTCCAGAACAACGGTTGCAGTCGTTCCAGCCGTGCCGGTGTAAGCCGCGCCAGCAGTCGCGGACGACTGGCTAATTGAGACAATATTAATTGGGTCAGGCACGGGGGCCGGGATGCCATCTTCGCCATTACTAAACAGCGTCAGCGTGGCGAATTGCTGACGATTGCGGATCACGGACGCCTCAACCTCAAGGGCGCACGGCTGCTGCACCGGAACATCAAGCATCACACGCGATTCGCCTGGGCTGATCGGGTCGGCAGAGAGAGCGGTTACTGCTTGCCCGTTGCTGTAACTCACCCGAGTCACAAAATCGTTTGCATTGACCTCACTAAAATTGTCGCATGCCTTGAGCAAGTCGGCCGATGTGCGGAAGTCAGGAACCTCCTGGCTAACCGACCCGCTTTCAGACACGATAGACACCGGGACGCCTGATTTTTTAAATTCAATTTTTTCCATTTCAAAAACTCCTGCCAAATGATTGATAAAAGTTACTCTATCTGCGCATTCTATATACGATAGCGTTATGAAAACTTGGCAATTCTTTCATGCAGGATTGCCGAGTATTCGGCCATAACCTGCGCCTGCCTTGACAGCATTGAGCGCTCGTCAAAAGGGAGAGACAAACAAAGCGGGGTTGGAAGAAAACTTACCAAGTCCCCGAGCCTTTCGTCAAGTTCCGCTGCCTGGTCAATGACACGTTGTTGATGCGGTTGCATTACTGCCCTCCTTCAATTCCAGAATTGATGCCAGTTGCAGGATTTCGCGGGGTGATCGGGTTCGTGTTCCGACGCGAAAGAAGTTCTCTCGATGATGCCGGTGACTGGCGTTGAATTGCCTGCACCTGATCTGCGGTCAAGCTTGCCGGCTGCCCGGCACTGGCGGGCATTACACCAGCCACAGGCGCGGCATTCGGGACAATCGGAGGTAGGTCAGAGTCTACATACCCGGCAGAGTGCAAAAGCATGTCGGCAAGCGGCGCTGTCTGCGGAATCGCCGCAATTGTCTGTGCGGTCTGGATTGCACCGAACTGGCCTTCGACGCTCTTATTCACCGCCTCGTTGATGGTCTTCTTCACCTGGGCATCGATCAACGGCTGTTTCTGGTCAAGCTCGCGCGTCTTCAGGTCGATGTTCGCCTTGAGCAAAGCGTCCTCGACGGCCTTCTTGATCTGCTGCTCGATTTCCTCTGGCGTCGGCACGCTGCCGAGTTCCTTGATCGCCTTGATGATGTCGTCGCGGTTCGGCACGTCCAGCAGGGCGAACAGGTGCGGCATCATCACTTTCTGATAATCCGGCGGCGCCGACTTGAAGGCTTCGGACATGGCGGCCAACTGCTGCGCCCGGAAACTCGGGGTACTCGGCACATCGGATAGCGTGACCTTGAGCTTCGTCCGCGCCACGTCGTTGTCCAGGTACTGAATCCCGGTAGCTTCGTCAATTCGCGGGATGTTCAGGTCAATGGCGCGGTCTTCCTTCAGCCCCTGGCCGTCGATCAGCACGGTTTCCTGCTTGCCGATCATGTCCTCGACGATCAGTGACACCAGCAAATCGCCGACTTCCTGCCTGGCTTCCTTGAAATTGTCGTTGATGTCGGCGAGCGTCTGGTTCGACTGCTCGACCAGCCCGGAAATGGCAACGCCGGAGTTGGCCGAACTCTCCTGACCCATGAACGAGTTGTAGATGCCGCCGGTTCGCTTGATGCCTTCCCGCGCATCCACAAGCCGGTCGTACTGCTGGCGGTTCAATTCAAAGTCGCGCTCGACCTTGAACACGCCGCCTTGGCGCATCGCTTCAGCATCAAGAACAATATCCGCATCCGGCCGCGCAACCTCGTCGCGGAACGTGTCGTCGTCGTCCTTGACCGCGCCATCGGTGCGGGTCGTGCGGGTCGCCGCCAAACCCCATTGCATGCGGGCAATACGGGCGTTCACCTCGTCCTGCAGGTAGATCATGCCGCGCACCAGACCATAAGGAACGCCCGTCCGGTCCTCGCGCTTGCCCCAAAACGGCACATAGGGGAACTTGTTATGCCGGTACGGACTCGGCATGTCGGCCAGCCGGTGCGGTCCCATGAACCACGCCAGCCGGACCTTGCCGATTACCGCCATCGTCACCTCGACCATACCCGAGGCTGCGGCCTGAACGTGCATCGGGTTGGAATCGTCGTACTCGACCACGCGGCCGTCCGGCGACTTGAGGACCGGAACCCGGACCCAATCGCGATACCAGACCTCGAACAGACAGACGCGCTTGTTGTGGATGTCACGCCACTGCATTTCCTCAATTGACCAGCCGCGCTCCTGGTTCTGCGCCATCGCAAGGCCGGTCATGGCGGCACCATCCAGCGATAGAACGCCCGGATCAATGCCGAGCCAGCCGGAACCGGAGTGCTCGATCAGCGCAGACTTGTTCGGGAACATCATCGCCGCCTGTTTGCGCTCCATCCACTTGCGGCGAACGAGGTAGCGGGCATTGCTCATGTCCGGCTTGGCGAGCCAGTCGAACCATATTTCGTTGCGATGAACGTCGTCGCAGCGGTACTTGAACTTGAACGGATCTTGCTCGCGGGCAACCTCAACCCAATGCAGGCCGGCGACAATCTGCCCTTTGTAGGCTTCCGAACAGGCTCTGTCGGCCTTGCTGTGACGTTCCGCCTGATTCAACCGGTAGCCGATCGCGTCGGAAACGTCGTCGCCGCCCTTGTCGGAGTCCGGCTTTACCCGCCAGTCGGTGCGGGTCTTGGCTTCCATGCCGAGGACGGAATCAATCGTCGGGCCAATCAACGGCTCAATGGCGGGGGGAAGGCCGCGCTCCCGCGCCCGGCGCATCACCTCGGAATCAAGCTGATTGCCGTCGTAATAGTCCGCGCACCGATCAGCAGAGGCTCGCCAAGCCGGCTGTTCCTCGCATTCCGTCAACCATTGCGTGAAAGTCGAGAGACTGAGGCCGTCGTAGTCCTCGTCGATGTGATCCTGGCCGGCCGTCACGGCGGTCATTGTGTCCATGCTGCACTCCTTTTACGTGCGCCAGTCGGGTACGTCGCGGCGTCCTGAGCTTGATTTCCGGTTGCTTCCAGGGGCGGGAATCCCTGAAACGAAGGTCATGGCAACGCTGTCGCCCTTGTCCGGGCTGCGGCCGATGGCTTCCCGAATCTCGTCCTTGTCCCGGATCTGAATGCCGGCACTGGTCCCCATCTGCACCACCTTGTAGCGGACGGCGGTCAGATCGGTCAGCAGTTCCGAATCCGGCGGCAGCGCAATCGGGTCTTCAGCGGTCGGGTCCAATGCCTCGCGCAAGCGCCAGTACATTTCGGCTCGCCGGTTCTTGAAGCGGAGATTTCCGGCAACAGTGAATTCCTTGCTTCCCTCGGAACCAACCACGGCTAGTACCAGCAGATTCAACCCCTTGATGAAGTCCAGGGCGCTCGAACCGATACCGATGGCGTCGACACAGATGCATGCGCCGTTGCGGATCAGCGGTGCCACGAAGCCCGCTGCCTTCGGCCCATCGTCAGTCACAGCGCCGGGAACGGTCAGAATCTCGTCGAACCATTGCCCATGCCGGCGCGCGGCCGAAGTCTTGTCTTCCCCGCCACGCGACACATCTAGTCCGAGCGCAGTCATTTCTCCCTTGGCGTCGCGCTTCTGCCATCTGGCTTGGGCAGCCTTGACCCAATCCGTAGGGATCAACTGCCATACCGGGTCAGAACGACCAGCGAGGAAGTCGCCGCGCAGCATCTGCGAGCGCAATGGTTCCGGCAACGCCTGCAGCGTCGCCTTATAGCCGGTCGTCTGCAGGTAGAAGTTGTCGTCGACAGAAGACCGGATGAATGTCCGGCTCTTGGGCTGCATCAATTCATTGCCGACCATGACCGGTTCAGGCCCGGATACTTCCAGATCCTTGCCGTTCTCGTCGGTAACGAACCAGCGAAGCTCGCCATCCTTGGCCGGGTTCGGGTGCTGCGGATCGAGCCAGGGCGCCCAATAGCGGACAACCCATTCGCCTTCCGCGTCGGTCGGCGGGTTGCCGGCGCACACTACGCGCTGCCGCACATCCGGGTTGTCGGTGCGCATCCAGCCAATCAGGGAGCGGAATTGTAGCTCGGTGAAGTGGCAAATCTCGTCGAAGCCCTTCATGTCGTGCGCCCGGCCTTGGTACTTCATCCAGTCGCCGGGTTCCTTGACGCTGCCAAGCTCCATGACCCGATTGCCGGGCAGTCGCCAAACGCCATCCTGAGAGTTGTAGCCGTCGCGCGTCCCGAGGATGTTGGTCATCCGCTCCTCGATGCCGACCAGTTGAACGGACTGCCGGCGGAAGATGATCGAGTGCTGCTGCGCCGTTAGTGCAAGCCCGAGCAGCAGATCAGTTTTGCCGCCGCCAGCTTGTCCGCCGTAAAAGATGATGTCCGCCTCCGACTCGTAGGCCCGCGTCTGCGGCCCGACCTGCGGCAGCCAGGACGGCAGTCCTTCCGTCAGCAGCTTGTCAAGCTCGCGCTGCTCCTCCGGTGGGAGGCGCTTCATCAACTCGATCAGTTCTGCCGGCGCCATGTCGTTCATTGCGCTTGCGCCTTGGAAAGCAGGAAAGCGATGCGGCTGGCACGCTGCGCGTCGTTCAGGACGATTCCGGAACCATCGCCTACCGGCTGGTCGTCAATCTTGAGTATTCTGCGCTCAAGCTCGATCAGGACTTTGAGCGCGTCCGCGAGCGCCTTCGCGTTTTTTACCTGCTGCGGAAGACCGATTGCCGCGCGGTAAAGGTCGTTTAGCTTGTCGTTTCCAAACTCGTCTTCGGACCGGAGAAGTTCGCCGAGTTTTTCAAGCTCGGCGGGATGGTCTAGCTCCACTTCGACCAGTCCCCAAAGTTTTTGCACGATTGACCGGGCGCGCTTTACATCCGATCGCTCATTCAAAACCACGTCGGCCAACAGTTGCGCATTGACCTCGACGACTTGCCGCTCCGAAATCGCGGCCTCTTTGGTAACTATC
>Ga0268298_10004269_pt1 | contig 14050 bp, 8 predicted proteins | sample WWTPWeurt_MetaG_FD_194462 | JGI IMG/M metagenome (GOLD analysis project Ga0268298, IMG submission 194462) | Activated sludge microbial communities from WWTP in Nijmegen, Gelderland, Netherland - WWTP Weurt | ecosystem: Engineered > WWTP > Aerobic digester > Activated sludge | place: Netherlands... | reverse complement strand
TTAAGCGTGGCGCGAAACACCTTACGGATATCTTCGCTTACTCCAAATGGACACTCCCCCAAAAAGGATCACTTTTAGTTGACCACGTGATCATTTCTAATTGTCCATCAACACCCGTGGTTGCCGCAAACTGAAGCATCGGCAGAGAAGAGAAAGATTGCTATTACCACAATAGCTAGAGAGCAACCGAAAGTTGCATGGAAACTATTAATAAGCCTCTTACCTAAAAGACATCAAAGTTCTATGCGAACTTATAGACCTCTCTTTAAAAATACAAACAGTGAACGATTAGACAAAACAATCAACCAGGTCGAATACTGGCAGCAAATCGCCTGTTACTCAGAACTCGCTCGAAGTCTAATGAAGGATGATATAGCCAGGCTAACCGAATTTGCTAGTACTTTGCACAGATTGCCTAATGATCAGACGACCGCCTTCATAGACACACTTGAGTCCATCTCTTTGTCTATCAAGCCAACAGGCGAGACGGCTAAGCTTTGGAAAACCCTTAAGGTATTAGCCGCAAAAATGGAGAAGACTGAGCTTTCTAAGAATGACAAGCTGAGGTTGGCTAAGATCTTATCCGCCATTGAACCGATCAATCCTAGCTATCAGTATCAACAACTTTTTGGCCACAACGATCCTGAATTCTATAGTCCCGACGATGATGACTGGAACGAAAAAGCAAAAAAACAAGCCGTGAGAAGAAGAAATGCAATCAAAGAACTTTTAGAATTTGGCGGAGCAAATGCCATTCGAGATTTTATCGAGCTGGCTGACGAAGCGGTTTTTGTTGGGTGCAGCCTTGGCGCATTGCCTGATCACTCCTTTGATTCTGAATTTTTGCCAAAAGAATTAATGTCGGATAATCCGCGCATTCAGCAATTTATATACGGTTATGTCCGGGAAACGTTTCGAAGAAAACGATGGCCGTGGTTAGGCCAATTGGACCTTGGGTCTTGGAGTAGAATCGAGATTGGAAAACTCCTCGCTTTGCTCCCATTTAGTTCAGAGACCTGGGACAAGGCAACGGAATTACTCGGTGATCTAGCCGTCGAATACTGGACACTCGTAAATCCAAACCCGGTTGAAGCAATCAATGACTTACCAACTGCGACTGCCAAACTAATAGAGAATGATCAACCTCTTTTGGCTCTGGCCTGCATGAATATCGGCATTCATGTGAAACAACCATTTAACGTCAAACAGGCTGAACAAGCGCTCTGCCTTCTACTCAAGAACAAAGAATTGCACGGAGCAGCAGACCGCCATGATGTAATGAATGTCATAAAAGCATTGCAACAAGCTCCAGATGCGGACACTGAGACTGTGGCGATGATTGAGTGGCACTTTTTACCGCTCCTAGATAACGATTACCAGGGATCACCACTGTTGCTGGAACACACTTTGGCAAGAAAGCCAGAATTCTTTTGCAATGTGGTCAGTCTCTGTTATCGGTCCGATAACGAACAAAAAAATAAGCGACGCGAATTGACAGAAGAAGAGAAAACTATTGCACAAAATGCTTGGACTCTATTATACAATTGGCGAATTCCCCCAGGCACACAGCGAGATAACTCCTTTTCACCAACGCATTTTGAAGAATGGAATGCAAAAGTCAAGAAAATTACTTCTGACTTAGGGTATTTAAGTGTGGCATCGATATTGATAGGCCGTGTTCTGTTTTATAGTCAGGCAGATCCAGACGGATTATGGATTCACAAGACCGTTGCGGCAGCACTAAATGAAAGAGATGCAGAGGAGATCCGATCAGGTTACATTGAGCAAGCCTTTAATTCCCGCGGCGCTCATTGGGTCGATCCTGAAGCAAAAGAAGAAAAAGAACTCGCATCACTATACAATCACAAAGCTGAATCTGTAGAAAACGCTGGATATCATCGATTCGCAGTATCGCTTCGCCAATTGGCGCAATCGTATGAAACAGAAGCAGAGAACATAATTAAAAATGCCGATTCCGGAGGGTATGAAGATGACTAGCAGAAGAATATCGTGTTGAGGACACTTAAAGTATTGGTTAATGAAAGCCCTCTTTCGCCCGGCAGATCTCATGCTAAGTTGTTTTGCAATTAAAAGATGATAGCACAAATACACACAAGGGAATATCCCCCCAATACTGTCAGAGAGCGGGCTGGAGCGCATAGGAGATGCCATTCAGATTTTGCTAAATGCGGAAAAGAGAAGGGCTGCCGAGTCGGTAGCCCTTCTCTTTTCTTGACCTGGCTGGCTTCAGGTGTCCTGACTAATACTTGATCTGACAGACACGACTTTAGGACACAGTTTGATTGACAGATCCACGAAGTTGTTTTGAGAAGTGACCTAGGCGCCACTCTGCTGTTTGACATATTCTTGCACAAAAAATAGTTTAGGCAAAAAATCTTGGAAGAGCGGACCAAGTCGCGTTACTGCATCTTGGTTGCCCAATATTTGCGCCATTGCTGCTGGCAAATTGCTCTGATGTTGCGGCGCCACGAATCCGAGTTCTACAGCAGTCTGTAGAAAAGCCGGTATGTCTCCCCTTCTCACGAGGAGCATGATCGCATTGGCGCCGTGCCAATCTTCGTTGCCTCCAGTTACATGGCGAGTCTTGTAAGCACAATACCGATAATGCCCATTTTTCCCCTTGCGTTCCTTCCTTTCGATTACTTCACCGACAAAATTTCCGGAGCCTTCTGCTTTGAAAACACTTACCAGATCTCCTTTGCCTGCTTCCCCGAAAACAGCATTGACAAGCGCGTTGGGCAATTGCTGCTCAAACCGCTGACGCAGAGCGTTGCAATGCGGAAGAATAGCTACAGGCTGCAGCTTATGCACTAATCTCTCAAGTCGCAAGAGAAGGCAAACACATAACAATGCCGTTTGGTCAATTGCATTCAAAAACTCCGACTCATTGCAGGTTGATGTATGCAATCTTGAAACATTGAAATGGATTTGTCCACTAGAAACGCCGAACAGCGATCTGTATGTTAGCCCCAGTGCCACTCGTTCAAGTGATGTAAAGTCTTGCCTTGCATCAAAAAACATCTCCTTAGCACTTTGTGGATGAATCCTGCTCCCCGGCTTTGCCGGCGGACCAAGTTTTCTGAGTCCGGCAAGGGCACCGCATGCCGCAGCAACACCAATCGCGACAGGAAGGACCGGGGTCCATTTTCTGAATAAGTAGAAACAAGAGGTCGCACCAAGCAAAGCGCCTACTGACGAAACGAGAGGGTTCGGAACAGCAGTGATATGCTTATCCTCCAATTCTGCACGACTCCATGTGCAGTTTGCCTGATCAATAGGTAGACGTTTAACTCGATTTTCCAGTGACCGTAAAGAGCGGTTGATAAAATCGTTCTCTATGCCGAAAGCTTCGCTCAAGTCGGCCTTCTTAAGCCGCAGTTCTTCACGGTCTGCTACCAAGTGAACGTGAAGAAAGTAATATGGCGCCATATTATCGCTCCAAATCTTGTCACGAGTAAGCATGACAATTAACAATTGAGCCTCGAACAGCTTGCGCTGCCGTTTTAGTATGTCGTCAAATAGAATTTCTGAATCAACTCCTTTGCCTTGCACAGTAGATTGATCAACTCGTAGCAATGCCGCTGAGGCAACCTCAATCTCGCGTATGATGCGTCCGAACAATAGCCGCCCTGTACCATAGTCTTCCTCATTGACGGACGGATAAAACGGCACGCTTAGCCCATTTCCAAAGGCTGTTACTAGCTCCAATGCGGCTGCATCAATATCAGTTATTGCCGATTTTAATCTCGGAGTCCATAGAGCGTAATTGATTGCCATTTCCGTCCTCACACCTTTCGAGATTCAGCTTTTGCTTGCATGGTACTTTTTGGTGTACCGAAGTCCTCATATCTTTCAGTTCTGACACCACTTTCGCAAGCTTTCTTCAACGCCCGAGCTTCTAATGCTATGGATTCGTTGTAACTATCCTTACCCGTCTCTGCTTCGCCGTTTGTCTTTCTGTCGGCTATGGAAACTCCGTTGTCACCAGACTCCATTAGCGCGGTGGTTTCTGTTTTTCCTGTGAGTCGGGCGTCGACATCCAAGTCGCCTAACTCAACTACTATTATCCAACTGTGTTTTGAAAGTTTTCTGAAATCCCGCACAGCTAAGAAGAAATAATAAATGAGCCCGCTCCCGAGCGGTCGTCAGCCACCGCCAGCATGTCTCGCCATTGCTCCTTAGTTACTGGCACAAAGGCCAACTTTCGCAAGCATACTCACCGTGTCAATAAAGTGGTGGTACAGGGAGGACTTTATCATCTGGATTATTCTGCGACAAGGCTGGTAGCAAATCGCCTTTCGCCAACATTTCGTTGTACTTCACTGTCGCCAGGTTCTGAAGTGGCCTTGCCAGATCTTGAACATCCTTATTCTTCTTGTCGATTGTGTATGCTTGACTTAGTAGGTCTACTGCGGCAGCCACATCTGTATTGCTGGCAATTCTCGCTCGGTAGAGCAAAGCATACAGATCGCTGCTAGGAATATGTTGTAGCATAACATCAGCATCTAATGGTCGATCCTTTTTAAAGGCTAGAATCCACGCGGCATGACGAGTCGCATCAGTTGCCTTGTTTACCTCAAATACTTTGAACGCCTGATCGTATGTGATTTTGCCCCGCCTAACTTCAATAAGTGTTTCCAAGTCTTGCACTTCCGGTATGTTACGTTGCCTGAGGTTCAGAGTCCCGATGAGCCTTTGTAGCAACCCAAATTTTGATCGATTGGTTACCAGCTCGTCTACCAGCATTTTCCACGCAATGCATCGTTCAGACTCTGAAAGCTTTGCGTGATCTGCTGCAACGATGACATTGCTACCTTCTGACGACTGGCCAGTCGGCGGTATCTCTTCTGATTGTTTTACTTGTGGTGCACCAGCAGGCGCACTAGCGGGTTGCGGAGTTACAGGATTTGGGCCGGCTGTGTCTGTAGGAGTCGGTGTTTCATTGGAACCCGTTCCAGAAGTGGGTGTATCAGTCGTCCTCGGGCCTTTCTTCGAAAGAATTGTTTTGATCCCAAAGACATTAACTTCGATTGCGCTTGGTTGCTCATATTCTTTTCCTAAGCTATTTGTCGCGAAGGATATCCCTGCCATGATTGCGGCTGGGGCAGTCGGAACAGCTAAAATTACAAGAACAGCCAACATGTATAGTGGTTCATTGTTTTCAAATTTTGTTCTCCAAAAGCCAAAAAGTGCTACAGCTCCAAACACGTACAGCATTACTAGTGGCCCGAAACACAGAGCACCAGCAGTCAACATTCCAATTATGATACCCGCGAGTAGAGCGGTGACAGGGGTCCGTTCTTTTAGCCAGTTTTGGAGACAGCGCACAGCTTGGTTCAATTGACTAGGATCTCGTGGCACTTCTGGCGATGTAGCGCCCTGAGGTTGACTGGGTACCTGAGAGCCTTCCGGGGCTGTACCGAGCTGCAATTTACTGACCGCTTGTACGTCCTTATCTTCATTCATATAAATACCTCAGCAGTCGGATTAATTCCGTTCTAATTTGGGTTGTTCTCATTTTCAACGAGATGTGTGTTTACCTGGTATAGCCAAACCTACAAACCAAGGTCTAAAGCAGTCTTTGACTGACTAAATCTACAGCGTCCACAAACCTGATTAGTTACCAGATTATCGCCGGGAAACTTTGAGCACGCTCTCCACCAACAACCACCCTCGCTGCAGATCGACGATTCAATGGAGGGGCGACGTTTCCGCCGCCCCTGCCACCAACTCTTACTTCACTCCGGCAAGTTCCACCTTCTTCGACTTCACTCGATAGGAGCCGGTTCCGCTTGGATGAAAATGCTTGACTCTGAGCAAATAACTGCCCGGCTCAAGCATGGTTCTGATCCGTGCATTCTTGCCTTTGCCGCTGTTATCATCCTGGGCGATGATGTGGAAATCACCCTTCTTCATCAATGCAACGACAACATCGGCGTTACCCTCCGTTTCAATCTCGTATGCAGACTTTTCGGACACTGTGATTTCGTAGTGGTCCTCCTCGCCGGCCTTTCCAATTTCGCCTTTGAAATCGGCTGACTCAGCTCTGATTCCATCGACAGCTCTTGCCGATGCAAACAACCGAGGATAGATAGCGCCGATAAACTGCTTGTCCATAGCCGATAGATCGGTATTCCAACCCACTGTGAAGCCGTCCATAGTGTGTTCCTTCGGAACCGGGTAGAGCATGATCGAGTCTCGATCGAACGCTGAATGATTCGTCACCTGAGCACTGTACCGATAGAACACATTCTGATCGACCTGCTGTGGCGGCCAACCCATGCGAGCATAGTACTCATAGACAACAGGCTTGTTCCAGAGGATTGGCGACTGGGGATGCTGGTGTTCATGTATACAGCCCAGCGCATGACCGAACTCATGCACCGTCGTACGGCGAAACTCATCATCGGATGTTTGCGGGGTGAACCATCCAAAATTCATCGTGTGTTGATTACCAGGAATCTGAAGATTATCGGTTCCGATGTATGAATAAGAACCTCCCGGGAGAAACGCGATACGGATATCAGCCGGCCATTGATTGACAAACTCAAAACGGATATTTGCATAGTTCATCCACTCGGAAGCAAACTGAATGACCTTCGAAATAACATAGGGATCTCCGTGCATGAAGGCAACGCGTAATGTTCGGCCCGGCGCCCAGCGTTTCCCGGCCAGCAGAGCCATTCTTGCCGGCGGCAAAACACCAACATCTACGGCTTGAAAATTTTGCTGCGGCAAGAGTCCCAGGTTGGCCGGATTCTCCTTGATAGCAGCCCTGGCAGCAGCTTCTACCTGCTCGATCGGCAGCTCAACGTCTATACATGCTTTACAAATATTGGAATTATCTTCGTTCATAAGTTATCTAACCTCCTCAGGTTAAACCAAAACAGGTTCCCATTGATCAGACAGAATTCGCCCTGTCCAGCATAACGGCGCGGGTCTATGGCCGACCTACTGCCGGAACCGCCGACAAGATTCGAGCGATGATACTGTCCCTAGTCGCTACATCGTTATCAAAGCCGCCGTGACTGGTTGACAGACTTGACATTAACTTGTGAGCTCCCGGCGCAGACGGAGAGTCCACGAAATCCCACACCTTGACTTTGGTGGGCTTATTCGCCATAACCGTCTCCGAGAACTTCTTCATACCGAGAATCGGCACTTCCTGCCCGCGCTCGAAAGAGTTTGAGACCAGATAGAGTAGCGACTTGTTGTAAGGCAGAGGATGGCAATTATCGTCTCTCTCAACTCGATCAACCAGTTGATACTGCGCGTAAGCTCTAACCGAACCGTTTTCCAAAAACGGTCTAATTTCAGAATCAAATAGATCGACTCTACAGGCTGGCGCCATAAAGTAGATACCATCCACGACCAGACCTTGAAGAAGATGCTTTAGGAGATAAGCGTGAAAAATTGACCCGGCGCTGTGTCCAATTAGATGCAAGCGCAAGCGCTTGCGTATATTTTCTGGCACAGCGGCGAGAGACTCTTTCACGTATGCAAGAGCGCCTTTCGACTGGGCGGTAAGCACTCCATTAGTGCCGGTACTTGAAGTTAGCAGATTCTGGAAGGCATTAACGACAACGTTGTCGACGCTCTGCGCTTTCGATGTATCGGTCAGATCCATGCTCGCTGCACAAGCGTTCTGCTTCATTTGGTCCCAAATGAGCGTGCCCGGCTTAGATAGAAGACCTTCCATGCGAGAGTCGATCTTATCCGGGTCTGTCAGCTCAGTCCACCAGCGAGGAGCAGCAGCAGTTCCAAATACTGCATCTTTGACTATGTTACCGAGAGTGTCCTTGAGTCCAGTTTCCCACATGAAGAAAATCGGGAAGATCTTGTTTGCATAGAGCTCCGGCAACCAGAACCTTGCAGTATTGGCAGCACCGGCTTCCGGTGTAAGACCACCATGGGCGTATAGAGCCACATCAATCGGGTCGTTGGTGTTCGTCATCCCCCACTGAGCCAGGGCATTCGGGAGGTGGACATTTAGCAGTTTGTCAATGTCCGGGGGAGTAGTCCAGTAAGTTCCGGAACTGGAGAGCTTGCCGTTGTTTTCCATATCGATGATGTAGTGATTGATTTGCTGAGCGCTTACATTGGCATTACTAGAAAGCATAGATGCTCCAGCCGGTCGCCCTACCTTGTACAGAGAATAATCCAGCCCAGCAGAGATCGTATCGACGACAGAGCTGATCGTCACTCCCAGCTGTCCCACCCAGGCGTCCATTCCGTTGGCTTGCCAATCACCGTATGAGATGTGTGCAAACCCCTTCCTACCCCATTCGATTCCCCAGCTGTTTTGAATCACGAAGCCGTTTTCATCGTAGCCTACAAGCAAAAATGCATGACCACCTATTAGGTCCTGAGATCCATCGAAGCTGATCCTTCCATTTTCAGGTTCTAGCCATCCCGTGTGGATCTGTGAGGTTACATAGATAACGCCGGTCTCATTGATAGCAGCATGCATGTCAGCCAATTGCATGTGGTCAACCCGGTAATACGCTCCAAGAGGAGTCTTAAATGCGTCCCCTTGCCAGCCCTTCTCTGCAGAGTTGGGATCCAATTTCCCATCATTCCAGAGTTTAAGTCGGCAGGCACCATGTCGGTGCCATCCCTTCATAGCACCGCGGGCGGTCGAACCGACAGTGCTATCTTCCCCCGGAATCTCATCGTAGAGGCGTGCAACGTAGTAGAGCATGTGCTCACTTATGTCTTTGCTCCATTCAGCATCTCTTACGAAGACTAGATGCTCAACCATACTGGAGAGAGCATAGCCAGTACAGGCCATGGTCGCCCCTTGATCCTTTACCCTCTTGACCCACTCTTTATTATCAAAAGGAGCATGATTGAGCGTGGCAGGTAAATTCCGGAGCATGGGACTGTACATGCGATCTCGAAAGTCAGGCTCATCGGGTCGAACGGTCGAGACAAATTTTTGTGGGTCAAATGGCATTGATAAATTCTCCTCGCACGAAGCCGTGCCCGGTGCACCCGGACACAAAAGAAGGAACAAAAATATGGGATACCCGACGTGGTCACCTTACTGAGCCACCCAACGAGAAGCAGGGTGCCCAGAGGCAGATCCGCACACACAGAACAGGCGACAGCCTGCCTCGAAAAAGCGGAACCGACGAATGGGATTATATCTGTCCTCGGATTTTCTGAACCACGCTTTTCGTATTAATTTTGCGGCACGCAAATTAAAGTCCAGTCAAATTGCTGAACCTACTGCAAACCCAAACTTTGAAAAATATCAATCCCCCGATCGGTTATTTTCGGACACTTGCTTGTGGCACAATGGCTCAGAGACCATAAAAAAACTAACAATTCTTGACCGGTCAGATTCAGCTGGTCGACCTGGGCGTTGGTATACTCCTGCTCAATTATTTGGATTCTGCGCAGTATTCGTATCGCTCCTGCGCGGGAAAAATACAAACGCCTGTAGGCCACTTATATAAGGTTAGAGAAAGATGGCAATATTCCACCCATTCAGAGTAGCCTGCCACTGCGGGCATGGAATTGACACGCAACTGGCAATTGGGGTGAACGCCGGTCGTTCACCCGAAATCAAGAAACAGATTCTCGATGGGCAAATGCACAAGGTCAAGTGCGCTCGGTGCAACAAGGTCCTCACCGTTGAAAAGGATTTCTTCTATTTCGATCTCACCTGCAATACTTTCATTCAAGTCGGCAAGTCTTCCAGAACTCATGAATGGAAACAGGTATCAGAAGAGCTCCATAAACAAATCGAATCAGCTATTCCGAAATCTATATCGGGGAAAAGTGCGAACCGCCTTCGGGTTGTCTTCGGCTTGGATGAGCTAAGAGAGAAAGTACTCGCGCAAGAAGCTCAACTTGACGATCGAGTTATTGAATTTCTCAAGGTGCTCGTTGTATATGAGCACCCGTTTCTACTTCGCGAGCCACGCCTTCGTCTTATTCTCGAGAATATCAATGAAGACAAGATTACCTTCGTCGCAAGCTACGAGCACAAAAACCGCCAATTTCGCATTTCCATGCCGCGGTGGATTGTCGAAAGTACACTATCGAATCAACAAGAACTCGAGGACTGGTTTGCAAGAGTCCACAAGCAAGACAACCTATTCAAGGAGAAGCGAGACTACTGGATCAATATGAAACGTTGGTCACCACAGCCATCTGCTCTCGATAGTCTAAAAACATTCGCCAACACAGTAAGAGAAGGCAAAGATATCAATACGTCCTCGAAAGCCTTCACCAATATGCTCAAGTACATTCCCAAGGGAAGCCATCTTTCAGCCTGGGCGAAGCAAGACCTCAGAGTGATATTCGACTACGCGAAAAAGAAAAACAAACAACACCTTGAGGACGCCCTCTTCGAAATTCGATTTGGAATTCAACTGGAAGACGACTGGTACAGAAACGACGATCCGGATGATATCGACACGCTATGGAATCTACTTCGAGAACTTCCAGATACTAATGTAGAGGGAAACACCGAAATCTCAGAAATTCAACTAGACAATGAGACGGGTGGCGGCTGGTACTATGGCCCTACCGGGCAAATTGCAATCGGCGAGAACGAACTAGGAGATCGTGAGAGTTTCGACGGAGTCGTAAGACACGAAGTAGGCCACGCGGTACATGAGCGAAACAAAGACCTCGTAGACGACTGGCTGAATAAGCAATTCGGATGGAAGATGTTCGGAACGACTTCACCAGAAATCGATCAATGGGTGGAGCTCATGGGTGGTTGGGACGCAAAAATGTCTGCCGTCGAGAAGTCCCAAGTGCGTTCATACTTGGTAAAAGCACTTGGGCCGGGCAGCAAATGGGATCCGCCGCCCTACCCGGTGATTCCAGCGAATCACAAATGGTGGAAGGCTACTTTTGGTCCAAGACTAGCCTTCGAGCACACTCATTCGGATTGGTACCAGGGATTTGCGCAATGGCATAGATACAAAGGAAATGCGTTTTTCCTAAATTACTGGTACGGAACTTTCTGCGTAGTCAGCGAAAAGACCCTGGACCTGATAAAGAAAATGCCCAGCAATTACGCGTCGATGTCTCCGCTTGAGTTTTTCGCTGAGTTGTATGCGCTCTTCTTCGACGAAGACAACCCCAAGCGGAAACACATTCCAAAGGATGTGGTTCTCTGGATAGAGAAAAACATCGGCAAACCTGATGCACAGGCTCCGTTTTCTCCGCTACCAACACCAGCCGCCCAAGCAACAGCATGGGACTGGATTACACGGCCTGAGGTGGAGAGAGCGCTTGTCAGTCCGAGCAAGAAATAACTTATTGACAGCACAAGGCACGACCGAATTTCACACACAAGGAGATCTTCGATGACCGAATCGTATATTGATGCAGTTATAAGGCGCATTTGCAACCGCGAAGGCGGGTACACAAATGACCCGGCCGATCCAGGCGGACCAACCAAATACGGTATTACGAAGGCGACTCTGAGTGCCTGGAGAAAGCAGCCTGTAACTGCAAACGATGTAAAGCTGCTTACTCTTGAAGAGGCCTGCCAAATCTATAAGGCAGTCTATGTCCTCAAACCGGGTTATCTTTTGCTTCAAGATGAGCCTCTGGCTGAGCAGCTAATCGATGCAGGCGTGAATCATGGCAGCGATACAGCAATCAGGATGCTGCAAAAGGTAGTGGGCACAACCGTCGACGGACAGATTGGTAAGAACACCAAGGCAAAATACGACGAAATGAAGCCATCCTGGAAAGTTTTCTCGAAATTCATGGCAAGAAGACTGGCGTTGTATAAAAGTATTATTCAGAACAAATCTACTCAGGCTAAATTTGCCGCCGGGTGGATGAATCGCTGCGCAGAGATGATCGACATCTACGTAGCAGCAGTTGAGATAGACCCGGCTGTTGAACACGAGATGCTTCTAGTATCTGGGCTAGCCAGAAAACAGGCAAATGACATTCAGAAGTCAGCCGCTGTAAGGAAGCAGTCGCCAGAGCTGTTCGGAAAACTGTCGACAAAAATGAACTCCATATAAAGCGTGTAATTGGATGACAACTTAAGGCAGCGCATCTACTTCCAGCTCGTAGACCCGCTTACTGACATGAGCAATGCCCTTATCGTCGAACTGATGAGCAGCATCGAACTGTGGAGCGAAAACCACTTCACCTTTGGCATTGATGTATCCGAATTTGAGTCCATCTTGAATTATGGCCATACCATTCGAAAACGGGAAGATGCGATCGTAAAGCGGTTTTACCACAACGGCACCCTTCTCATCGATAACACCCCACTTTTTTCCCGTGCGGGCGGCAATCAAATGCTCTGAAAACATTCCGTGAAGCTCTTCGAACTGCGGTTGGATAACAAGATTTCCTGCCGTGTTAATAACGCCCCACTTCTCCCCCACTTGCACAGGGCAAAACCCATTTGCGAAAACTCCCGCCTGATCAAAAGAAGGTCTAATCACAAATTTTCCAGACAAGTTTTTAAACCCGTATTTCCACTTCTCTTGAGTCCTAATCAGACCCTCCGTAATCGGACCTTCCCAAAAGTCACTGTGTGTCGGCGGCTGTTTGACGAACTTGCCAGAGCAATCAATCGACTGCCTTGTGGAGCCAACCATAACTTCGGCGACGCCGTTTCGAAATGCGCTGGCTTTAGTGAACTGTGGGCCTATAACCTCCCGACCCTTATCATCAATATAGCCATATTTGCCTTTGAGGCGAAACACCGCCCGACCATCAGCAAACCGCTCAAGAACGTCATACATTTTGCCCCCGATTGTCTTTCCTGTATGATCGATGTAAGCTCTTTGCCCGTCTATCTGCACGTATGCCAGACCACCGACAAAGTGCCTGGCTCGGCTAAACTGCTGAGGGATCACGAATCTTCCGGTCTTGTCAATGTAGCCGAATTTAGCACCTCTGCGCGCCGGCGCTACTCCCTCCGAAAACCGCCTGACTGAATCAAAGGAATACGGAATGGCAAGGTTTCCGGTCTTATCAATGAATCCCCACTTACCATCCTTGCGAACGGCGGCAAGCCCCTCATAAAAAGTCTCTGCTGCATCAAACTGAATCTTGATCACAACTGTTCCGCTTCTGTCGACATAGCCGACCTTTTTATCACCATCCCACACCAGCGCCAGTCCTTCCGAAAATGGTCCAATAAAGCAATACTTGGGCTCTAAAAGAATCTTGCCCTCCTTGCTGACCAAACCATTGAGAACCTCCTCGTGCGGGGGAGAAACTGATTCAATATCTTCGCCCTCTATTTTTTCGTCCAAATACTCCAAGTCTTCCTCTTCTGCAAAGTCTACCGGCCATCTGTAATCAAATGGCCTATCCTCTGCATGCGGAGGTGGAAAGCCAGAGCGTAAAGCATAGGCGATAGATACTGGCGCCTTCTTAATTTGCTTGCCCTGCACATCTATAACGGCCCAATTTCGCTCATCAAAAGGCTCCTCTCCATTCTCAAAGGTGCGCAGGGGCGAAACGGAAGTTAATCGCATAACTTTAGGAAGCCTCGCCGTAGGACCACCCCCGGGACCAAGATTGGAAAGCACCGAATACTTAAGCGGGTCACCGACCAGGACATCACCACAGTGAACGCCATCTTTGAAAAGCTGAAAACAGTATCGCGGTTTGTCTGATAGTCCAAGACCCCGCCAGAATTCCTCTGTACTATCGAACCGCCATGCGTTAGAGTGCGCCCTTTTGCTCCAGACGCAACGGAAAGATCGGCCAGCACCGGCTTCCCGCCAGGCTTTCAGCCATTTCGCAGAAGCCGCATCATTTTCCATCGTACGATACCAAGCGATAACTTCTGTCCAGTTGGCAAAGCTTTTAGGAGAGGCTTCAGACGGTTTATCAATATCTATTATGGCTTTATCTACAGTCATCTGGGAGTCCTTTGCCCCCACCAGGACTAGCATACCCTCGTCCCACTTCACGGCATCCTCAATGTTTAAATGATTGGATGCTTCTGCCCATCCCGGGACCTCTTTTGCGGCATTTATCGCTTCGTAGGACTCAATCTGATCGCGCGTCCACTTGTCGT
>Ga0268298_10004268_pt1 | contig 14051 bp, 17 predicted proteins | sample WWTPWeurt_MetaG_FD_194462 | JGI IMG/M metagenome (GOLD analysis project Ga0268298, IMG submission 194462) | Activated sludge microbial communities from WWTP in Nijmegen, Gelderland, Netherland - WWTP Weurt | ecosystem: Engineered > WWTP > Aerobic digester > Activated sludge | place... | reverse complement strand
CGACTAATCCTTACGGGCATGAGGACTGCGACGATATATCCGGGTGTGGGGACAAGTGCAAGATTTCCGCGTGGGACAATGGCTACGCCGCCGGGTTCAAGGCGGGGCTGGAACGGGCAGCGGAGAAAGCTGATCGCATGGGATCAGAGGATATTCGCAACTCGATACTGTTCGAGATCGAAAAGCTTTGACGGCGGCTGTTAATAATGTCCGGGCGTAGCCCCGGCACGTCAAAACCGTAGTGGATGGCGAAGATACATCCATCGCTAGGCCCGCGATAGAAGGCCCGTCAGCCCCACGTTACGGGGCACGATTTGCCGGGTCATGGCCTAAAGCCCCTTCCCGGCTCATATTTGCTGGCGGCGGCGTGGAGCCCTGGGAATGCCCGGGGCGAAGCTGGGAAGTTCCAGCGAGGACACGCACGACCGTGGGGGTTGTCGGTAGGTGTGCCACGGCCTCAACCGATGAAACGACTCGGGGAATGACGGGGACCGACATGACCGGGAATCAAGCCCCGGACGCCAGCAGAAAATTTATCGGATACTCGCGCAAGACGGTAAATAGGGAGGAAAAATGACCGACCGTGAGCCGTTTGCAAAGTTGGAACAGGACGAAGGATACACGCATGTGTGCGCTGGGGATTACAGAATCTACTCGACACGCGAGGTCGGCGGAGCCCACTTGGACGTTGAAGGGATAAACGCCGCCTTTGAAAAAGCTGTCTCCAAGCGTGAGGCTGAAGCCTTCAACGCCGGACTGGAACTGGCGGCGCGGATGGTGGAGGAGGAGGAAATCCCGAACCCTGCGGACGAGTGCGATGTACGCCATTCAAGATGGATGAGAGAACTCGCCTTGATAATCCGCAAACAAAATAAGCCGACAGGGGGGGGAGATGATCCACGAACTAAAGATCGCGCCGCCGTATTTCCAGGCTGTAGTTGAAGGCCGGAAAAACTTTGAAATCAGATACAACGACCGTGGATTTCTGGTCGGGGACACGGTTATTCTGAAAGAGTATGACGGGCATTATCCCGGGGGGTCTATCCAATTCAAAATCGGATACATCACCGATTTCGAGCAGAAGCATGGATGGGTTGTGTTCTCTTTGGTTAAGGAGGAGGGGAAATGAGCAAGACGTGTCAGACGTGCCGCTTTTGGGTTCAACGAAACCAATGGGCCGAAAGTCACCCATGCTACTACAATCCGCCGACGATTGATTTAGTTATCAAGCTCAGCCCCGAGTTTGGTGGCTTCGGTGTCCGGCCACACACAAGAGCCGAAGATTTCTGTGGTAAATGGGAACGACGGGAAAAGCGCTCGCCTGGAAAATCTTGATGCGGTCTTTCCAGGGAACAGGGGAGGCGGTATGAACATAGAAATAATCCAGAAGCGTATAGAAAAAATCAAGAAATGTGCGTGGGTACTCTAAACAGTTCATTGCTACGACGAAAATGCCGTGCAGGAGAAAAAACGGGCCGAGATGGAAAAACTTTGACGCCTTTCTTAGGCACTCCAAAGAACGCGAGGAAGCTTACGCCGCCGGGTTCAAGGCGGGGCTGGAACGGGCGGCTGTCATAGCGGGTCGGCAAACTGGTTGGGTGGCCGGTACCATTCAAGATGACATCCGGGAAGAGATCGAAAAGATTTGACTCGGGGACGATAAGAACCTAAGTCCCGGGCATTTGGGTCCGGGTGTCAAACGCTAGGCCCGCGATAGAAGGCCCGTCAGGCCCACGTTACGGGCCAAGATTTGCGGGGGAAAAGCCGTGCCACGGACGCCTAGATCGACACCGGGGCGGTTTCCTTGAGTGGATACCCAGATCCACAGGGGGCAGAAACCATGAAGTCTTTACAAGCGCCGACGTTGTCGGATGTTTTGGTTGAAATAAGGAAATACTCGGGGTGTGGTTGTTGCCGTAAACCAGGCGATGGGTATTTTGATGTCCTACGCGCGCACATTAATGCGCGGTGTGCTGATGCGTACACATCGGGATGGAATACCGCGCTCGAGTGCGGGAAAGGCGATTTGACGAAGATATTAAAATTGATGTGCGGAGCGCGGGATCTCGAAGAAGGACACCGGCGGGCAATTGCTTATATCATCTCATCTTGTATTGAAGCGCTCACCTTGCGGGTGATGGGTTTGAGCATTGGAAAGGTTTTAGGAAAAAAACAGGGGGAAAATAAATGAACGCCGAAGGTGTGTCGCCGACGTATATTTTCGATAAAGGTTTCATCAACAAACTGAAACGGGTGGTGCTGTTCAGCCTTCCCGTTCGGTTGCGGATAAAACTGGCGAACGTGATCGGGTGGCCGACCATTGTCCCAGTCGCCAAGGAAGATCCTACGCCGAAGGGACGGCCCAAGATCATGGCGCGCCGGGATCGTTTCGGGTGGCGGTACTACGTCGTCATCGGGGATCGGTTCAAGGAGTTCTTTGGCCGTAAACAGGCCATCGAGTTCTTCGTCAAGTGCGGCGGCCGCATCGAGGACATTCAGCGATAGGGGGAACCGCGACACCATGATTCCGCAACCCCACAACCGACGGCGGTACATCCGAATTCTCTACAAGGCGATCGTGCGGGAAGTCCAGCCCAAGGTCATCGCCGCACAGGAAGATCAGTCGGTTGATGCTGTTTACCACGTCCTTGGACGATACGGTCCCGCATTCAAGCGCCGCAAGTCTGGCGAATTTTGGCGAATCAATATTCTTGAAGCCACCCACCAATAGCGGTTAGAATTAAACCAGGCAATGGGCTCATCCTCCCAAGGGGGACGAGTTCATTGTCATTTTTGTTTGAGCCCATAGCCTCGCCCACCGTCGAGAAATCGGCGTGTGGGCGTTTTCTTTTCCTCCTCGGTGTCCAGCCATGAAACCGCCCCGCTTCATCATGTCGGCGCACGGGCTTGTTCTTGAAACGCCGGTGCCTTTGACGCCGATGCAGCGTGTCGCGTGTGCCACGTTCGCGCGGGACGTCTACGGGCAGCGGTATCGGAATCTCCCCCCGGGAGACCGGCGGGACGGTGTGGGGCGGGTGCTGGATGCGTTGAAGAAGGGCGACTTTGTGGAGCGACCTGTTCCGCAATTCGATTCTGAAAAAGAGGTGATTCTCCATGGCGAATAGCTGGACAGGGTACAACCAAGGCATTACGTTTGCCGCAAGCAAGGTCATGATGGGGCTTTTTAACGCGGGGACGCGGGTGTTGCGCGTGGCTCGCGCGGGGCTGCTGAACAACCAAACCGCCGGTGTGACGGGCGTTGTGTGTTTCATGGAAATCCGCCGATACCCGGCGACGTTCACGTGGACGACTCCGACGAGCGTGACGCCGGTGGCGCACGACACGACGAACTCCGCTTTGTCCTCCGTCACGTTCGGCAACAGCGGGACGCCGGGCGGGTCGACCGGGGCCGTCTTGCGCCGGATCTTGTGGTCATCCGATGAGCCCGCCGCGTCCACGGCGACATCGGACGAGTTGGAATGTTTCGTTCCGCTCAACGTCATTTGGGACGCGGGGTACGGCGATACGGACGTCCAGAAGCTGGCCCTTCGACAGAACGAATCCTTGATCCTCTACAGCACCAGCGGCGCGGCCGGGCTTGTTGATGCCTGGACCGAGTTCCTGGACGAGGCGTCTTGATGAATTTTCGTGAAGCATGGGACACGGCGGCGCACGGACAGAAAATCCGTGTGGGCGAGTTCGTCATCGAGAAATGGATGACGGACAAGACGGACTTGCCGCTCGGGATTGATCGGTTCTTGAGTGAGAACCACGTCCCCGCCGCGCTCCTGTTCAGCAACGAATGGGCGGTTGAATGAGTCAACCGACCTACTCCGCGCGAATGTTGATGGTTGGCGACGACAGGTTTGCCGTCGAACAACCGAACAACGCCGTGACGGGGCATCCGTATTTCGACCTGCCCGTGGTTCTCGGAGTGTTCAACAAACCAGGGTCCGGGAAAGTTGTCCACGTGTCAGAGATAAACGTGAAGCCCATGACCACGGCGCAGTCGGTGGTTGGATGCGCGGTCGTCCAGCGGATCACGGCGGCGTCGGCCGCTTTTTCTGTGGTTTCGTCCGAAAAACTGGACACGAACAACGCGGCACTTCCGGCGGAGGTGTCGTGCCTATACCTGCCAAGGACGCTGACGACGACAGCCAACACGGTGATGCGTCGGATCATGGTCCAGCCGGAACTTAACTTCACGCGGGCGTTGTCCACGCTGACATCAAAGACGCAAGGGGACGGGCGGAACGGGTTTGATTCAGGCGAGATCATGGCGCACATGGACGCGGCCACGCAGTCCATTGTCTTGCGCGAAGGGCAAGGGATCTCAATTTCAAACAGCATCGTAAACAACATGCCGATCAACGCTTATTCGGTGACGGTACTGGTGCGTAACCAATCCAGCGGCGCGTGTTACCGGTTCAACAAGGTGATAGAGCCACGGCAACCGAACGGCGGGGCGGTGTTGTCGCTCATGAACGGATCCGGCTCTGGCGTCGTTCTTGAAGTTGGCCGCATTCAAATCCGGGAGATCGGGACGGACGAAGAGCCCATGGTGGCTTACGAGCGGATTGAAGCCCTTTGCGAAGATTGTTCGGAGACGCCGGACGTTTCCAGCCACGACACGGCGACACCCCTGGATTCAAACATCGTTTGTCTTGGCAACGCCATGGCTGTCCGGGTGGGGTCAAAGATGGGGGCGTTGATCACGATCCCGGCCCAGCGGCGCGTCCAGGTGTCCGAATCACCGTTTTATGAAGGCTTTGCGAGCTTGCAAATGGGGCGGCGTGGGATTTTTGATGGCGACATGGCCTTGAACGCGACAACCCGGATCGTCCTCCGCGAAGGGGAAGGGATCGGGATTCGGAAGATCAACCCATCCGCGAAACTGTGCCACGAAGCGCAGATCCAGTTTCACGTTGTGAGTCCGGCGGCGGTGTACCCCGTGGCGGGGGACGTTGACCAGGGCGTGACCTACGGGCCGAGCGGGACGGACTACACGGGGACGCTGGAACAACCCGCCGTGGCTGACGTCAAGACCGGCGTCCAGTACGGGGCCGGCGGGACGGAGTTTACCGGGACGTATGTTGGTGGTGGGGGGACCACAATCCACCCCATCATTGGTGGGTCGATTGTGAGGTCGGCATGAACCCAAAGCTGGAAGAAACCGTCGTCTTGGACTTCACGACCCACAACCCCAGCACGGGTGCGGTGGCCGATGCCGACAGCACCCCAACGGTTGAAGTCTTTGAAGACGCCAACGACACACCAATCCTCACCCCCACCCCAACAAAACGGACGGCAAAGACCGGGAATTACAGGGTATCAGTTGCTTGCACCGCCGCGAACGGGTTTGAGGCTGGCAAGAGCTACAACGTGGTGGTGACAGCCACGGTTGCCACCGTGACCGGGAAGGCCCCCATCAAGAGCCTTTTGATGCGCACCAGGGGCGTGGACGACGTCCTCCCCACGTCCAGCTACACGGCCCCGCCAACGGCCGCCGCGATTCGATCTGAAATCGACGCGAATTCCACGAAGTTGGACACGAACGTGGGCTCCAGGTTGGCCACGGCTGGTTATACGTCCCCGCCCGCAGCTTCCGCAATCCGATCCGAAATTGACGCCAACTCCACCAAACTGGACGTGGCGGTGGGGACGCGCCTTGCGGCCGCCGGGTACACCGCTCCACCAACCGTTGCTGCTATCCGGGCCGAGATGGATGCCAATTCGACGAAACTGGACGCCACGGTCGGTTCACGGCTCGCCGCCGCCTCTTACGTCGCCCCCGCGAATTCCGACATTTCGGCCATCAAGGCGAAGACGGATAACCTCCCAGCCGATCCGGCAAGCAACACGCAGGTCAACACAAGGCTCGCGGCCGCTTCATACACGGCTCCCGACAACGCAGGGATTGCATCCATCGCCGCTGACCTTGCGACCAAGCTGGACGTCGTCCTCTCCACACGCCTGGCCGCCGGGGATTATACGTCCCCCCTGGCCGTCCTGACCCAAACGGTCAAGAAATACAACGTCGTCGAAGTCCTCCGACTCCTGGAAGCGGCCCTGGCCGGGAAGGTCACGGGGGCCACGTCCGGGACGCCAGGCACCACCGTCATCCGGGACGCCAACGACACCAAGAACGTCATCTCCTCCGTAGGCGATGGTGTTGGCAACCGATCCGCTGTTACGGTGGACCCGACCTGATATGTGGCCAGCCTCTTTCTTCTCAAAGTCGTTCTGGGCTGGCTCTTTTTGGGCCCCTGGTGGTATCGGCGCCGCCATCGAACAGGTCATGCAGAGAATCCGCATGGCCCGGCTCAAAGTCCTGGAATCCCGCTCGTTCGGCCTCCGCGTCCTTCTCTCCACCGCCAAGACCCTGGACGTCGCCGCCGCCCGCGCCGTCTCTCTCCCCGTTTTCGGCGGCGCCCGCAAGCGGACCCTCACGGTCCACGAATCCACGCAAGAGATCCTGGGGGTCTGACCAATGGCCAAAACCGTTCTCGCCCGCAAAGACAACGACCTCAAGCTCCGCTACGCACTCAAAGACCAGGCCGGGGCCTGGATCGACCTCTCCGGGGCCACACTCACCGGGTACCTGCTCCGCCCTACGTCCGGCATCACCACCCACGATTCCGTCTCCGTCATCGGTTCCCCGGTGGATTACAACGTGGAGATCGTGTTCGGCAAGGCCAAGCTGGTTGACGCGGGCAACCACAAAGCCCAGGTGAAGATCGTTTTCCCGGACACCACCGTCCGTCACAGCGAGATCGACATGTTCCCGGTCGCGGAGAACCTGGCGTGAGCTCACAAAAAGTTCATCCCACGAAACAGCCAAAGAAACGAAGGGAGGCGTTCGACACTCCTGCCACGAAGAAGGTTTTCCTAGAGGTTTACGCACGCCATGGGACGATTCTCGCGGCCTCCCAGGAAGTGAATGTCTCGCGGTCTCTTGTCGCCAGGTGGATCGAAACCGATCCAGTTTTCCGCCAGGGTATGATAGACGCCAAGCTGGCCACTGTCGACATGCTCAAAAAGACGGCCATCGACCGGGCGCAAGCTGGTTCTGACCCGCTCCTCATCTTCCTCTTGAAGAACCTCGCCCCGGACGAGTTCAGCGAACGCATCCGCCACGAGTTCACGAGCAAGACCCTTGACCTCGCGGTCAATGAGTTCTTGGAAGTCATCCGCATGAACGTCCCCGAGTGTTGCCCGCACTGCAAGACGAACCTGGGCATCGCTCCGGCCATCGCCCAGGAACTGCTGGACATGTCCGACCGCCTCTCCAACAAGAAAACGGAGGTCGCGCAGTGACCGTTTCCGCTCCGAAACGGCACGTGGAAGTCCAGAAGGGGGGATACCTCCAAAGCGATCACGTCCGGGCAAAGATCTATTCGCGGGTGGCGAAACAGTTGGTCACGCCGAGAATGACGCTCCGGGAGTTTGTCCGGGGGGCCTGGAACATCGTGGAGCCCGCCCGGGCGTTCATCCCAGCCTGGCACATCGACGCCATCGCCGAACACCTGGAAGCCGTGGACGCCGGGCAGATCAAGCGGCTCTTGATCAACATCCCGCCCAGGTACGGAAAATCCACCCTGGTTTCCGTTCTCTGGCCGACCTGGTCGTGGACAGAGCGCCCCTGGTCCAGGTGGGTGTTCTGCTCCTACGCCTCTGGCCTGTCCGTGAAACATTCCCGCGACCGCCGCCTGGTCATCGAATCGGACTGGTACAGCAAGCAATGGGGCGCCCGCGTCCGGCTTGCTGACGACCAGAACCAAAAGGCCGAGTTCCAAAACACCGCCCGGGGCCACATGATCGCCACGTCCGTGGGCGGCACCATCACCGGGAAAGGGTGTACGCGCTTGGTCATCGACGATCTCATCAACCCGTTCTCGGCTGAATCAAAGGCGGAACGAGAGTCTGCTGTTGAGTTTTACCGCACCACCCTATCCACCCGCCTTGATGACGAGTCCGCCGCCATCGTCGCCATCGAACAGCGGACGCACCGAAGCGACCTGTCCGGCTCGGTGTTGCAGGACAAAGAGTGGACGCACCTCCGCCTCCCGGCAGTCGCGGAGAAAGCGGAACGGATCGTGTTCCCGGTCTCCGGCCGCGTCATCGACCGCGAACCCGGGGATCTGCTCTGGCCCGCCCGGCACGATGCACAGGCCTTGGAGAAGCAGAAAGTCCGCATGGGCTCTCGGGCCTTCAACGCGCAATTTCAACAGGCCCCGGTCAGCGAGGAGGGGTCCATGTTCAAGCGCGCCTGGTGGCGGTTCTACAACGAACTTCCCCGCGTGCGCCGCCGTTTCTGGTGTTGGGACACCGCCGTCAAAACCAACGACAAGAACGATTTCACGGTGGGGATGCTCATCGCCGAATGCGCGGACGGCTACTACATAGAGCGCCTCGTCAAGGAACGGATGGAATACCCGGAACTGAAACGCGCGGTGCCGATGTATTTCCGATCCAACAAAGCCGACGGCGTCGTGATCGAGGACAAATCATCGGGCCAGCAGTTGATCCAAGACCTCCGCCGGGACAGCACCATCCCGCTCATCGCTTACGATCCGGGCGGGAACGACAAGATTCTTCGGGCATCCATTGCGAGCCCGAAAGTAGAAGCGGGGAAAGTTTTCCTCCCCCAGGCCGCCTCATGGGCGGCCGATTTCATCGAGACGATGGCCGCGTTCCCGGACGTGGAACATGACGACGAAGTGGACGCCTTTACGATGGGCATCATCCACATGACCAGCCGACCCACGGCGTCCGTGTACGTCCACGAAGCGGAGGACGAAGAATGAAACAACCCAAAGTTAAAAAGTTTCCTGTCGGCGACCTCGAAGCCGACGCCACCGTCTCCGGCGATTTCGGTGCCGAACACCCGGAACCGTTCTCGGACCTCATCGATGCTTTCAGCGTCCACACCTGGGTCTATGCGTGCGCGAACCTGATCGCCAACGCTTTCGCCTCGATCGAGTTCCTCCCCTACATCCAGAAGGGCGACGCCTGGGCGATCAACGAAAGCCACGCTTTCCGGCATCTCCTGGAACATCCCAACCCGATGATGTCGGGCGTTGAGTTCAAGCGATTGCTGTCCCTATCGTCCAAGCTGACTGGTAACGCTTTCATCGTTTGTGACCCGCCGCAGACGGCGAAACCGAAAGAGTTGTGGCCGCTCCAACCAAACAAGGTCACGGTCTTGCCAGACCGCACCGAGTTTATCGGCGGGTACGTCTACGAGGTCAACGGCCACTCTCGGCCCATCGACAAGGACGCAATCATCCACATCCGCGAATCCTCGCCGGCAAACCTGCAATACGGGCAGGGATCGCTTTCCGCTGTCAAGAACGCGGTCATGTCCGACCTACACGCCGACGCCTGGAACCGATCCTTCTTCCAGAACGCGGCCCGGCCGGACGCCGTCCTTGAAGGCGACGCCAACATGGACGCGGCCACGCAGAAACGGCTGGCCAAGAACTGGATCAATACGTTCGCCGGGTCAAAGAACCGCGCCCGCGTCGCCGTTCTCTCCGGCCTTAAGTACGTCGAGGTCAACCGCACGCACAAGGACATGGATTTCGTGAACCTCCGCAAGATGCTCCGCGAGGAAGTCCTGGCCGCGTTTGGCGTCCCACAGTCGATGGTCGGCATCCTTGACCAGGCCAACTACTCCAACATGAAAGAGCAGACCAAGGTCTTTTGGACGCAGACGATGATCCCCGAGATACGCAAGTTCGAGTCGATCATGACCCTCCGCGCCCAGCAGATCACGGGCGACAGCAAGACCATCATCCAGGCGGATTTGTCGAAGGTCGAGGCGTTGCGGGCGGACGAACAGGCTCGGGCGTTGGTTGCGCAGACCTATTTCAACATGGGAATCCCGCTGGAACAGATCGTCACCGCCTTGGATCTACCCTTCGACACAAGCAAGTTGCCGGAACCGAAGGAAACGGAGGAAACGGAGGACACCCAGGACACGGAAGACGACGGCCAAGACCAGGCCAAGGGGAAACGGGCGAAGGCTTTGGAGACGAAGGGCGATGTCCGAACAATGGCCTGGAAAAAGTTCGATCGAGATGTCCGGCCGTTCGAGCAGGGCATGGAATCGAAGATGCGCGGATATTTCAAGGCACAGCGGCGCCGCGTCCTCAAGAAGTTCGACGAGCACGTGGACGCCCTGATTCCAAAGGACGGGAAAGGGATCAAGACCGATGAGGACAACGTCGGCCTGATCTTCAATTTCGATGTCGAAAAGGCTCTGTTCGGGAAATCCGCCGAGCCGTGGCTCCGCAAGACCTGGGCCGCGTTCTCAATCCGAACCGCCGAGCGTATGCGGACTGGAATAAATTTCGACGTCGATGAGCGCGCCCTCGGCGACTGGTTGGCCCGCAAGGTCTTGAAACTCCAACAGGAAGTTACGGTCTACACGCGCGAGCGACTTTCGGACGAGATCGTGGCCGGGGTACGCGACGCCGTGGCCGCCGGGCTGTCTCGGTCGGAGACCATCGAGCAGATCCGGGCCGGTATCGAGGAAGTCTACGAGTTCGCGGCGGAGGGGCGGGCGACGCGGATTGCCAGGACGGAAGTCATCGGAGCCGCGAACGCCGGGTCCATCGAGACCATGAAGAAGCTCGGGGCCGTGGCCAAGGAGTGGCTGTCCAGCCGCGACGACCTTGTCCGGGACACCCACGAGGCGATGGACGGGCAACGGGTGAAGATGACCGAACCGTTCATATCCCCGGACGGCGAATCGCTCCAATTCCCAGGCGACCCCTCGGCTTCCCCCGGCGAGATCATTAACTGCCGATGCACACCCTTGGAGATCATGGAGGAGTGATGAGAGACGCCGTCGCTTTGTTCCTTTTGGGGCTCGCCAAGGCCGTGTCTCAACGCGTTTGGCTCGAGCAAATGACGATGGTCACGGCCCCGGTGATGATGGTGGCCCTGGACCGTCTCGGCGTCCGGCATTGCGCGGTTTGCCCGCAGACCCAGGGGCTGACCAATTTCGCGGAGCTGGCCTATTGCCCAGCGCACCACCAAGGAGAATCACATGGATAAAAAACAGAGGCTCGCCTACGCGAAAAGCGTCGATTCCGAAAAGAAGACGATCACCGCGTATGTTTCCACCTACGAATGGGATCGCACGGACGAAAAATTTGCACCGGGCGCCTGGGACCTTGCCAACTACAAGAACAACCCCGTCGTCCTGTGGGGTCATGACGGTTCCCAGCCGCCCATCGGGCGCACCCTCGACATCCGCGAGGACGAGAAAGGGCTCATGGCCGTGGCCGAGTTCGACACCGAATCCCAGCGCGGAAAGGAAGTGTTCGGACTCTTTGAGCGCGGGTTCCTTCATGCTTTCTCCGTCGGGTTCCAGCCCAAGGCGTACCAGATGGAACAGATCGAAGGCAAGAACACGAAAGGACTGGTCTGGACCGACGCCGAACTCCTTGAGTTCTCGGCCGTGTCCATCCCCGCCAATCCGGGGGCCGTCATTGGGCGCGAACTGGCCGAGTTGGCCATGAAGTGTTTGGGCGAGAACGTGGTCACGAAGGGCATGGGCGACACTTTCATCATCAACGCCCCGGAACTGGTGAGGCCGGATGAGCCGCCCATCGAGAAGCTGGGGTCCTCCCTGGAACAGATCATAAACCTCGCCAAGATCGTGAAAGGCCAGCCCCTGGACGAGTCCAAGCGGGCATTGATTGGGACGGCGACGTCCGTTTTGACCGAGATCGTCGCCGAGAAAGACGAGATCACGACCGAGCAGATGAAACAGCTTCTTGAAGTGACGACCAGCCTGGCCGAACTGGCCGGGCGGATTCACCCGGCCCACGAGAAACGCCTGGATCGGATGTTGTCGGAGATCAAGAAGGCTGTCAGCCGTTAGATTTACGTCCCCCGGACACCCCGGGGCGGGGTAACGCCCGCTACAGGACGTGGAGTAAATCATGAGTGCCACGATGGACGAAGTGCTCAAGAAAATGAGCGAAGTCGCCGACGCTGTCAAAACGGCGCACGAACGGAACGAAGCCGCGAACGAACGGATGCTCGCGGACATCAAGACCCTGACGGAAGCCTCCCCGAAACCCCAGCCCCGCGCTGTGGAATTTGCCGAAGGCGCCCCCATCCAGGAACGAGTGGAAGCCGACATCCTCGGGTCCATGCCTAAAGAGCTTCGGCAGAACGTCGACGAGATGTTCATCGCCTCCAAGCTCCTGAAAAAGCCCGTGACCCAGTTGAAAGGCTGGGAAACCTGGAAACGGCGCGCGGGGGACTTCAAAAAAGCCCTCGACACCGCGACCGGGGCGCAGGGCGGCGACTGGGTTCCCACCAGCTTCTCCCCCGAACTGTGGGAGTTCGTGCAGTTGGAATCGCGCGTTCCCGCGCTCTTCCGCACGATCGTCATGCCGTCCAACCCGTACAAGCTCCCGATCGGCTTGGCGCGGGTGAACACGTTCAAACAGCCGGAACAAACGGCGGACACGGGCCAGACCAAGATCCCCGTGGGCGACGGTTCCAACGTCGGCAACGCGACCCTCACCGCGACGGGTCACGCCGCGCGCGTGCTGGCCAGCGGGGAATTGGACGAGGAGAGCATTGTCCCCATCCTGCCGTTCCTTGTCCGCGACATCGCCAAAGCGATCGCCGAAGGCCGGGAAGACTTCATCGTCAACGGCGACAGCGCCGGGACGCACGAAGATTCCGACATCGGCGCGGGTTCCCTGGATCACCGTCGGCGCATCGCCCTCGGCCTCCGGGCGGCCGCGAACGACGGCGGCGCGACCTACAAGCTGGACATGGCGACGTTCACCCTCGCCAACCTCCGGGCCTTGCGGGTGAAAATGGGCAAGTACGGCGTCAATCCCGCCGACCTCGCCATCATCACGGGTCCCGTGGGCTACTCGAAACTGCTTGGTCTGACGGAAGTCGTGACCCTGCAGAACTTCGGCAACGCGGCGACAGTGTTGAGCGGTTCGCTCGGGAGCATCGACGGTATTCCCGTCCTCGTCTCCGGCCAGGTGCGTGAGAACCTGAACGCCTCCGGCGTGTACGACGGCGTCACCACGACCAAGACCGCGCTCTACCTGGTTTATCGACCGGGCTGGGTGATGGGTGAACGTCGTGCGGCCGCGTCCGTGCGCGTGTTGAGCGAGTTGTACGCGGAATCGGACCAGGTGGCCTTGATCACCAAGGAACGCGTGACGTTCGCGCCCACCTACCCGACGGCGTCCAACGTCACCATCGGGTTGGGTTACAACATCGCCTAATAGGCGGTGTGTCTGGAAGTTTAAACGGCTGGCGGCGGGGGGGTGGGGCGACTCACTCCCCCGCACGTAGCCACAAAAGAGAGGGTGCAATGAAACAACTAAAACACATCGGCGAAGGGTACCACGGCACGTCCCCGGACGGGTCGCTGGTGTTCGCCAAGCCCGGCGACGTCGTTGAGGTGTGCGACGAGAAGGCCGCGCAGTTGCTTTCCGATTTCCCCAAGGAATGGGAAACCGTCGTGACCCATGTTGAAGAAAAAAGCGACGAAAAAGCCGCCGCCAAGAAAGAAGGAAAAGGGAAGAAATAACCCATGCTCGACACCACCAATTCCCTCGTTGACCTGGACACGGCCAGGGAGTTTTTGAAGGTCACCTCGGAGGAAGACAACGGGGTGGTCGAGTCCTTGATCAACAGGGCGTCGGCGTGGGCGAACCAATACACGGGGCGGCTGTTGAAATCCCGGGCCATCACGGAGTACCAGGACGGCCCGTGCGGCGGCGACCACGTCATCTTGCGCCAGTTCCCGGTCACGGCCATAACCAGCGTCCACGACGACCCGTTGCGGGCGTTCGGGGCTTCAACGCAGGTCGCGGCCGGGGACATTTACCTTGACGCCGAGAACGGAACCGTCGAACTCTTGAATGGGGTCATGTTCACGTCCGGCAAGGCCAGCGTCAAGATCGTCTACACAGGCGGCTACGCGGCCGCCAGCATCCCCGCAGACATCCAGGAAGCGGTTCTGATTTACATGGGCCACGCCTACCGAAGGGAAT
>Ga0268298_10004267_pt1 | contig 14054 bp, 16 predicted proteins | sample WWTPWeurt_MetaG_FD_194462 | JGI IMG/M metagenome (GOLD analysis project Ga0268298, IMG submission 194462) | Activated sludge microbial communities from WWTP in Nijmegen, Gelderland, Netherland - WWTP Weurt | ecosystem: Engineered > WWTP > Aerobic digester > Activated sludge | place... | reverse complement strand
TTGAGGCGCAAACCGAAGTTTTTTGGAGCGGCAGAAGAGTCTCGAACTCTCGACCTCAACCTTGGCAAGGTTGCGCTCTACCAACTGAGCTACTGCCGCTTCGATAAACCTGGAGGCGCGAGCCGGAGTCGAACCGACCTACACGGATTTGCAATCCGGTGCATAACCGCTTTGCTATCGCGCCGTGTACCTCAACAGAAAAGCACTGCTTTTCTTCAAAAACCTTTGGAGCGGCAGAAGAGTCTCGAACTCTCGACCTCAACCTTGGCAAGGTTGCGCTCTACCAACTGAGCTACTGCCGCTGAAAGAGCCGCCATTATAGGCGCTGAAAAGACGAAGTCAACGATTTTCGAGAGGTGCCCTGTTCTTGGACCTCATCGGCTGCGCTTCATGAGCTCCGGCCAGGCGCAGCGCATGTAGTAACCCATAGACCACAGGGTGAGCACCGCAGCAACGTAGATCAGCAGCGTGCCAAGCTGGAGGCTGTCGAAACCGAGCACCGGGGCTTCGAACAGCAGCAGCGGAATCGCCGACATCTGGGCTGCCGTCTTGAGCTTGCCGACAAAGGCCACCGCCACGCTGCCGGCTGCGCCGACCTTGGCCATCCATTCGCGCAGCGCCGAGATGGTGATCTCACGCCCGATGATGACCAGCGCGATGAGGGAGTCGACCCGCCCGAGCTGCACCAGCACGATCAGCGCCGCCGCGACCATGAGCTTGTCGGCCACCGGATCGAGGAAGGCGCCGAAGGCCGAGGTCTGGCCGAGGGAGCGGGCCAAGTAACCGTCGAACCAGTCGGTCACTGCGGCGACGATGAAGGTCAGGGTCGCAATCAGGTTCTTGTCGTCCGGGGAAATGACGTTGTCCGGAAAATAATAGATGCCGACGAAAAACGGGATCAGCGCGATGCGCGCCCAGGTGAGGGAGTTGGGAATATTCAGGGGCATGTCGGCGTTCGCTGGCTATCGCAACGAATTGTATATCTGTTCCGCAAGTTGACGGTTGATGCCTTCGACACGGCACAGATCCTCGACCGTGGCGTTGCGCACGCCGTCGATGCCGCCAAAGGTGGCCAGCAACTTGCGGCGCCGGGTCGGGCCGATTCCGGCGATGTCTTCGAGACGGGACGTGTTGCGGATCTTGGCCCGCCGTGCCCGGTGGCCGGTGATCGCAAAACGGTGGGCTTCATCGCGGATTTCCTGGATGAGATGCAGGGCCGGCGCATCCGGACGCATGTGAACCGGATCGCGGCCGTCGGGAAAAACGAGCTCCTCCAGGCCAGGCTTGCGGCTCTCGCCCTTGGCGACGCCGAACATCATGATGTCCAGCCCGAGTTCGGCCAGCACTTCGCGGGCAACGCCCATCTGGCCCTTGCCCCCGTCGATGAGGATGAGGTCGGGACGCACGCCCTCCCCGGCCGCCACTTTTTCGTAGCGCCGGGTGAGCGCCTGGCGCATTGCGGCGTAGTCGTCTCCGGGGGTGATGCCGGCGATGTTGTAGCGACGGTATTCGGATTTCTTCATGGCCGTGCCGTCCCACACCACGCAGGAGGCCACCGTCGCCTCGCCCATGGTGTGGGAAATGTCGAAGCACTCGATGCGGCTGGGCGTCTCCGCCAGAGCCAGGGCCTCGCGCAGGGCCTCGAGGCGTGCCTCGCCGCGGGACGACTCCTGCTCGCGGGCCAGCAGCGCCAGGCCGGCGTTGTTCTCGGCCATGCCCATCCAGGCGCGCTCGCTCTCGAAGCGGGCCGCCACCACCGGCACCTTGCCTTCGACGACTTCGTCCAGGGCCTCCTTGATCGTTGCCGGATCAAGATTGACGAGGATCTTGCCGGGCAAGGGGTGATCGAGGTAATGCTGCTCGACGAAAGCCACCAGCGCATCCAGCGGCGCGCAGCCCTGGGCGTTGCTCGGAAAAAGCGGCCGGTCGCCCAGATGGCGCCCGCCGCGGATCATCGCCAGGTTGACGCACACCATGCCGCCCCGCTCCACCGCGGCCAGCACGTCCACGTCCTCGTCCCTGGCGCTTTCGACGAACTGCTTGTGCAGCACGGCCTGCAGGTTGCGGATCTGGTCGCGATAGACGGCGGCTTTTTCGAAGGCCAGCGCATCGGAGGCGGCCTGCATGCGTTGCGACAGATCGTCCACCACGTCGCTGTGGCGACCGCTGAGAAACAGGCTGGCCAGCTGCACATCGGCGTTGTAGGCGTCCTTGTCGATGAGCCCGACGCAGGGCCCCGTGCAGCGCTGGATCTGGTGCAGCAGGCAGGGCCGCGAGCGGTTGCTGAAGGTGGTGTCCTCACAGGTGCGGAGGCGAAAAATCTTCTGCATCAGGTGCAGGGTTTCGCGCACCGCCCAGCTGTTGGGAAACGGGCCGAAGTAGCGCACGCCCTTCCGGAACCCCCCGCGGTGATAGTAGATCTGCGGAAAATCGCCAGCTGACAGGGCGATGTAGGGATAGGACTTGTCGTCCCGGAACAGGATGTTGTACTTGGGCCCCAGGCTCTTGATGAGGTTGTTCTCGAGGATCAGCGCCTCGGCCTCGGAGCGGGTGGCGGTGGTATCCACGCGCGCCACCTGCCCGACCATGATGGCGATGCGGGGGCTGAGCTGGGTGCGCTGAAAATAGGACGACACCCGCCGCTTGAGGTTCTTGGCCTTGCCGACATACAGCACCGACTCGTCGGCACCGATCATGCGGTAAACACCCGGCTCTTCGGTCAGGGTGCGCAGGAAGGCCTTGGCGTCAAAGCTCACGATGAGTCGCCCCGGTAACGCTCAGCCGAGGGTCAGCACGCTGTCGCGGGCAGCACAATATGGCGCCCAGCCGGCGAGGGTCGCCCGGTCGGCCGGGGCGCTGCCCGGGCGGGGACGCAGGGCCGCGATGCGGGCGCTGCTGGCGCTGCTCACCTCGGGCTTCCAGCGATCGAGAAGCTGCACGGCAAAATCGGGCCGGTTGCACACCAGCACCATGTCGCAGCCTGCGCCATGGGCGGCGTCGGCGCGGGCCACGATGTCGCCGGCCACGCTTGCGCCTTCCATCGTCAGGTCGTCGCTGAAGATGACGCCATCAAAACCCAGCTTGCCGCGCAATACCTGCTGCAGCCAGAACGGCGAAAAACCGGCCGGACGTGGGTCGATGTTCTCGAAGATGACATGGGCCGGCATCACGCCGCCCAGTTCGTCGGCGAGCAGGCGGAACGGCTGGATGTCCTCAGCCCACACCGCCTCGAAGCTGCGGCCATCGACGGGAATCGCCACGTGGGAATCCGCCGTAACGGCGCCGTGGCCGGGAAAGTGCTTGCCCACCGCACGCATGCCGGCATCGCCCAGACCGGCGACGACGGCGCGGGCGAGTTCGGTGGCAACCTGCGGATCGCGGTGGAAGGCCCGGTCACCGATCACCGAACTGACGCCGTAGTCGAGATCCAGCACCGGCGCGTAGCTCAGATCGACGCCATGGGCGCGCAGCTCGGCCGCCAGCACGAAGCCGGCATGACGGGCACGGGCCTTGGCCACCACGGGATCGACCGCCCAGGCTTCGCCAAGCCGGCGCATGGCCGGCAGGCGGGTGAAGCCATCACGAAAACGCTGCACGCGGCCACCTTCGTGGTCGACGGAAATCAGCACGTCGGGCCGCGATGCACGAATGGCTGCGGTGAGTGCACGCAGCTGCTCGGGCTCGGCGTAGTTGCGGCCAAACAGGATGACGCCGCCGACCAGCGGATGCTGCAGAATCTCGCGCTCTTCAGCGGTGACTTCATAGGCAGCCACGTCGAGCATGACCGGACCGGGTTGGGCGTGGGATGGCTTCATGATTTTTCGATGATGGCAAAGGCGACGACGTAGTCGACTTCGTCGGAGAGGCTTAGGTGGGCATTGAGGCCGCGCGCGCGCATGTAGTCTGCCAGCGCCGGCGAATATTCGAACAGCGGCTTGCCGAGCGCGTCGTGCCCGACCCGCACGGCGTGCAGTGTGGCAGGCGCGGCCACGCCGGTGCCGAGGGCCTTGCCGAAGGCTTCCTTGGCGGCAAAGCGCTTGGCAAGCAGGCGGGCCGGATCACGGGCGGCCTCAAAGGCCGGGCGCTCGGACTCGTCGAGAATGCGGGCGGCGAAGCGGGCACCGTGGCGCGTCAGGGCGTCGCCGAGGCGCGCCACCTTCACGATGTCGGTGCCAACTCCGTGGATCACGCCTTGAGACCGCGATCGGCGGCTTCGCGCATCAGGCGCTTCATTTCCTTGACGGCTTCGCGCAGGCCGGTGAAGACCGAACGGCTGACGATGGAATGGCCGATGTGCAGCTCGCGGATGCCCGGCAGCCGGGCGATGGGCTGGACGTTGTAGTAATTGAGGGCATGGCCGGCGTTGAAGCGCAGGCCGAGGGCCCGGATCGCCTCGCCCGCGCGGGCAAGCTTGGCGATTTCGGCCAGCACGGCCGGGCTTTCGGCATCGCGGCCCGCCGCATGAAAGGCGTGGGCATAAGGCCCGGTGTGAACTTCGCAGACCCTGGCGCCAATACGGGCCGCCGCTTCGACCTGGGCAATTTCGGCGTCGATGAAGACGCTGACGATGATGCCGACATCGGCGAGGCGCGCCACGGCCTCCTTCAGGCGAGCCTCCTGGGAAACGATATCCAGCCCGCCTTCGGTGGTCACTTCATGGCGGCCTTCGGGCACGAACATCGCCATTTCCGGCTTGAGCCCGCGGGCGATTCCGACCATTTCGTCGGTGGCGGCCATCTCGAGGTTGAGCTTGATCTGGGTGAGGTCGCGCAGCTTGCGCACGTCGTCATCCTGGATGTGGCGGCGATCTTCGCGCAGATGCACGGTGATGCCGTCGGCCCCGCCGAGGTGGGCTTCCACCGCAGCCCACACCGGATCCGGCTCCCAGGTGCGACGGGCCTGGCGCAAGGTGGCCACGTGGTCGATGTTGACGCCGAGTTCGATCAAGACGGTTCTCCGGGAAAAGCGAAAAGTTCGGTAAATACCCGACGCGACTGGAGTTGCTGCCCGCCGAGGTAGTGCTGGATGAGCCGGCGCATCAGCGCCTTGCTGCCGGCCAGGGATTCCGTGTCACGAAAATCGCCGGCGGCCATGTCGAGCAGGGTTTTGCCGGCCACGACCGATGGGTCGTCGAAGCCGTATTCGTCAACAGGCACCGGGCCACGCTCGATTATATAGGCGTACCCGGTATCGACCCGGACCGGCTCGCCATTGGCGTCCACGTCCAGCGGCATGCCGTAGCCGAGTTCCTGCAGCAGGGCCAGCTCGAAGCGGCGCAACACGACTTCCTGGGATTCACTGGCGGCCAGCGCCCGCAAGGCCTCACCGTAAGCCTGGTGCAGGCGGGGATGGGCATCCTCCCGCGGCATCAGGCGCATCAGGAGTTCATTGGCGTAATAAGCACACAGCAGGGCCTGGCCGCCGAGTAGCGGCTGACCGCCCATCCACTCGGCGCGTACGAGGGTTTTCATTTCGCCGCCACCACTCCAGTCGATCAGCAGCGGCTGGAAGGCCATCAGTACGCCGCGCAACTGGGACATGGGCCGGCGCGCGCCCTTGGCAACCAGACCAACGCGGCCGTGGTCGCGGCTGAAGACTTCGACGATGAGGCTGGTTTCCCGATAGGGATAACTGTGCAGCACGAAACCCGGCTGCTGGTCGACGCGCTGCCTGGCAGTCACGGGCGTTGCGTGCAGGAATTACTCGTAGCCAAGGCTCTTGAGCGCCCGCTCGTCGTCCGCCCAGCCACTTTTGACCTTGACCCAAACCTCAAGGAAGACCTTGGATTCAAAGAGCTTTTCGAGTTCGACGCGAGCCTCGGAAGCGATGCGCTTGAGGCGCTCGCCACCCTTGCCGATCACCATCGCCTTGTGGGCGTCACGATCGACAATGATCGCAGCATGAATACGGCGCAGACCCGGTTCGGCCTCGAACTTCTCGATCTCGACCGTCATACCATAGGGCAGCTCCTCGCCGAGCTGGCGAAACAGCTTTTCGCGCAGGAATTCGGCAGCAAGAAAGCGCTCGCTGCGGTCGGTGATGTCGTCAGCGTCGAAAATCGGATCACCTTCCGGCAGATAGGGGCCGGCGGCCTTCAGCAGCTGATCGGTGTTGCGGCCCTTTTCGGCGCTGACCGGCACGATCTCGGCGAAGGGGAAGACCTCGCTCATCTTTTGCATGAAGGGCAGTAGACGGCCCTTGTCTTCAAGCAGATCGACCTTGTTGATGACGAGGATAACATTGGCGTCCGGCGGCAACAGCTTGACCACCTGCTCATCGGCCGGGCCATAGCGGCCACTCTCGATGACGAAAAGCACTAGGTCCACGTCGGACAGCACCTGGGTGACGGTGCGGTTCATGGCCCGGTTGAGGGCATTTTTGTGACGCGTCTGAAAGCCCGGGGTGTCCACAAAGATGTACTGGGACTGACCTTCGGTCAGCACCCCGGTAACCCGGTGGCGGGTCGTCTGGGCCTTGCGCGAGACGATGCTGATCTTCTGGCCGATAAGGCGGTTGAGCAGCGTGGACTTGCCCACATTGGGGCGGCCGACGATGGCGACGAAACCGGTGCGGAAGGGCTGGTCGGCGGCGGTATTGGATTCAGTCATTTCTTGGGCAGAAGTTCCAGCATCCGCTGGGCGGATTGCTGTTCGGCAGCGCGGCGACTCACGCCGATGCCGCGGGTAGTGAGGTTGAGGCCGGCGATCTCGCACTCGACCTCGAATTCCTGTTGGTGCGCCTCGCCACGGGTGTTGGCGAGAGAATATTTGGGCAGCGCCATACGCCGGCCCTGCAACCATTCCTGCAGGGCGGTTTTCGGATCCTTCAGGGCGCGGGCAGGATCGAGTTCGGCAAGGGACGCTGCATAAAGCTTGTCGATGACCGTCTTGGCCTCGACAAAGCCGGCATCAAGAAAAACCGCCGCAAAAATCGCCTCCAGTGCGTCGGCCAGAATGGACGGACGGCGGTGGCCGCCACTTTTCAGCTCGCCGTCGCCCAGGCGGAGGTATTCGCCGAGTTGCAGGGTATCGGCAAGACGGTGCAGGGCCTCCTGGCGAACCAGGTTGGCGCGCAGGCGGGACATTTCCCCTTCTCGCAACTCGCCGCCAAAGCGCTCGAACAGGGCAATGGCGGTGACGCAGTTGAGCACGCTGTCGCCGAGGAATTCGAGTCGTTCGTTATGGGGAGAGCCGAAACTTCGATGGGTGAGCGCCTGCTCAAGGAGTTCCGGCCGGGAAAAGCGATGGCCGATGGCCCGCTGCAGGACTTCCAGCTTCATGGGGAATACTTAGTGCCCGTCAGGAGACGAGGCGGAAAATTCGATCAGCAGGCTCACGTTGGTGAATAGCGGAACCTTGCGGGAGTAATCAACTGACATCACGATGCGCCCGTTTTCCTTGGTGATATCCAGGTCTGAGGCGGTGATGCTGGAAATATCATCGACGATTGCACGCTTCGTGAAAGCGTTGCGTAACTCGGAAACCGTCGCAGTTTGCGGATTGGCGGCGCCCGCCACCGCGGCGAGCGCACGCTTGATGCCGAAATATTCAGAAACCACCGGAACCAGTCTGAGCCCAAGCAGCACGACGGCAGCAGCCATGCTGCCGACCAGCATTACACCAACGAGGCTCAGTCCAGACTGACTTTTTCGCATCATGATCAATGAAAACTGCCGATCCGTTTCAGGTCGTTGAAATTGAACCAGATGAAGAATGCCTTGCCGACAATGTTCTGCTCAGGGACGAAACCCCAGCCACGACTGTCGAAGCTTCCATCCCGGTTATCACCCATCATGAAATAGTGACCCGCCGGAACGGTGCAGGAAAGGCCGCGATTAGTATAGGTGCAGTTGTCGCGGAACGGGTACTTGATGGTCTGCGAAACAGAGGCCGGTGCGTCATTCTCCACGATGACCTTGTGCTCGACTTCGCCCAGTTTCTCGGTGAAGCTCGGCGAGTAATACAGACGATCGGTATGGAGATAGTCGCCGGCGGGTGACTGAGGCATCGCTACGCCGTTGATGGTCAGCTTCTTGTCCACATACTCGATCTTGTCACCGGGCAGACCGACAACACGCTTGATGTAGTCCAGCGAAGGATCTGCCGGAAAACGGAACACCATTACGTCACCACGCTGGGGAAGATTGACGTCAATGATCTTTTTGTTGATCACCGGCAGGCGGATGCCGTAAGTCCATTTGTTCACCAGGATGAAGTCTCCGACCAGCAGGGTCGGGATCATCGAGCCGGACGGAATCTTGAACGGCTCAACGACAAACGAACGCAGGCTGAAGACCACCAGGATCACGGGAAAAAAACTCGCACCATACTCGACCCACCACGGGGTTTTCGAGCCGATGCTGCGGCGCTTGCTCGCCACAAAGTGATCCAGCACCCACAGGGCACCGCTCACGACAAGCAGCATGAAAAGAATCAGGGCGAAATTCACGCAACCACTCCTGCCAGCCGGCCGAAAACCGGCTTATTTGCCTTCATCAACCCGCAGCACGGCCAGGAAGGCCTCCTGCGGAATTTCCACGTTGCCAACCTGCTTCATGCGCTTCTTGCCCTCTTTCTGCTTCTCGAGGAGCTTCTTCTTCCGCGTAATGTCGCCGCCATAGCACTTGGCCAGCACGTTCTTGCGCAGGGCCTTGATGGTTTCGCGGGCCACGATGTTCGACCCGATGGCCGCCTGGATGGCGACGTCGAACATCTGGCGCGGAATCAATTCGCGCAGCTTGGCCACGAGCTCGCGCCCCCGGTACTGGGAGTTGGCCCGGTGCACGATGATCGACAGCGCGTCGACCTTCTCGCTGGACACCAGCACATCGAGCTTGACCAGATCGGCCGCACGATATTCCTTGAACTCGTAATCTAGCGACGCGTAACCACGGGACACCGACTTCAACTTGTCGAAGAAATCCATCACCACTTCGTTCATTGGCATGTCGTAGATCAACTGCACCTGGCGACCGTGATAGAGCATGTCCACCTGCGAGCCGCGCTTCTGGTTGCACAGCGTGATCACCGAGCCGACGTATTCCTGCGGCAGGAAGATCACGGCCTTGATGATCGGCTCGCGCACTTCCTCAACCTTGGACAGATCGGGCAGCTTGGACGGGTTGGAGATCTGCTCGACCACGCCGTCCTTCATCAGGACTTCGTACACCACGGTTGGCGCCGTGGTGATGAGGTTCATGTCGAACTCGCGCTCGAGACGCTCCTGCACGATTTCCATGTGCAAGAGGCCCAGGAAGCCGCAGCGGAAGCCGAAGCCCAGCGCCTGGGAGACTTCCGGCTCGAACTGCAACGAGGCGTCGTTGAGACGCAGCTTTTCGAGCGACTCACGCAGCTGGTCGTATTCGTTGGACTCGACCGGATACAGACCCGCGAAAACCTGCGGCTTGATTTCCTTGAAACCCGCCAGCGGCTCGGCGGCCTTGTTGCCGGCGAGGGTGATCGTGTCACCCACCTTGGCGGCCTTGAGTTCCTTGATACCGGCGATGATGAAGCCCACCTGTCCGGCGGAAATCGACTCCCGCGGCTGGGACTTGGGCGTGAACACGCCGACCTGCTCGCACAGTTGCTGCGTGCCGGTGGACATGAACATGATCTTGTCCTTGGGCTTGAGCGTGCCATCGACAACCCGCACCAGCATGACCACGCCAACGTAGTTATCGAACCACGAGTCGATGATCAGCGCCTTCAGCGGTGCGGCCGGATCGCCCTTGGGCGGCGGAATGCGTGCGATGACGGCTTCGAGGATGTCCTCGACGCCCATGCCGGTCTTGGCCGAACACGGGATCGCGTCGCTCGCGTCGATGCCGATGACGTCCTCGATCTCCTGCTTGGCGCCGTCGGGATTGGCCTGAGGCAGGTCCATCTTGTTGAGGACCGGCACCACCTCGACGCCCTGCTCCAGCGCCGTATAGCAGTTGGCAACGGTTTGCGCCTCGACCCCCTGGGACGCGTCGACCACCAGCAGGCCGCCTTCGCAAGCAGCCAGGGAGCGCGACACTTCATAGGAGAAGTCCACGTGCCCCGGGGTATCGATGAGGTTGAGGTTGTACACCTGGCCATCACGGGCGCGATAGCTCAGCGCCGCAGTCTGGGCCTTGATGGTGATGCCCCGCTCGCGCTCGATATCCATCGAGTCGAGCACCTGGGACTCCATCTCGCGGGCGGAAAGACCACCACACAATTGAATGATCCGGTCGGCCAGGGTGGATTTACCGTGGTCGATATGGGCAATGATCGAAAAGTTTCTTATATGTTGCATAGGCCATGAAAAAGGGTGCCGTGGGGCACCCTGAAAAAATTTGTTTGCCTGGCAAAGACTTGCATTCTAACCGATACGCCGGAAATGAGCACGGACCGCGGCTTCGTCGAGAAAGTAGTGACACAGTTCAATCTCGCCAGCCAGCACCACCGGCACCTTCTCGCTCCACACCGCCTCCAGTTCCGGGAAGGCGTCCACATCCACAACCTTCACCGCAAAACCGATTTCCTGCTGCAAGGGACGCAAGGCATCCAGCAGGTCGTGGCACAGGTGGCACCACTCCCGGCTGAGTACCGTCAGTTCGAAATCAGCGCTCAAGGGTTCGCAGGGGCACAAAGGTCTGGAACTCGCCACGCAGCACCAGCACGGTCACCGTCTGGCCAGCCTCGAGAGCTCCGACGACCCGGTTGAACTGATCCACCGAGCGAACGTCGATGCGCACGCCTTTGCTGATCAGCGCCAGGATTGCGTCCCCGGCCTGGATCTCGGAGGCCCGCGCCGAAGCACTGCGCAGGGCATCCACGACAACGCCGCCAGCCCCCAGGCGCCCCTCGCGGCGCTGCTCGGCATTTGCCTCGACGACGGCGAGGCCGAGTTTATTGGGCGCAACATCCGGGCGGGGCGCCCTTGCCACCACTTTGCGGGCGCGATCTTCAGGCAACTCGGCCACGACGACAGCAAGCTCCTTGATTGCGCCCCTGCGCCACAACTGCACCGGCGCCTTGCTACCCGGCCGGGTGCTCCCGACAATCCGCGGCAAATCACTGGACACACTCACCGGGCGATGATCGAAGCGCAGGACGATGTCGCCCTGCTCGATGCCGGCCTTGTCCGCCGGGCTGCCCTTTTCCACGCCGCTGACCAGCGCACCGATAGGCGTGGCGAGCTTGAAGCTGTCGGCAAGTTCGCGGGAAACCTCCTGGATCACAACGCCGATCCGTCCCCGCTGCACGCGACCACCCGCCCTGAGCTGCCCTTGTACGTCCATGGCCACATCGATGGGAATGGCGAAGGACAAGCCCATGAAACCACCCGTCCGGCTATAGATCTGCGAATTGATTCCGACCACTTCGCCTTTCATGTTGAACAGCGGACCACCCGAATTGCCCGGATTGATCGCCACATCGGTCTGGATGAAAGGCACGAAATTTTCTTGCGGCAACGAGCGCCCCTTGGCGCTGACGATACCTGCTGTCACCGAGTTCTCGAAACCGAAGGGGGAACCGATGGCCACAACCCAGTCGCCAACCCGCAGCCTGCCCGGATCGCCCAGCGTCACCCTCGGCAATCCGCTCGCATCAATCTTGAGGAGCGCCAGGTCGGTTCGCGGATCGGCACCGATCAGGCGTGCGGCGAATTCGCGCTTGTCAGTCAGCTTGACGATGATCTCGTCTGCCCCCTCGACCACATGGGCATTGGTCAGGACGTAGCCGTCAGCCGAAATAATGAAACCCGACCCGAGCGAACGACTGTCGGGCTCAGCCCGTGGCGCTCCCGGATTGCGGGGTATGAAACGCCTGAAGAAGTCAAACATGGGATCGTCTTCTTCTAGACTCGGAATCCCCTTCCCCTGACGAGCGGCCTGGGTCGTGCTGATGTTGACCACCGCCAAGCCCTGGCGCTCAGCCAGATCGGCAAAGTCAGGCAAATCCCTGGCGTAAGCAGCCGGCGGGATCAACAGGGAAACAACGAACCCCAAAAAACAGAGAATTCGCAACACAGGAGCAGGCAGACTCATCGTTCGCACACCCCAGCCCCAGATGCAGGAATCCGCTCCAGGCGAAGCGGCAGGTCGCCCTTGGGCACAGTGGCACTTCGCCGCCCGAGCCATACCGCAACAAATCCACCTGCCACAGCCCCCACACCCGCGGAAAGATCCACGCTGCCCGGCGAGGCCACCGCAGCACCCAAAATGGCCCCGACAAGAAGACCCAGCACTGGAAAAGCATAGGCGACCAAGGCTGCCCTCAACGGCACACCATCATCGATCAGAACACCCACCTGCTCTCCAGGCTGCACGCCGATTTCATTGGCGACTCTCACAGCTTGGCTGGACGCACCGAAGGGCCGGGCGATATTCACACCCCCGCAACCACCAGGCTCATTGCAACGACCGCAACCCTGCGAAACGGTCACATCAACCCAAGCAAAGCGTCCTTCCACCCTCAGCACGACACCGTTTACACGCATCAGCGCTTCCGCAGTTCCACGCCATCGGCGATACGCACCAGAGCCTTGGACGGCACTTCGCCCAGAACTGTGATCAGGTTGTCAGAAACCGTGCGTCGGAAGATATTCACCGCACCGGACGTGCTCATGCCGCTCTGGGCGCCGGCCCTGGCAGGTACGGCAGGTTCGATGAAGACCGAAATCGCCGCCAGACCATCGGAGAAAACCACGTGGTAGGCGTCGCCGCGCGACTTGCGCGTCTGGCGCACCACCGACACAACCTGGCGAAAACCGGGAATCGTGTTCTTGAAAACCCAGCCGGTGTCTTCAACCCTCACCTCGTTGCCACGTGCATTGACGACACGCCAGTCCGCGGCGCGCGCGAAGCTCGGCTTGACCTTCTCCTTGTCGAAAGGCGCTCCAATCTGGACTTCATTAAAGGCGAACTGCTCAATGCTCTCGCCTTTTTCGCCGATCAGACGCGCACGCAAAAGCAGGCCGGAGGCCACATCGGCCCAGAAGTGGTGTCCGAAACGCATGTCATCCTTGGGCTCGAGGATGATCTGCTGACTCTCAAGCCCCGCAATCCGGACGACCTCGCCCTTACGGATCCGGTAATTCTCGGCCAGCACACTGGGAGAGGCCGGCAGGCGGGCGGGAAAACTGCGCCGGGCAGACGACTGATCAACAATCACCAGCTTTTGGTCCGGCAAAAAGCACTGCACCTCTTCATTGCTGCGGACAACCTCACGCGGACTGCCGTCCAGCGCCTCAAGCTTTTCATACTCCGCCCCACCATCCACCAGATGGGCGATTCGGGAAGTCTCGACGCTCTTGCCGTTCTGGTAAATGAAAGTTCCGGTGTAATTAAGCTTGTGGGCCGCGCTTGAAATTCGCCCGAGCCAACTCAGGGGGTCGGTCGGCACCTCTGATGCAGCACCGCAGCAGGCAAAAAATGCCATCAGAACACAGAAAAGATGCTTCATCTTTCACCGGCAGCACGGGCATCCGAAACGGTCCGAACATAGAGCGCCACACCGGGCATGGCCGCCGATGGCGCCATTGCCTGATGGGCAAAAAGGTACTCACGCTCAGAGGGCTCCACCGAGGCACTGACTGCCGCAGCACGAACCCTGGCTGACTCCTGCGCAACGACAAGTGCAGGCGCCTTGGTGGCCGCAACCTGAAGAGGATCCTGGCCAGGACCATTGAGAGTCATTGCAACCCAACCAACGGCAGCGACTCCCATCACGGAAGCAGCTATCGGCATGAGATGGCGCACCCAGGAGCTTCCCACTTCACGCCGGACAGGCGCAAGCACCGTAGGTTCGTCTTCCAGGCACAGCATGACCTTGCTGGTAAAGTCAGATGACAATGCCGCCTCGTCCCGCAGCACATCCCCGATAAGACAATAATTTTCCCAATCCCGCCGAAGCGCCCCGTCCCGCTTCAAGGACTCCAGCATGCGCGACGATGCGTTATCGTCGAGCGCGCCATCCAGCAGGGCCGAAACCTTTTCTTTCATCGTGTCACCACCTCTTGTTCGGAGCCGTATCGAGCAACGGCTTGAGCTTTTCGGAAATAGCTTCCCGCGCACGGAAAATCCG
>Ga0268298_10004266_pt1 | contig 14055 bp, 12 predicted proteins | sample WWTPWeurt_MetaG_FD_194462 | JGI IMG/M metagenome (GOLD analysis project Ga0268298, IMG submission 194462) | Activated sludge microbial communities from WWTP in Nijmegen, Gelderland, Netherland - WWTP Weurt | ecosystem: Engineered > WWTP > Aerobic digester > Activated sludge | place... | reverse complement strand
ATCGTCTGAATGTCCGGCCCGCTTTCCTTGGCCGGCTTCTCGCCAAACACCACCGCTGACCGTTCCAGTAACTGCATCTTCCAGTCGGTAATCTGGTTCGGATGCACATCGAACAGTTGCGCCAACTTCGCCAGCGTCTTGTCGCCCTTCAGGGCTGCTATCGCCACCTTGGCCTTAAATTCCCGCGAGTGGTTCCGCCGCTTCCTTCTCATCATGCTCTTGCTCCAGTGCATGGCCGCTACGCGGCCCGTGATTGAGCAAAGCTATCACTTATCCCTCTGTCCGAATTTCCGGGGCCGGCTCTCTGGATGGCCAGGTCCACGCACTGGGCAGCGTTATCCTGGAACATATGAAAATTGAGGCCGAAGTTGCTGCCGCCGGTGGCGGCGATCACCTTCTTGATCTCGGCCTCCAGCTGGTCGGCGGCGATGGTGGCGCCGGCCAGAAAGCCGAAGCCGCCGGCCCGGGTGGTGGCGATCACCTGGTTCGCGTCCGCCACCCAGCCCATCGCGGTCTGGACGATGGGATAGCGGCAGCCGAGTCTCTCGGTAAGCGGGGTGCGCAGCAGCGCGCCGATGTTCGTGCTCATTGGATTACTCCTCAGTGGAGTGCCGGCTTTGCACAGCCGGCCCGTTCGGCAGGCGCGGAGCCGTGCTCCGCGAAACCCCCGCCTCACCCTCCCCGGCCGCCTGCTTGTTGGCGGCGGCCATGGCCTTGCCGTCGAAGCCGCCCAGGCGGTCGCCGGAAATCATTTCGTTGTGGGTGTGGGCGAAGTGGTGCCAGGCAAAGGTGGCGTCCATGGCGCTGCGCTTGCCCTGCAGGTCTTCCACATGGTTGATGGCCTGCTTGGTGAGGGCCAGGCCCATGCGCGGCTGGGTGGCCACCTTGGCCGCCAGGGCGTAGGTCGCCGCCTCCAGATCGGCCCGGGGCACGACCCGGTTCACCATGCCCATCTGGTAGGCCCGCTCGGCGCTCATGCGATCGCCAGTCATCAAAAATTCCTTGGCGATGCGGGGATTCAGCTCGTAGGGATGGGCGAAATACTCGACTCCGGGGATGCCCATGCGCACCACCGGATCCTGGAAGAAGGCATCGTCGCTGGCCACGATCAGGTCGCACACCCAGGCCAGCATCAGGCCGCCAGCCACGCAGGCGCCCTGCACCATGGCGATGGTCGGCTTGGGCAGCTCGCGCCAGCGGCGGCACATGTTGAGATACACCTCCTGCTCGCGGGCGTAGAGATATTCGCCCCCGGGCTTGTTGGTGTGGTCCCACCACAGGTGTACCCGCTCGAAGGGCTTGTTGATGTCCCGGCCGGGCGTGCCGATGTCGTGCCCGGCGGAGAAATGCTTGCCCTCGCCGCGCCGCACGATCACCTTCACCGCATCGTCGTCCACCGCTCGGCGGAAGGCCGCATCCAGGGCGTAGGTCATCCGGGAGTTCTGGACGTTGTTGACGTCCGGCCGGCTCATGGTGACGGTGGCGATGCCGTCGGCGACGGCGTACTTCACCGGCTCGTCGGTTTCGTAGTGGGCCGTGTCCTCCCGGGACACGAAGCCTTCGGCGCTGCTCGAGGCGTTCATGGATGTCTCCTGGTCGCTCCGGCCTCAGGCAGCCGGGCGGATGCCTGGCGGGTTGCCCTTGAGCTGGGCGGCGCGCAGGTTGTGGGGGTCGAGCCGGCGGATGATTTCCAGCTGGGCGGCGGTGGGATGAGGCGTTTCACCCATGTCTTCGGCTTTCAGCAGCGGGAAGCCGGTTTTCTCCTGGACTTCCTCGAAGCTCACGCCAGGGTGCAGGCTGCGCACCCGGGCGCTGCGGGCCGGGCCGTTCCAGTCCATCACGCACAGGTCGGTGACGGCGACGCGGATGTCCATCAGGTCGCGGCGCACGCCATCAATCCAGCGCTCCGGCTTGAAACCGACGCCGGACACCATGTCCACCTCGCCGGCCACGAAGACGCGGGGGCTGTGGTTGGGCACGAAGAAGGAATTGATGTGATTGATGCTGTTGCCCGGCAAACCGCGCACGCCCAGCATGGCCGCCTTGGGTTGGCGGTAGTCGCCCACGCAGGACAGGTTGGTCTGGGCCCAGCGGTCGATCTGGGTCGGGCCGACCATGGCGTGACGGCGGCCGCCCCACACGCACTCGAAGACCCGCTCGAAGGACATGTAGCCGCTGTACTTGGGCACGTAGTCGCCGCGGGGGCCGACCGGGATGGGTTCCTCGACCAGGAAGGCCTCGCTGTCGGTCATCAGCAGCTCGGGGCTGTGGCTCAGCTTGGCCAGGCCGGCGCCTAGGCGGGGAATGATGCCGAGGCCGGAGGCCAGCACTTCGCCATTGCCGCGCCAGGCCTCGGAGGCCGCGACGATCAGCAGTTCGGCCAGGGTGAAGGAAATGTTTTCGCTCATGTGTCTTCTCCTCAGAACACCGGCAGGGGCAGCCCCGCCATGCGTTCGATGCCGCCGTTCTTGTCCTGGTAGGTGGCTTCGCCGGCCAGCACGAATTCATCCATGTAGGCCTGCCAGCCGCCGGGTTCGGCGGCGCTGGCCACGTAGCGCTTGAAGTGGCTCATGTCCCAGCCATAGTCGGAGGGGCAGGAGGTGGGGTGGGCGCCGCAGGGGGCATCCACCACACCACTCACCAGGTAGCGCTCGAAGGTGTTGAAGCGGGCCTGGGTGGCATCCAGTTCAAGGCGCTCCTCCACCCGCTCGGCGGACACGTAGCAGGCGTCGGCAGCCCGCGCGAAGAGGTGGTCGAAATAGGGGTCGGGGCCGGTCACCAGGGTGTTGCCGAGGCGGTCGGCCACGTTCACATGAAGGATCGCCGCATCGAGCTTGAGAGCCGGCATGGCCAGCAGCGTTTCGCCGTCGGCGTAGGGCGACTGGATGGTCTTGAGGTCCGGATTGAGGCGGGTCACGTCGGTGGCCAGGCCGCAGCGGGTGGGCAGGAAAGGCAGGCGCATGCCGGCGGCGCGCAGGCCCCACTGGAACATGCCTTCATCCAGCTCCATCAATTCCAGGCCGCCGCTCTCGCGGATCTTGCGATACCAGGGCTCGAGGGGAATCGCGTCCAGGGTGGCGAAGCCGAAGATAAGCTTCTTTACCTTGCCGGCGGCGCACAGCATGCCCACCTCGGGCCCGCCATAAGCGACCACGGTGAGATCCTTGAGGGGCGAGCGCAGAATCTCGCGCACGATGGCCATGGGCTTGCGCCGGGGGCCCCAGCCGCCAAAACCGATGCTCATGCCGTCGCTCAGCCGGGCGACGACATCCGCCGTCGTCATCTGTTTGTTCATGTCGGGTCCTTGCTTGGGTTGGGGGTGCGGGTCAGGCTTACTTCTGGCCGGCGCTGAAGTCGTGGCCCCAGATGCTGACGCGGGTGAATTCGAAGGGGCTGTGATGCGCCCAATCCACCTGCAGGCCGCCGCAGCCGAATTCCAGGTCGAAGCCGGATGGGGTCTTCATGTAGAAGGAGGTCATCCGGTCGTTGAGGTGCTGGCCCAGGGTGGCCGAGATGGGCACCTGGCGGGCCGTCATGCGGTCGTGGGCGCGGCCCACTTCGGTCATGGAATCCACCTCCACCATCACATGCACGCAGCCGCTGGGCACCGGGTATTCGGCAATCGCCAGGCTGTGGTGACGGGCGTTGTTGCAGTGAAGAAAATGAATGCGGATCGCCGGGCCATTCGGGTCCGGGCGAAAGTTGAAGATGTCGGAGAGGCCAAATCCGAGCACATCCCGGAAGAAAGCCACCGAGGCGTCGAAGTTGGGCGAAGGCAGCACCGTGTGGCTCATGCCCATCGCGCCGGTGAGAAAGCGCGGCACGCCCTGGGGCGAGACGAAAGGCTGGCAGTCGGAAAGGTGCCCCCAGCCCAGCTCATGGCGGTTGCCGGACGGGTCGGTGACCAGGGCGATGGCCTGCATGCCGCGCTGACGGCACAAGCCGGCGCCGGCCAGCTCAAAGCCCACACCGGCCTGCTCCAGGGTGCTCAGGGCATCCTTGAACGCGGCCTCGCTGGCCACTTCCCAGCCGGATGCGTAATAGCGACGCTGGGCGCCTTCCACCACAAGAATGCGAAAGGGCCGCTCGTCCATCTTGACGTAGAGCCCGCCACCGGGCGCCGGCGCGGTCATCATGCCCAGCACGTCCTCGGCATAGCGCCGCCATTCGTCCAGTTGCTCGATCTCTGTTACGAAATAGGCCAGGCCGCGGATATCGATCATGTCTGCTCCCCTAGGGGTTTTCTGATGTGTGGGGAGCATTGTGCGAACTGGGGGCGAGAGCCTCATCGTCCGTTGAGACTAGCGGGGCGGCTTCATCCGCCTGCGGTGCCTTTATGGGGGGGCGTTCCATTGTTTGGTGTTTCGTTGGCCGGGAGTTCGCCCCGGCGGGCGACCTTCTTTCTTGCTTCGCCAAGAAAGAAGGCAAAGAAGGCGCCCCGGCCACCCCGGTCATTCGCTTGGGCGAATGACTGCCCTGCGCTGCTCACGCCAGGCGGCCGGCGCGGAACTCGCCCTTCGGGCTCAGACAGCCGCGCCGGACTACCCCGCCTGTCGCTGCGCTGCTCGGCGGGGTGGAACGGGCTTTGAGCAGGCACCGAGCTTCTACGGATACACAGGTGCTTACGAGACGTTGGGGAACTGCTTTTCCTGTCGATCATCACCGCCCGCTTCAGCAAAGGCTCGGTGTTTGCAGAAAAGCCCGTCCTGACCCGCCGAGCAGCGCAGCAGCGGGCGGGGAAGTCCGGCGCGGCTGTCTGAGGAGGCGCAGCCGACGAGTTCCGCGCCGGCCGCACGCTGCGAGCAGCGCAGGGCAGTCGGCCGCAACGCGGACGACCGGGGAAGCCGGGTCGCCTTTCTTGCCTTCTTCTTTGGCGACGCAAAGAAGAAGGTCGCCCGCCGGGGCGAGACCCGGCCAACGAAACCCCAAACAACGGAAAGCCCACCAGAAAAGGCACCAAAAAAAACGCCAGCCCGAAAAAAGCTGGCGCAAATAGGAGCACAAAGGAACAACAAGGAGAACGCAACAGAAACTGAAGCCCCGCCCGAAAGCGGGCCTACATATAAAGAATCACCAGATCATTGATCACGCTGGGCCGCTCGGCGCCGACCACGTGGGTGTGCACCTCAAGGATGAGCTGGGTGCCGCTCTTCATCTTTTCAACGCTCTTGACCCGGGCGCGGGCTTGGATGCGGGCGCCAGCCGGGACGGGGGACGGAAAGCGCAGGCGGTCCGAGCCGTAATTGACCATGTTGGTGAAGCCGGTGACCTCGAAGCCCAGCGGAATCTTCATGCGCGACTGCAGCACCTGCACCAGCGCGCCGTGGGCGATGGTGCCGCCGAAGGGCCCCATCTTGCGGGCCTTGTCCGGGTCGGTGTGAATCCAGTAATCGTCACCGGAAAGGCGCGCGAATTCGTCGATCAGGGCCTGGTCGACCACCACCTCATTGCTCCACGCCGTGAAGGTCTCGCTGACCAGGGCGCGCATGGCGGCCTCGTCACTGACGGGCACCTTGGTCACGGATGGCGCTGCGGGGGCGGGCTCGGCGGCCACCTCGTCCGCGGGGCTCAGGTCGATGGTTTTGTCGATGCCGGTGAAGCGCAGCAGCGTGGTGCCGTCATCCCGAACCCGCTCGAACACCGGCTTGAGGCGCATGCCCACCCGGATCTCGTCTTCGGCCAGCCCGATCAGGGTGGTGTTGATGCGCACGCCTTCGTCCAGTTCCACCACGGCCAGCGCCTGGGGCATCTCGTCGGCAAAATCCGGCAAGGTGGGAATGCGGGTCAGGGTGTAGGTGTAGAGGCTGCCCTCGCCGCTCACGTCATGCCAGGCCACATCGTGGGACCAGCATTTATCGCAGTGCCGGCGGGGGTAGAAAATCCAGTGGCCGCAGCTGTTGCAGCGGGGAATGCTGACGCGGCCGGCCTTGAGGCCTTCCCAGAAGGGTGCCGAAATCTCGGTCGGCACGGGCATCGGTTTGTTGGTGGACATGCTGGTCAAGCTCCCTGGAGAATCAGTGCGCCCTGCTCGCTCATCACGCCGCCGGTGCCGGATACAAAAACGGTGTCACAGCCCTTGAGCTGACGCTCGCCGGCGCGGCCGGAAATCTGGGTGAAGGCCTCGATGACCTGGGACATGCCGCCGGCGCTGCCCGCCTGGCCAAAGCTCAGCTGGCCGCCGTGGGTGTTCATCGGAAAATTTCCGCGCCAGGTCAGGTCGTGCTCGCGCACCCAGCGCATGCCTTCGCCCTTGGGCGCAAAACCGGCGTCCTCCAGGGTCAGCAGCACGGTGATGGTGTAGCAGTCGTAAATCTGGGCGGCATCCACATCGGCGGGCTTGATGCCGGCCATTGCAAAGGCGCGGGCGGCGGCGGGGCCGATGGGGGTGCGGGTCATGTCGGCCGCGTAGGTGGGCGACTTGAAGCTGAGGTGCTCACCGAAACCCTTGATCAGCGCGCCCCGGTGGCGCGCCTTGGCGGCCAGCTCCTTGGAGGCGACGATCACCGCCGCGCCGCCAGCCACCGGCATCACGATTTCCAGCACGTGCAGCGGATCGGCCACCATCTTGCTGGCCAGCACTTCCTCGGCGCTGAGGGGCTTGCCGAAAAACATCGCCTCCGGGTTGGCCAGGGCGTTGCTGCGCTGGTCCACCGCAATCTTGGCCATGGCCAGCGGGTCGTAGCCGTACTGGGCGGCGTAGCGCTGGGCGATCATGGCATAGCCGGTGTTCTGGCCCATGTGGCCATAGGGCAGATCGAACTCCGCCTCGGGGGCGCCAAAGGCGGTGCTGTGACCACCGAAGCGCATGGCCCGCGCCATCCAGGCCGGGTCTTCGTCCGGGCCCATCGGGGCCATGCGCGCCGGCAGCACGCACAACACCGCCTGGCACAGGCCCATTTCGATGGCCATCGCGGCCCGCCACACCATGGCGACCGAGGTGCAGCCACCCAGGTCCACCACCTCGGCGAAGTTCAGGTTGAGGCCCAGGTATTCCGCCGCCATTGCCGGCACAAACACCGAGGCTTCATGAAACTGGGGGCCGTTGATCACCAGCCCGTCGATGTCATCGGCCTGCAGGCCGGCATCGGCCAGCGCCCGCGAAGCCAGATCGGCGACCTGCTCCAGGTGGAACATGCGAGGTGCGGTCTGATACTTTTCCGGCCGGTACTGCGCCGCGCCAACTATTGCTGCGTTGCCCTTGAGTCCCATGTGTTCCTCACCATTGTGGTTTAGCCGGCTTGGGCCGACCCATGGGCAAAAGATGCCACACAGTGGGACGGGGGTAATCGTTCAAATCGACTAGGGCGTTCGGGCTGAGCGTGTAGTCGGCATTCAAGGGCCGGGTTAATAATCAGGAAATCTGATGCCCCTGCATCGACCTCTCGTCTCGCACTCTTCAAGCTGGTAAATTACGACCTTTACGATTTAAACCGACTTTATGCGACCCAAACCATCGCTGCCGGAGTACTGCCATGACTGCTGAACCGTGGGTGTCCGTGGACCGGATTGCCGAGCATCTGGGCGTAACGCGCGATTCGATCTACCGATGGATCGACCGTAAGAGCCTGCCTGCGCATCGAGTGGGACGGCTTTGGAAATTCCAGGTGTCCGAGGTGGATGACTGGGTGCGCGCGGGTGGCGCGGATGACGAACAACGCAGCGATGGCCAGACGCCATCGCCCAAAACTTGAGGGATGGGCTGAATGCCAACATTGAACTGGATCGGCAAGGAAGCCGTCGTCAAACACCACAAGGAAGTGCCGTTTCGCCTGCTGGAGCCGGTGCCGGAACTCTCCTGCGGCCCGGCCCAGGGTAAAGATTCCGGCAACCTCATCGTGCAGGGTGACAACCTGCACGCGCTCAAGGCCCTGCTGCCCCGCTACGCGGGCCAAGTTAAGTGCATCTACATCGACCCACCGTACAACACCGGCAACGAGGGCTGGGTTTACAACGACAACGTGAATAGTCCGGAGATTCGCAAGTGGCTGGGTGAAGTGGTCGGCAAGGAAGGTGAAACGCTGGACCGGCACGACCGCTGGCTGTCGATGATGTACCCGCGTTTGGTGTTGTTGAAGCAGTTTCTGCGCGAGGATGGCGCGATCTTCGTGTCCATCGACGATAACGAAGCCGGCAACCTTCGGCCACTGATGGATGAAATCTTTGGCGCTCGCAATTTCATTACTGGCTTCATTTGGCGCAAGGTAGACAGCCCAAACGACAACAAGGTACCGCTCACGCCTGACCATGAATACGTACTCGCCTACGCACGCAGCAAGGATCGCTTAAAGCTCGCACAAATGTCCGCGCCTGGCATCGTCGAAGCCTATGGGCGTGTCGATGAGCAAGGACGACGCTATCGCGACCGGCTGCTCAAGAAAAACGGCCGAAACAGCCTGCGTCGTGATCGCCCTACGATGTATTTTCCGTTGGCTGCGCCTAGTGGCCGTGTGGTCTTTCCGACGCACGATAACGGCGAAGAGGCAGTGTGGGCGATGGGTCAAAGCGGAATTGATCGCCACATTGCGGCAGGAACGCTCATTTGGAAGCAGAGGCAACGCCAAGGCCAAGCGGTGTGGGAACCCTACACCCGCGAGTTCGCCCCCGATGATCCACGGCGTCCGTATCCGAGCATCTGGGCTGACCTACCTACGATGCGACAAGCCAAAGCGTTCCTGCGAGACGTTTTCAACACCGCAGATTTGTTCAATACACCAAAGCCGGTCGAGCTGATGGAACGCATCCTTCAGATGATGAACGACCCCTCGGCGCTGGTGCTGGACAGCTACGCAGGCTCCGGCACTACGGGACATGCGGTTCTCAAACAGAACGTGGAGGACGGCGGTACGCGCCGATTTCTGCTTGTTGAAATGGATGACAGAATTGCGATCCGAGTTGCAGCAGAGCGCGTTAAAAAAGTTGCAGAAGGCTATACGCCAGAAGGTGGTGAGCCAGTCGAAGGCCTCGGCGGCGGCTTCCAGTTCTGCCGCCTGTCCAGCGAACCGCTGTTCGACGCCGACGGCCAGATCCGCAGCGACGTGAAATTCGCGCAACTGGCCGAGTTTGTCTGGTTTGCCGAAACCGGCACCGGCTTCACCGGGGCGGCCGACTCCCCGCTGCTGGGTGTGCACGAGGGCCGCGCGATCTATCTGCTCTACAACGGCATCCTAAAGGACAAGTCGGTGGTTGGCGGCAACGTGCTCACCGGCCCGGTCTTCGATGTGCTGCCCGCGTTTGCCGGTCCAAAGGTGATCTACGCCGCCGCCAACCGCATGGGCAGCCGTGCCGCACGCGAGGGCATCACCTTCAAGCAGACCCCTTACGCGCTGGAGGTGTAAGCCATGACCACGTTCGCGCCCAAAATCTATCAACAGCAAGTACTCGACAGCGTGGAAGCCTATTTCAAGGCCTGCCACGAATTGCCTTCCCCTTCGATTGCCTTCACGGCCACCACCGAACGCCTGTGGGGCCGTGGCAACCCGTACAACCCGTTGTCCGGCTTTCCGGCCGACATGCCGTACTTCTGCCTGCGCGTACCCACTGGTGGCGGCAAGACCTGGCTCGCGGCGAAAAGCGTGGCCCAAGTCAATACACACCTGCTGCGCTGCGAGCACAGCGTGATTTTGTGGCTGGTGCCCAGCAAGCCCATCCGGGAGCAGACCTTGCGCGCCCTGCGCGACCGCCAGCATCCGTACCACACGGCGCTGCGCGAGGCCGGGCCGATCACGGTGATGGATCTCGAAGAGGCCAAGAGTGTCACCCGCGCCACGCTGGACACCTCAACCACCCTCATCGTCGCCACACGACAGGCGTTTCAGGTGGAAGAGGAAGAGTGCCGCAAGGTGTACCAGAGCAGCGGCGCGCTGATGCATCACTTCGACAACCTGTCGCCCACCCAGCGCGATGAATTGCTGACCGAGGGCATTGGTGCCGAGCGCACCACGCCCTATTCGCTGGCCAACGTGCTGCGCCTGCGCCGGCCGTTCGTGGTGGTGGACGAGGCGCACAACAGCCGCACTGAACTGGCCTTCGATATGTTGGCGCGCTTTCGGCCCAGCGGCGTGATGGAGCTGACCGCCACGCCCGATCTGGAGCGCACGCCCAGCAACGTGCTGCACAGCGTGTCCGCGGCCGAGTTGAAGGCGGAAGAAATGATCAAGCTGCCCGTGGTGCTGGAAGCCGAGCCCAATTGGCAGCAGTGTCTGGCCGATGCCATTGGTCGACGCGATGCCCTGCACAAGCTGGCCGATGAAGAACGCCGGGCTGGTGCGGCCTACCTGCGCCCGTTGGTGCTGATCCAGTCGGAGCCTCGCCGCGCCGGAATTGAGACGCTGGATTTCGAGAAAGTCCGCAACGAGCTGATCACCAACCACGGCATTCCCGCCAGCGAAATTGTGGTGGCCACCGGTGACGAAAAAGGGCTGGAGCTGATCGACGCGGATTACAAGCTGGGCATTGCCGACCCGGCCTGCCCGGTGAAGTTCGTCATCACCCAGAAGGCGCTGGCCGAGGGCTGGGACTGCCCGTTTGCCTACATTCTGGTGAGCATGGCCTCGCTGTCGTCGGCGACTGCGGTGGAACAGCTGCTGGGGCGCGTGTTGCGCCAGCCCGGTGCCAGCCATCGGCAGGCCCGGGCCTTGAATCAATCCTATGCCTTCGTGGTGTCGCGCAACTTTGCCGAGACAGCCGGCGCGCTGCGTGACCGCCTGGTGGCAGGCGCAGGCTTTGAGCGACGCGAAGTCACCGAGTTCGTCACTGCCGCCAAGGCCGAGCAGGCACGGCTGGACCTGGAGGGGCATGCCGGACGCGTCGTGGTTCGGCCGGTTGCCATTACCTTGTCCGAAAAGCCTGATCTGAGGAGTGTCCCAAAGCCGGTGCGCGACAAGGTGAGCTGGGACGGCAAGCTCAACACGCTGACGATCAGCACCCCGCTCACGGAAGATGAGGCCGAAGTCCTCAAGGGCTCGGTCAGGTCGGAAACCGCAGCGGCGGCGATTGTGGAAGCCGCCGAAGTCAGCCGCACAACGGCCATTGAATACTTCCAGACGCCGGCTGAATTGGGCGAGCGCTTCCGCGTGCCGCAGTTGGCCTTGCGCGTGCAGGGCCAACAAGGTGAATTGGCTCTGTTTGATGACCCGGAGGTGCTGGAGTACCCGTGGGACTTGTCACCCTACGATGCCGCCCCGACGGCTGATGACCTGACGGCATTGGGGGGCGCGCTGAAAGTTTCGGAAGGCGGCGAGATCGATATAGACGCTGGCGGTCACGTGGTGTCGCGCTTCCTGCCCGAGCTGCAGCGCGATCTGGGCCTCGTCTATCAACCGGAGCATTGGGATGAGGTCCGCATTGCCACCTGGCTGTGCCGCAACCTGCCAGAGCCGTCGTTGACCCACGCCAGCAAACAGGCGTTTGTCGCGGGTTGGCTGACCGACTTGCTGCGCCGGGAAGGCTTCACGCTGGCACGCGCCAATTTGCAAAAGTTCCTGATCCGCAATCTGGTGGAGTCACGCATTCGTGAGCTGCGCAAACAGGCTGTCTGCAAGGCATACCAGCAGGCCCTGTTTGGCGATGGTGCAGCCTCGCGCGTGGCTGTGACGGATCAGTACGCCTTCGAGTTTCACGCCCAAGCCTATGCGCCCAGCCGCGACTACGACGGACGCTTCGGACATTTCGACTTCCGCAAGCATTTCTACGGCCGCATGGGCGACTTCGACAGCAAGGAAGAATTTGAATGCGCCTGCCAATTGGATATGTGGGCACAGCAGGGGCGCATCCAGTTCTGGGTGCGCAACCTCGTGCGGCGTGAAGGCAGTTCGTTCTTCCTGCAGAAGGCCGATGGTCGTTTTTACCCCGATTTTCTGTGCCAGTTGCCCGGTGCCGAAGGCCTGCCGGGGCCGGTTCTCACCGTTGAATACAAAGGGGCAGACCGTTGGAACGGGGCTGAGGATGACCGCCTGATCGGTGGCCTGTGGGCCAACCTGTCTGAAGGCCGTTGCCGATTCGTGATGGTCAAGGACAAGCGCTGGGATTGGATTGAGGAGACTCTGAAATGAGCGACCTCCAAAAACAATACGCCCTGTGGGATGCCTCGATGAGTTGGGCTGCATCTGCGGTGGCTCGTCGTTCAAGTTTCCCCAGGCGCCAGTAGAGGTGACCTTGATATGACCAAACTTCCCATTAACCTCACCGACCTGCTGCGCCAGCGCACGGTCGAGGGTGAGCGCATCGAGTACAAGACCGGATGGAATCCGGACGCGATCATCCGCACCGTGTGCGCCTTTGCCAACGACTTCGAAAACCTCGGCGGCGGTTATGTGGTGATCGGGCAGGATTGCGACGCCAACGGCCAGCCGGTGTTTCCACCCGTTGGGTTGGCCGACAACCAACTGGACAAGATTCAGCAGGAATTGTTGGCCGACGGCCAGTTGATCCAGCCGCCGTACTTTCCGGTGTTGAGCATCGAGGAGGTCGAGGGTCGCAAGCTGATCGTGCTGTGGGCGCCCGGTGGTCAGAACCGGCCCTACAAGGCACCGGAAGCCGTCACCGCCAATAAGAAGACGTGGCGCTATTACATCCGGCGCTATAGCAGCACGGTCGAGGCCAAGGGCGAGACCGAGCAGGAGTTACTGAGCCTGGCGGCCAAGGTGCCGTTCGATGATCGATACAACCAGTCGGCACGGATCGATGATCTGTCCAAGCCGTTGATGCAGGCCTTTTTGCAGGAGGTGGGTAGTGCACTGGCGGCAAATGCACCCGGGCTGTCGGTCGAGGCATTGGCTCGGCAGATGAATGTGGCGGGCGGACCCACCGAATCACCGTGGCCCAAGAACGTGGGGCTGCTGTTTTTCAATGAGACGCCAGAGCGGTTCTTCCCCGGCGTGCAGATCGATGTGGTCTGGTTTCCCGAAGGCGCGGGCGGTGATCGCTTCGAGGAAAAGATTTTCAAGGGTCCGCTGGCGCGGATGACGCGCGAGGCCCTGAGCTACATCCAGCGCAACTACTTGCGCGAGACAGTCATTAAACATTCCGATCGGGCCGAGGCCACGCGGGTCTGGAACTTCCCTTACGCCGCCATTGAGGAAGCCTTGGTCAACGCGGTCTATCACCGGTCCTACGAAGTTCGCGAGCCCATCGAAGTGCGCATCAGCCATGACGAACTGGTTATCGTCAGCTTCCCCGGCCCGGATCGATCGATCCGGCTGGAGGATCTTCAGGCAGGCCGTGCGGTTAGCCGCCGTTACCGCAACCGGCGGATCGGTGAATTCCTCAAAGAGCTTGACCTTACGGAAGGCCGTTCGACGGGCATCCCGAAAATCCTGAAGGTGATGGCCGCTAACGGTTCGCCCGCGCCTCTCTTCGAAACGGATGACGACCGTATTTCGTTCGTGATCCGCTTGCCCAGTCATCCGTTGGCAAGGGGAGGTATTACGTCCACCGGGCAAGCTACCGGGGAAGTCACCGGGGAAGTCACCGGGGAAGTTGAGCGACTCCTACGCGTTCTGGGCGGTGAGATGCCCCGGCAGCAGATTCAGGAGGCTCTGGCGCTCAAGCACGAGGATCATTTCCGTAATGCATACCTTAAACCGGCTTTGGCCCTTGGGGTGATCGAGATGACCTTGCCTGACAAGCCCCGCAGCAGCAACCAGCGCTATCGCCTGACCACCCTGGGACAACGCTGGCTGGAGACACATCCCCGCAGCGGCGCGGGTTGAAACCCGATCTCATAGATGAAACGTCAAGATGAATCATGATGAAGATGGCCATGCCCACTACCGTCCGCGAAAAGTTTTCCTCCCAAGCCGCGCCTGATGTGCTGGCCGCGCTGCGCCAGATCGCCGAAAGCCAAGGGCGCCAGTTCCTGAGGTGCCCCACGTTTTCCGCCTTCCAACCGGTCGCCCTTATGCTGCCATTTCTTGCTGATCCTGTCGTTTGATCCAGTTCCGCAGGAACGTGGTCGGGGACAGGTATCCCAGGGTGGAGTGGCGGCGGCTCCGGTTGTAGAACACGGCGATGTACTGGAACAGATCGCTCGCAGCCTCGGCGCGCGTCGCGTAACGC
>Ga0268298_10004265_pt1 | contig 14056 bp, 7 predicted proteins | sample WWTPWeurt_MetaG_FD_194462 | JGI IMG/M metagenome (GOLD analysis project Ga0268298, IMG submission 194462) | Activated sludge microbial communities from WWTP in Nijmegen, Gelderland, Netherland - WWTP Weurt | ecosystem: Engineered > WWTP > Aerobic digester > Activated sludge | place: Netherlands... | reverse complement strand
ATTCTCCCAAACACAGCACATGGACATTCGCACCCGCATCTACAGTATATCCAACGGGAAGTCCGCCAGACCGCCATTCGCGTACTTGATGGAATACCTCCACCGTGGCATATTGCCAATACATCAACGGCGGGTTGGAAGTCATCATCACCGAATGCATCATATCTGAATCGTGCTCGATAATATTGGCAAAGGCTTCAAAATCCCTTTGCAAAATCGCATTGCGGCAAATTTCGAGTCTCCGTGAAGCATCTGCCACCCGTGCATTTTGCAGTGGACTCGTCCCAGCGATTGCATGGCCTTCCGTGGAGCCTGTCTTTTTGTGCGTTGCATTGACAATGGCCACACAATCGACCAGATTCCAATGGTCGGCTGGCGCGATGGAAAAAGAGTACGAATCGGCTTCTTCCCTCCCTATTTGCCATTCTACAAACCCCGCAGGAATGGAACGGGATGCTGACCCTGATCCACGCCGCGCAAGGACAGATAACTGCGCTTCAGACAGGGTCAAGCCTGCGGCGCGGGACGAAGCGAGCGCCAACGCCGCAAATGCCGCCGCCGAAGAGGCGATCCCCGCCCCGGCAGGGAAGTTATTCTCGCTGGTCACCTCGGCGCGTTCATTGATGTTGGCCATCTTCCGCACCAGATCAAGAATGTAAGAGACACGCTCCAACCCCTTGCCAGAAATCTCTGCACCATTAATGCTGAGTTGGTCCTGTTTACTGGCAGAGAAAGAGACCACGGTGCGGGTAAACAACCCATCCAAGTTCATCGAGATGGATCCATTGACAGGCAGGCGCAGTTCATTATTGCGGTTGCCCCAGTATTTGATGAAGGCGATATTCGGATTTGCTTGAGCGGTGACAGAAGAAGGGTTCATAATTTTTTACACAAAAAACGGCATGTTTTTCGTCAATGAAATTGCTGTTTTATGCAAGTTTCCTTTCGTGTGTTGTGTTCTCTTGATACTACATGATACCTTAGACGATACTTTGGGGCAATTAAATCTCACATTAAAAATGTGAGGGCAAAGGCGGCAAAGTTGACATGAAGTGCAAACGGACGCACATCCCGTTCGGTTTTCTGATGCATTCATTTGCATTGTTGCTCAAAGAGTGTAAGGCGCCGGTACTTCAAAATAAAGTTGAATTGCTATATTATTTGCTATCATGTAGTTTCAAACAAGAAACACATCCAATCTATGGAGGTAATTGCATGAACTCACTGCAACGCATAAAAAATGTCATCTCCGGCAAGCCGGTGGACCGCACTCCCAACCTCGATATTTTCATGATCCGCGCCGTGCATCATCTCGGCATCCCCTTATCGAAATATTATCTCGATTACCGCGTGTTATGCGAAGTGAACATGGCTGTCCTGAAAGATTTCGAACTGGATGTTGTGCAAGCCATATCCGACCCATATCGTGAAGCCTGCGACATGGGCTTGGAGGTTGAATTTCCATACGACAAAATGCCCATGCATAGGAACCTGGTTATCCGTGAGCCGGAGGACCTTGCCAAGATCAAATTCCCAGTGCAAGAGTTTGGTCCGCGCATGACAGACCGCCTGGAGGGTGTCCGTGCGATGCGTGAACAGGTGGGAGATGACGTTGCAGTAATGGGCTGGGTGGAAGGAGCCTTTGCAGAAGCCGCAGACCTGCGCGGTATGACCGAGATCATGAAGGATTTATACATGCGCCCCAACTGGTTGAAAGAATTGCTTGAAAAATGTGCAGAAGTGGAGATCGCTTTTGCCTCTGCCCAAATTGACGCGGGAGCGCATATGATCGGGCTCGGCGACGCTGCATCCTCTCTCATTTCACCGCGCATGTATCGCGAATTTGCCCTCCCCTATCAACAACGCATCTTTGAAGCCGTAAAGACAAAAGGCGCCATTCCACGCCTGCATATCTGCGGCAAGACCTCGCACCTTCATAAGGATATGGCGCAAAGCGGCGCAGAGATCATTGATATAGACTGGATGAACGATATGCAAAAAGCAACAGAAGATATGCCAGGTCTGGTCATTTGCGGCAATCTGGATCCGGTCACTGTCTTTTTGCAGGGCACGCCAGAGGATGTCTACCAGGGTGTGATCGCCAACGCCCAAGCAGGCGGCTCACGCTGGATATCCGCGGGCGGTTGCGAGATACCAGATGAAACGCCCATCGAAAACCTTAAGGCACAAAGCCAGGCATTGCGCGATCTTGGAGCAAGGGCATGACAAAAATATCAAAGAAAGCGCAAGCCTATCAATGGCTGCGCTTCGGGGAAATCAAACCCGCAGGCTGGATGCGCGCCCAAATGGCGCATGACCTTGAACATGGTTTTGTCGGTCATCTGGATGAACTCGTCCCAGACCTGATTCAGCGTGACGACATCTACGGCACCGACCGCCTAACCAAAGCCGCCAGAACCAAGGAACTGGGCGTCGTAGCAAAGGAAAGCCAGTGGGAAGTGCAATTCCTGTGGTGGAACAGCGAAACCCAATCCAACTGGCTGGATGGCATGACCCGCGCCGCGCTCTTGCTCGACCAACCTCACTTCATCGAAAAAGCCCGCACCCGCATTGAACGCCTGCTTGCCACGCAAGACAGCGATGGGTATCTCGGCATCTACGCCCCTGACCTGCGTTTCAACTTCAGCGGCGAGAATGGCGAACTGTGGGCGCAGGCATCATTGTTTCGTGTCTTGCTTGGCTGGTACGAAGCCACGGACGATGAACGCACCCTCAACGCCGTCCGCCGCGCAGTGGATGTGACCATGCGCGCCTATCCCATCGGGCAATCGCATCCATTCGATGTCAAGAATGATTTCGCCGGTGTAGGGCATGGGCTGGTCTTCACCGACATCCTTGACCGCCTGTACCAATTCACGGACGACGAAACGTATCTCGCATACGCCCGCTGGTTGTACGAAGAACACAGCCGTCAGCCGCTCAGTCAGGATGACATCCAACTTCCCCACCTGCTCAACGCGGACTACCGTTTCAAGGCGCATGGCGTTCACACTTATGAACATCTGCGCTCATTACTGACTGCCGCGTTTGCCGCCAACAACCCGCAAATGGATTCGGCACTCACCGCCGCGCTCGCCAAACTGGAGCCTTGCATCACGCCATCGGGCGCTCCAATCGGCGACGAGTTTATTGCGGGAAGAGAAGCCAATGCCAGTGAAATAGGCTACGAATACTGCTCCATCCATGAACTGCTCGATACCTATACTCACCTGCTCCAAAAAACAGGCGACCTGCATTGGGCAGACCGCGCCGAATGGTTATTCTTTAATGCTGCCCAGGGAGCGCGGCATCCTGCTGAAAGTTCCATCGCTTACCTGAAGACCGACAACTCTTTTTCGATGACTGGTCCATTGCACCCCGATGACCCACAGGATGAACACAACCCGCAGATAAGTTACAAGTATTCGCCTGTTCATCAAGATGTGGCAGTGTGCTGTGTTCCCAATGCGGGGCGGATCGCGCCGTATTATTTCAAAGCCATGTGGCTGCGGTCCAGTGACGGGCTGGTTAAAGCCTTGTATGGCGCATCACAACTTCAGACCGAGATGCATGGCGTAACGGTCAAGATTACGGAAACGACCGATTATCCATTCGATACGGAAGCCTCGTTTTATGTGGAAGTTTCTCAGCCCGTTGAATTCACGCTCGGTTTTCGAATCCCCGAATGGAGCACAGGCTTCAACCTGAAAGGCGCGGATGGATTCTCTGTTCAGGGCAATTTGATTCGGGCGAGAAAAAACTGGCAGACTGGCGACCAGCTCTCCCTGCGCTTTGAAGCGGATGTTCAAATCCAGCCGTGGCGAAATGAATCCATCATCCGCTACGGCGCGCTGCTTTTCTGTCTGCCATTGGATGGAGATCGTTCACGCGGGCGGGAATATGTGCCCGGCTTTGCGGATTTATATTACACGTTGACGCATCCGACTGCCCCCCAACCTGCTCTTGCCTCCCAATCAGATTTCACGCTGGAGCAGAATCCACTCAACCCATCCAATCCATTCAGTTCGCTCGCCCTACGCGGAAATTTATTAAACGATGGACATTCGTACCCTGCGCGACTCATCCCGCTTGGTGGGAGCATTTTGCGACGGGTGACGTTTCGATCTTAACCTTTGAGGCATCATGTATCACAAACAACGCTGGACTCCCGAAAAAATCAAACAACGCATTAACCTGATCGCGCCGCTGGTGTACAGCAAGCACAAGAACCTGCCGTCGTTCAAATATCTGGCGCTGACCAGCCCGCTTGCGCCGCCGCCCATTGAAACAGTTGTGGATGATTCGCAATGGGTTGAGATCAACGCCAACGAATATTGGGGTTCGTGGGTACAGGATTTTGTTCTGCGAACTACATTCATGCTTCCTGATTTCATGGATGCAAGCCAGCCCATCGCATTGCATCTGCCGCTTGGCGATGCGGGTGATTTCTCACACCCTGAATGCCTGGCGTACATTGATGGCGTGCCTTACGCTACCTGTGACCGCCATCATCAGGAGATCCTCCTCAAGCCCGAATGGTGTGATGGCAAGGAACACATGCTCGCCCTGCACGGCTGGACGGGACTCGGCGGCTTCGCCAACGGCGACGCATTCACTAAATTATTCATGAAGCCTTGTGCTGTGGTGCAAGTCCACCAACCCACACGGGACTTTTTGACCCATGCCTCCATCGCCCTCGAAACGCTCGCCAATCTGGATGAGAATAATCCCGCAAAACACCATCTGCTCAACGGGCTCAATAAAGCGTTCATTGTGCTCGACACCCGTCACCCTACACCCGATTCGCAAGAGTTTTACGCCAGCATTTTGCCTGCCACGCAAGTGTTGAAAGAAGGCATCGCCAAGGCTGGCGCGCCGCTCGATGCTGTTATTCACGCCACAGGTCATGCCCACATTGATGTTGCCTGGTTGTGGACGTTGGTGCAAACCCGCCGCAAGACTGAGCGCACATTCCAAAATGTGATCCGCCTAATGGAACAATTCCCTGATTATCATTTCTCGCAGTCGCAACCGCAACTGTATCAATACATCAAGGAAGATCAGCCCGCGCTGTTCGATGTCATCAGAGAAAAGATCCAAGAAGGGCGTTGGGAACCGATGGGCGGCATGTGGGTCGAAGCCGATTGCAACCTCAGCGGCGCCGAATCGCTCGCGCGTCAGTTTTTGCTGGGACGAACATTCTTCAAAGAACACTTCGGCAAGGATGCGGAGACTCCCGTGCTATGGCTGCCTGATGTCTTCGGCTACGCTTGGGCATTGCCGCAACTCATCAAGCAGGCGGGCTTGAAATATTTTATGACCATCAAGATCGGCTGGAGCCAATACAACCGTTTGCCTTATGACACGTTCCTATGGCAGGGCATTGACGGCACGCAGATCCTCACGCACTTCAGCACGGTGATGGAATTCGGCAGTCCGTATTTTGCCACCTATAACTCCATGGCAAATGCCAGCGAAGCGCTTGGCTCTTGGAGCAACTTCCAACAAAAGGAATTGCAGCGCGACCTGCTCATGGCATACGGCTATGGCGATGGCGGTGGCGGTCCCACGCGCGAGATGCTTGAAAATATCGAAGTGATGAAGAACTTCCCCGCGTTGCCGCAAGTCAAGCAATCGAGCGTCAAACAATTCTTCGAGACCATCGAGCCGCTCACCGAATCTAAAATGATGCCCGTGTGGAACGGCGAACTGTATCTCGAATATCATCGCGGTACCTACACCACCCAAGCCCGCAACAAACGCGCCAACCGCAAAGTCGAGTTCCTCCTACACGATGCCGAGTTCATCTCCGCGTTCGCTTCCCTTCTCACGAATTACCAATATCCACTTGCCAATTACCAAGTCGCCTGGAAGACCATCTGCCTCAACCAATTCCACGACATCATCCCTGGCTCGAGCATTGGTTCTGTCTACGAAGAGTCGCAACAGCAATACGCCGACCTGACCCAGACCGTCACCCAACTCCGCGATGAAACCCTGCAAACCATTGTCTCTCATTTGGATGCAGACCTGCTTCTCGTCAACCCAACTTCGTTCACCCAACCAGCGCTGGTCTTCATCAAAGGCGACTCGTTGCAACGCTTCACTCTTGACGGGCAGCCTGTTCCAGTCCAGCAAACTGATTCTGGCTGTTGGCTGGATGCGGGCAAACTCGCGCCGTATAGTGTGACTGTACTTCATCAAACCTCAAAGGTCGAAAGTCAAACATCACTTGCCGATTTATCACCCGAAACTCTCAAACTAGAGAATGAACATCTAATAGTCGAATTCAATGCCGCTGGCGACATTATCCATATCTTCGACAAAAAAGCGAACCGCGAAATTCTTCCGCCCAACACTGTTGCCAACCAATTCCAAGCCTTTGAAGATCGTCCGAAATCATGGGACGCATGGGATGTGGACATCTTCTACGATGACAAGATGTGGCTGGCAGAGCCTGCTTTTTCGATTCGATTTATTGAATACGGCAAATTACGCCAGACCATTGAGATCAAGCGCAAGATCCAAAACAGCGAATACACCCAGCGCATTTCACTGAGCCACAACTCCCCGCGGCTGGATTTCGACACACATATCAACTGGCAGGAACGCCATACCCTGCTCAAGGTTGCCTTCCCTGTGAATGTGTTATCACCACAAGCCACCTACGAAATCCAATGGGGCAATGTGACCCGTCCTACGCACCGCAACACCAGTTGGGACTGGGCTCGCTTCGAGACCTGTGCCCAAAAATGGGTAGACCTCTCTGAAGGCGATTACGGCATCAGCCTGCTCAACGACTGCAAGTACGGACATGACATCTACGATAACGTTATGCGTATCACCCTGCTTCGTTCCCCAACCATGCCCGATCCCACCGCGGATTTTGGCGAGCATGAGTTCAAGTACAGTTTGTATCCACATGCAGGCGGATGGAATGAAGAGACACAGAGAGAAGCGTATCTCCTCAATGACCCGATTATCAGTTATAGGTCAAAGGTTGAAAGTCGAAGGTCTGCAAACTTAATATCTAACTTCCAATCTCTAATCTCTTGCTCTTCACCCAATATCATCATCGAAACCGTGAAGCAAGCCGAAGACGGCAACGGACTCATCATCCGCCTGTACGAAAGCCAGAGAAAACGCAGAAGTATCACTCTCACCACCGCCTTCCTCCTGGAACGGGTGGAAATAGTCAATCTGTTGGAAGAGACACAAAATCTGCTGAATACAGAAGGAAACCAGATTCACTTCCAAATCAAGCCTTATGAAATCGTCACCATGCGGCTGGTCACGTATTCCCCCACGGGGTAATGGATACCAGAATTGCAAAGAAAGCCGCCTCTACGTTTGCAGAGGCGGCTTTCTTTGCAGCGTTTGGATTTTTCAGCACACCATATTTTGGCAACACCAGCCTGGCTGTAACCAAATATGGTATTCCCTTGAGATTACATCGCCAAGGCAATATTGGGATGGCTGATGGCGGTAACAGAAGAGGGATTCATGGGAGATTCTCGTTGAAAATGGGTGTCTTTTATAGTGATTTACTGCAAAATTACAGGGTTCGCTTGAGAATACATCGCAGGCTTGAAGTTTTGGGGAAACGAATTTTATATTCAAAGATGCTGTCAGAAGTATAGAATTATACTTTTATATCAGGAGCAAGGGGAAATTTATCCGAAGGAGTTTTTCATGTATTTTTCGTAATCGTGTATCATTGACAGCAATAACCAAAGGCAGGGACATGGAGTGTTTATGGACATCAGGGCTAAACTCTACAATCACTTTGGATTTTCCACTTTTCGCGCAGGGCAGGAGGAAGCGATTCGTTCGCTCCTCAGCGAACAGCACACACTTGCGGTCATGCCTACGGGCGCGGGCAAGTCGCTTATCTTTCAGCTCGCCGCGCTACAACTTACTGGCATTACACTCGTCATCTCACCGCTCATTGCGTTGATGAAAGACCAGGTGGACAGCTTCAACCGACGCAACATCTCCGCCGCATACATTAACAGCGCATTGCCCGCCTCCGAGCAAAATCTTCGCCTGTAAAACCTTTCACAAAATAAATATCGCCTTGTATACGTCGCGCCCGAACGCCTGCGCAACGTGCAATTTTTGAACGCGCTCAAAACGCTAACGGTCAGCCTGCTTGCCGTGGATGAAGCCCACTGCATCTCGGAATGGGGTCACGATTTTCGCCCTGACTATTTACACATCGCGCAAGCTCGCGCCGCATTGGGCAATCCGCTTACCGCCGCGCTGACTGCCACCGCTACACCGCAAGTCCAAAAGGACATTGTTCAACTTCTTGGATTGGGCGACGCAACCCGTATCGTAACTGGATTTAACCACCCGAACCTGACTCGCGACGTGAAATACGCTTCGGAGCGCTACCATTTCCACATCCATTCAAAGAGCCGCCCATCTAATTGCCAGATTGGATGAAGGAAAAAGCCGCCAGTATTCTGCCCAAGCCGAATCAACCGAGTTTGTTCTGAGTGTGGATTTTGCAAGTCAGATTCATCAAAGAAGCCCTACTGGCTAATCAACCACTCTGCAACTGAACGAGTCTCGACTCTAATCCCTTCAATTTCAAATTCATTCTCGTTTGTATCTGACAGGATCAAGGCGCTTTCAACTTTTATGCCTTTCAGGGCGTCACTCAATGCACGGACTTCACGTTCACGGGTTGCCGGGTTTTCCAGATCTCTGGTTACTTGAATTAGCTGGCGTTTTTTAGGAAGATAGAAATCCACTTCGTAACCACTTGGTGTGGCGCAGTAGTAAATCTCTTTGGTCTGCCGTCGCAGCGCTAGGAATACCAAATTTTCCAACATCTTCCCGGTATTGGGAGAAAAACCAAACCCAACCGTGTTGGAAAGTCCGGTATCGATGCAATACACTTTTTTGGGGGCGATCTGTTGGCGTTTAACCGAAAAATCATACAGCTTCAATGTAAAAACCAGCCAACTATTTTCCATGTAGTCGATATAGCTTTTAATCGTATTTACACTGCCAAGACGAAATTGATCTTTGAGTTTATTAAAAGAAACCAGGCTGGATGGATTGCTCATCAGATAAAATGCGAGTTCTTTAAGCGCCGTAACTGCCTCCAAACGGTATCGAGTAGCAATATCACGGTAAAGCACGTCATCATATAAAGTTCGTAATAAGGGCAGCTCTGGATATTTCAAGGCATCTGGGATACCGCCAGTTTGCAAGTAAGTATTCAGGAGATTGTTCAGGAGGGCTTTTTCAACAGTGGTCATGCGCTGTAAATCAGGAACAGTTTCTTTCTTGAACTGAAGAAATTCTCTGAAGGAGAAGGGAAACAACTCAATCGGCACATACCGCCCAGTGAGACGGGTACCAAGTTCCCGGCTTAGTAGTGAGGCATTGGAACCTGTGATGTAGAACTTGAAATCCATATCCATAAAACGGCGCACAAAATGCTCCCAACCAGATATGTTCTGAACTTCATCCACTACAAATATTTTGCGTTCGCCAAAGGTTTCAACCAGAACATGGTAAAGGTGGTTGGCATCATCAGGCTGGAAACCCAGGAAGCGGTCATCCTCGAAGTTCACATAGTAAAAAGAATCGCGTCCCAGCTTGTGAGCCATTTGTGCTAACAAAGTGGATTTTCCCGCACGACGGAGACCTGAGACAATTACGGCATGGGGGATTGAAGTGGCACGCTCAACCTCTGCCAGTTGTGTGCGCTCGATACCAGTTTCCCTGTTCCAAAAGGCATCGAACTGTTCAAAGAGCATGGTTTTAATCTGTTCATTTGACCAGCGGGATTTCCAAGGATTTTCATTCATAATGAAATGATACGCCAAATAGTTTTCACTGTCAATGAAAACTATTTGGCGTGCTTTTATCTATCTCTAGTCGGATTTTGGTTCAGGCTACCGGGCGGGTTTACCACCCTCATCATTTGTCGGGGAATCTTTTTGATAGATGATTATAGGAGTGGGTATAGCATATATAGATAAAACAAGCCTTGCAGACACCAAATATTGTGTTCCCTTGAGATTACATCGCCAAGGCGATATTCGGATGGCTGATGGCAGAGGCAGAAGAAGGGTTCATATGATATTCCCGTTAGGAAAGCAGTGTGTTGAAAATCAAATTAAGTGTACCACTCTGCACCTTCCAAGATCATACAAAATAGACCGTTTTTACGTCCTCTGCTTCTCCTCAAACTCCAGAATATCCTTCTCAAACGCACTCATCGCAGGCATGGAGACGTTCAAACTGCGCCCTGTGTTGAGCAGGTCGTAATAAAACGCCTTCACTTCTTCTATGTCGCTCAATCCGTGCAATGAACTGCGCTGCACAAGTTTGTTGAAGCGGAACATGGCTTTGATGGCGATACCAGCGACCCACATGCCGATGGGGGAATTGCCCATGTACATTTTGGTCTCGGGATATTTGGACAAGTCCACGCCGCGACGGGCAGCGACTTCGAGCGATTCGCGCGCGGCGCGTAATCCCTGTTCTCCGATCTGACGACTCTCCAGCACGGCTTCGAAACTGCCCGCCTTGACCAATGCCGGCCACAGCCCGCCTGTGGTTGCGTACTGAACCCACAAATAATGCAGAATATTCTCGTGGACATTGACTTCCACCTGCGCGGACTTGCACAACTCGACCACTTTATCCAGACAGGCGTCGTGTCTGTTGCTCACCTGACCCACATCCACGCTGGCGATGGTGGCGATCAGTTTGTCCCCGTCAAATTTGCCGCCTGCCTTGGCATCGCCAAAGATGTAACGAGACTGAGGCAGGATGGCATCGAGTTCTTCGGTTCCATCCCAGTTTTGGGTGAGCAGGAAGAAGTCGGCGCTGCCAGCCTGAGGGACGATCTGTTTGAGCACATCGAGCAGGTGATAATGCTTGGTCGGGACAATGACCAATTCATAGCCATCGCTTGGATCAAGCGTCTCGGTCACGCGGATGGGATAGTGCCCGATAAAACCGCGTTTGTGTCCCTTGCGGACGTCATACATGTCGATCTCGAATCCGTTCTTGAATTGGAGGGCTTTCCCAGGGCGGACGAGATGCGTCACTTCATGCCCCGCCTCGGCAAATGCCCAGCCGTAAATGGTTCCGATAATGCCTGCGCCTACGATCAAAGTTTTCATGTTTTGTCTCCTTGAAAAGAAAATGTCCATCTGTAACGATGGACACATCTTATCTGCGAGGAGGGAGGAACGCCTCCCTCGAAAGGAGGATTGGGTGGGGGGAACGGGAAGTCTACGCTCAAGGCGCCATCCCCGCCGCCGAGGACGCGATGGAAGCAAGTTCATTTAGAGCAATTTCAACTCTCTGGCACGCGCCACCGCTTCGGTACGGTTTTCGGCTTCGAGTTTCATCAGGATATTTTTGACATGGCTCTTGACCGTGGACAGCGCCACCACCAGACGATCTGCGATCTCCTGGTTGGATAGACCCGTCGCGAGCAGGCGCAACACGTCCATTTCGCGCTCGCTCAACAAGGGAGATGGATTCTGCGCGACAGCACGGCGCTCGAAATCGTCCACGAGGCTGGCGGCAAAAAGGTCATCGGCGTGCTTGGCACGATACGCTTGCAGCAGCGGCAGGAGTCCCGCTTCATCCAAAAAGACGCGGCGCTGATTTTGCGGCTCTGCCATGCGCAGGGCTTCTTGCAAAAGCGCGTCCTGCGAGCGGGCATCCGCATGGGGAAGTTGAGCCTTCAAAAGCAAAATTTCCAACAACGGCACACGCGCACCTGCGCGGGCATTTCCTTCGAGTTGAGTGAGCAATTCTTCGGCGCGATCAAATTCACGGCGACTCAAATACAAGCGAGCCAATACCAACCATTGAATTTCACCGCCCAATGAGGGCGACGTCTGCTCTGCGGCTGAAAACTTTTCTGCCCATGCTTCGGCACGAGAGCGCTGACCCTGCGCGAGATGAACGCGCGCATGAATGGCTTCGAGCACACTGCTTTCGTGGCTGGGCATGGATGGCGCAAACTCTGTCTCCAATGTTTCAAGGATCGCTTGCGCTTCATCGAATCTGCCTTGCGTAAAACGCAAGCGCGCCAGACTCAAATGAGCGCCGATCAAGATCTCAGGGCTGCCCCAACGCTGACCGATCTCCAATCCCTTTTGCAAAGCAGACTCGGCTTCATCGAAGCGCAGGCGTTCATGCAAGACTCCGCCCAACCCGACGTATCCAACCCCGATCAACGGCAACCCGCTCAGAGCGGAGTCTGATTCGAAAGCGATCACCTGGCGGTGCAATCGTTCGGCTTGGTCAAAATCCCCAAGCGCTTCATAGGTTTGGGCAAGCGTGCTGATCGCGATCAAATGAATGATGGGCTGATGTCCACGCTGGCTTTCTTGAATGGTCTGCGTGAGCAACTCGATCGCGCGCATCACATCACCCGAAAGCGCCGCCGCCGTTCCCTGACTGAGCAGCACGCCGCAGCGGATGGAACTTTCTTCAAGCGGGATCAAACGCAGCGCCTCTTCAGCATAGCCGTGGATCGACGGAATGTCCTGCCGCACGGTGGCGAGGATGGCGCGAATGGCGGCGACCTCTCCCTGTTGAATGGGCGTCACATCGGCGCGACCGTTGATCTCACCCAACAGCGTTTCGACTTCATCGAGCCTGCCATCGGTGATCAAACCCCAGCATTGCGCGATGACCAACGACGGGCGGGCAAGGATGGACTCGTGCGGAAGTTTTGACAGCCACCCTTGAAGTGTGGCACTCTCTCCGCGCTTGACCTTCTCTTTGGCAATCGCCTCGATCTGCCCTGCGGCTTGATCCATTTCTCCTGCGGCAAGTGCGTGGCTGATGGCTTCATCTTGAAGATCGTTCTTCGCGAACCACTCGAACGCGCGGGCGTGGATCGTTTTTATTTTTTCAGGCTGTTCGCGCTTCAAGCGAACCTGCAACATCTCTGCCCACAGCGGATGATGACGATACCATTGACGCATATCATCCAGCGGAATCAGAAAGAGATTTTTGCGCTCCAACAATTCCAACACGCTTTGCGAGTCATCCCACTCAAGGACATAATCACACAGCGCGGCATTTAATTTTTCAAGCAGGCTGGTCTGAAGCAAAAAAGATTGCGTAGCGGAATCCTGTCGCTTCAAAACTTCATCGGTCAAATAATCGGTCACATGCCGATGCCCGCCGCCAAAGGTGCGGATGAACTGCCCCGCTTCGGTTGCATTCTTTTGTTGAATCGATTGCAATGCCACGCCCGCCAATTGCAGCCCCGCGATCCAACCTTCGGTGCGGTCTGTCAGCAGGGAAATTTCTTCTGTAGATAACCCCAACTTCATGGCAGCGTTCAAATAATTACTGGACTCGTCGGCGGAAAATCCCAACCCATCCATGTGAATTTCAGTGACCTGTCCACGGGCGCGCAGGCGGGGCAACTCAAGCGGCGGCTCGTTGCGGCTCGTGATGGCGATGTGAAATGAGGCGGGCATCCGCGCCAGAAGTTGGATCAACAACGCATGAATGCGTTCATTTTCGATGACGTGATAATCATCCAACACCAGCACGATTGAAGATTGTTCCTGAGCCAGCGCATTGAGCAAGGTCGCCGTCAAAACATCCCCTGGCAATTGATGAAGCGGATCACTTTGTTGCAGAGACTGAATCGCCTCCGCCAAATTTGGGATATGCACCGTCAATGCATGTGCCAGATAATTCCAAAACTGTGACGGGTCGTTATCGCCTTCGTCCAGTGTCAGCCAGCCAAAACGCACCTTCGCCTGATTCGCCCAATCGCTGAGAAGCGAAGTCTTCCCATACCCTGGCGGCGCAGAGACCAAAAACAAGCGGTGCCCCAGTTCAAGTCCACGCTCGAGTTGCTCCATCAAACGCGGGCGGGGGATGTAAAGAGGGTGCCTGGGAGGAATAATGACTTTGGCCTGTAAGATGGGCGCTGGCATGCGCGGATTGTAGCGCAGAAATGTACTCGCAACACTAATTGGCACCAGATTTGCATCTGCTATATAAAGCCCCATGTGCTCTTTCAGTGATGTCCCCTTGAGAA
>Ga0268298_10004264_pt1 | contig 14064 bp, 11 predicted proteins | sample WWTPWeurt_MetaG_FD_194462 | JGI IMG/M metagenome (GOLD analysis project Ga0268298, IMG submission 194462) | Activated sludge microbial communities from WWTP in Nijmegen, Gelderland, Netherland - WWTP Weurt | ecosystem: Engineered > WWTP > Aerobic digester > Activated sludge | place... | reverse complement strand
TGAGTGCGAACCCTTTTCGGTGGCGCCGGACCCGCGCTTCCTTTACCTGAGCCCTCAGCACCGGCAGGCGCTGGAGCACCTGAACCACGGACTGCACCTGGGCGGCGGCTTTGTGCTGTTGACCGGCGAGATCGGCGCTGGCAAGACGACCGTGTGGCGGGCCTTCCTCGAGCAACTGCCGCCGGGGTTCGATGTCGCCTATGTCGTCAACCCGCGCCTGGGGGTGGACGCGCTGCTCGCCCGCGTCTGCGAGGACCTGCGCGTGGAGCCGCCGGCCGATGGCGCGCCGGCGCGCGATCCGGTCGATGCACTGCACGGCCATCTGCTGCTGGCCCACGCGGCCGGCCGGCGCGCGCTGATCGTGGTCGACGAAGCGCAGGCGCTGTCGGCCCAGGCGTTCGAGATGCTGCGCCTGCTGACCAACCTGGTGACGAGCGAGCGCAAGCTGTTGCAGGTGCTGCTGATCGGCCAGCCGGAGCTGCGCCAGATGATGCTGTGGCCCTCGATGGAGCCGCTGGCGCAGCGGGTGGTGGCACGCTATCACTTGAAGGCGCTGGCCGAAGAGGAGACGCTGGCCTACATCCGGCACCGGCTGACCGTTGCCGGACGGGCCGCGGAGCCGCCGTTCGACTCGGCGGCCTTGCGCCGCATTCATCGGCTGTGTGGGGGCGTTCCGCGGCGCATCAACGTGCTGTGCGATCGCTCCCTCATCGCGGCCCATGGGTTGGGGCGGCCCCAGGTGGATCGGGTGCTCGTGGACCGGGCAGCCCGCGACGTGTTCGCGCGCCCTGGCGCGCGGTGGGCGCATTGGGCGCGGCGCGCCGGGCTGGCCACGGGCGCCGTCGCTGCCGGCCTGGCGGCGGCATGGTGGTTCGCGCCGATGTTCACCGGCGACGGGGGTGGCGTACAGCCTCAGGTGTCGACCGCGATGCCGACGCCTGTGTACGCCGGGCACCCGGACACCGTGCTGCCCGCTAACGCGGCGCCGGTCGTCGCCGCAGCCTCGGCGGTCCCGTCGGCCGAGCAGGCGGCGGGGGTGGTCGTCGACGCTGCGGCGTTGCGCACCGCGATCGGGCTCGCGGCCGGCGACGACTCTGCCGCCTGGCAGGTCCTGGGGACGCAATGGGGCGCGTCGCCGGCGCAGGTGGGCTGTGCCACCTGGGCTGCGCAAGGGCTGGCCTGCTGGCGCGGCCGCGGTGGATTTGCGGCGCTGCGTCTGCTGGACCGGCCGGCGCTGCTCCCGCTGACCGACGGCCAGGGCCGCAGCGCAGCTGCCGTCCTGGTCGGGCTGGACGAGGCCGAAGCCACGTTGATGCTGGGCGCGAGGCCGCTGCGCGTGGCGGTGGGAACGTTGGGACAGGCATGGGCGGGTACGTTCACCACGTTGTGGCGTGCGCCACCGGGCTTGGCGGACGCGGGCCGCCAGCCTTCGGCGCCGGCAGCCGGCGACGTGGCACGACCGATGCTGTTGCAGCGGCTCGCGCATGCCGACGGGGGGGCCAGCGAGGGTGTCGACGGCGCTGCCCTACAGGCACGGGTGCGTTCGTTTCAGCTCACCCAGGGCCTTGCCGCCGATGGCGTGGCCGGGCCGATGACCTGGATGCTGCTGAACAGGGCCGGTGGCGTGGATGAGCCGCGGCTGCGTGCGTTGCGGCGCGCCGCGCCGTGAGCTGCCCGGCGTCAGATCTCGTACCGCTCATGGCGGCAAGCCGAGCAACGCGCGGGCCTGGTCCGGGCTGGCCACGGTGCGACCGGACTGGGCGGCGCAGCGCGCCAGCGCTTCGATCAATTCGCCGTTGCTGGTGGCGCGCTGGCCGTCGGGCAGATAGAAGGTGTCCTCGAGACCGGTGCGCAGCATGCCGCCGAGCTCGGCCGCGCGCCGGTGCACCGGCCAGATCTCGGCGCGACCGATGAGCGTGGCCTGCCACACCGCCTCGCGCGGGGCGTAGCGCGGCAGCAGCGCCAGCAGGTCGGCGTCGCACGGCATGCCCGAGGCCACGCCCATGACGAAGTTCAGCTCCGCTCGGCCCAACCCCGGGGCCACCATGCCGGCGCGCAGGTACATGTCGACCGAGCGCACGATGCCGACGTCGAAGCACTCGAACTCCGGGTGCACGCGGCACTCGGCCATGACGTCGAGGAACTGCTGCACCTTGGCCACCGGGTTGTCGAACACCATCGGCGGCCAGGCCCAGCTGCCGTCGTCCTTGAGCTTGAGGTAGTTCAGGCTGCCGGCATTGCAGGCGGCGATCTCGGGGCGCACGCGCCGGATGCAGGCAGCCGGCCCCGAGATGTCCTGGCCGATGACGCCGGTGGTGAGGTTGATGATCACGCCCGGGCAGGCGGCGCGGATCGCACCGACCACGTCCTCGGCCACGTCGGGGTCCCAGCTCGGCAGGTGGCCGAGGCCGTCCTGCTGCATGCGCAGGTGCACATGCATGACGCTGGCGCCGGCATCGAAGGCGCGCCTCGCCTCGTCGGCCATCTGCTGAGGCGTGACCGGCACCGGATGCTGCCGCGGGTTGGTGAGCACGCCGGTGAGGGCGCAGGTCAGGATGGCGGTGTCCATGTCAGGCTTGTCCGATCTCCAGTTCGACCAACAGTGCACCGGCGTCCACGGCCTGGCGCGGTTGCACATGCACGGCAATCACGCGCGCGTCGGCCCCCGCGTGCTGCCACATCTCCATCTTCATGGCCTCGACGCACACCAGCGGCTGGCCGGCGCTGACCGATTGGCCGACCTGCACCGAAACGGCCGCCACAGTGCCGGCGACGGCGGCGCAGGCGCGCCGCGGGTCATCGGCGCGCAGCAGCGCCGGATAGGGCGAACGTTCGGCGCAGGTCCAGGCATGGCCGTCGTCGTCCACCAGGTGCAGGCGCTCGACCTCGCTGCCGTGCGCCCCTGGGGGCGAACTCCACAGCGCCACGCGCCGGCGGCGCACGCCGTCGATCTCGTAGCGCATCAGGTGGTCGTCATGCGCGATCAGGTGCACCTCGTGGGCGGCGCCCTCGCCACTGGCGGCGCGCACGCGCACGCGCGGGCCTTCGGTGTGCACCGCCAGGGCGCGCTCCTGGCCGGCCATCTGAAGCACGAGCTCGCCGTCGGCGACGCTGGCCGGGCGCAGCCCCCGGCCGTGGCGAAGGGTGATCATGGCCGCGGCCAGCGCCCACAGCCCCGGCTCGGGCTCGCGGCGCTGCAGCAGCGGCTCGCCGGTGGTGGCCCACTCGTCGATCAGCCCGGTGTGCAGGCTGGCGGCGCGAAAGCGCGGGTGATCGAGCAGCGCGCGCAGGAAAGCGGTGTTGCTGCCCACGCCCACCAACGGCGCATCGGCCAGCGCGGCGCGCAGGCGACGGATGGCGTCGTCGCGGTCGCGGCCATGGGCGATCACCTTGGCCACCATGGCGTCGTAGTGCGGGCCGATTTCACTGCCTTCGATGATGCCGGCATCGATGCGCACGCCGCCCGTCGTCGCCGCGCCCGGGCGGCGGCCGTCCAGCGCCGCCTGCGGTCGCCAGTGCAGCACGCGGCCGGTCTGCGGCACGAAGCCGGCGGCCGGGTCTTCGGCATACAGCCGCACCTCGATGGCGTGGCCGCTCAGGCGCAGCTCGTCCTGGTCCAGCGGCAGCGGCTCGCCGGCGGCCACGCGCAGCTGCCACTCGACGAGGTCGAGCCCGGTGATGCACTCGGTCACCGGGTGCTCGACCTGCAGCCGCGTGTTCATCTCCAGGAAGTAGTGACGGCCCTGGGCATCGACGATGAACTCGACCGTGCCGGCACCTCGATAACCCACGGCACGGGCGGCCGCCACCGCATCGGTGCCGATGCGCTCGCGCATGTCGGCGTCGACGATCGGTGAGGGTGCCTCTTCGATCACCTTCTGGCGTCGCCGCTGCGCGGTGCAGTCGCGCTCGCCCAGGTGGATGCAGTGGCCGTGGGCGTCGGCGAACACCTGCACCTCGATGTGGCGGCCGCCCTCGATCAGGCGCTCGAGCATGAGCGTGTCGTCGCCGAAGGCACTGGCCGCCTCTCGGCGCGCGCCGGCCAGGGCCTCGGGCAGGGCCGCGAAGTCATGCACCAGCCGCATGCCGCGGCCGCCGCCGCCGGCCACCGCCTTGACCAGCAGCGGCAGACCCAGGCTTCGGGCCTGGGCGAGCAGCGTGGCGTCGCTCTGGTCGTCGCCCAGGTAGCCCGGCGCGCAGGGCACGCCGGCTTCGAGCATGCGACGCTTGGCCAGCGCCTTGTCGCCCATGGCGGTGATGGCCGCTGGCGGCGGGCCGATGAAAGCGAGGCCGGCATCGAGACAGGCCTGGGCGAACTCGGCGCGCTCGGACAGGAAGCCGTAGCCCGGATGCACGGCATCGGCGCCGGTGCGGCGGGCGGCGTCGAGCAGCGCATCGATGCGCAGGTAGCTCTCGGCCGCGGGCGGCTCGCCGATGCACACCGCCTCGTCGGCTTGGGCGACATGCGGCGCCAGGGCATCGGCGGCGCTGTAGACGGCCACGGTGCGGTAGCCCAGGGCACGTCCGGTGCGGATCACGCGGCAGGCGATTTCGCCGCGGTTGGCGATGAGGATCTTGTGGAACATGGCTGGGCTGCCGGTCAGTCGCGCACCCAACGGGGCGCTCGCTTCTGGAGGTAGGCGGTGGTGCCTTCGATGCCTTCCGGGCCTTGCACGGCCAGGGAGAACAGCGCAGCAGCGTCGTCGATCAGGGCCTCCGGCGGTTCGCGGCGCGCGCGCCGCAGCAGGGCCTTCGTGGTGGCGACGGCCCCGGGCGCGCAGCGCAGGATGTCGTCGAGCACGCGCTGCAGTGCGGCGTCGAGTCGGTCGCTGGGGTGGACCTCGTGCACCAGGCGGATGGCCAGCGCCTGCGCGGCGTCCAGGCGCGCGCCGCACACGGCCAGTCGGCGGGCCTCGCTCGGGCCCAGGCGCTCGACGAGGAACGGCGCGATCTGTGCCGGCACCACGCCGAGCGAGGTTTCGGGCAGGCGAAAGGCCACGCTGTCACTGGCGATCACCACGTCGGCCACGCAGGCCAGCCCGAAGCCGCCGCCCATCACCGTGCCTTCGAGCACCGCCACCAGCGCCAGCGGTGTGCGCGCGTAGGCCGCGCACAGGCGCCCGAAGGCCGCGCTCACCGCCGCGATCGGGTCCTGGCCGTCCACCGGCGCGGCCATGCGCGCGCGCGCCATGTCCTGGATGTCGCCTCCCGAGCAGAAGTGGCCGCCCGCGCCGCGCAACACGACGGCGCGGCTGTGGCCGTCGGTCTCCGCCGTGGCCAGCGCCTCGCGAAGCTCGGTCACCATCGCCAGCGACATGGCATTGCGCACCGCGGGGCGGTTCAGCGTGATGTGCAGCACGCCGCCGGCGTGCTGCAGTTGGAGCGTGGGGGTCATGGCGTGCGGCTCGTGCGGTGGCGCTCGGCGTAATGCCGGGCCCGTGCCTCGTTGCCCTGTGCCTGGTAGATGGCCTGGAGCTCTTCGAAGACGTACGGGTCGGGCTGGCCGTCGGCGTCCCACTCGCGCTCCAGGCGCAGCTGGATCTCGCGGGCCTCGTCCAGCCGGCCCATGGCACGCAGCGTCCAGGCGATCATCCAGTGCGCGATGCGGATGCCGCGCACCTGGCCCTGCGCTTCGCGGAGGACCAACGCCTGGCGGAACTCGGCCAGCGCGTCGTCCAGGCGCCCGAGCTCCTTGAGCGCCACGCCCTGGTTGTTGCGCAGCGACGCTTCCCAGGCCTTGGCCGCCGGTTGGGTGGATGTGCGGGCGATGGCCAGGCCCCGCTCGTTCCACTTCAGCTGGTCGGCGGGCGCCGTGTCGACAAAGGCCATCATGTGGACGGCATCGACGGCCAGGCCATCCAGGCCAGCGGCTTGCGCCATGTCGAGTGCCTGGGCGTAGGCCGCCCGGGCCTGCGCCAGTGCCTGGGGCGTGCGCTGCTGCGGCGTGTGGGTGGCGGAGACCCAGGTCCGGCCCCACTCGAGCTGCCACCGCACGCGCGGCTCCGCGCCTGCGCGGTCGATCTCGGGCCTGAGCCCGTCGAGCATCTCGCGCGCCTTGTCGAACTCGCGGCGGATGCCCCAGGTGCGCGCGATCTGCGTGCGCAGCACCAGCGCATCGTCGCCGCTCGCGGTGGCCAGGGCCGCCCGGAAGCGCTCCTCGCTCACCGCAGGGCGGGCGTGGTCCCACAAAGGTGCAAGGTCAATGGCCATCGCAGATCCTCCGAACACGACCTGGCAAGCCACGGCCATCCCCGCGAGCCATGACTGGCGCCACAGCGGCCGTTGCCCAAACATCAGTGGGAGCCTCTGGGCAGCGTGCCTTCGAGCTTGGCGATGATGCCCAGCATCACCTCGTCGGCGCCGCCGCCGATGGAGATCAGGCGGCTGTCGCGGTAGGCGCGCGAGACCAGGTTGTCCAGGGTGTAGCCCATGCCGCCCCAGTACTGCAGGCACGCGTCGGTGACCTCGCGCGACAGCCGCCCGCACTTGAGCTTGGCCATGGACGCGAGCTTGGTGACGTCCTTGCCGCCGACGTAGGCCTCGACCGCGCGGTAGGTCAGCGCCCGCAGGGCCTCGACTTCGGTGCGCAGCTCGGCCAGACGGAAGTGCACGACCTGGTTGTCGAGGATGCTCTTGCCGAAGGCCTTGCGCTCGCGGGTGTACTCGACCGTGATGTCGATGAGGTGGTCCAGGCTGCGCAGGGAGCCGGCGGCGCCCCACAGGCGCTCCTCCTGGAACTGCATCATCTGAAACATGAAGCCCAGGCCTTCCTGGCCGATCAGGTGGCGTTGCGGCACGCGCACGTTGTCGAAGAACAGCTGTGCCGTGTCGGAGCTGTTCATGCCGATCTTGTGGATCTTCTGCCGCGTAACGCCGGGGGCATTCAGCGGGACGACGATCAGGCTCTTGTTCTTGTGCACCGGGCCGTCGCTGGTGTTGGCGAGCAGGCAGCACCAGTCGGCCTTCATGCCGTTGGTGATCCACATCTTGCTGCCGTTGATGACGTAGTCGCCGCCGTCCTTGCGCGCGGTGGTCTTCACCGCCGCGACGTCGGAGCCGCCGCCGGGCTCGCTGACGCCGATGCAACCCACCATGTCGCCGGCGATCGAGGGTGCCAGGAACTCGCGCTTGAGTTCATCGGTGCCGAAGCGCGCCAGCGCCGGCGTGCACATGTCGGTGTGCACGCCGATGGCCATGGGCACGCCGCCGCAGTTCGTTGCCCCGAGCGCCTCGGCCATCACCATGGAGTAGCTGAAGTCCAGGCCGGCGCCGCCGTACTCCTCGGGGTACTTCAGGCCCAGCAACCCCAGGTTGCCCAGCTTCTTGAAGACCTCGTGGCTGGGGAACTGCTCGGCGCGCTCCCACTCGTCGATGTGGGGGTTGAGTTCCTTCTGGACGAACCGGGTGACGGTGTCGTCCAGGGCGCGGTGCTGGTCGGTGAATTGCATGGACGCTTCCTCGCGGTGGGGTCTCAGAGTCGGGCGATGCCGAAGGTGTTGGGACGCAGCGTGCGGTCGGCGGCTTCGGCGGCCAGCGCCAGGCACAGTGCCAGCACGCGGCGGGTGTCGCGCGGGTCGATGATCCCGTCGTCCCACAGGCGTGCGGTGCCGAACAGCGCCGTGGACTCGGCGTCGAGCCGGCGCTTGAGCTGCTCGCTCATCGCCTTCAAGCCGGCCTCGGCCTGTTCGTTGAGTTCGACGCCGGTGCGCTCGAGCTTGGCCCGGCCGACGAGCTCCATCACCATCGCAGCCTGGGCGCCGCCCATCACCGCAGTGCGCGCGCTGGGCCAGGCGAAGATGAAGCGCGGATCGAAGCCGCGGCCGCACATGCCGTAGTTGCCGGCGCCGAAACTGCCACCGAGCACGATGGTGAACTTGGGCACCCGCGCGTTGGCCACGGCCTGAATCATCTTGCTGCCGTGCTTGATGGCGCCTGCGGCCTCGGCGGCCGAGCCCACCATGTAGCCGGTGGTGTTCTGCAGGAAGACCAGGGGCAGGCCGCTCTGGTCGGCCAGCTGGATGAACTGGGCGGCCTTGGTCGAACCGTTGGGCTGGATCGGCCCGTTGTTGCCGATCAGCCCGACCGCATGGCCGTCGATGCGCGCGTGGCCGCAGATCGTGTCGCTCGCGTAGGCGGCCTTGAATTCGAGGAAGGCCGAGTCGTCGACCAGTCGGGCGATGACCTCGCGCACGTCATAGGGCTCGCGCTCGTCGGCAGGCACCACGCCGAGCAGCTCCTCGGTGGGAAAGCGCGGGGGTGGCGCCTGCGGTGGTGCAGGCGCCACGTCCCAGGGTAACGACGCGAGCAGCTCGCGCGCCAGGGCGATGGCGTGCGCATCGTCGTGGGCCAGGTATTCGCCCAGGCCGGTGGTGCGCGCGTGCAGCTCGGCGCCGCCCAGGGCTTCCTCGGTCGCTTCTTCGCCGATGGCGGCCTTGACCAGCGGCGGGCCGGCCAGGTAGATGCTCGAGCGGTCCTTGACCAGAACGACATAGTCCGACAGGCCGGGCAGGTAGGCGCCGCCCGCAGTGGAGGCGCCGTGCACCACCGCCACCTGCGGGATGCCGGCGGCCGACAGCCGTGCCTGGTTGGCGAAGCTGCGCCCGCCGTCGACGAAGATCTCGGCCTGGTACATGAGGTTGGCACCGCCGGACTCGACCAGCGACACCAGCGGCAGCTTGTTTTCCAGCGCGATGGCCTGGGCGCGCAGGCCCTTCTTCAGGCCCATGGGTGCAACCGTGCCGCCCTTGACGGCGCTGTCGTTGGCGGTGATGAAGACCCGCTTGCCGGCCACCACTCCGATGCCGGTGATGGCGCCGCCGCCCTGCACGCTCTTCTTGCCGTCGTCGTCGTGCATGCCCAGGCCCGCCAGGGCGCTGAGTTCGAGGAACTCGCTGCCACGGTCGATCAGTCGGGCCACGCGTTCACGCGGCAGCAGCTGGCCGCGGCGTGCGAAGCGCTCGGCCTTGCTGCGGCTTTCGGCCACGACCTTGGCTTCGAGGGCGCGCACCTCGTCCAGGCGCTCGCGCATGCGCGCGGCGTTGGCGGCGTAAGCGGGGGAGCGGGGGTCGATCCGCGAGGTCAGTACGGGCATCAGCGGGGTCCTTCGCCGCAGGGGGCAGGGTCTGCGGGTTCTTCACGCAGCACCTCGGGCGTGGTCGCGCGGTGGAAGCCCTCGAAGGGTGCCTGGCGCTGCACCGGCAGGCGCGGAAACACGGCCGAGCCCAGCGAGGCCGCGCCGTCGATCTGCAGTGTGACCCCGGTGATGAAGGCCGCCGCCGGGCACAGCAGGAAGACGATGGCAGCACTGACCTCGGCCTCCAGCCCCATGCGGCCCAGCGGCACATGCTGCTTCAGGCGCGGGATGAGCGTGCGCACGGCGCCGGCGTAGGTGTCCATGCCCGAGCTCGCGATCCAGCCCGGGGCCACGGCGTTGACGCGCACGCCCGCATGCGCCCACTCCACCGCGGCGCTCATGGTCAGGTTGCTCATGCCGGCGCGCGCCGCGCCCGAGTGGCCCATGCCGGGCATGCCGTTGCGGAAGTCGGCGGTCATGTTGACGACCGCGCCGCCGTGCTGCTGCAGGCACTGCACGAACAGCTCGCGCATCATCAGGAAGCCGCCGGTCAGGTTGTTGGCCACCACCGACTCGAAGCCGCGCTTGGACAGCGCCAGCAGCGGGGCCGGAAACTGCCCGCCTGCGTTGTTGACCAGGCCGGTGATGGGGCCGTGCTCGACCAGCGCTGCTGCGATGTGTGCGCGCACGGCGTCTTCGTCGCGAATGTCGAAGGCGCGCCAGGCACAGCGCCCGCCGTCGTCGGCGATCTCGGCGGCCACGCGCTCGAGCTTGTCGGCGCTGCGGCCGCTGATGATCACCTGTGCGCCCAGCGCAGCCAGCTCGTGCGCGACGCAGCGGCCGATGCCCGAACCGCCGCCGGTGACCCACACCGCCTGCCCGGCGAACAGGCCCGGGCGATAGACACTGCGGTAGCCCGTGGCCGCCGGCGTGGCGCTGGTTGCGGCGGGACTCGGGGGTGTCGCTGGGGTCGACGATGCCATGGGGGCCTTGCGGTCGTGCGATCGAAGATGCCGCATTAGGCCTATAGGTGACGTTAACGTCAACCACATTACATTAAGGGAAAACGCGAGTCCAGAGCGTTATGCTGCCGCCTTACGATGCCGCAACCGAGGGCCGCGCCCGGCGCGGAGCCGGTGTTCGACCTTTCCACCTGCAAGAGGAATCCCCTGATGGACATGCAAGCCTGCACCGACGCGCTGCGCGCCAAGGTCGGTGACAACTGCGGCCTGGGCGCCGTGCTGAAGTTCGACTGCGGCACCGACGGCGTGGTCGTGATCGACGGCAAGGCCTCGCCCAACACGGTGTCGAACACCGACACCGACGCGGACTGCACCGTGGCGATCACGCGCGAGAACCTTGCGGCGCTGCTCGACGGCTCGCTCGAGCCGGTCACCGGGTTCATGAGCGGCAAGTTCAAGGTCAGCGGCGACATGAGCGTGGCCATGAAGCTGCAGCGCGTGGTGGGCTGAAGGACCGCGGCCGTGCGCATCGACGAGCGCAGCCCACCGGTCACCGCGGCGGCGCGCGAGGCGGTGGATGCCCACCGCAGCGACGATGCCACCGAGCTGTTCGGAGTCACCGAGCTGTGCAAGGCCTTCGACATCACGCCGCGGGCGCTGCGCTTCTACGAAGACAAAGGGCTGCTGGCGCCGCGGCGCGTGAATGGCTCGCGTGTCTACAGCCGCCGCGACCGGGCGCGTCTGGCGCTCATCCTGCGCAGCAAGGCCATCGGTGCCTCGCTGGCCGAAATCAAGCACTACCTCGACCTGTACGGCACGCACGGAGAGGGCCGCACGCAGCAGATGCGATACGTGATCAAGCGCACCGACGAGGCGATCGACGAGCTCGAGCGCAAGCGCGCGCACATCGAGGCCATGCTGGCTGAGCTGCGCGTGATCAACGCCGCGGTGCGCCGCCAGCTCGGCGCCGATTGAGGAGCCCCCCGATGGCCTTGCCCCACTTCCCTTCGGCCTGGATCACCGACGAGCACCGCATGCTGCAGGACAGCGTGGCGCGGTTCTTCCGCGAGCGCTGGGTTCCGCGGGCGGCGCAGTTCCGCGAGGCCGGCATGATGCCGCGCGACACCTGGCGCGAGGCCGGCGAGCACGGCCTGCTGTGCTGCGCCATGCCCGAGGCCTACGGCGGCGGCGGCGGCGACTTCGGCCACGACGCGGTGATCCTGCTCGAGCAGGCGCGCGCCAACCTCAGCGGTTTTGGCGGCGGCCTGCACTCGGCCATCGTCGCGCCCTACATCCTGCACTACGGCACCGAAGAGCAGAAGCAACGCTGGTTGCCGCCGATGGCCACCGGCGAGCGGGTCGGCGCCATCGCGATGACCGAGCCCGGCGCCGGCAGCGACCTGCAAGGCGTGCGCAGCCTCGCCCGCCGCGACGGAGACCACTACCTGCTGACCGGCCAGAAGGTCTTCATCACCAACGGCCAGAACGCCAACCTGGTGATCGTGGTGTGCAAGACCGACCGCGATGCCGGTGCGCATGGCACCTCGCTGCTGGTGGTGGAGGTCGAAGACGCGCAGGGCCGGCCCGTGCCGGGATTCCGGCGCGGCCGCAACCTCGACAAGATCGGCATGAAGGCGCAGGACACCTCGGAGCTGTTCTTCGACGACGTGCGCGTGCCGGTCGAGAACCTGCTGGGCGGCGCCGAGGGCCAGGGCTTCATCCAGCTGATGCAGCAACTGCCGCAGGAGCGGCTGATCATTGCCGTCAGCGGCGTGGGCGCGATGGAGCGCGCGCTCGACGACACCCTGGCCTACACCAAGGAGCGCAAGGCCTTCGGCAAGCCGGTGTGGGCCTTCCAGAACACGCGCTTCAAGCTTGCCGAGGTGCAGGCAAACGTGCTGGCCGCACGCAGCTTCGTGGATGCCTGCATGGCTGCGCATCTCAAGGGCGAGCTCGATGCCGCGCGCGCGGCGCTGGCCAAGTGCTGGGTGAGCGACCTGCAGTGCAAGGTGATCGACGAGTGCCTGCAGCTGTTCGGTGGCTACGGCTACATGATGGAGTACCCGATCGCCGAGCTCTATGCCGACGCCCGGGTGCAGCGCATCTACGGCGGCACCAACGAGATCATGAAGGAGCTGGCCAGCCGCTTCATGTGAAGCCCGGCGTGCCGCCCAAGACCGCATGAACGCCACCGAACCCATGTTCGCGCGATCGTTGCGCGGCGCGCTGGAGCGCCAACGCGCCGCCTATCGCCAGCACCCGGTGCCCACGCTGGCCGAGCGCCGCGACGACCTGATGCGGCTGCGCGCCTTCCTGCTCGACCACCAGGGCGCGCTGGAAGCGGCGATCAACGCCGACTACGGTCACCGCTCGGCGCACGAGACGCGGCTGTGCGAGATCGCGCCCGCGGTCGATGGCATCAAGTACGCCCTGCGCGAGATGGGCGCCTGGATGCGGCCGCAGCAGCGCCACGTCGACCTGCTGAGCTTTCCCGGGGCACGCAACCGCGTGGTGCCGCAGCCGCTGGGCGTGGTGGGTGCCATCGTGCCGTGGAACTTCCCGGTCAACCTCAGCTTCGTGCCCTTGACCTACATCTTCGCTGCCGGCAACCGCGCACTGGTGAAGATGAGCGAGAACTCGCGCCGGCTCGCCGCGCTGCTGATCGAGAAGATCCCGGCCTACTTCCCGCCCGAGAAGCTGCAGTTCTTCGACGAGACCGGCGGCGTCGGCATCGAGTTCTCCAAGCTGCCGTTCGATCACCTGCTGTTCACCGGCTCGGGCCAGACCGGCCGCGCGGTGATGGCCGCCGCCGCGGCCAACCTGTGCCCGGTGACGCTGGAGCTCGGCGGCAAGGCACCGGCCATCGTCTGCGACGACTTCCCGCTGCAGACCGCGGCCGAGCGCATCCTGTTCGTCAAGTGCCTCAACGCAGGCCAGATCTGCACCTCCGTGGACCATGCCTGGCTGCCGCACCGCAAGGTGGCGGAGTTCGTGAAGCTGGCGCAAGCCGTGGTGCCGGCGCGCTATCCGTCGCTGGCATCGACCGACTACACCGCCATCATCGACCAGCGATCCTTCGAGCGCCTGCTGGCCGCGCTGGACGAGGCCCGCGCAGGCGGCGCGACGCTGGTGCAGCTGCTGCCCGGGCCGGCCTATGACGCTGCCATGCGCAAGATCGCGCCGGTGATCGTGCTGGACGCGCCGGCCGGCTCGGCATTGATGACACGCGAGATCTTCGGCCCGATCCTGCCGATCCACGGCTACGGTCAGCTCGACGAAGTGATCGAGGCTGTGAACAGCGCCGACCGGCCGCTGGCGGTCTACCCGTTCAGCAACGACCGGGCCACGGTCGGCCACCTGCTCGACCACATCATGTCGGGCGGCGTGTCGGTCAACGATGCGCTGCTGCACGTGGCCCAGCACGACCTGCCCTTCGGCGGCGTCGGCCCCTCGGGCATGGGTCACTACCATGGCCACGAAGGCTTCCAGACCTTCTCCAAGCTGCGTCCTGTGTTCCACCAGGCACGCTGGTCGGCGATGTCGCTGATCGGCCCGCCCTACGGCCGCTTTGCCGACCGGATGCTGAAGTTCCTGATCAAGTGAGATGACGTTGGGCGCTCCCTTGGGGAGCGCGTTCCTCCCTTGGGGAGGTGGTCGCACAGCGACCGGAGGATAGATCGATGAGCACCGCCTACATCTACGACCACGTCCGCACCCCGCGCGGCAAGGGCAAGAAGGACGGCAAGCTGCACCAGGCCAGCCCGGTGTGGCTGCTGCGCACGCTGCTGCTGGCGCTGCAGGCGCGCAACCGGCTCGACACGGCACTGGTCGACGACGTGGTGCTGGGCTGCGTCACGCCCGTCGGCGAGCAAGGCGCCGACATCGCACGCACCGCGGTGCTCGACGCCGAGTGGGCGACTACGGTGGCAGGCGTCACGCAGTCACGCTTCTGTGCCTCGGGGCTCGAATCGGTGAACCTGGCCGGCGCCAAGGTGGCCAGCGGCTACGAGGACCTGGTGGTGGCCGGTG
>Ga0268298_10004261_pt1 | contig 14080 bp, 8 predicted proteins | sample WWTPWeurt_MetaG_FD_194462 | JGI IMG/M metagenome (GOLD analysis project Ga0268298, IMG submission 194462) | Activated sludge microbial communities from WWTP in Nijmegen, Gelderland, Netherland - WWTP Weurt | ecosystem: Engineered > WWTP > Aerobic digester > Activated sludge | place: Netherlands... | reverse complement strand
TTGATCCGCAAGGGATAGCTGATATAAGAAACCTTATTATCAGGTTGAGCAAAGAGATGAAGAAGACGCTTGTCATCTCATCTCACCTGCTGAGCGAAATGGAATTGATTGCAGATTCCATGCTGATCATTGACAAAGGGAAAAAATTGGTGGAGGGAATGGTGAGTGATCTTTTCAATCCTTCTGAAACGATTGTTGAATTACAAACGACTAATGACGAATTATCCCTTCAGCAAATAAAGGACTCTGTTTTTGCAGGATACCTTAAGGGATTAAGGAATGACTGTATCCTTTTACAAATGCATAAGAATGATATCCCTGCTGCGATGAAGTCATTAATGGATATGGGTATTCCTATCATTTCTTTTAACTCGAGGTATTCGCTGGAAGATTATTTTTTATCCCTAACTACCGGAAATCTGTATGTGGAAACTGCTGCAAATTGAATTATTTAAGATTTTCAAAAGGCCAAGGACCTATATTGCTTTTGGAGCCATTGCCGCAATCGTATTCCTTATACAGGTAGCCCTGAAATTTGATGGCAAATCATATATAGATCTTTTACTGAGTAACCTTGACGGCTCATTTGAAATGGATGATGAGTTCAAGTCCAAAATGCTGAACGGCTACCTTATTTGTTTTGTTATACTGAATACCTTGCTGATACAAATGCCATTACTGGTGGCATTGATAGCCGGTGATTCTATTGCAGGCGAGGCGAATATGGGAACACTCCGGTTGTCGCTTACCAAACCGGTCAGCAGAACGGAGTATATGTTTGTTAAGTTTATGGCTTCAGTAATTTATACAGTGGCATTGCTTGTATGGATGGCCTTGCTGGCCTTATTAGGAAGTATCCTGATTTTTGGTGTGAATGATATGGTGATACTGAGATCAAGAGGATTGGAAGTGATTGAGAGTTTTGATATCTGGTGGAGATATGTAGCAGCTTTTGGTTATGCAGCAGTTGCACTTACCACTGTATCTGCGTTGGCTTTTCTGCTGAGTGTTTTTGCCGAAAACTCTATCGGGCCAATTATTGCCACTATGAGTATAGTTATTGTTTTTACGATACTTTCAGAGATGAATATTCCCATTTATGACAGAACAGTGAAGCCCTATTTGTTTACTTCCCATATGGTGGCATGGAAAGGTTTTTTTTATATGAAATCAAATGCGGAGGGGGCAACAATAACCGGCAGTGTGGAAAACCTGCCAGCGATTTTACGTAGTCTTATGATTTTAATAATATACATAGGGTTGTTTTTTAGTTCTGCCGTATGGATATTCCGGAAAAAAGATATTTTGACCTAATCGATTATATGAAGAAGATTTTGTTTGCATTATTCTTATTGAACAGCATTTTGCTTTCGGCCCAAACCGCAGAAGAGATCATTGGAAAAGTGAAGGCTAAACTGGACAAGGTGAATGATTATGAAGCTAACGGAAAAATGAAAACCAATGTAATTTTCATTAAGGCCCCCGTGGCTAATGTAAAAGTATATTACAAGAAACCGAATAAACTTCGCATCAATAATGAGAATGGTATTTCATTCATACCCAAAGGTTCGGTAAATATTAACCTGAGTAATATCTTTATCAATACAACGGGGTTTGATATGATCGATATGGGAAAAGAAGCAGGTACCAATCTCCGGATCATTAAGCTCTTACCGAAAGATGAAAATGCAGATGTTGTTTTATCTACTGTTTATATTGATGAGACATTGTCATTGATAAAAAAGGCAAAAACAACTACAAAGGAAAATGGTACTTATGAACTGGAAATGACCTATGGTAAGTATTCTGGTTATGGTTTGGCAGATAAGGTGGTATTCTCTTTCAATACTAAAGACTACAAGTTGCCAAAGGGGATCACTTTTGATTATGATGACGGAACCAGGCGGCAGGAATCACCGGATAAGCTGAAAAATAAAAAAGGGAAGGTTGAAATTTCCTATTCCAGTTATACCATTAATAAAGGGGTGCCTGATACCGTCTTTCGCTGATCATAATCCCTCTTCAATCTTCAATAACCTCATCTTTGGCATTGGCAAGGATAGATTGTGTCATCTTTCTCAGCGGATTTTTCCTGCTTTCGGCGTAACCATTTCTTCTGTTGATGATATCAATGCATTCGAAAATAGAAGCAACAAAAGACGAGGTGTCAGCCTTGTTTTTTCCTGCAATATCAAAGGCTACGCCGTGGTCAGGTGAAGTTCTGACAGCAGGCAGGCCAGCAGTATAGTTTACACCTTCACCTACGGCCAGTGTTTTGAAAGGTATCAAACCCTGGTCGTGGTACATAGCTAGAACGGCATCAAACTTATCAAAACTGCGGCGGGCAAAGAAGGCATCGGCGCTATAAGGACCGATCACCAGCATATTATTATTCTTGGCCTCCTTTATAGCAGGCTTAATGATCGTTTCTTCTTCAGAACCAATCAGGCCCTCATCTCCGGCATGAGGATTTAGTCCCAGTACAGCTATTCGGGGTTTATCTATACCAAAGTCTTTCTGCAAACTTTGATTAATGATCTGTAGTTTACTTACTATTTTCTCTTTGGTGATATGTTTGGCTACTTCACCTACGGGTACATGTTCAGTAACCAGCGCTACCCTGAAATTATCAGCACATAGCATCATCACCACATCATTGACCCCAAACATACTTTTGAGATAGGGGGTGTGACCGGTAAAGCTGAATTCGGGAGATTGAATGTTCTTCTTATGCACAGGGGCTGTTACAAGGCCATCGATTTGCTCCTGTTTCAGTGCCGCTACAGCAGTTTGCAAGGAGAGAACGGCATACTTGCCGCCTGTTTCGGTCAGCTGGCCCGGTGTAATGGCAACTTCTTCCTCCCAGCAGTTAAAAAGATTGACCTGTTTGTGATTTATCCTGCTGAAATCTTTAGTTGTTTGGTAATTCAGGTTTACTTCGGGTATTGATTTTCGGTAAAAATTGATAGCCTTATTGGAAGCAAAAATTACCGGTGTGCAATGTTCCAGTATCCGGTTATCAGAAAATGTTTTGATGATCAGTTCTATTCCTATTCCGTTCAGGTCGCCGCAGGATATGCCGATAACAGGTTTATGCTGGTTCATATTTCTTTATTAGTTGCCGTAAAATTAATGAATAAAATGGCAGGCAGCAGGGCGTTTTTACGTAAAAACACTTAAGCCAAATGTACTCTTTACGAAATGCATGAGTACTACTACCAAATTACTAATGAAAATCCCCTATATCGTTGTGTTTCTAAGTAAAAACGCTGACTTTAGCATAAGGATTAACAGTTTTGATTTGTAAAGTCTTTACCTATAAATCGACTCTGTTAACCCTTGTCCAACATCCTTTTTGAAAAATATGTCCAAATTCCGTCTTATGAAAAAGCAATACCAATTACTGCTTTTCAGTTTATTGTTTCATACAGCAGCGTTACTTACAGGTAATGTTAAAGCGCAATGCACTAATGCCCAAATCAATTGGGATTATTTAGATTACTTGCAAACAAATACAGCATCTTACTCGAGTTACATTAGCGGGGGTTTATATGCATCAATGGTACAAACACAAAGTTTTGCTATTGGTGTTAATCGGTTAACGATAACCCATAATTATTCAGCAGCAAATAACAGGGGAGAAAATATATCTCATACTGGCGAAGCAGGATCAAGAGGGACAGGTGCAGATGTTGAATTCCGTGGAAACGGAGTTATTACCTGCACATTTGATAATGCTGTGACTAATACCAGTTTTTCATTATATGATATTGACAGAAATCAGGTAGTTGCAGTTACTGCTTTTAATGGTGCGACACCTGTAAATATTACTATGGCTTCAGTGTCAGGGACTACTTTAACTGTAGTAGGTAGCGGAGGAACCGCCCCTGTAGCAACTGCCAATAATACGACAGTAGCCAATACCGCCACAAATGCCTCCTTAAATATTGATATTGCTGCATCTATTACAAGTTTTGTAATTACTGTGACAGCTACAGGTACATGTTCTAGTAGTTGTGGAGGTGGGGGTACAGAAAACGGAGCTTTCTGGCTATCTGATATTACTGCATGTGTGAGTGGCAGCTTTCCAACAGATTATTATACGGTGTCTGAACCATTTACTGGGCAGCCGGCCTATGTTTTGGCAGTGCATGATTTGAATACAATATACATGGTGGATCCGGCTACAGGCAGAGCTGTTTCTTTATTTACGGATACAACAGCAAGAGTTAGAGAAATTAATGATCTGGCCTATGACCCTCATAAGCGTATTCTGTATTATAGTGTCGATGGCTTGGAAAGATGTACCCCGGCAGGGGCCCCTGACTCAGTAAGATATATAAGAAAGTACGATTTTAATACGGAACAGATATCCCAAGTAATTAATAATGTAAATTCTGCTCCATTTAATATCCCGACCTTTTACTATGGATTGGAATCAGCATCTTCAGCATTTTATAATGGTTCATTGTACCAGGGGGTAGAAGGTACACAAAGTGGTTCAACCAATACAGGAAGGGAAGGTATAGTATGGCGTATCGATTTTGCTGCTGATTCTATAACACCTATAAAAGCCTGCCAGGTGTTTGCATTGCCTGTTGATAATGGTTCATCCTTGCTCCATGACTGGGGTGATATTATTATTAAGGATGGAATATTATATGATTTTAATGCAGCTAGCAGTTCGTCTGCCGGTAACTATAACCTTCTTAATCTGCAGACTAGGACAATGTCAACTTATAATGGCATCAGAACTTCAGATAAACCGAGGCAGGCTGGTCAGCAATGGGACGGCACATTATTATGGTTGCATGATTCTGTGACAACATATAATGGCACGAATGTACTTACTCTTCCGAAGCGACAAATTGTTGCTGCACCCCGTTCAGTTACCTGGGTGGCTGGGGCTGGTGATGCGGCCGAGGCCTTCAGGCCAAAAGCTGATTTTGGAGATGCACCTTCCACTTATGATCCGGATCCAAAATCTCCCGCATTAAATGAAAGAGATACAGCAATAAGGATAGGTACAACATATGATTGGGAATGGAATAAAAACACTTCTACTGATGCAACAGGTGATGGCTCTGATGAAGATGGCCTTGCATATGTTCCCATTTTTGCAAGAATGATAAATCAGTATGTTATACAAGTTCAGGTTTGGAATAATTCAGGCGCAAATGCTACGCTTTGTGCATGGTTTGATTATAATGGTAATGGAGTTTTCGATGTTAGTGAAGGATTGGCTCCCATTACTGTAAGTTCAATGGCAAGTTATCAATCTTTTTATCTGTCATGGACAGGAATATCAAGTCCTCTCAACAATGGTGACTATACTTACTTGCGCATAAGAATCACATCTGCATCCAATTCTATGACCGCATCCAATCCCACAGGATATTTTAATGACGGCGAGACAGAAGATTACCGGGTATTGGTAGACGATTTCCCGTTAACAGTTAATATGCTCTCTTTTCAAGCAAAATCAGTGAATAATGCAATTGGTAGGTTGAACTGGTCTACTTCTGCGGAAGTTGACTTCACTGGTTTTAATGTGGAAAGAAGTTACGACGGTACTAACTGGAATGTTATTGGATTTGTAGCTGCTAAAGGGAATAATCTTTCTGGCACAAATAGCTATGAATTTGATGATCCGCAACCCTTGAAAGGGAGGTCTTCTTACCGGTTGAAATTGTTAAACCGTAATAATATTAATCACTATAGCGAAGTGAGAAATATTATTATTAAAGAGGCTATTGACAAGGTTAGTCTTATTCCTAATCCGGCCAGTACTTATGCTACTATTTCCATTAATAGTAATGTAAATGCAGAGGCATATATTTCGCTTCAGGATATGCAGGGCAGAAGATTCAGAAATGAACGATACAGGTTGATTGCTGGCACTAATTCAATTACATTAAATAACCTGAATCAATTACCTGATGGTACATATATTATTCAGATTATTGCGAATCAACAGGTAATAAGTAAGAAAATAATCATCGGAAAAATTTTTTAAAATAATAAAACATTTGCCAGGGCAATAAGACCCGTAATATCAGCTAAAACTGATTATCGTTAATAACCGCTACAAATCCAATTTATGAAGAACATTCACTTGAAAAGCCAAATTGGGGTGCTGCTTATTTTAGGCTCCCTTTTATTATCATCGTGTATCAAAACCAGTCAAAAAGATTCAGCTGCACCTCAAAAAGAGAAAGAAAGACGTAAGCGTTTAAGTGGTGCAGATAAACAATTAAATGGTTGGTTCTGGGAAAAAGGATATCCCAACCCCACTTCACTTACCGGTAAGTATTTAAAAGCCTGGCAAGAATACCAGGAAATAAAGCAGAACAATCCTTTTATCGGGGCTCACAGGGTAGAGGATCTTGGCAGCTGGACAGCCTGGGGGCCAAAAGTATTTGGCGGGCGGGTTTTATCTCTAGCTATAAATCCGACAGCAGCAGCTTCTGGTAAGCGAACTATTTTTGCAGGCAGCGCAAGCGGAGGCATATGGAAAAGCTATACAGAGGGTGATGGGGCAACTGCATGGCAACCTGTTGAAACTGGTCAGGCAGTATTGGGAGTTTCCAGTATTGTGTACCATCCTAGTGATACAAATATTTTAATTGCCGGAACAGGTGAAGTTTATCGAGTTGAAACTTTAACCAATGGTGCAAACAGTACCGGTCAGGTTGGTAATATTGGAAGAAATGTTTGGAAAACAAGGGGTACTTATGGCATAGGTATCCTTCGCTCAACTGATGGCGGATATACATGGTCGCATGTAATGACAAAAGTAAATGCTGATCTTTTTGGCATACAAGTATTGAGATTTGATCCAACTAATTCCAACATTGTTTATGCCTGCGCTACTGATGGCCTGTATAAGTCAATTGATGCAGGAGCCACATGGAGCTCATCACCAATCTGGTCTGGTACCTACGTTAGTGATGTTGTAATTGATCCAGCAAACAATCAGAATATCCTTCTGGCTGTAGGTAATGTAGGTAATGCTAATAAAGGTATTTGGAAATCAACAAATGGGGGTACAAGTTTTGCACAAGTAACACCAGGGGCTTTTCCCTCGGCTACAAAAAGTGGATATAGAGGAGATGTAAAATTTGCCATAGCAGGCAGTACAGCACCCTATACCTTATTTGCAAGTATTGGTATGAATGATTTGGGCTCCGGATATAGCGCAGAGAATGAAGTATACAGATCAACTGATTTTAGTAGCACATGGACAATGATTACAAATTCAAACCATGCTTCTTACCAGTCATGGTATTCACATGTTGTTACGCCTTATCCGGGTAGTACTACAAAATTATTCATGGCAGGGGTAGGTAAATATGTGTTATCAATTATTGGTTCAGCCGGTACACGGACGTCCATTGGCGGTGGAGCTGCTTCGTCATCTTATCTATTGCCCGGAGCCCAGGAGGGGACTAACTACTTGCATGCTGATGTTCATGATGTAAAATTCTTGCCAGGAAGCAGTACTACAGCATTTTTTGCAACTGATGGAGGAATATTTAAAACAACTAATGCGGGAGCATCTCCGATTTCAAATATGAGTTTTGTTTCTTGTAACGGGGGTTTGCAGATCCAACAGTTTTACCCAACTGTGGCGCAGTCAAAATCCGGAACTACGGTTGTGGGGGGCTTACAAGATAATAATGTAATCCGCTACAATGGAACTGGATGGGCAAAAGTTTTGGGAGGAGATGGTGGCCCATGTATGTTTAAACCGGATAATGAAAATATTATGCTTGGCTCAAATGATACAAGAGGTGTTTATGCATCTACAAATAACGGGTCTTCACTTGGTACCACTGTACTTGCATATCTCGGAAGCATTTCTACTCCTTATGATAACCGTACCAGCTTTATGGCGCCTATTGGGGTTAGTCCTGCCAATCCTAACAGGTGGTATGTGGCTTCAGATAATCTGCATGTAAGTACTTTCAATACGGGCACAAATACATTTGGAACATTTTCTAACAACAATGGGAGTGGTATTCCCTTAACGAACTATATTGATGCTTTGCATAAGCCAGCAGTTTCAATTGGTGTTTCTGATCTGAATGCCAATAAGCTTTACATTTCTACATCACCCTTTGCCCAGAATATTACAAATGATAATGTGCATTATAATCCTCCTGCGAGAATACGAAAAAGTACTGATGGCGGGTCTACCTTTACAACAGTTTCGTCAGCATTGCCTGACAGATTTGTTACTGATTTTGCCATTAGTAAAACTAATGATGATAGTGTATTTGTTACTTTAAGCGGTTTTGGAACGACGCATGTCTATGTAACAGGAGATGGGGGTGCCAATTGGTCGCCACGGGGAAGCGGACTCCCGGATGTTCCCTTTAATACAATCATGTTTGATCCGATTGATGCAAGAATCCTATATGCAGGAAGCGATTTTGGTGTCTTTGTTTCCCAAGACAGGGGTGCCACATGGTTTGATTTTAGTAACGGTATGTGGGATGCTACTTATGTGATGGATTTGCAACCAGCTCCTGGTAACAAGATCAGGGCCTTTACACATGGTAAAGGTATTTTTGAATCTAATTTATGGGTGTATTTGCAAACATTGCCTGTAGATTTCATTTCTTTTACCGGGATCAACCGTGGAAACAATAATGAACTTACTTGGATTACTGCGGACGAATTTAATTTGACAAGGTATGAAGTAGAAAGAAGTACTGATGGTACAAGTTTTCAAAAGATTAAGGAAGTAAGTGCAAGAAACAGTACAACTGAATCAATGTATTCTATAAATGATTTTATAGGAAATAGCCCAGCTCCGGTTTATTATTATAGAATAAGATCCAGGAACCAGGATGGTACATATATGTTTTCGGAAGTGATTAAAATAAAAGTTACTAGTAGTAATAGCAAGTTCGAAATTTTGGGTAACCCATTCAGATGTTCTGTTACTTTTCGTTATACGGTAACCCAAACTGGCAAATTACAATATAGTCTGGCAGATATGACGGGCAGGGTTTATAGAAGAGAAGAATTTGTTGTAGGTGCCGGGTCGGCCACCTATACTATAAATAATCTGTCAGGTCTTCCCTCAGGAGCCTACCTTTTAAATATCGGTATTGGAAGCAAACGAAACACATTAAAAGTAATTAAGCAGTAGTACTTATTAATATCGGTAGCTGGTTATTACCCGCAGGGTAATGCCTGTAAACCTCCCCTTACCCGGGAGGTTTTTTACTTTATGGTTATCGAAAATATGCAGTAGAAAATAATGTAATTTCTGCGACAGTTAGAATTGGCAATAATACCTTGTTGGCAATATGCCGGCTGTGTATTTTTATCGAAAGATCTGGTTACCTATGAGACTACAAGCCCTTTTGCACACTACCCGCTTTTTTGTCATCTTTTGTTTGCTGACAATAATAAGCAACAATCTTACAGCCCAGGAAGTTTTTGCTGTTGATTCCATTAACAGAACACTCACTCCTGCCGGAAGCCGTTATTATCTGGCGCACCCATACGAGATTACTTATGGCCCCGATGATTCACTTTATATAACCGAAAAAGTAGGAAGGGTAAGAATTGTTTCATCAGTTACCGGACACAGCCGTATTATACTTGATCACAGGGCCAGTACCTATTTGAATATTTCGCGGAATGGATTTGGTGTAGCTACTTCCATTGGCCAGAATGGAATGATGGGTCTTGCCCTGCACAAAGATTTTAAAGGTTCAGGATCTAATAATTATATCTATATAGCTTACTCTAATAACAGCAGTTCTTTGAGAATATCACGATTCACTTACAATATGACTACGGGGCAACTTGGTTCAGAACTGATATTGGTTAGCGGTATACCAGCAGGCGGTGATCACAGTTCAGGCAGACTGGTCTATGGAGCAGATGATAAGTTATATTATTCTTGCGGTGACCTGGGAGCTAACCAGTTTGGGAATCGCTGTAATCCGATAGTGGCGCAGGAGTTGCCAACATCGGCTGAGATTGGCGCTAACAATTATTCAAAATACCAGGGTAAAATTTTACGAATAAACCTGGATGGTACTATACCTGCGGATAATCCTTTATTGGATCCTGATGCAGGAGGTCCCCAGGTTGCAGTTCGCAGCCATGTCTTTTCTTATGGGCATCGTAACCCGCAAGGGCTGGCTTTTGAAATGGAGGCAAATAATGGTACTAGCTATCCCACACTCAGCACAGGGGGTAATTTATACAGTAGCGAACACGGCGTACGAACAGATGATGAAATAAATATTATTTCATCAGGAAATAACTATGCATGGCCCTACTGGGCGGGATTTAGAAATAATCCGGCTCAAAATTACCAGTATATTAACTGGAGTTCAGCTGGTGCCAGTTGCGGCAGTACCTCATACAATGAAGTAGTTATTCCTTCCGGTGCCACAGTATTACAGGAATATAATTTTGCTGCAGGAACATTTACTGATCCGATCTTTTCAATGTATCCAGCCTGTAACGGTGCATCCAATTGTAATGTAACGTTGACAACCGGTACCAACTGGATGCAATATCCGACAGTGGCACCTTCCAGTATTGATCACTATGGATTCACTAATATACCCGGCTGGCACCAGTCATTGCTTATACCAACCTTAAGAAGAGGAAGGCTATATCGTTATAAACTGAATAGCACAAAAAATGGTATCATAAATGATTCCGTGCCGTACTTCTTCAGAACGGACCGCTACCGTGATCTTGCATTGAAAAATGGGACTACCATATTTACCATCACTGACAGTATTGGTTCTACATCTGGTCCTTCGGGTGGTGGTACCAGTACGCTTTCAAGGCCCGGTACTATTTTAAAGTATACTTTCCTCGGTTATCAAAATAATGGGGGGAATAATAAAAGTACTTTACCAACAAGCATTGATGTAACTGATGGATCTGTGAATACGCCAAATACTGGATCAACGGTTATAATTGATGCTACGAACAGTAACTACTGGGTGCCATTAACCGGACCCGATGGAAATATCCTGGCTGAAATATATGCCAATGGTCAAACGCTGGGTACAGTCACTTCTTGCTTTTATAAACATTCAGGAACTATCAGAACACAAGGCTCAGTAAGATATCTTGACCGTAACATAACGATCACCCCTCAATTTCAACCCGCATCCCCGGTTAGGATCAGGTTATATTTCTCAAAAGCCGAGTTTGATGCGTTGGATGCAGATCCTCTAAGTGGTATTACAGCTATTAGTGATATTAAAATACTAAAGAACCAGGATATATGCGGAAGCAGTGTTTCTTCAACAACTTCACTGATTAATCCAGTATATACCGAGGCTCATGGAACGGATGGTTATGTTGTGCAGGCAAATATTTCTTCCTTTTCATCTTTTTATTTCGGCTCATCAAATCTTACCCTTCCATTGCATCTCATAACATTTACAGCAAATTACTTCAATGGCTCTGTATTGCTGAAATGGGAAACAGAGCAAGAAAGAAATACAGATTATTTTGTAATTGAGAGAAATACGGGAGCCGGCTTTGTAAACATTGGAACTATTACTGCAGGTGGTAATACTTCAACCAGGTCTTTCTATAGCTACACTGATAATGAAGCTACAGGGCTGGGTGTTCAATCAGCACAGTACAGGTTGAAAACTATGGATAAAGACGGAAGTTATGTTTATTCATCAGTTGTGCTTATTTCATTTGCAGACCTGTTGACCAGGATACAAGTTAACCCCAATCCTGTGGCAGATGGGATAGCCAAAGTTTCTATAACTTCTCCTGCAGAACAGCAGGCAAATTGGAAGATTATCGATAACTCTGGTAGGATTGTACTTAAGGGTATTGTGCAATTATCAAGGGGGTTGAATAGTTTTTCAATTATGACAGGTAGTTTATCAACCGGTATTTTTTATTTGGAAGTTAGCACCCGGGTACAAAATAGTAAGATCAAACTTCAAAAACTATAATGTATACTTAAATCACAGGCTGAGTGCCTGACATAAGACCCGAAGTAGCTATAATCGGTTACTTTTGTATCAATGTATACATTAAAAAAATCATTGGGACAGCACTTTCTGAAGGATGAGAACATATGCCGGAAGATTGTTTCTTCGTTACAGGAGCATCCTTTCAGCAAGTTATTGGAAGTGGGTCCGGGGGGCGGTGCTCTTACAAAATACCTGCTGCAATTACCAGATATTGATTTTAAAGCAGTGGAACTGGATGAAGAAAAAGTGACTTATCTGGTTCAGACATTTCCACAGCTTCAGGGAAAAATAATACATGAAAGTTTTCTGGATATAGACAAACCGTTTACTGGAAGATTTACCGTTATTGGTAATTTTCCATACAACATTTCAACGCAGATTTTGTTTAAAGTACTGGATTGGAAAGAAGACGTTGAAGCAGTGCTGGGGATGTTTCAAAAAGAGGTGGCACAAAGAGTGGCAGCAAAGGAAGGCAGTAAAGTATATGGTGTGCTCAGTGTATTAGTACAGGCCTTTTATAAAGTGGAATACCTTTTTGATGTACATGAGAATTGTTTTCAGCCGCCACCAAAAGTGAAAAGTGGCGTTATAAGACTTTTTCCTCTTAAAGAAGTTCCCCTGATGAAAAGTGAGCAATATTTTTTTCAGCTGGTGAAGACTGCCTTTAATCAAAGAAGGAAAACATTGAGAAATGCGGTGAGAAGCCTTTTTGATGCAGCAGATTTGCAGAATGAGTTGTTTAATAAAAGAGCAGAGCAATTGACAGTACAGCAATTTGCGGCGCTTACTTTCAAAATGAAATGAAACAGGTAATTATTACAGGAAAGGCACACCCGTTGTTGATAGACAGGTTAGAAAAAAAGGGCTATGACGTACTTTACCTTCCTTCTATTGCATATGATGAACTGGTGGAAATAATTCCTTCAGCTGCAGGGATAGTGGTAACCACCCGTATCACAGTTGATAAAAATCTTATTGATAAAGGTGCCTCACTTGAATGGGTTGGCAGACTGGGTAGCGGCATGGAACTCATTGATGTTGTGTATGCAGAAACCAAGGGTATTCGTTGTGTAAGCAGCCCGGAAGGTAATCGTAATGCAGTAGCAGAACATACGTTGGGGCTTTTGTTAAACCTGCTTAATAATATCACTGTTTCATCTGAGGAAATAAAAAAAGGTTTATGGCTGCGGGATGAAAACAGGGGAACGGAACTAAGTGGTAAAACAATTGGAATTATTGGCTACGGAAATACAGGCAGTAGTTTTGCAAAGCTGCTTTCATCTTTTGATGTGACTGTTCTTGCGTATGATAAGTATAAAACAGATTTTGCCAAAGACTATATTAGGGAGGCAAGCTTTGAACAAATTTGCAGGTATGCTGATGTAATCAGTTTTCATCTGCCATTGACAGATGAAACACATCATCTGGCTGATGCTGTATTCTTTAATGCCTTAGAGCGAAAACCCTGGATACTGAATACTTCCCGCGGGAAAGTAGTGGCCGTACCTGATTTGATAGAGGCATTTAAAGCCCATAAAATATCCGGAGCTGCTTTGGATGTATTGGAGAATGAGAAGCTGACCAGCTATTCTTCCTCGGAGAAGGAACAGTTAGATTGGCTGCTGGCTCAACCCAATGTTATTATAACACCACATATAGCAGGTTATACTCACGAGGCTTCTTATAAAATGGCTGATATCTTATTACGTAAACTGGGAATTATTGCTGCATAATATTCTTATGTCAGGCTTATCCTCTATAAATCAGTAATTATGGAGCATATAACAGGTTATGTTAAAAGCATAAACTTGTTTTGCTTTTTCAAATAGTTGTGTATCTTTACACCTCAATAATGCAACGCTTCAGCCCAAGAACTGAGGCGTTGTTATTTTTTTATTTATCAAAAGAGGTGAATATGGCAGATATTCAATATGTGACGAAAGAAACACTGGAACAAATGAAAGCAGAATTACAGCGGATGAAATCGGTTGACCGTCCTGCGGCCAGTAAAGCTATTGCCGAAGCACGGGAAAAAGGGGATTTAAAGGAGAACGCAGAGTATGATGCAGCCAAGGAAGCACAAGGTCTGC
>Ga0268298_10004260_pt1 | contig 14083 bp, 11 predicted proteins | sample WWTPWeurt_MetaG_FD_194462 | JGI IMG/M metagenome (GOLD analysis project Ga0268298, IMG submission 194462) | Activated sludge microbial communities from WWTP in Nijmegen, Gelderland, Netherland - WWTP Weurt | ecosystem: Engineered > WWTP > Aerobic digester > Activated sludge | place... | reverse complement strand
TTTTTATTGGTCTTCCTTTATATGGTGTGCGACATGACTTTTCCATTCCCGAGTGGAAAGAGGTGGCGCTTTATGTCATGGTGGTCGCGACCGCGATGGCGTGTGGTTTTCGCTTTGAAGGGTTTCAGCCGAAAATCGTTTCTGAAGACGGTTTAATTATCCCGTCTGAAAAAGAATATTTCCAGTTCGTTCTTTTAAAACGCAATTTCAAAATTCAAAAAACAGTCCAGCCCTTGATTTTGGCTGTATTGATTTATTCGATTCTCTATTTTATGTGTTGCTTGCTGTGTCAAAAAATGCAATTGGCTCAAGTGGTCATTTATCTGGGAAGTTGCTCTTCATCCTGTCTGGGACTGTCCTTTTCTTTATTTGGTCTAATATTAGTGATAATGAATCGAACTGTCCGTAGTATCAAGTGGGGTTGGATGTTTTTTTACGCAGGCTTGCCGATCCTCTTCCAGACCTGGTTTCCGCTGTTGGCGCTGCCTGGAATTTTTGTCGTTTTGAGCAAAATTCTCAAGACTAAGTAATGCTAATGCGCAAGGGGTGTTGTCAAGTATTGCCTTTGGATTTGTTGTCATTAGAATGGAAATATAGGGTGCTTGCGAAGTGTGAGCTTTTTGCTCTCAGGCACACGTTTTTAAACGTTTTTATACTGGAAAAAAATAAAAAGGGTGGCGTCAATGAAAGATTCCGATATTCGCCTGACAGCAGAAGAAAGAGCTTGTTTGAGAATGTGGTTTAGACAGGCCATATCTGTTGTAGAAAGAGAAGAAGCTTTGCAGTCTCGTCTTATCGATATGGGAATTGAACAGACTAAGAAGGAATCTCATCGCCACCCTGTTTCTCGCCGTCGTACACGCAGAAACCTGGTCAATCCTCACGCCAAGAATTTGGTGCTGAGCTAGCACTTAGATTTAGGCAGCGGGCCTTCAAGAATTTATCTATTGGATTGAACTTTTTTAGCCAAACGTTCGTAATTAATTATGGGCGGACTTGGTGAAGGAAGGCTTCAAGTTCGCTATTATTGATGTATCTGGACTATCCATAAGATAAGGTAGTGACTTGCATGAGCCCGCGCCCATACGTACCTTTGCACCTGCACACCGAATATAGTCTCCTTGACGGGGCTACGGTGATAAAAGATCTGGTGAAAAAAGCTAAAGCCGAAAATATGCCGGCTGTTGCTATTACCGATCATGGTGTCATGTATGGTGCTGTTGAGTTATCTAAAACCTGTCATGAAATCGGCGGTGTCAAACCTATTCTGGGTTGTGAAGCTTACATCATCGATGGCGACATAACCGACAAAAAGACTAAGACCAATCTGTATCACTTGACTATGCTTGTGCGAAACAAGCAAGGTTACAAGAATCTGGTCAAGCTCAACTCGCGCGCGCACATTGACGGCTATTACTACAAGCCGCGAATCAATAAAGACATGCTTGCCGAATACAAAGAGGGTCTGATGATTCTCTCGGGGTGTCTTGGGGCTGAAATCTGTCAGCATTTACTTGCCGACAGATATGAAGAAGCAAAGCTTGTTGCCTCCTGGTACAAAGAGCAATTTGGCGAACACTATTATTTAGAAATTCAAGATCACGGCATGCCAGAAGACCGCAAGGTCAATAAAATGCTCATTCAGCTCTCGCGCGAACTTGGAATCAAACTTGTTTGCACCAACGACTCGCACTTTACCAATAAATCAGACGCTGCAGCGCATGATTGCTTGCTTTGTATTCAAATGGGCAAGGTAGTTACCAATGAAAGCCGGATGAAATTTACCGGTTGGGAATACATCAAAAATGGTGACGAAATGGCAGCGCTTTTTCGCGACCATTTAGACGATGAATATATTGAAGAATCAATTCTTAGCACTCTTGAAATTGCAGACAAGGTGGAGCCCGTCAAACTTGGCGGCGATCCGCGATTGCCCGATTTTCCGGTGCCACCAGGATATACAGTAGAAAGCTATTTGAACAAACTGGTGTTCGATGGTATCAAAGCTAAAGTAAATCCTGACGTACCAAAAGAATATGAACAGCGCGCCATCACCGAACTGAAAGTGATGGAAGACAAAAATTTCTGCGCATACTTTTTGATTGTTGCTGACTTTATCCAGTTTGCTCGCGATAAAGGCATTCCGGTAGGTCCGGGACGTGGTTCTGCTGCGGGTAGTCTAGTTGCTTATGCCCTTGGTATCACCAATATAGACCCAATTAAATACAATTTGCTCTTCGAGCGATTCTTGAATCCGGAACGCTCATCCATGCCCGATATCGATACAGACTTTTGCATCGAACGTCGCGATGAAATTATCAAATATGTTCAAGAAAAATATGGTATCGATCGTGTCGCTCAAATCATCACTTTCAACAGAATGACTTCTAAAGCCGTTCTTAAAGACGTGGCGCGCGTTCTTGAATATCCATTTTCAGAGTCAACCAAGCTTGCAAAAATGGTGCCTGTGGTGCGGGGTAAAACGACTCCGCTAAAAGAGATGATTACCGATCACCCAGATTTCAAGAAAATCTACAGTATCGATGAAGAAGCAAAACAAGTCATAGACATTGCCATCAAGCTCGAAGGCACCAACAGAACTTTCGGCATGCACGCAGCTGGTGTGGTCATCTCAGATGTCCCACTCGATGAGATAGTTCCCGTTCAACGAAACAACGACGGTACAATCATCACTCAGTTCTATATGGAAGACTGCGCTTATGCGGGTCTTGTGAAGATGGACTTTCTTGGTCTGCGCAACTTGACCATGATTGCAAAAGCAATTTCAATCATCGAAGAAACGCGCGGCATAAAGATTGACCCAGACAAACTTCCGCTCGACGATGAAAAAGTCTTCACCACTATAAGCAACGGCGACTTAGCCGGAATATTCCAGCTAGAAACATCGGGTGGTATGCGACAGGTCGCGCGCGACATGAAGCCTTCCAATTTGGAAGACATCTCGGCACTGATTGCTTTGTATCGCCCAGGTCCGCTCGATTCGGGCATGATCGAAAAATTCATCGACTGTAAGCATGGCAAAATGGCTATCAAATACGAAACGCCCATGCTCGAGTCGATCCTAAAAGATACCTATGGGCAGATAGTCTATCAAGAGCAGATTATGCAGATCGCTCAAAAGCTTGGTGGCTATAGCCTTGGAGAAGCCGACTTGCTTCGACGCGCCATGGGTAAGAAAAAGCCCGAAGAAATGGAAACGCACCGCGGACGGTTCATGGACGGTTGCGCCAAAAACGGCATCAGTGCCGCTATTTCAGAAAAGCTTTTCGATATCATGATTCAGTTTGCCGAGTATTGCTTTAACAAGTCTCACTCGCAAGCTTATGCAATGGTCACCTACCAGACGGCGTATTTGAAAACGCATTATCCAGTCGAGTACATGACCGCACTTTTGTCTTCAGTAGCTTCTGAGCAAGACAAAGTTCAGGGGTATATTGCCGAGTGTCAGGCGATGGACATACCTATTCTTGCTCCAGATGTGAATATTTCCGGTCTTGATTTCACTGCAGACGGTGGATCGATTCGTTTTGGAATGGCTGGGATCAAAAACGTCGGCGAGGCTGCTGTTCTTGAAATTGTCAAAAAACGAACAGAAGGTGGCAAATTCAAATCAATACAAGACTTTATTGGGCGGCTTGACTTAAGAGTCGTAAATAAAAGAGCGCTTGAAGCTTTGATTAAATGCGGTGCCTGCGTGAATCTTGGCGTGTCGCGCAAGCAGGCTCTGGCTAATATAGACGCGTTGGTCGAGCGTGCTACTCGCAAACAAGCGCAAGAAGCTTCTGGCCAAATTAGTCTATTCAGCTTTGCTGCTGAAAAAGGCGGTGCCGATCTGGATTTTGATAATCAGCCACTTTCCGGAGACCCTGCCGAGTTCAGCGAAAGTGAAATGCAAGTGATGGAGCATGAGCTGGTCGGATTCTACGTCACAAGCCATCCGCTGACCCGCATAGCCAACCGCTTGCGTTACATGACCACTCATCCAATCAAAGATCTGCCTGAAGCGTCTGATGGAACAAGCGTCATTGTTGGCGGACTTGTAAATGCAGTAGAGAAAAAATTGACCAAGCAAAATAAAATGATTGCTATCGTCAAAATGGAAGACCTCACAGGAAAGTGTGAGGTGGTATTTTATGGAAAACCGCTTGAAGAGCTAGAAGACGGCATTCTAACCTCGCAGTCGCTCCTGCTCATAAAAGGAAAAATACGTAAGAACGACGAAGGCTTCAGCGTTTCCGCCGCTAGCGCTCGTCGAATATCAGATGTTTCGATGGTCAATATTTTCTTCCCAGGTCAGCAAAATCCGCTCTCCTACGCGACCATGCATCGCTTGAAAGATGTTTTGATCTCGCACCGTGGCGAAGATCCAGTGATGCTCCACTTTACGAGTGGAACCAAAAACCAGGTAATCCTTGTTGGATCTCAGTTCTGGGTACAAAGCTCTCCCCGCCTGATTCAAGACCTTGAGCAGAGCTTCGACAATTCTGTGAGAGTGCTTACAAGTCCTGTCAGATTCTAGGCATTCAAAGGGCGATTAAATTTTTATCTTCAAAATGAATATTTCGGGCATAATAATCACTGCCCATAAATTCGGAGAAGAAAGAAAGTAATTGCAGACTATTGTTTGCCCAGAGGGCTTAGAGGTTTGTAGTGTCGACGGAAAGGGATTTGGAGTCTTTGCCAGACGCGACATGCACGCCGGGCATCAGATTTGTGTTTGTTCAGGCTATATCACTGACATTGAGCATGTGACTGCCATGAGTCTTCAATTAGACGAAGATGTTTTTCTCCACGGTGTTGGAGAGTTTGACGATTACATAAACCATAGTTGCGATCCCAATTGTGTTGTGCGCTTTGAAGATGGCAGTGCAGTCTTGGTCGTGCTCAAAGCTATTGGTGCAGGCGAAGAGCTCACCTTCGATTACAACACTTCAGACTGGGACTTAGTCGAGCAAGGCGAAAAGACAAATTTGGATCTTTCGTTTACTTGTCGATGCCAAAGCAAGAACTGTGTTGGCGAAATAAAAGGATTCCGCCATCTCAACGCCGCTCAAAGAGCTCAGCGTAAAGAGTATCTCAGTCCATTTCTTGCAGGAAGATTTTCACACCCCTAAAAACTTGTTGCAGTCTGGATCGTTCCAGAAATTTTAAGATAGCTTAAGTAGTTGTGTCTTTTATTTCCGCTGGGCGAAGATTTTGATTGCAAGCCGATTTTGTAAACCTAGACGAAGCTAGGAGGGCAAAAAAAAGTGTGCTCTTATTGTGAAAAAAACTAGTTTTTGTACAATAAACTGCTCTAAGTTAATTAGTTATCAACAGGAGGAATTCTGCGACAAACACAACGCCCAACTCCCAGTATTAAAGGTCGTCCCGACACTCTGGTGTAAAGTAAGCGTTTCGTGTACCCCTCAAAACATCTGGCTTATGACCGTTGTTTTGTTTTCTTGGAGTCACTTTTGCCTTCCGGGTCAACCGGAATAAAAGGGGGAAGAAACATGTTCGGACCACACTTAATCCTTGAAGCTTACGATTGTCCAAAAGACTCGTTAGCCGATATGAACAAAATGAGCCAGGTATTGGATGCATTTCCACCAAAGCTCGAAATGACCAAAATTATGCCACCATACGTTTTTACGTATAATGGCGCTGTTCCAGAGGACTGGGGAGTAAGCGGAATCGTTTTGATTGCGGAATCCCATATCAATATCCACACATTTCCAGAAAAGGGATTTGTCACACTAGACATTTTCTCTTGCAAGGATTTTGACGTGGATGCTGCTATCAAGTTCTTCTGCGATAACTTCCAACCCCAAAGCTATGAACACCAAGTTCTTCAACGTGGTCGCGAATTTCCGCGCAGCATGGGAAGAGCCGTGTCCATTTTGGCGACGGATAGAAATCGCGAGTTGAACAAGACCAAGATGAAGAGCGCAAAGACCAAATCTAATACGTTGGCTTGCGTTACATAGTAAGGTCGCTTTCAAAATAGACTGTAAAAAAGGAGCGGCGATTATGCCGCTCCTTTTTCTATGGGTTTGCGATTGACAGAATCGAAACTCTGTTTTGTAAGAGTTAGAGTACTTCTTCGCGTTTTTGCTGTTGCGGGGCTTTCTTGCCACCTAAACCAGGAATACCGATTTTAGGCATTTTGACTGAAGGCATTTTGAGCAAGCCACCTTTTTTTGCTGGCGCAGAACCGGGGTGCTGAGCGATTGAGGTGGGTTTTACATCTGGATACGGATCGGTCGGGTCGTAAGGTGTTTTTTCCGCTACGCTTGGTTTCGACACTGCCGCAGGAGATACCGGAATCTGGTGCTGCTGCGAGATTTGAGCTGGAGCTGCTTTTGGCTCTTCTTTCTTTTTGCCGCCCATAAAAGGAATGCTCGCCAGTTGAGGAGCTTTCAATTTAGGCATGCCAGGGATAAGTCCCTTTTTCTTTGCTGGTGCGGGATGCGAGCTTGCAACTACCGGAGTTTCTTTGGCACTGCTGGTGGTGGCTAACTCTTGGCTCGGTTTGAGATCGTTGCCCGATTTCTTGTCCATTGCACCTTGATAGAAGCCGCTGCCAGTGCTTGAATCCGCTACGCTTGTTTCGGCTTGTTGTGGTTTCTTTTTCATGAATGGAACTGAAACCGAAGGAATCAAGCGCTTCTTAGAAGCGACCTTTTGTGGTTCAGCTGTTTGACCCGTGAGGAGTTCTTTACTGCTGGAAGGCAGTTTGGTGTTGGCAACTTTTTGCTCTTTTTCGCTTTCTTTTGCCTTAGCCATGTTCGATTTGGCTTTGTTGACATACATTTCGTTCAACGAGCCTGAAGGAGCATTGGCAATATCATGTTTGGGAGCTTGTTTCTTGCCTTTGCCAGTGCCTGGAATCAAGCTTGTGGATGCGCTTGCCATTTTGCCGGTTGCTTTGAATCCGCTTGAAATCATAGAAGCGCTTTTTTTCATCAGCCCTGGATTGGCTGGTTTATGAGCTGGAGCTGGGTCAGATGCAACAGTTGTTTGATAGCTTGGAGCTTTTGGTTTTTTATCGCCGCCACCCTTAAAAGGATTAGGTATTGCAGCAACAGGATTTTTGAGCCCGCTAAACATGCCAGGTTTCTTTTGCTGCGGCAAAAGGCTTGGGTCTCCGCCCATCGGCATTGTGACATATGTAGAGGGTGTGACTACGTTGTCTACTGCTGGAACAGAGGTCTGTTTTTTCCTTGCCGGTGATTCCGGCGCCTGAATGTGAGCATATGGGTCCAAAGCAGACCCTGCAAGTGCTGCTGGTTGGATACCTATTAAGGCGATTATTAGTGAGAGCGGTAAGTAAGCTTTTGCATTACGCCCGAAAGACTTCATTGAATTTCCCCTTATGACCGGAGTGAGTATTCAGCTTGATGATTCAGAGATCTTATAACAGATCCTTCGAGGTAGCCATTACCTTGAAAACCCCAAAGTTACGACTGACGTTTTGATGTATCCGGCGTGCCGGTAATAGCCTGGATTAACTAGCTGCAAAGGACTGTTTCAAAAGATTATAATGTCCATATACAATACAGAAAGTCGATGCGGAGAAAATAATCAAATGCAACCTGAAGGCACTACTTGGCAAGTGTTCGTACTCATTGTATTGGGCTGGCTTGCGGCAGCTACCTTTATTTTTGGCGGTCGAAAAGCCTATTTCGAGCCATTTAAAGCTGATTCAACTGATGAAGGCAGCAATAAATAGATCGACTAAAACCGGTCGAGCTTAAACGAAGTTAAGTCTATTTTCGAATTTCCGGTCAACACAAGGTCAGCGATGCACTCGCCGATAGCTGGAGAATGTTTGAACCCGTGCCCCGAGCATGGAGAACATAGGAGCACATTTTTGTGTCCAGGTAGTCGGTCTATTACAAAAGCACCATCAGGGGTGACTGTATAAAGACAAATTGCTGACCTGACGCATTTGTCTTTTGCTCCAGGAAAGTGGGGCGCCACATAATTTTCGAACATTGACTCAATCTCACTTGGGCTCACTTCGCGATCTACACTCGAAGTCGTGCAGGATTCGTCATATTGTTCGAAGGCTAGTTTGAAACCTCCATCTGGTCCATCTACAGCGGGAAATCCGTATATTCCATTTTTGCCTGATTTCAATTCCCATATGAATATTGGAAATTGAGGCGCAGAAAATTCTTTGTATCGGTCTTTTATGTCGAACCAGTAAAGAACCTGGCGATAAACCTTGAAAATTGCATCGAAAGAATTTTTTAAAACGATTTGATTTAGCCACGGACCAACAGATAAAACCAGATCTTGGCAATGATATGTGTCTTTGTCTGTTTTTACGGTGATACCAGATGCGGTCTCATTAAAATCCAGCAACTTTTCTTGCGAGTGTATTTCGGCGCCATTTGCTCGCGCTAGCTTTAAATGTTGTTCGACAATGCGCTCAGGGCGCATGATGCCAGCGTCATACTCGTAATAACCAATTTCGTCTTGTGAAACTTTGAATTGTGGAAAACGTTTCCTTATATCTTGCGCGCTTAAAATATCGTGCTTGATACCGTATTTTTTTGCAGCATCTACAGTATTTTGAAAAAAGGCTTCGGTGTGTCTTGCCAGGCTATCAGGCGAGCTGCATATTATTAGTCCACCTGTTTTTTGCAATAATTCCGAATCCGAATTTGTTTCTTGTTCTATTGCCTCGATTATTTCGTAAGACCGCAGAGAAAGCGGTGTATATTGCACCCCTTCGCCTATACCTTTGCGTGTAATTCTAGTGTCACCATGGGTAGAGCCAAGAGTGTGCGGTGGAGAAAACTGGTCTATGGCTAAAGTCTTGACCCCTCGTTTGGAAAGTTGATATGCAGCAGAACTGCCCATGGCACCAAGTCCAATGACGATAGTTTGATATTCTTTGCCAGCGCTCAAATAGTTAGACCAATTTGCCCAGATCCGAAATTGCTAACGTAACATCGTAGTCTACTGTGCCAAGTTTTTTGTCAGGAAGAATGAGCTTGATTTTGTCACCATGGCGCTTCTTGTCCATTTCCATGCTTGCTACAAGCTTTTCTTTTGAAGTTTTACTTGGGATTTCTATAGGCAGTTCTGCTTTGAACAAAATATCTTTGATGCGCTCGAGCTCTGCTTTGGGCAAGCGTTTTTGCGCTACTGCTAGTTTGGCTGCATGAACGATTCCTACGCCAACCGCTTCGCCATGGCTCATTTTGAATTCACCTACTGTTTCCAGTGCGTGTCCAAGTGTGTGCCCCAGATTCAAGACTCTTCGCAGATTGGCATCTTTTGGATCGCGTGCCACCACAAATAGTTTCATTTTGATACAGCTAGTGATCAAACCTGCAACCTGTGGGTCATCCACATCGAAGCCTTCATTTACTACATTTTCAAGGATCTCAATAATTGGTTTTGGTCCTTTTTCATAGTCTGTGTGCTTAGCAACAGTCTCTTCGATCAAAGCATATTTCAAAATCTCGGCAACGCCGCACATTAGCTGAGCCTTGGGCACTGTAGCGAGTAATTCCTGGTCAGCTAAAACAGCTTTGGGAAAATAAAATGTTCCAGCCAGATTCTTACCTTGAGGCAAGTTGATAGCGTTTTTGCCGCCGATGCTGGCGTCTACCTGCGCAAGGAGAGAGGTCGGTACTACAACCAAATTCAATCCGCGCATATAAGTTGCTGCAGCAAAACCCGCCAGGTCTGAAACCGAACCGCCACCAAGAGCGACAATCGAGTCGTTGCGGCTGAATCCGCGCTCTTGCAAGTGGTCCCAGATGCGAACAAGCCAGTCAGTTGATTTACAAACGTCACCATCAGGAACTTCGAGCGTCGTAACTTGATAGTCTTCAGAAGGCAGTTGCGATAGCACATCGCGCAGCCAATGTACTGCAGCTGAGTGCTGACAAAGCACAAGTACATGTTTGCCCGCGCCAATCTGTGCAAGCGTCCCGGAAAGCTTCGCTCTGGCTCCGGCTCCTACGGCAACGCGAGTCTTGACCTCAAGCGCCGTATTCCAGAGCATTGTGATGACCGGACCTTTGTGGCGGGCTTTGTGGCGCATATCGTTTCTATCTCCCTAGCTTAAACTGAGAGGATCATTCCCCGTCTTCCACCTGCTTCTATCCTGCGCTAAATAAAAATCTCAAGCGTCCGATAAGTTGAACTTGCGATATGTTTTGGATATCTGCTCGACCGAGTCGCCCCCAAATTTTTCAAGCAAGGCTCGAGCCAACACAAAAGCCGTCATGCTCTTGGCTACGATGGCGCAGGCGCTAATGGCGCAGACGTCCGAGCGCTCATAACGTGCTTTTTTAGATTTTAATTCTGGAAATGAAATAGAGTTCAATCCCTTTACAAGGGTCGGGATAGGTTTCATATAAGCTCTAAGAACTAATCTGGAGCCATTAGTCATTCCACCTTCTATTCCGCCAGCGCGATTTGTTTTGCGGGAGTACGGAAGTGAGTCTTTGGTGTCTTCTGTTGACTCGTAAATTGCATCGTGAACTTGTGAACCAGGCTTGCTGCACGCCTCAAATCCGTCGCCAACTTCGATTGCTTTGATTGCATGAATCGACATCAAAGCCTGCGCCAGTTGACCATCTATGCGTCTGTCCCAATGGGCATAGGAGCCAAGACCAACAGGCAAATTGTCGACCAGAATTTCGACCACGCCGCCCAGGCTGTCACCTTCGCTCCATGTTCTTTTTATCAAGTCGATTATTTCGGCAGAAACGGACTTGTCGGCGCACAGAATTTCAGACTGGCTAGCAAGCTCGTTCAGATTATTTAAGTCTTCGAAATCGGCTTTTGATGGAGCTTTGACTTCTCCCACTTGAACGACGTGGGCAGCAAATTCTATTTCGAAATGATTGAGTAACTGTTGACACAATGCACCAATAGCAACACGAGCAGCCGTTTCTCGAGCACTTGCACGTTCAATTACTTCGCGAACGTCTTTGTGCCCATATTTCAAAGTTCCAGCTAAATCTGCGTGACCGGGGCGAAAAGTATCGACGATTTTTTCTTTCGGCGTGTTGATTTCGCCTTCTATAGTCATGACTTCACGCCAGTTATCGAAATCTTTATTCTCAATATGTATACAAATAGGTCCGCCGGTCGTGATACCGCCTCTGATACCGCCTGAAAAACTTACTTTGTCGTTCTCGATTTTTTGTCGCGAATTTCTTCCGTAACCACTTTGTCTTGCCTTCAATTCGCAGTTAATTCGGTCCGAATCGATTTTAAGTCCGCTTGGAAATCCTTCCAGTATCGCTGTGAGACTGGGTCCGTGGGATTCGCCGGCAGTTAAAAAACGCAACATCGCTGTATATCTTACAATATGAAGCGATGCCAAGCCTACAAGGTAAAAATTTGATTGTTCCGGGCGATAAGTCCATAACTCACCGTGCCTATTTTTTCGGTGCTTTCAGCCAGGGGCGAAGTCGCATCATTAATCCAAGCCCAGCTCTTGATTGCATCAATACCAGAAAATGTCTCAGCCAACTTGGGCTTGAATTTGCCGATGACAACGGCGATGTCATTTTGTTTTCAGATGGCATCGAATCACTCAAAAAGCCTCCTGGAGTACTGGATGCAGGAAATAGTGGAACCACATTGAGGTTTCTGATGGGATTGCTTGCGGGCCGTCCATTTTCTGCCACTTTAACAGGTGATGATTCGCTCAAAAAGCGTCCTCTAAAAAGAGTTAGCGAACCACTCAGACAAATGGGTGCAGAATTCGATTTGACAAATCACAATCACGCACCAGTTACTGTGCATGGAAACTCGCTCGAAGGGCAAGCTTTTGAGCTTGAGCATGCTTCGGCGCAGGTACAGACTGCAATAATACTTGCCGGGTTGCAAGCAAATGGCGAAACATCTTGTGTGGTACCAAATAAGGTGCGTAATCATACTGGCAATATGTTGAAGCATTTAGACATTGCCATGTGCTCGAACAGTCCACTCCAAATGGGAGTGTTTGGCTTGAGAAGCCCGATTTCGCCTTTTGAAATCACGGTGCCTGGAGATGTTTCTTCAGCTGCATTTTTCATTGTGGCAGCCGCACTTTTACCCGGCTCGAATATTTCTATCGACAATCTTGGAGTCGATCCGGGAAGAACTCTCGTGCTTGATGTGTTGACTAAAATGGGCGCAGCAATTGAGATTACAAATAGACGGTTGATTTGTGAAGAGCTGGTTGCCACTGTGAATGTACGTCACGACAATCAGCTTTCTGGAATTTCTATTAGTCAACGTGAACTTGCATCTGGTATAGACGAGCTTTTGATTTTGGCTCTGGCCGGTGCCTTTTGTAAAGGTAAGTTTTCTGTCCGGGGCGCCTCCGAATTGCGTTATAAAGAAAGCGACAGACTTGCTCTGCTTGTGGAAAATTTCACAAATGCAGGTGTATCAATTGAGTCGAAAGGCGACGATTTTGAGATTGAAGGATGCCAGAATGCGCCTGGCGGTTCACTATGGAAAACAGGCGGCGATCACAGGCTTGCAATGACAGGGTTAATTGCTAATTTGCTCTTTGATAATGAAGTTGAGATAGACAATCTAGACTGTATTGCAGTCTCATACCCCTCATTTAGCGACGAGCTCAATTTGATCCTTACAAGCTGATCTTAAAATTTGGGCAAGTATAAAACATGTATTTCGCCATTTGCCACCAGTTCTGCGCGTTTATAATACTGTTTCTCAATCGCTCGAATGGCAGAAGGCGGCCAGAAATATGGGTCGCTACCCATCATCATAGCGTCGGTGTTATTTAAAATTATCGCTGCAAATTTTTTCGCATTTGGACCAACTACCAGATCGGTTACTCCCAAGCCTGGATTGCTTGGATTGTGCCAGACCTGGAAAAATGTAGCGATATCAACGAAATATGGCTTGGCATCGAGCTTCATTGCAATAACCGGATCTTCGGTCAAAATCAATTTGCCAGATAACGAAGGTTTGAGACTTTCTAATAGAGTTGTAGTTTCAGGCATCGCAAGAACGGTTTTTTGCAGCGGCTGAATCATCGTGTTTGCGATATAGGTGCTCAAAAGGCAAATTGGCAGAACAACGAATCCAAGCCAGTTGAAGCGAGCGCAAATCAAAGCTGTGAGCCAGGAGCCAAACACGAAGAATAAGAACGCATGATTGGCATTGGGATACATGGTGCCCAGAGTGTAGATAGTCATTGCTCCAGTGAGTACAAGAAGTACCGATGGAATAATCGCTTCACTTCTTTGTTTTTTTATGCAGAGAAGTGGTAAGAGTATGACCAGAGCAAAAATCATTTTTGGCCATTCGAAAATAATCCATTTCAGGTGTTCTAGCATTTCCATAAAAGTAAATGGAAAGTGCGATGCGAACTGGATTTGGGCGCTGAAACCACCTTGGGTAAGGGTTTGAATTATTGCAAATAGGAGCGAGCTAAGAAAGATGAATCCGCCACCATATGCAATGGCTTCATTGAATTTGCGCTTTACACACAGGTATAAAGTCAGGACTATGGGAATAATGATCGACGGCTGTTTTGAAAAGGTTGCAAGCACGGCTGCGATTATCGAAGGAGCATAATCTTTCAGTGCATCTTTTATACTGGTTCTTTCTTTACTTAGATTTGCGTGAAAAGAATCAAGCGCCCAGGCTGAGAAAGCAAGACTGGTCATGTCGACGCGTGCTTTTAACGACCAGCTCCAGATCGATACATAACTTGCAAAACTCAGGGCGCCAAGACTGGCTGCTAATCTTGACCCGCTACTTCTTTGAAATAATTTCCAAAGAAAATAAACTGTCAAAACAAAGCTTGCCATGCTGATTACGCGCAGACTCCATAAGTTCATTCCAAAAAGTTTTTGAAATGGCATGGCGAGTATGAAATAGACCGGTGCATAAATGACAGCTATAAAAGGCTCTTGAGTCAAGTTTTCGAGCGGATATATATTATTGCCGAGCGACAGATTGTACGCCGCCCATAAACACGGTCCTTCGTACTCGATTGCAAGCGGCGCTTGAAACGCCAATAGCCAACCGGCACCATAGACACAAATCAACCAACAAGAAACAAGAATAAGGCAAACTG
>Ga0268298_10004258_pt1 | contig 14087 bp, 14 predicted proteins | sample WWTPWeurt_MetaG_FD_194462 | JGI IMG/M metagenome (GOLD analysis project Ga0268298, IMG submission 194462) | Activated sludge microbial communities from WWTP in Nijmegen, Gelderland, Netherland - WWTP Weurt | ecosystem: Engineered > WWTP > Aerobic digester > Activated sludge | place... | reverse complement strand
ATTGAACCACAGCACCTTCGTTAAATTACTTCTTTCAACACCGTTTATGGTAACAACACCAAGCTTTTCAAGCACTTCAAATGTTACTGTTCCAGGTTCTGATTTAATCACTCTGACAACTCCAATGCTGAATGTCATTCGAATGCTGCCGTCATCACTAAGCAATGATAATTGCCCGGTTGCACCTTCTTTGAGGTTATGCGTTCCATTAACAACCATTTTTGGGTTGACAGACGAACTATCAGCAAGCGTTCCTGAGCTGACACTTAAAGCTTCACCACATTGAACAAGTTTTTGTCCGAATACAAAAGTTGTGGTAAATAATATACTGGTGATTAGCAATACTCTCATAACTAAAAGTTCTTTGAAGACTAAAGGTACAAAACATAAGTCTATTATGGAATTAAAACAAAAATCACTTTTACACGTATTGTCTTTCTGACAATAATTCATGCAAAAAAAATTCCTGTCCAATTTGTTTCTGCTGGTAGTATTAAATCTGCTCATCAAACCTTTTTTTATTTTAGGTATTGATGCTGAAGTGCAGAACAGGGTTGGAGAAATTGAGTACGGTAATTATTTTGCGCTTTTGAATTTCTCTTTTTTACTCAACATTTTGCTTGATCTGGGAATAACAAATTACAATACCAGAAATATTGCTCAGCATCCGCAGCTTATTGAAAAACATTTCAGTAAAATTTTCTGGCTGAGAATGGTACTTTTTTTTCTGTATGGTTCATTCACCGCTGTCTCGGCAATTTTTACCGGATATTCTTCTCACGAATTTTATTTGCTGATATGGCTGATGTTTAATCAGTTTTTAGTTGCGGTAATTCAGTTCAGCAGATCCAATTTTGGTGGATTGCATTTGTTCAGAACGGATGCCATTGTTTCTGTTCTTGACAGATTGCTCATGATTCTGTTTTGCTCGATGCTTTTATGGACTGAAATTGCGGGTGATGAATTTAAAATTGAATGGTTTGTCTATTCACAAACTGCTGCATATCTTATTACCGCGGTTGTTGCAATGGTTTTGCTGCGATATGAAACAGGAGGAATAAAAATAAATCTGAAAAAAGACTTTTCCATGGTTCTTTTAAAAAATTCTTTTCCGTATGCCGTTTTGATTTTTCTGATGATGATGTACAGCCGACTGGATTCTGTCATGCTTGAAAGATTATTGGCTGACGGCGATGAACAGGCGGGAATATATGCACAGGGATATCGGTATCTGGATGCGGTGAATATGTTTGCATTATTGTTTGCCGGAATTTTGTTGCCTGTTTTTGCCAGATTATTACAGCATAAAGAAAATATTTTTCCCATTTTGGATTTGTCAGTCAGACTTTTGCTGAGCGCTAGTGTAACAGTTGGTTTGGTAGCGTTTTTATTTCAGGAAAACCTTCTTGATCTCAGATATGATACCGTAACAGCTGAAAGTGCGAGAAGTTTCGGATATCTCATTCTCAGTTTTATTCCGGTTTCAATCACGTATATTTTCGGTACGCTGCTTACGGCAAATAAAAATCTGCGTCAACTTAACTGGATGGCTTTTGGCGGATTGATACTGAACGTGATGTTGAATTACCTGATGATTCCGCATTACAAAGCTGAAGGTGCTGCACTGGCAACGCTGATCACACAATCTTTGACGGCGCTTGTACAATTGATTATTGCTTACCGCATTTTCAGAATCAATGTGAACTGGAATATTTATGGAGGATTAATGATGCTTGCAGTTGCAGTTTTTGTTACATACTATTTTACAAAAGAAATGGACTTCATGAAGTCCATTTCCTTGACATGTTTGTCGGCGGTAGTTATTATTCTGATTACGGGATTATTCAAGTTTTCTGATATCCGCCAGATGATTTATTTCAAGAATCAGGATTAATTTTTATCCAACAATTTCAATGCTTTCAATTTTGTCGCCGGGTACAATCTGATCAATCACATCCAGGCCCTCTGTTACAATTCCAAAGCATGTATGATTTCCGTCCAGATGTGAAGTGTTTCTTCTGCTGTGACAAACAAAAAACTGTGAACCTCCGGTATTGCGTCCCGCATGCGCCATCGATAATACACCCCGGTCATGATATTGTTTGGCCGCAGTCACTTCGCACGGAATGGTCCAGCCTGGTCCGCCGGTTCCTGTTCCTTTTGGACATCCTCCCTGAATCACAAAATCCGGAATTACCCGGTGCCAGGTAAGTCCGTTATAAAAACCTGATTTTGCCAGTTTCACAAAGTTTTCAACGGTGATGGGCGTTTCTTTGTCATAAAGATCTGCTTTCATCACGCCTTTATTGGTGGTTATTATAGCCTGCATAGTTTATTTCTTTTTGCAAGATTACGAAAAACTGACTGTCCGAAAAAACATGGACGCTGTCAATATTCAATTTGATTTTTGTATGTTAGCACAAATAATATAAAAAAGATTTATGGAAGAAATACTTGAAGACAAAGAAGTTCAAAAAACAGAAGTTCCTCAGGCAGTGAAAACGCTGTCTATTTTTGCTTACATCGGTAATGGTTTTTGGGGACTGATTATATTTATATTAACTATTTTAACCCTAACCTCATTTGATATGATAGAACGCCTGATTGGTGTTGGTTTGGGTGAACAGAAAGGGGTGCTGATATTTACTTTTTTGGTGATGCTGGCTCTGTGTATCTTACCGATTTTTGGTTGTATTAAAATGTCAAAGGGTCAGAAATCAGGTTTTTACTTGTATGTAGCTGCAAATGGTCTTTGGGTGTTACTCAATATTATAGCCGCAACGCCTCAAAATATATTTGTTGGTTTGGTTTCATTGGGATTCATCATAGGTTTTGGGTCGCAATTAAAACATCTTAAATAATTGACATGAATGAGGAACTGATTGATCAGATTTCCGAAAATGAAAATACGGAATTAAATCAGTTGCCTGAAAGCTTTAATGCCCTGGCGACTTTTGCCTATTTAGGTAACGGTTTCTGGGGCATTCTTTTTATGATCTTCTTTTTTCTTTTAATATCCGATTCCGGTGTACTCAAAGGCGCGTTTGGAATCAGGTTTGAAAATGAGGCATTGGCTTCTCTTGTATACCTTATTGCGCTTGTCTTTTGCGTTATTCCCATTGTTGGAATTTATAAGATGAAAAAAGGAATTAAATCGGGTTTTAACCAATATGCAATTTCAAATGGTTTGTGGGTTGCATATTGTGTTTTTATTCAGAATCCAATGACAATTGTATTTGGATTAATCAGCGCCGGATTTATTTACATGTTTTACATGTATCTCAAATACCTGAAATAGATTAACTCTGAACAGAATGCGTATTTTTGTCTCATGGAAACAAGCAGCTATTCGTTTGAAGAGTTTGGTTTTGGTTCAAAATTAATTCAGGATCTGATTAATGAAAATCAGGATGCAGCTACTTTCATTGATACCTGGTATGATCCTGAAAAAATTACTGAATTAATTAAGAAGCGATCATCGTTCTCAATCGACCGCAATAAATTATCTTCTGTTCTGATCCGGCAGAACAGCAACATAAAAATTTCTGAAAAGACAAAGTCCAATATTTCAAAACTTGAACTGGAAAATACATTCACAGTTACAACCGGGCATCAGCTGAATCTCTTCACCGGACCATTATTCAGCATTTACAAAATAATTCAATGTCTGGTCATTGCTGAAAAACTAAATGAGAAATACCCTTCATTCAATTTTGTTCCCGTTTTCTGGATGGCTTCAGAAGATCATGATTTTGAAGAAATCAACCACGTTCATTTATTCGGAAAGAAATTTGTCTGGCAAAAAAATAATCAGGAAAATGTGATTGCTGGCCGATTGAATACTGATTCCATGTCTGGTTCTCTGGATGAAATACACGCCTTGTTTCAAGATGAAAAAACAAAATCTGATTTTCAAAAATTAAAAGATTTTTATCTGAGTTCTGAAAATCTTGCTGAAGCAACAAGGAAGCTGATTAATCATCTGTTTTCTGAATCAGGTCTGGTTATTATAGATGGTGATGATCAGGATTTGAAACATCAGATTAAGTCTGTATTCAAATCAGAAATTCTGAATCAGGAAACTGTTAAGGAGGTTTCTGCAACAAACGAAAATCTGATTTCAAAAAAATATCCCGTTCAGGTGCATGTAAGAAACTGCAACTTGTTTTTTATTCATCCAGATGGTAAAAGAGAACGAATCATTTTGGAAAATGAAAAATTTCAGTTAGACGGAAAATCCTTTTCTGCCGATGAAATGTGTAACATGATTGAGAAAAACCCGGAACATTTTTCACCTAACGCATTACTCAGGCCGGTATATCAGGAAAGTGTTTTGCCAAATTTGGTGTATGTTGGTGGCGGAGGAGAAATTTCATATTGGCTCCAGCTAAAATCATTGTTCAAAAAACTTGGAGTAAGTTATCCGATGTTACGCGTGCGTGACTCAGTTTTTAGTTTGTCCGAAAAACAAAAACAAGAATTGGATCTTCATAATCTTTCAATAGCTGATTTGCAGAAAAATATTGTTCAGCTTATGAATGAAATTGTACTGGAGAAAACAGGTGATGAATTTTCAATTGATGATGAATTAAGAAATCTGGAAGAATTGAACAAGCGTTTGAATGATAAGACAATGAAGATAGATGCCGGATTGATTTCGCTTGTCAATGCAGAGTTTGCCAAATTCAAATCTGCTCTGGAAAAAATCGAATCAAAAATGATGAAGGCGCTTCGGCAGAAAGAAGAAAACGCGGCAAACCGGCTGTCAAAGATTCAGGAAAAACTTTTTCCGGAAAATCATTTTCAGGAACGACACGACAATTTTCTTTCCTGGTATTTCAATGATCCGGGCCGGATGCAGCAATTAATGAATGTAATTTCTGCAGATAACAAACCGTCAATTCATCTTTTAATCAAATAGACATGGGAACTTTTCAGGCATCAGAACTTACACTTGACAAATTTGGAAAAGTGTATCATCTTGGAATTGGTCCGGATGATATTGCTGAAACCGTTATTTTGGTTGGTGATCAGGACAGGGTAAAATTTATTGGCTCCTATTTTGATTCCATACGTTTTGAACATCAGAACAGGGAATTTTGCACCCTCACAGGAACTTTCAAACGAAAAGAAATCAGTGTGCTTTCAACCGGAATTGGTACAGATAATATTGACATCGTGTTAAATGAACTTGACGCGCTGGTGAATATTGATCTTGAAAAGCGTACAGAAAAATTGATAAAAAAATCGCTCAACCTGATTCGAATAGGAACGTGTGGTTCGTTAAGAGAAGATGTTCCGCCGGGTTCACACATTATATCCAGATTTGCAATTGGCTTAGACGGGGTTGCCGGGTTTTATAAGATTCCATATTCAGAAAATGAGCAGCAAGCACTTGAAGCATTCATAAAAGATTCACACTGGAGTACAAAATTAAATCCTCCTTATTTTAAAAGTGCTGATCAGCAACTGTTCGATAGGTTGAAATCTGAAATGATTGAAGGTATAACGGTAACTGCAAATGGTTTTTATGGCCCTCAGGGAAGAGCAATTCGAATTCCACTCAGCTTGCCGGATTTCAAAGAAAATATTCGTAAATTTTCTTGGCAGGGAACGCAGGTGACCAATCTGGAAATGGAAACATCTGCCCTTTATGCGTTATCTGATGCTCTGGGACACAAGGCCGTTACTGTTTGTCTGGTGCTTGCCAACCGTTACACAAATAGCTTTGAACCCAATTATTCACAAAAGATGGCTGATTTGATTCAACGGATCCTTAACCGCTTAATCTGAATCCAATAAAGGGCTGAAGTCCCTGATTTATATGGTGTTTCAAGATGATCAGTTAAAATTCAATTGACAAAAACGGGTTAACAACATTTCATCATGCGTGTTCAGACGCCGCAAGTGCTGTCGTAAATTTGTGATGTGAAGTCACAGATTGTCCCAAATAACCCAAGAGAACTGGCAGCGCTGATCCGGTTGGTAGAAGATCCGGATCCGAATATTTACGGTCATGTCAAAGACAGGCTTATTGGGTTTGGAAAATCTGTCGTACCTGCCATAGAAGAAACCTGGCAGCAAACAGTTTCTGAAAATGAATATCAGGACCGGTTGAAAAACATCATTCATGAAATCCGGATTAATGAAATTAAAACAGAACTTTCCAGATGGAAAGCTTCTTCAAACAGAGATCTGTTCAAGGGTTCGGTCATATTAAGCAAGCTTCAGTTTCCCGAAATTGATGAGAAAAAAGTAGAGGAAGAGCTTGAAAAAATCAAACAAAAGGTTTGGCTGGAGATTAATGAAAACAATACTGCATTTGAAATTGTGAAGATTTTTAATCACGTTTTATTTGATATATGTGGGTTTGAATCCAGTAAAAACAACTTTTACGCACCTCATAATTCGTTCATCAACACGGTACTTGAGTCTAAAAAAGGAAATCCTTTGAGCCTTTCCATGCTGTATTCAATTATCGCACAACGACTACAGATTCCTATTTATGGAGTGAATTTGCCTAACCATTTTGTGCTTGGTTTCGTAGACGAGTTTAAGACACTTAAAATGTTAGGTTTCAGTGATGACCGGAATGTTTTGTTTTACATAAATCCGTTCAGCCGCGGACGAATTTTTGATCATAACGAGATTGAAAATTATCTGCGCAGCTTAAATTTACCATTTGATAAAGACTATTTTGAACCGTGTTCGAATACAGAAATTCTGAAACGGATGCTCAACAATCTCTCGTATGCATACACCCGCGTGGGAGAAGAGCAGAAAGTGCAGGACCTGAAAGAAATTCAGGCTATCCTGTCATAGTCTTATTGCTCTTTATTTTCCCTTTTTTATTCTCATTCGCAGGATTTTCACAATCGCAGAAATTTATTTATAAAAAGCTTGAAATTGGAGACGGCATTTCTCCCAAATCTGTTGTTTCAAGTGGCAGCGGTCTATTCTCGGCGCAAAATATGATGTATCGTCATACCGTAACTGTGTATGATAAAACCGGAAAACTGCTGGCCAAAATTCCGGATAAAGTGAAACTATCTGATTATGGATTTACTGAATATACAGGCGAATCTTATTTGGGTGGACCGGTTGAAGCCTGCTTTTCAAATAATGGAAAGTGTCTCTGGGTATCAAATTACAACATGATTGGAGATGGATTTAATAATCCGGGTTGTGACGGTTGTAATGGAAAAAGCTATGATCCGGGATTTATTTACAAAATAAATACAGAGACTTTCTCCATTGAAAAAATTATCAAGGTAGGAGCAGTGCCAAAATATTTGTGCATCAGTCCCAATGAAAAAACAATGGTTGTTTCAAACTGGAGCAGCGGAGATATTTCCATTGTTGATCTTGTTTCTGAAAAGGAAATCAAACGGCTGGATGTTGGTGCGCACCCGAGAGGTGTAGCAATTTCTTCTGATTCTAAATGGGCGTATGTTACGGTGATGGGTTCCACTAAAATTGCCAAAGTAAATCTTGTATCGCATGAAGTGACTTATATTGAAAAAGTAGGCAAATCACCCCGGCATGTTTTGCTTTCTTCCAATGACAGTCTCATGTATGTCTCACTGAATTCGGGTAATTCATTACTTCAGCACAACCTGCATTCAGGAGACCAAAAAAGTTGTTCTACCAATTCCGGTCCGCGCAGTATGATTTTATCACCGGACGAAAAATACCTTTACGTTGTCAACTATTTTGCCAATACATTTTCAAAAATCAGAACGGATAGCATGACGGTTATGGAGGTTGTTGAAACTGGACATCATCCAATTGGAATAACGGCCAATTGGGAGGATTCAGAAATATGGGTAGCATGTTATGAAGGTAAGATTGAAGTTTTCAGAGATTTTCATCTGGCTAAAGAAACGCATAAAGAGAATTATATTTTTGAAGATGAACTTGCGTTATTCATCAAATTATTTCAGCCCAAATTTGTTTCGGGAAATACATCAGGAGTTAAAACTGATTCGCCTGAATTAGAGAATGAAATTCACGATGATGAAACTGCATCAATCCCAGAAACAACTGAGGTTGTAAAGCCTGAAGTGAAAGGTGTTTCCAAACAGAAATCAAGTTCTCTGGCTGAATCAGAATATAGCAGACCGAAAAATGTGCCTGAAAGAAGTTCAAATGAAAATGTAAGTTCAAACGGATCCGTTAATTGCAATTATCACGTCATTGTCGGTAGTTTTTCAATCAAAGAAAATGCGTCACAATTCAAATCAACTGTTTCAGGCAAAGGGTACAATGCGGTTTTAATTGAATCATCAAAAGGTCTGACCTATGTTTCAGCGGCGTGTTTTGAAACCAGAGATGATGCCACTGCGGCAATCTCTGCCATTTATAAAGATCTGGACGTAAAAGGCTGGGTATTGAAGTACTGATGCCAAAAGCTTCTTAAATTTGAAGATCAATTTTTAAGTGATGACTTATTATTTTCAATTGTCTTTACCGGCTTCCAAAAAGCTTAAATGGGCGTTTTTATCGTTGTCAGCAGTTTTACTTTTATGTATTGGTGCGTATTTTATTTCAGAGGTTTTCTGGGATGATTATACGTATCAGGCATATTCATTGCGTTACGGAACTGAAGTTACTGCTGGTTGGCCAGCTTCTCTTCAGGGCTGGAGTATCTGGATGGGGATCGCCATTTTAATTGTGATGCCCATGATGTATTTTTTTCAGGATTGGAAAAACCCACAGCTCGGTTTAATGTCTGAAGGTCTTTTTATCAATCAGCAAATGATAAGAAATGTGACCGTGCCTTATTCGAATATCCGTGACATTGTGAAAAAAGATTCTCAGTACGAAATACTGTTTCACGATAATGCCGCCATTTATTCTCAAGTTGGATTCTTTTTCAGACCCTTTGTAAAATACAATCTTCAGAATGGCAATTTTTTTATTGATGATGTGCACAATGGAGGCGACGTTGCGAAATTTATGGAGGAGTTGTCTAAAAAACTTCGAAAGTAAACGTGGAATCTGCAGCCCTGAAATATTTTCTTAAAGAATCACTTTTGGCTTTGCCCGGAGAAGAAGCTCACCGTGAAATGTTTCCGATGAGAGCGGTTTCTTCTGAGGCATTGAAGTCAGCGGAAAATTACAAACTTTCAGGTGTTCTGGCATTGATTTATGCACATGAAAACAAACATCGTATTATTTTGACTGAAAGACAGGAATATAACGGAAACCACAGCGCGCAAATGAGTTTTCCAGGTGGTAAGATTGAAGAAAATGATCGTGATTCTCTGGCAGCAGCTTTAAGAGAAACGAATGAGGAAATTGGAATTTTTCCAGAACAGGTTGATGTATTGGGCAGACTAACTGACGTGTACATTCCAGTAAGTAATTTTCTGGTTCATCCGTATATCGGATATCTTGATGATGCCCCTTCGTTTATAATAAACGAAAGAGAAGTTAAACAGATTGTGACTTTTGATTTATTTGAAATATTAAAACCGGAGAACAGAATCATAACGGAAATTCAAACAGCAAAGGGATTGAAGATGAAAAATATTCCCGCCTTTTACATTGCAGATAAAATCATCTGGGGCGCTACAGCACTAATGCTTAATGAAATTAGATTTATACTGAAGAAAATCAACCAATAATTCGGCAAATGAAAAAAATAGGAATATCACTTTTTATTGGTTTGATGTTATTATCCTGCCGGCAGGATATCGTTGATTTTTTTGAAGCCATTCAGGATTACGGTTACCGTTCTCTGCAGCCGTTGAGTTTGAAAAAACTTCCGGTCAATGAAAATATTACCGGTGGATATGTGTATCAGGGATTACCGGTAATCATTTCTAAGAAAGATGCCAATACCTATCAAATAAAATTTCTCACGGTTTTGCTGCACAAAGAGGACGCTGTTATTGATGCATTTACCACAGAAGTTGGCGGGTTAACTTTTTTTAATCTTGCCATGGGTGATTACTATTGCTTTATGCAGGCCAATTTAATTATGAATCAACAGCTGGAAGTAAAATTGCTCAAGGATGTGTTCAGAGAGTATGTAAAACCTGCTGACCTGAAAATTTGGTTTGAAAAAAATCCGGGTGCTGAAACATTTCTCGTGAAAAATGAAGATGGTGATTATCAACTGGATATTTATTTTGAATTTGCTTTTGAGAAAATCACTGTCTCTGAAGCTTTGACTATACAAAAGAATCGGTTGTTAGAAGCAAAAAAAGAGTTGTTTCAATATTGTGAAAGCTATATGCAATATGAAGACCTTATGAAACAATATCCCAACGATGAATTTCAACCTTTGGCTATACAATCTCTGTTAAAAAATTGTACGACGATTGAAGAGGTGCTTGTTTTCAAAAAGTACTTTTCAGGTAAGCCTGAATATATAGTGCTGGCAGATGAAAAAATAGCAGTCATTAAAGAGAATCAAATTCTGGCTGCCAATTTGAAAACAGACCAAAAAGATTATTCACAAATGCTCAAATATAATTCACTCGACTCGTTTATTGTCTTTCAGCAAAAATGCCTGACAGAGGCTTATCGTGATTCATCTTCACAAAAAATCGCTGCGATGGCAGCAATTATTACAAAAGATGAAATTGCCTGGAAGTGGACGAATGGTGAAAGAGATAAAGCAATGGATTATTTATTTTTAAAAATAGATTATCTGAAAAACAGCTCGGATGCAAGTTGGATTATTCCTTTGATTAGCGAGTATGCTCTGCTTGAACAATCCGTTTTAACGCGTGAAAAGGTTCTGTTGTATTTTGATTATTTGGTCGAAAAACATGTGTCGCATGATGATTTTTTGAATCTTTGTATTCAGCGGGGATTCATACTTTGGTCAATGAGTAAAATTGATTTGGCTTTGCAGAGTTTTGAATTGAAACTGGATACTGAATTTGTTTCAGGTCAAACAGTCAGAGAAAAAATAAAAGTGGATTATGACTTTTACAAATCATTAGGAATTGTTTTTCCGGATGAAAAAAACACATTAAAACGCATTAAAAAATTAAAATCAGATTATTGATGAAATACGTAAGCTACTTCATTGGATTTATTTTCCTGACCGGTTGTGCGGGAAATGAATCTAACTCTAACGATCATTCAGAAAAAACTGAAAAATTGATCACAGCTCCTCCTTTGGATACAATGAAATGGATAATAGGTACCTGGGAAAACAGAAACGAAAATGGGGTCATGACTGAAACTTGGAGTCAGTCAGAAGATTCAGCTTTAACTGGAATTGTAACAGCAACCTATCTCTTTTTGGATGAAGCCATGAAGGAACCTGTATTGCGAACAGATACATTAGAGACCATCCGCATTGAACAGTTTTGGGGTAAATTGAGTTATGTACCAGCTGTCAAAGATCAAAACAACGGAATGCCGGTGAAGTTTAAAATGATTACATGTACTCCTGATTTGTTCGTTTTTGAGAATAAGGAACACAATTTTCCACAGCAAATCAGTTATCAGCGTTTCGGAGAAGATTCTTTGGTGGCTACTATTTCAGGAATTATGGAAGGCAAGCCAGCGCAGGATTTATTTCCTATGAAAAGAATAAACTAAGTTGTTTACCGGTTTTTTTCTGCTTTAGTTTAGACTCTTTTTCTTTCTGCTTCTTTTTCAATTTGATCTGTTTCTCTTTCGCTTTTTGAGCCAGTTTTAATTTCTGCGCTTTCTCTTTTTCTTTGGCTTTCTGTAAAAGTTTCTTCTCTCTCTGCTTTTCCTTTGCCTGTTTCAGTTTTTCGGAAGCAGTGATTTTTTTCTTTTTTTCCTTCTTTGGTGCCGCAGGCTTTTTGACTACCGGCGATTTTTTCTTTACAGAATTTTCACTGATTTTTTCAGAACCTTTGTTCTTGGATTTTTTTTCTGAAGTAGTTTTTTTGTTTGTTACTTCCGGAATATCCATCTCCGTTTTTTTATCAGGAGTTGTTATTTTGAGTTTAGTTTTTTGTTCTTTAGGAATATTATAAAACTCACGGACTTGTTTTCTGCTGTATCGGGTAAGTTGAAAATCTTCTGAAGGATTAATCAGCATTCGGTGTGTCATGGCTTGTCTGCCCAATAACATTTGAAACCCCATACTTCTGCGGTTGGCAAGTGTTACCTGAATGGTCCATTTTTCACCACCCATTTCAATATATGTTTCAATAACATATCTCGGCTGAGCAACTCCGGTAGAACTTTTAACAAGACGGTAATCATAAACAGGAGCTTCACAAACAATCATTACATCTGTATGAATTCTTAACGGATGAATTTCAAATCTCACCCATTGTTGTCTGTTTTTATAAAATTCCTCAATGTTTACAGCGTGAATGGAAGATGTTTTTGCTCCGGAGTCAATTCTTGCGCGAATGGCCGGAATATTGAGCTGAGGCAATGCACACCATTCTGCATTACCAACGATCATTAATTTATGGAGTTGCATACTGATTTATCCGGATTTTTCTAATCAGCAAAAAGAGTGCTGGATTCTGGAAATTTAATGTGGGTTTGTTTCAGTTTATTGAATCTGATTTCTAATATTTCACTTTTGTCTTCTTTCCGGTTTCGCTGTATTCTTCCCAATTCCCGACTTTTTCACCGTTCAGATAATTCCCTTTGGATTTAGGAGTACCGCTCATATACCATTCTTCCCACAACCCATCTTTACTTCCTGCCAGGTATGATCCCTGAGCGCTCAGCTGTCCGTTTTCATGAAATGATTTCCATAAAAATACTTGTTTCCCTTCCTGATATTCTCCTTCAGAACTTAAATTACCATTCTGATAAAAAGTTGCATAGCGGCCTTCTGGAACACCATTGATGTAGTTTATTTCTGAACTTATTTTTCCGTTCTGATAAAATGATTTTACCTCTCCGTCAGGTTCCCCTTCCAGGTATTTTCCTTTTTCTTTCAGATTTCCGTTTTCCCAGTACAACTCATATTCTCCTGACTTTTTTCCATCGATATAAGAGATCACTGACTTTTGTTTTCCATCAGGGAACCATTCTTTACAAATTCCATTCAGCTGTCCCATGTTGTATGAAAAATCTTCCAGCATTTGTCCTTCTTCGGTCCAGCTTTGATAAGCGCTGTCCAGCAACCCGGTGATATAATATTCCAATGATTTTTGTTGACCGTTTGGATGCCAGATTGATTGTTCACCATGCAGCTGACCATAGGCATAATGAGAAACTTTTAAAAGCTTACCTGATTTTTCATAGTATTTCCATTCACCAACCCGTTTGTCGCAAGCCATAAAACCTTTTACATACGACCCATTTTTAAATGTTTCGTCATATTTGGTTGTATCGCATTGTGCAACTGAGTTAAAAGTGAAAAGCGTGAACACTAATAAGCCTGCAATAGTTTTCATTTTTATCGTATTATTCATTTTCTGCTAAATTAATCATTTATAGTTTGTTTTGGTCTTTTTGCCCGATTCTGAATACTCGATCCATTTTCCGGTTTTGGCGTCAAACAGGTATTCGCCTTCTGATGCCAGATTGCCTGATTCATACCAGGTATACCACAATCCAGTTTTCTTGTTATCGGTATAAAGTCCTTTTGCAGCAACTTGTCCGTTTTCAAAATATTCCTCCCACAATCCATCTTTTTTGTCTCTTTCAAAATTGCACTTATAGTGAATTTGTCCGTTTTCGTAATATTCGACATAGGAACCCTGTTTATATCCTTCAGCAAATCCTGTTTCAATAAATGGTTTTCCTGACTCATAATAACCAAAATATCTGCCATTCTTTTTTCCATTAGCAAAATCAGCCGTGTAGCGGATGTTTCCATTTTCGTAAAAGACGGTAATTTCTCCCTGATACTCTCCGTTCGAATAATTTCCTTTTATTTTTGGTATTCCGCTTATAAAATAATCACAAAAAAATCCATCCAGAACTCCATTTTTGTAGTTGGTTTCATATTCCTTTTTTCCATTCGGGTACCATTTGGTAGTTGTACCGTTTAGTTTATCATCGAGGTAGGTTTCTGTTTTGCTTATAACTCCGTTATCATCATAAAAAATTAATGTTCCTGATCGTTTACCCTCGTCAAAATTTCCCTGTTCAATCAAGATTCCCTGTTCATTCCATAC
>Ga0268298_10004257_pt1 | contig 14091 bp, 12 predicted proteins | sample WWTPWeurt_MetaG_FD_194462 | JGI IMG/M metagenome (GOLD analysis project Ga0268298, IMG submission 194462) | Activated sludge microbial communities from WWTP in Nijmegen, Gelderland, Netherland - WWTP Weurt | ecosystem: Engineered > WWTP > Aerobic digester > Activated sludge | place... | reverse complement strand
GGCCGCAGACTTCTTAGCGGCGGGCTTAGCCGCTGCCTTCTTTGCGGCCGGCTTCTTGGCTTTCTTGGTATCAGCCATGTTGAACCTCCTTAACAAATTAACAGGAAAGAACCACCACTACTTTTTTGCTGCAACCCGTCTGGGCTAGCACGGATTATCCAACGCCCCGATGCGATCGAAAGCGACGAATTCCTCACGTTTATCCGCCTATCACTTCGTTTTGAAAACGCGAATGACAAACGCACGAGTAACTATTTTGCATAACTACATAACCGCGACCCGGTGTATTGCCGGCTCGCAGACAGGACACGAAATGTTTTCGGAGACACGCACCCGGGACGTCCGGCCATGGCTGCTGCCGGCGCGAACAGGCAACGAGTAGCGTTGCGTCCTGCAGGAATGAACGGGGAACGGAAATGCCGAGGGATAACGCTGGCTGAAGAATTTAATGCGGACAAACGGGCGGACCTGATGAGGTCTCTGATGTCGGCGCCCGAAGCTTTCTGCATTCAGTTCTCCCGTCTCGATCGATGTAAAGGTGGTGTCTGCCAAGAGTTGCTGCACCAGACCTGCTTCGCCCCTTTTCGACAACGACCTACTATATCTAGTGGGTCAGCGATGATCTGGCACTAATTGTAGTGGTTGATTTTTTCAACTGCAAGTGCTTTCTGGTGACCAGGCAAAAAATCACGTTGCAGACTTGCGACAGTGATCAGGCTTCGCCACCAACGCGATGCCAGTCGAAATACGGTCCGGGATCGGTCTTGCGGCCCGGCGCGATATCGCTGTGACCGGCCAGCGCCTCGATCGGATAGCGGCGCCGCAACTCGTCCAACAAACGATTGAGGGCAAGATACTGGGCATCCTCGAACGCGAGCTGATCACAGCCTTCGAGCTCGATCCCGATCGAGAAGTCGTTGCAGCTCGACCGCCCCATCCAGGTCGAAACACCGGCATGCCAGGCTCGCCGCGAGCACGGCACGAACTGGAGCAGGCTGCCGTCGCGGCGGACAAGGAAATGCGACGACACGCGCAGACCCTGAATCTCGCGATAGTAGGGATGAGCGTCCGGATCCAGGCGATTGGTAAACAGGTCGACGATCCCGGGTCCGCCGAATTCACCAGGCGGCAAACTGATGGCGTGGATCACCACCAGTCGTACCGACTCGTCGGGAGGTCGCTCGTCGCAGTTCGGTGAGGGAACCCGCTGTGCCCCGGGTAACCAGCCACCATCAATGCCCGCGTCACACTCCAGTGTCACTCGTTGATTCCCAGTCTTGCCATCCTGTAGCGCAGGGAGCGGAAAGTGACGCCAAGCAGACGGGCGGCAGCGGTTCGATTGCCGTTCGACAGCGCCAAAGCATCCTGGATGGCTTGCCGCTCCACCAGGTCGAGATGATCCTGCAACGAGCCGCCGACGGCCGGGGGAGCGCCACCGGGCAAGGGAACGGGCACCAGGCTCAGGTCGGCGGCTTCAATTTGGTCGCCCGCCATCAGTGCCAGCGCCCTTTCGAGTACGTTTTCGAGTTCGCGCACGTTGCCCGGGAAGGGGTAGCCTTGCAATGCCTCGAGCGCGGCAGCCGAAAGCGGCGGGGAACTCAAACCGGCCGCTTGCGCGACCCGCTGCAAAATGTGCCGCGCCATCGCCGGAATATCCTCGCGACACTCCCTCAAGGCCGGCATCCTCAGTTCGATGACGTTGAGCCGGTAGAAAAGATCCTGACGAAAACGTCCCTGCTCGACCAGCGCCTTGAGATCTTGGTGCGTGGCGCAGATGATGCGCACATCGACCGCTTCCTCGCCGGTCGCCCCGACCTTGCGCACACGCTTCTCCTGAATCGCCCGCAGCAGCTTGACCTGCATCGCCAGCGGCAGTTCGGCCACCTCGTCGAGAAACAGGGTGCCGCCGTCGGCGACCTGGAAGAAGCCTTCGCGGTCATCTGCGGCACCGGTGAACGCCCCCTTGCGATAGCCGAAGAACTCGCTTTCCATGAGGTTTTCGGGAATAGCTCCGCAATTCACCGGCACAAAGGCACGGTCGCGGCGGGCACTCAGTTTATGGATCAGGCGGGCAGCCAGTTCCTTGCCGCTTCCCGACTCGCCCGTGACATGAACCGGTGCCTGGCTTCGTGCCATCCGGTCAATCAGCTGGCGCACCTGTTCGATCGCCGGGGAGTCTCCAAACAGGTCGGGCTCGCCATCCGTGCCGTCAGCCGAATCCGGACCGGGCAAATCCAGGGCGGACTTGACGATGCCGCGCAACTGGTCGAGCGACACCGGCTTAGCGATGTAGTCGAATGCGCCGGCCTTGAGTGCCGACACCGCATTCTCGGCACTGCCGTGGGCGGTAATCACGGCCACCGGCAAGTCGGCCGCGGTCTCGGCGATGCGGCGTACCAGGTCCAGTCCTTCGCCATCCGGGAGGCGCATGTCGGTCAGGCACAGCTGATAACGCTGGCTGACAAGCATTTGCCGCGCCTCGGCAAGCGTACCGACACAATCCGCCAACAGCCCCATGCGTGCCAGGGTGAGATCGAGCAACTCGCGGATGTCCGCCTCATCGTCTACCACCAGCACGCGCTTGGCTTCACCCTGACCGCGGGGGCGACGTTCGCCCTTCATTGACATATCTGTCCTTCAGCCGAAATACGGAAGTGCGCTCCGGGAGCGTCATCCAGCAGTTCGAGACTGGCGCCGCTCGCCTCGCACAACTCCCGCGCAATATACAACCCTAGTCCGGTGCCGGCGCCGTGTGTGGTGAAAAACGGCTCGAATACCTGGTTGCGCTGCGTCGCTTCGATCCCCGGCCCGTCATCGATGACGTGTAATTCGACCCTGCCGGCCGCGGCAGCGGCCCTGGCCTCCAGCCGTACCGCCCCGGAAGCCGGGCTGGCATGACGCAGCGCGTTGGCGATGAGATTCCACAGCACCCGATAAAGGTGTCCCCGGTCGAATCTCAGTTCGACGTTTTCTGCGCCGACCTTCACGCGTCGATTGGCCGACGCATCGTGCAGTGCCAGTTCGTCAAGGAATCCGGAAAGAAATGTCTGCCAGTGCAAGGTCTCCGGTTGCGCGCGGTCCCGCCGGCCGAGCTCCAGCACCTCGGTCACGAGCTGGTTCAGGCGCAGGGCATTGTCGTGGATGATGCGCGCCAGGCGCGTATGCAGGGGATCGCGGTCTTCTTCGGCCAGGAGTTCCGCGGCGTGACTGATGGCGGCCAGCGGATTTCTGATCTCGTGCGCCATGTTGGCGGTCAGTCGTCCCAGCGCAGCGAGTTTCAGCTGTTGCGCCTGCGATTGCACCCGCTCCATGTCTTCGATATAAATCAGCGCCTGCCCCCCAGGCTCGAGCGAAGGTACGTAGCGAACGCGCAACAGGCGTCCGTCTTCCTTGCGCAGCATTTCGATGGCTTCGACGGGCTGGGCACCCCACATCCGGTAACGTTCGGCCAGGGTGCGGGAAATGGTCGCCAGTCCGGCGCCCGTGGCAGCCCCGACTCCGAACAAGCCTGCGGCACGCGGGTTGAGCAAACGCACGTGGCCGTCGCCATCCACCACAAATACTCCATCCTCCATGTCGCGAATGATCCGCTCGCTGATTCGCAACTGGTCGTTGAGTTCCCTGCCCCGTACGCGCGCCAGCGTTTCGTTCGCAACCACCCGCTGCGCCAGCAGGCGGGCGATGATGGCGGTTGCAAAAAAGGCGATGCAAATGATCCCGGTACGCACAAAGTCGGCCGGGTCGGCTTCCAGCGCCAGCGCACGCCAGCTTTCCTCGAGCAGCATCGCCACCGACGCCAGCGCCGCATAAAACAAGGTCATCCGCCCCTGTCCCACCAACGCTGCGCCGGCGACCACCACCAGGAGCAGCATGGCGATCCCGCTCTTCTGTCCGCCGCTGGCGAACATCATCAAGGTCAGTGCGGCAACGTCGACCGCCACCTGAACCGAAAGTTGAAGATTGAAACGGCGCGGCCGACGCAGCAATACGACCAGGAAACCGACCGAGAGCAGGAGATAGATCGCCGCGACACGACCAAACAGCCTGGCATCCTGAGTGCCGAGACTGATCGTGTCGCCGAAAGCGAGAGCCGCGACCAGAAACAGCGCGGCAATTGACAGACGGTAAATCGTGAAAAAGCGCAGCGAGCGCCAGAAGGAGTCGTCCGCGTCGAAATCCGCGGCCGCAGGACCTCTCTCGCTCAAAGGCGGACCCCAAGACGGCGATGATCCTCGCAGCAGAAATCCTGTCCGGCGTCACTGATCGCCTCGGCGCGGGGAAAATGCAGGCCGCAATGCGCGCACTGCGCCATCGACTCGGGCCCGCGAGCGGCGGGAGGGGACTTGCCACGCCGGTTCGATGCGCGCACCAGTGCGTAGATGACGGCAATCACGGCAAGGAAGAGCAGAAACTTTGCCACGGCCGTCAACTCCCTGCAGCAGGCAGAAAGTGGTCGGGGCGAGAGGATTCGAACCTCCGACTCCTGCGTCCCGAACGCAGTACTCTACCAGGCTGAGCTACGCCCCGACGGCAAGTTGGTGGCAAGGAAGTACGTTGCGGGAACGGGCCTGGAATTTCGGTCCGTGAGGTCATCCTTGCAAGCATCGCGGCGATCAAAAGCTTCTTTGCACCGCAAAGTCTGCCAATTGTAGCAGTGTTTCCCTGAACTTTGATTCCGGCAACGGGGCCAGCGCCGCTTTGGCCCTGGCGGTCTCTTCGACGCCATGTCGACGTGCCGCGTCGAGGGCGCCGCAGGAGCGCACGGCGACGAGGACATCGGCAAAGCCGTCACGACTGGCGTTTTCAATCGCAGCCCGGACCAACGCCGCCTGCGCCGGCGTCCCGTGATGGATGGTATGGATCAGGGGCAGGGTCGGTTTGCCTTCGGCCAGATCATCGCCAAGATGCTTGCCGGTTTCGGCTTCCTGCCCCGAGTAGTCGAGCACGTCGTCGATCAGCTGGAAGGCCGTGCCCAAGTGCATGCCATAGTCCGCCAGCGCCATCTCGATTTCCGGGCTTGCCCCGCCGAGAATCGCGCCCAACCGGCCGGCGGCCTCGAAAAGCTTGGCCGTCTTGTAGCGAATTACCTGAAGGTATGCGTCGATTCCGATATCGGCGTTGCGGCAGTTCATCAACTGCAGCACCTCACCCTCGGCAATGACGTTTGTCGCATCGGCGAGCACCTGCATGACGCGCATGCTGCCGACGCCGACCATGATCTGGAAGGCGCGCGAATACAGGAAGTCGCCCACCAGCACGCTGGCCGGATTGCCGAAAACCGCATTTGCCGTCTCGCGACCGCGACGTAGCGAGGACTCATCGACCACGTCGTCATGCAGCAGCGTCGCCGTGTGAATGAACTCGACCACCGCCGCCAGATCGTGATGACGGGTTCCCGAATACCCGCAGGCTCTGGCGGAAAGCAAGACCAGCGCAGGTCGCATGCGTTTGCCGCCGGCCGCGATGATGTACTCGGCAACCTGGCGCACCAGCACCACGTCGGAATGCAGTCGCGCCCTGACGACAGCGTCAACGGCTTGCATATCGGCGTCAATCGGGGCATACAGGCTGGCGAAGTTCACGGCGGGTCGGATGTCGATGCGAAGCCGCGATGTTAGGCGGCGACTCTGCCCGCGTCAACGCGGAATCGGCAGGCGGTCGGCACCGCAGCGGCCGACACGTCTTCCGGCGCGACCGATGCCAAGCACAATCGACGCCAGCGGACAGCGACGGCAATTCGCCCGCGTATCGGCGCTACGGGGTTTTCCCTTATACTTCGCACTTGAGGAAAAAGCCTGTCGCCATTGATTTTCCAGTGCTTTTACAGCCTTCAATTGCCCGCCGACATGACAGCATACTTATGACAGAACCAAAACTTCCGGCTAATCACGAGATTCGGGCGACATGGTCGGGCCGCTTCGCTGAACCCGTTTCCGATCTGGTCAAACGCTATACCGCCTCGGTGTTCTTCGATCGACGCATGTGGCGCCAGGACATTCGGGCTTCGCTCGCGCATGCGCGCATGCTCGCCGCCCAGGGCATCATCGGTGATTCCGATCTGCAGGCCATCGAACAGGGCATGGCCAGCATCGGCAAGGAAATAGAGTCCGGCAGTTTCAACTGGAACCTCGATGACGAAGATGTGCATCTGAACATCGAGAAGCGCCTCACCGCACTCGTCGGCGAAGCCGGAAAGCGGCTGCACACCGGTCGCTCACGCAATGACCAGGTGGCTACCGACATCCGGCTCTGGCTGCGTGACACCATCGACGAGATCGACGGCATGCTGCGCAATTTCCAGACGGCACTGCTCGATGCGGCCGAAGCCCACGCCGACACCCCCCTCCCGGGCTTCACGCACTTGCAGGTGGCGCAACCGGTGACCTTCGGCCACCACCTGCTGGCCTATTTCGAAATGCTGCGCCGCGATCGCGAACGGTTTGCCGACTGCCGCCGCCGCGTCAATCGCCTGCCGCTGGGCGCCGCAGCCCTTGCCGGGACCACGTTTCCGATCGACCGCGAAGCCGTCGCGCGCGAACTCGGCTTCGAGTCCGTCTGCGAAAACTCGCTGGATGCGGTTTCCGACCGCGATTTCGCCATCGAATTCTGTGGTGCTGCATCGCTGGTAATGAACCATGTGTCGCGCTTTTCGGAAGAACTGATCCTGTGGATGAACCCGCGCGTCGGCTTCATCGATCTCGCCGACCGCTTCTGCACCGGATCGTCGATCATGCCGCAGAAAAAAAATCCGGACGTGCCCGAACTGGCGCGCGGCAAGACCGGTCGCGTCGTCGGCCACCTGATGGCCCTCCTGATGCTCATGAAGGGCCAGCCGCTTGCGTACAACAAGGACAACCAGGAAGACAAGGAACCCCTGTTCGATACCGCGGACACACTGATCGACACGCTGCGTATCTTTGCCGACCTGGTCCCTGGCATTCGCGTCAAGCCCGAAGCCATGGCCGCAGCCCTGCGCCAAGGCTACGCCACGGCCACGGATCTGGCCGACTACCTGGTCAAGAAGGGGCTACCCTTCCGGGACGCGCACGAAGCTGTCGCGCGCGCCGTCCGCGCCTGCGAGCAACGCCGTTGCGACCTGCCAGACCTGACGCTCGACGAATTGCGGGCGTTTTCTCCGCTGATTGGCGACGACGCATATGCGGTGCTGACCGTGGCTGGCTCGCTCGCAGCCCGCAGCCATTTCGGAGGAACCGCGCCGGAGCAGGTCAGGGCCGCCATAGCCCGCGCCCGCGCTCGGCTGTGAACGATGGCCATTCCGGAACGCATCGGCAAATACGAGATTCGCAGCAAGCTCGGTGAGGGCGCCACCTCCATCGTCTACCTCGGTTACGACAACTTCGCCGAACGCGAAGTGGCGGTCAAGGCCATCTTTCCCGAGGTGCTGCGCGACAAGGAGCGCGGCAAGCTCTACCGCAACCTCCTGATGACCGAGGCTTCACTGGCCGGCAAGCTGATGCATCCACACATCGTGCAGATTTTCGATGCGGTGCTGGCCGAAGATCAGAGCTACATCGTGATGGAGTATGTCAAGGGAGGCACGCTGGAGCCCTTCTGTACTCCAAGCACCTTGCTGCCTTTCGATCGCCTGGTTGAAATCATTTTCAAGTGCACCCGCGCACTCGACTATGCCTGTCGTGCCGGCATCACCCACCGCGACATCAAGCCGGCAAACATCCTGCTGGTAAATTCGGGCGATAGCGACAACCGTGTCAGCGGCGACATCAAGATTTCCGATTTTGGGGCTGCGATGCTCAGCAGCAGCGAGCAAACCCGCACCCAGGTATCGGGCGTCGGATCGCCGGCCTACATGTCACCGCAGCAGGTCCGCGACCTGGCCCTCGATCACCAGACGGACATCTACTCGCTCGGCGTGGTGATGTACCAGCTGCTGACCGGCCGGCTGCCGTTTCAGGCGACCTCGAACTACGGCATCATCTACCAGATCTGCAACACTGATCCGCCGCCACCGTCGACCTTCCGTACCGACATGCCGGCCAGCCTCGATGCCGTCGTGGCCCGGGCCATGCAAAAGGATATTGCCGCGCGTTACCAGACCTGGGAAGAGTTCTCTCACGATCTGGCCCAATCGTTTCGCAACAAACAGCTGTTGGATCAGCGCCAGGAGTTCCCGGACAGTGAGAAATTCGAGGCCCTGCGGGCGCTGCCATTTTTCGACGAGTTCTCCGACGTCAATTTGTGGGAAGTGGTCCGCTTCTCGCGCTGGGACGAGGTCGCAGCCGGTACCGTGGTCATGCGGGACGGCGAGCGCGGCGACTTTTTTGCCTTCCTGCTCGATGGCGAACTCGGCGTATCCAAATGCGGGCACGCTCTGGGCACGTTGCTGGCGGGAGAATGCTTCGGCGAAATGGCCATCATTCGCCGTGGCGAGCACACGCGCGGTGCCGACGTTGCGGCACAGACGGTCGCCCGCGTCGTGACCATTTCGGCGCAGGCGCTACAGCATTCCTCGGATGCCTGCCGGATGCACTTCTACCAGGGCTTTCTCGACGTCATCGCTGGCCGTCTGGCCGATGCCAACGCCCGACTTGCCGCACTTTGACACGGAAAACCGGCGCCGGGTTCAATACGATTGTGGCGGCGATCGGCGAATGCACGGGGACGCCGTTCCAAGCCTTGTCGGTCAAGCCCGTGAGCGGCTGCTCGATTCATCGCGCCTGGCATCTCGACGATGGAGTCCGGCACTACTTCGTAAAAACCGGTCCGGTCGCCGCGGCCCCCATGTTCGCCGCCGAAGCCGAAGGCCTGCTTGCGCTATCCGCTACCGCCGCGGTGGCAACGCCGACTTTTGTCACGCAGGGAGAAGCCGGCGGCGAAGCCTACCTGGTGCTGGAACATCTTGAACTCGAAGGCCTGGATCAGGCCGGGGGCACGAGGCTCGGCTCGGCACTGGCGGACCTGCATCGCAACCGCGGGGACGCGTTCGGCTGGCCGGCAGACAATTTCATCGGGGCGACGCCGCAAACCAACACGCCGCATCTCTCCTGGCCGCATTTCTTCGGCGACCGCCGGCTGCGACCGCAGTTGGAACTTGCCCTGAGAAACGGCATGGACCGCGTTCTGGTAGCCAAAGGCCACGCAATCGTCGAACGCATCGGCGGACTCTTCATCGACTACCGGCCGGCGCCAAGCCTGCTGCATGGCGACCTGTGGTCGGGAAATGCCGCGCAGACCCGCGCGGGCGTCCCGGTGATCTTCGACCCGGCCTGCTACTACGGCGACCGCGAAGCGGATATCGCCATGGCGGAACTGTTCGGCGGCTTTCCCCTCAGCTTCCATGCCGCCTATCGCAGCGCATGGCCGCTCGATGCCGGATATGAGGAGCGCAGACCGCTCTACAACCTCTACCACATCCTCAATCACTTCAACCTGTTCGGCGGCGCGTACCTGGGGCAGGCGCAGCGCATGATCGAACGGCTGCTGGCCGGGTTGAAGCGCTGACTCAGGACGCCTTGACGATCGGCTCCAGCTGCTTTTGCAGTTCGCCGTCCTGGTACATCTCCGTCATGATGTCGCTGCCGCCGACAAACTCGCCGTTGATGTAAAGCTGCGGCACGGTCGGCCAGTTGGCGTAGTCCTTGACCCCCTGGCGCACTTCCGGATCGGCCAGCACATCGACCGTGACGAAATCCTTTACGCCGCAAGCCTGCAGGATCTGCACCGCACGCGCCGAAAAGCCGCATTGCGGAAACTGCCTGTTCCCCTTCATGTAGAGCACGACGGGATTACCGGTAACGGTATCGTGAATTTTCTGCTTGATGTCCATAATGGTTTCCAGAAAAATAGTTGAGTAAATAAGTCGGAATATTCTAGCTGTGTCAATGCCGGCCGGTCAAGCGCTGCCCATCCTCCCACGCCAGGCTTCACGTGGAGGATCCTGGCGGCCATGCAAAAAGTCGGCTGTGGCAACACGGCGAGGTCCGCTCCCGGTGGTGGCATCTCGGGGCCGCGCAAACAACGTACAGCCGCGTCAGGAAATCAATGCAGCACGCGCGGCATCGACAGCACGAATTCGGCGATCGGTGCCTCGAACTGCACGCCATCCTCCGCGGTCATCTGGTAGCTGCCCTTCATTGTGCCGACCGGTGTGGCGAGGTGGCAGCCGCTGGAATATTCGAAGCTCTGCCCGGGTGCCAGCAATGGCTGGTGGCCCACCACCCCGAGACCTCTCACTTCCTGTACATGGCCCTCGGCATCGGTGATGATCCAGTGCCGCGATATCAGCTGTGCCGGCACGGTGCCGGTATTGCTCAGGGTAATGGTGTAACCGAAAACATGGCGATTGATCGCCGGATCGGACTGCTCCGCGATATAGTGGGTCACCACTGCAACCGAAATTTCGTATTTCTTCGCCTCGGCCATGGGCCGGCATTCAACACCAAATTACGCCGGCGGGCAAGAAAGCGCTCCTGCTGCTGTTGCAAGGCAAGCGGAACGGCGATGATCATTCTTGACCGTTACTGTCGATTCCGCGACACTCCCAGTATGCTTACCAGTTGGCCACCGATCATCCCACGCGAATTCGCATCATGACAGCATCCAAGTCAGTCAGCGCGCCGTCCGGTTTTTGGAGAAGGCTGCAAAACGCCGGCATCGAACCGGGCGACAGCGAAGAGTTGCGCCTGAACAAGTCCCTGCTGATGCTCGCCACCGGACTGGCGAGCGTCGGAATCATTTTTTGGGTGGCCATCTACTCGATTCTCGGGCCCCAGTTTTCGTATACCGCACCCTTTGCCTTCCAGCTCCTGCTGGCCGGCAACATGCTGCTTTACATCATGTCGCGGAATTTTGATTTTTTCCGTGTCAGCCAACTCTCCCTGTTCCTGTTCCTGCCCTTCATTGCGCAGTGGAGCGGCGGCACGATCATCACCACCAGCGGTGTGGTGCTCTGGGCGCTGCTGGCCCCGGTCGGCGCCATCCTGTGCATCGGTGTTCGCCAGTCGGTCGGCTGGTTCATCGCCTGGGTCGTGCTTACCGCCATCTCCGGCGTGGTCGACTTATACCTTGTCGACTTCGCGCTGATTGCACAAAAGGCCAACGTGCCGGTGCGCACCACACTGGTCTTTTTCACGCTCAACTTCATCTCGGTGGCGACCATCATTTACGTGCTGCTGCGCCTGTCGATCGCTGAAAAGCGCAAGGCGCAGAAGAGCCTCGAAGAAGCCCACAAGCAGATCCTTGCCGAGCAGGAGCGCTCCGAAAAGCTGCTGCTCAACATTCTTCCCGCACCCATCGCCGACCGGCTGAAGAATTCCGACAAGACCATCGCCGACGGATTTGCCGATGTCACGGTCATGTTCGCCGACATCGTAAACTTCACCCAGGTGGCGGCCAACATGTCGCCGTCACAGGTATTCGCGATGCTGAACCGGATCTTTTCCGCCTTCGATGAATTGGCGGAACACTACGGCCTGGAAAAGATCAAGACCATCGGCGACGCCTACATGATCGCCGGCGGCCTCAATCAGGAGATCGATGACTACGCAGCGGCGGTCGCCGACATGGCGATTGCCATGCGCGACCTGCTGCGCCGCGACTTCTCGGTCAATGCTTCGCATCTGGAAATCCGCATCGGTATCGGTACCGGACCGATCGTCGCCGGCGTGTTGGGCAAGAAGAAATTCATTTACGACCTCTGGGGCGATACGGTCAACCTCGCCAGCCGCATCACTTCCGAAGGCGTGCCAGGCATGATCCAGTGCGACACCATGACCTACAACCGCCTGTTGCCAAAGTTCGAATTTCACGAGCCGCAGACCATCTACCTCAAGGGCAAGGGCAACATGACGGTTTACCGGCTCGTCGGCCGCAAAAATGGCGACTCCGCTGCGGACGGGGAAGAATACCTAGCCCCCCTGCGCCAGCCGGAAGCAGACCCGGCCAGCCCGATTCTCGACTAGTTCCAGCCGGTAACCGGCCGCCTGAGCATAGCGCGCCGCATGATATAGCCCGATCCCGAAACCGCTCTCGGAAGATACCGGGCCCAGGAACAGGCCGGACGCCACCGAATCCGCCATGGGCGACCCGTCATCTTGGAAGAGCAATTCGAAACCCGAAGCCTTGCGTTCCAATTCCACCCGGGCACGGAGACCCGGTTCCCGCAAATGCTTTTCGGCCGCGTTGCGAATCAGGTTTTCGACTACGCCGGTAAACACCTCTGCCGGCAGTTCCCCGGCAGGCATTGGCTCCGCCCGGAAGTGGATCCACGTCAGCGCAACCATGCGCTGGCGCAAATCCAGCCACCAATCGGCGGCCGGTACCCAATGCGCCTCGTCGAGGCCCTGCGGTGCGTTGAGTTTGGCCAGGGTGTCAGCGAGCCGCTCGCTGATCGCCGGCAACTGACGGCGCAACAGAGACCGGTATTCGGGCGACGTCTCGGCGCCGGGCTCGATCCCCGCCGAACAAAGGGTATTCAGCGACTGCAGCAGGTTCTTGACATCATGGGTAAGCCGCGCGCCGGTCTCGTGGATCGCCTGCATGTAGGACAACTGCTTCAGGGCCAGGGCGCGCTGCTTGTCGGCATGGAACTGCGCCAGCAATTGCGCCAGCAGGTTGTAGTGCCAAATCAGCATCGGCGACAAGGCATGCTGGGTATAGAGCACCAGAACCATGCCGCCGTGGCTGAATTCGAGACGGCTTCCTTCGGTGACGCCGAAGCGGCCCATGCCGCCACCGACTGACCATTCTCCGCCCTTTACCCAGGGCAGACTCTGGGCAATCTCGGCGCAAGCCTGTTCAATGAATGCCTTCGGATCCTCCTCGCGCAGGGCCAGGTTGGCCAATGCTTCCAGCCACCGCTCGACCGGCAGCCCGATCGACAGCAGGTAGCGCGAGAGCAAACTACCGATCCCGGATATGCCTGAGCGCGGATTCGCCGCCAGACCCAGCAGCAGCAACACCGCCCCGGTGACCAGCAGGGTTTCCAGCAAGGCCTCGACATAGCCGCTGCCAAGCAGCAGCATGGCGGCCAGACTGCCCAGCATCAGCACCGCCAGCAACAGAAAGACGAACAGGCTGTAGACGAAGTCGACCACTTCATGTGTCGCCTCTGCATCCTTTACCGTCGGCAGCAATGCCATTGCCATGAGGATCAGCGGCAAGGCGGCCTGGCCGAGCCAGAGGATCGCCTGAGGCGGCCTGGCCAGTTCCACGGCCATGGGCGCCGCAAGCAGCAGCAGCGCCATGATCAGGAAAGCCAGGGCGAGGAGGTAAAAGACGCGGGCCGCGCGCGCGCCGAACAGCAACACCTTGCCGCCGATAATGCCGGCTAGCACCATGATCCAGAAGACCATCATCCAACCCTGCAGAAACGCGCCGGCGAGCAGAACCATCCCCGACAATCCCAGCAAGGTGGCCCACGACAGCCGCTGTTCGCCATGCACGAAAGGCTGCCAGAGCATGAAAAGGCCGACATGAACGAAAAACAGCCCCCTGCCGGGCATGGTTTGCGGCCCCATCCAAAGGACCAGATAGAGCGCCGCCAGCATCGTCACCAGCAAACCGTGCCGCATGGCGATCAGCCGCGATGCAAGCGTCGGGGGAAGCTGGAAAATTGCCACGGAGGATGAGTTGGCCGGAATGCCGCAGGTAAGGATGTCCGATTTTAGCCACCCCCGGCGCCTGGAAGGCTGGTGAATTGCGGACAAACCTGTCGAAAACTCGACAGACAAGATTCGATTGGAAATTAACGAAAATATTTAACTATATGATAATAATCGATAATATGTTTTGGCATGACTTGTGCTTTTAACACTGCACCAAATAACCACCCTAAAAGGGAGAGGATCATGAGAAGCAAACAATCCGGTTTTACCTTGGTCGAAATCGCCATCGTGCTGGTCATCATCGGCCTGCTGCTGGGCGGCGTGCTCAAGGGCCAGGAACTGATCAACAGCGCCAAGGTGAAGAACTTCGCCGGCGACATCAGAAACATCTCGACCTTCATTTACGCCTATCAGGACCGCTTCCGCGCGCTCCCCGGCGACGATCCGCGTGCTGCGACCAATTTCACGGGAGGCACTGCGGCATCGACACCGCCCGACGCATCTTGCG
>Ga0268298_10004256_pt1 | contig 14092 bp, 11 predicted proteins | sample WWTPWeurt_MetaG_FD_194462 | JGI IMG/M metagenome (GOLD analysis project Ga0268298, IMG submission 194462) | Activated sludge microbial communities from WWTP in Nijmegen, Gelderland, Netherland - WWTP Weurt | ecosystem: Engineered > WWTP > Aerobic digester > Activated sludge | place... | reverse complement strand
GTGGGTTCGAGTCGCCGCACACCGGCAATGGATTGCACAAGGATTGTGCTTATTGATGACCATAAGGTCAGTGATCGAAATCACACACATTCAAATCTTTACACTCTGATCGAACTCGCCCCCCAGGTCCTTTCCCGACCTTTCTTCCCAACCTCTGGATTCGACCCTCCAGACATTCCTGGCAAGCGGCGGCGGTCTCATTCACGCAGGCCTTGCCTGGATAGATTTCGTATCGTGCCCGGTAATGGGGAGGTGTCACATTTGGCATGACCACGTTGGCGCCCCTCATGAGCGCCAGCTCCCGCCCCTGGGCACGATCCAGGGTGGCAAGGGCCGTGGTGCTGGGGATGTTCGCGTCGGGGCAGAGGAGCCGGGTCAACGCCAGGGCCTTCAAGGTGGTGAGTTCGTCGTTGGGTACCTGATCCTGGGTGGGCGCAGTCCAGCTCGCCGCCTGGGGACCGCCCAGGGGAGTGCGCGGGCTTGGCAGGAAGGGGCCAATACCGATCATGTCCACGTCGAGATCCTGGAACTGCAGGAGGTCCATCGCGAGGGTGTCCCAGGTCTGACCTGGGATGCCCACCATGACTCCCGTGCCGATCTCATAGCCCATGCTCCGCATCCTGGCGAGCTGTGCGAGGCGGTCGCTGACCACGCTCGGCAGGTTGGGGTGGATGCGCCGGTAGAGTACCGGGTCGCTGGTCTCGAAGCGCAGCAGGTAGCGATCAGCCCCGGCCTCGCGCCAGGCCAGCAGGTCCTCGTCACTGCGCTCCCCCAGGGAGAGGGTGACGGCCAGCGGGGTGTGTTGCTTGATGGCACGGACTGCCTCGGCCATGAACGCCCGGGTTAGCCCTGGATCCTCACCCGCCTGGATCACCACGCTGCCGTAGCCGAGCCGCGCTGCTTCCTGGGCACAGGCAAGGATCTCCGCACCATCCATGCGGTATCGCTCAAGGCCTTCGCTGGGGGCCCGCAGGCCGCAGTAGAGGCAGTGCCGGATGCAGTGGCTGGAGGCCTCGATGAGGCCGCGGAGGTGGACTTCGTCGCCCATGTGCAGGCTTCGAGTCTGGTCGGCCTCGGCCCACAATGTCTCCAAGACCATGGGCTCCATCTCCCTCAGCCAGGTCCTCAAACAGGCATGGTCGAGGCAGAAGGCAGGCCGAGCCTCAGGCACGGGAGGCATGGAGGCACTCCTGGATTTCCGGGAAGGGGCGCAGGGCCCGGTCGAAAATGCCGAACGAGTAGGCGATGGCCAACCCGTAATTCGTGATGGGCACACCCGCCGCCGTGCAGCGGTGGATGCGGGACAGCATTTCGCGGCGGTTGCCCATGCAGTTACCGCAGTGGACCACCAGCTTGTAGGGGGAGACGTCCATGGGAAAGTTCCGACCCTGAACGGTGTCGAAGACGAGGATCCCATCTACCTTTTCATTCAGCCACTTGGGCAGTTTCACCCGGCCGATGTCTTCCTCGGTGGGATGGTGGGTGCACCCTTCGGCCACCAGCACGCGATCCCCGGGGCGGAGGTTCTCGATGGCGTAGGTGCCTCGCACCTGCATGGCCAGATCCCCCTGGAAGCGGCTCATGAGAATGCTGAAAGAGGTCATGGGGACGGCATCCGGAACGTCCCGGGCCACGGACTGGAAGGCCTGGGAATCGGTCACCACCAGGGCGGGGTTTCCCTTCAGCGAGGACAGGGCCCTGGGCAACTCCCGGGCCTGCACCACCAGGGCCAATCCCGCGCCATCCAGCACATCCCGCACGGCCATGACCTGGGGAAGGATGAGGCGCCCCTTCGGAGCGGAGGCATCGATGGGCATGACCAGAACGGCGACCTCGCCCGGGGGCACCAGGTCGGACAGCAGGTGGTGGGAGTCGAAGTGGTGCGCGGGCGCGGCGGCGAACAGCGCCTCGCGGAGGGCGTCGAGACCGTGACCATCGAGGGCCGACAGGGCCACAACGGCGGTGGCATCCAGTTGCGGCAGGTCACACTCAGGGGCAAGGTCATGTTTGTTGAAGGCCACCACCGTGGGGATATTCCTGCCCTTCAATTCTGCGAGTAGCGCCGCTTCGAAGGGCTCCCAGGCGCCTCGTTCGGCCACGAGGACGGCCAGGTCCACCCGGTCGATGACGGCTCGGGAACGACCTGTGCGGGCCTCCCCCAGGGCGCCTACATCATCGAGACCCGCGGTGTCCACGAAGAGCACCGGCCCCAGGGGCAGCAGCTCCATGGGCTTTTCCACGGGATCCGTGGTGGTGCCCGCCTGGGCCGACACGATGGAGACCAGCTGCCGTGTCAGGGCGTTCAACAGGGAGGACTTCCCCACGTTGCGCCGACCGAACAGGCCGATGTGCAGGCGCAGGTTCCTCGGTGCAGGCTGCATCTCAGCAGAACACATCGCGCTCTCCTTCCTTCACGCGGGCCACCATGCGCTCCGCCTGGGCGCGGGCACTGGGCTCCATCTCCTCCAGGCTCCCGGCCAGGAGACGCTCCGCCGCGAACCGGGTTGCCGGGCTGGCGTGATCCTCCACAAATTCCTGCATGGTGGAGAGGGCATTGGGATGGCAGTGGTTCTTGATCTCGCCGGGCTTGGCCATGTCCATGAAATCGGAGCCCGTGCGCCCCATGCGGTAGCAGCTGGTGCAGAAACTCGGGATGAAACCGGTCTGGGCCAGGTCGCAGACCACCTCGTCCAGGGTGCGGTGGTCACCCAGGGAGAACTGTGCGCCCCCCCCGCAGGAGTCGTCTTCATAGCCACCAGGGTTCGTCCGGCTGCCCGCGCTGATCTGGCTGATGCCCAGCCGGAGGGCTTCCTTGCGGATCTCGGGACGTTCCCGGGTGCTGAGGATGAGGCCCGTGTAGGGGACCGCCAGCCGCAGGATGGCGATGAGTTTCCGGAAATCCTCGTCGGTGACGGCGTGGGGTGGGTGCTCGCTGGTGGCCGAGCCCTCGGCAGGTTCGATGCGCGGCACGCTGATGGTGTGGGGCCCGCAACCGAAGCGGGCCTCCAGGTGGCGGGCGTGCTGCATGATGGCCAGCAGCTCGAACCGCCAGTCATAGAGACCGAAGAGGGCGCCGATGCCTACGTCGTCGATGCCTGCCAGCATGGCGCGGTCCATGCAACCGAGGCGCCAGTCGAAGTCCGCCTTGAGGCCCCGGGGGTGCATCCGTGCGTAGGTCTCCCGGTGGTAGGTCTCCTGGAAGAGCTGGTAGGTGCCGATCTCCACTTCCTTCAGGCGGCGGAAGTCTGGCACGTCCAGCGGTGCAATGTTCACATTCACTCGGCGGATGCATTCCTCGCCCCGGCGCACCGCATACACCGTTCGGATCGCGTTGAGGATGTAGTCCAGGCCTTCCTTCGGATAGGCCTCGCCTGCCACCAGCACCACGCGCTTATGGCCCTGGCCCAGGAGATGTCCCACCTCGGCGGCGATCTCATCCCGGCCAAGCGCCCGCCGAGGCAGGTCACGGTTCGAGGCGCGGAAGGCACAGTAGAGGCATTCGTTGGCACAGAGGTTCGACACGTAGAGCGGGGCGAACAGTACGATGCGGTTGCCGTAGAGCTGGTCCTTCACCCAGCGGGCCGTGACGAACAGCTCGTGCAGCAGATCAGGATCCTGGATCGCCATGAGATGGGGCAGGTCCACGTCCTCCAGGCCCTTCAGGTCACGGGCCTTGGCAAGGATGTCGGCGACGCGGGCGGGGTCGTCGGCCATGGGCCGGCCCAGGACCGACTGAATGGAAGCTTCATCCAAGGGGAAGGCTTCGGACAGGCCACGCATGAAAAGATCCTCCGCGGGAACACCGCAGGGGAAAGATAACCCTAAGGTAATTTAAACTCCACCCCAGGAACGTGGACCTTGGTCACAACCGGCCGACCCTCCGGTCCGGACCGAGGGTGTACCAGCCGATGGTGCCGAGGATCACCAGCCCACCCACCAGGGCCCAGGCGGAGGGCCGCTCGCCGATGCCGAGGAACACCCACACCGGATTGAGTACTGCCTCCAGTGTGCCCGTCACGACGGCCACGGTGGCCGAGAGGCGCTTCATGCCGGCGCTGAAGAAGAGGTAGGCAATGCCGATCTGGAAGACGCCCAGGTAGATCAGGATGCCCAGCTGTGGCGGCGAAGGGTGGAAGTCCCTGAGCGCGAAGGGCGCACAGACCAGGGCCACCAGGAGGTTACCGAGGATGATGGCCGTCACCGGGTCGGCCTTCGGATGGCTACTCTTCTGCAGCTTCAGGGTGAGGGAGAAGAGTGCCAGGCAGATGCCGGATGCAACGCCAAGGAGGTTGCCGGCCAGCGTTCCCGCGCCGAGCCGCCCCACGAAAAACAGGCCCATGGCGGAGAAGCAGACCAGCACCGCCACCAGGTCCCTGCGTTGAAGCGGCCGCCGGGTGACCCAGGGCTCCAGGAACACCAGGTAGATGGGCGCAGAGAACTGCAGGAAGATCGCGTTGGCCGCCGTGGTGAGCTTGGTGGCGGCCACGAAGAGAATCAGGAGGGCGGCGTAGGCCAGGGCACAGCCGAAGGCCAGCGCGTCCGGCCGGGGGAAGGGCTGGCCTCCCCTGAAGTGCACCACGGCGGCGATGGTGAGGGCCGCCACAAGGCTGCGGGCAAACGCGATCTGCAGGGCGCCCAGGGGCAGCACCTTGATGAAGAGGCCGCTGGAGCTCCAGAGCAGGGCGGCCAGGGCCACCAGGGCCACGCCTCGGGTCGTCTCGGCGGATCGGTTCATGGGTCCATTGGAGCATGGCGCGATGGCACCTGAAGTGCCGCCGGATCCCGATCTAGACCTCCAGCCGCGAGAGGCCTCAGCGCGGGGTGGGAACCGATGAACGGCTCGCAAACCACTCCGCCACGCCTCGCCAGCCCTTGAACTGCACGGGCCGCTCGAGGGCGATCAGGGCCCAACACTCGCAGCCGGGGTCTGCTATCGGGCCATGCAGATGGCCTGAACCGTGGGTGATCCAGTCCCCCGCCCGCAGGTGGGCAGGTCCATCCTGCAGGGCGCCACAGAGCACCAGGGCGCGTTCAGTGCCGGTGTGGGAATGGAAGGGCGTGGTGCGGCCACCGGGAAGGCAGGCCAGGTTCAGGCTGGCGCCGGTCGCCGGGTCCTCCTGCAGGATCGCCACCCGGGCACCGCCCAAGCCGTGGCGGACCCACCGCCACTGGGTGTCCGGGGGCAGGTGGGGACGCAGGGCCTCCACCGGATCCTGGGCAAGCGGAATGGCCAGTCCTTCACCGGGATGGTCGGCACGGCAGGCGGCACAGTGGCCGAGGTGAACCCGCAGCAGGAGCGCCAACAGCGGATCTCCCCCCGGTGCCAGGGCGGACCAGGCTTCCGGTTCGGGATGATGCTGAGGGCCCTGGGGAGCACGTCCTTCCCGGAGGGCGGCCAGAGCCCCGGACAGGGCCAGTTCCGCGGCGGTTCCCGCGTCGCCACTCCAGGCCCGGCTGAGCAGGAGCGGGGTCCGCTCGAAGGAATCAAGGAAGGTCTGGCAGGGGGGACAGAGGGCCAGATGGAGCTTCAAGCCTAGCCAATCCAGAGGGCCCAGGGCGCCTTCCTCGTAGGCGGTGAGCAGGCTCGTGACCCGCTCACAGGAGGGGAGGAGGAAGGTCATCGGCCCTCCCGGGAGGGCGAGAACTCGGGCAGCATGGCCCGCAGGGCCAGGCGGGCCCGGTGGACGCGCTGCCGGACCAGCTCACGGGTGATGCCCAGATGCCGAGCAATCTCGTCCGTGTTCCAGCCCTCGAGGTCGCGGAGGACGAAAACCGCGCGCTGATCGTCGGACAGGCGGTCCAGGCCCGACCGGACCCTGGCCTTCAACTCGTCCTGCTCCACCTTCATCAGCGCCTCCGCGTCCTCGCTCCAGTCCAGGATGGTGTCGATGTTCATGTGATGCCCCTCGTCCCCGAAACGTGGCATCAGATCCTCGATGGCGTCCTCGCGGCGGCGGACGCGCTTCCGGCGGGCCATGAGCGCCTGGTTGACGCAGATCCGGTAGGCCCAGGTGCTGAATTTGCTGGCCCCCTGGAAGCCCGGCAGCTCGCGGTGGATGGTCAGCAGGGCGTCCTGAAGGGCATCCTGGCTCTCGGCCTCGTTCCCCAGGATCCGGTCGATCACCCGGAAGAGCATGCCCAGGTGGGGACGGACCAGGGTCTCGAAAGCCAGGGGATCCCCCTGGGCGGCGGCCTGGACCAGGCCCGCCTCAGGGCGGACCTCCCGGGTCAGATCGGGCTCAGGCATCCGGGGGCCTCGGAATGCGGGGCAGGCGGATCGTGAAGGCCGAGCCGAGCCCGTGGCCCCGGCTGGAGGCGCGCACGTCGCCCCCGTGGCGGGTGACGATCTCCTGGACGAGGAAGAGGCCCAGGCCCGTGCCCGCGACCTGCCGGGTCAGCTCGTCGCCCACCCGGAAGAAGCGGTGGAAGACCCGGGGCAGGTCCTTGGGCGCGATGCCCTGGCCGAGGTCGCTGACCACGATCAGGACATCGTCCCCGTCCCCATCCAAGGTGATCGTCGTCTGGCGGGGCTCAGCCGCGTATTTGAAGGCGTTGGACAGCAGGTTCTCGATCACGGTCCCCAGGGCCTTGGGGTCGGCGTTGGCCCAGAGCGGCTCCGAGGCGAATTCGAGCTTTAGCCCCAGAGTGCCGGCCCCCAGGCGCAGGTCCATGGCCTCGCAGACACCGCGCAGCCAGGGCGCCAGGTCCAGCGGGGCCAGGTGCAGGACGAGGCTGCCCGACTCCGCCCGGGCCACGTCCAGGAGGTTGCCCACCAGCTCGTTCAGCCGCTCGATGTCCTTCTCCATGAGGCCCCGAATCCGCTGCTTCTGTTCGTCGGGCAGGGTGCGGGTGAAGAGGGTCTCGGTCCAAACTCGAAGCGAGGCGATGGGGGTCTTCAGCTCGTGGGTCACCGCCGAGGTGAAGTTCCGCTGGCGCAGCTTGAGATCGAGCTCCTCGGCCAGCTTCCGGTAGAGGAGCACGAAGCCCAGGAGCACGGCCACCACCATGAAGGCGCCCTCGGAGGCGGCCCGGAGGACCGAGTGCCAGCGCTGGTTCTCCAGCTCGATCATTGGCTCGGGCCGCAGGGCCAGGAAGGCCGAGCCGTCCAGCAGGGCGGGATCGTCGGGAGAGAGCCGCGAGGGCACGACCGCCACGTGGGGGAAGTGCCTCTGGATGGCTTCACGGCGCTGCTCCAGGGTGGGCAGGGCGGGCAGGCGACCCTCCACGGTGCCGGTGCGGGAGGACGGGTCGGGTCGCGCATGAATGAAGGCCAGGATGCTGAGGCTGTCCATCTGCCAGGCTTCGGCCCGGCTGGCGTTGAGCGCCTGGGCGCGGGCCTGCAGGAGGCGTCCAGATTCCCGGATCTGCACGTTGATCCACCACCCCACCTGGATGCAGAGCACCAGCGAGACGGTCAGGAAGATGATCCGCTGGAGCGAGAAGGTGGGGGCGCGGTTCGCCATGTCCCCATCTTGGGGCAAACCGTGCCGCTTGGGCCAGGCGACAGGCCCCTTGGCAGCGCGGCCTGGGAGGGCCATCCTTGAGGTCCATGTCCAGTTCGAACCAGTCTTCAGGCCCCAAGCCGATCCCCCCCGCCACGAAAACCAGCTCCGGCCCCAAGCCGGTGGCCGGCGTCCAGCCCGCTCGGCCCCAGGGGGCCGAGATGCTGGTGGAGCTCATGCAGGCCCAGCGGCAGCTCACGCAGGCCATGCAGGAGACGCGGGAGCTGAAGGCCAAGCTGGGCCGCCGGTCCCACCAGATGCAGGTGCTCCAGCAGGTGTCTGAGATCCTGGCCGCGACCTCCAAGGGCGGGCAGGTGGTCAGCGTGGTCCTCGACGTGCTGGCCCAGGAGTTCCACTGCCAGCGGGCCGTGGTCTGGACGCTTGAGGACGGCGGCGTAGGCTACGTCCCCAAGGACGGTAACGGTATGGCGAGACCAGACTGGTCGGCCCTGTCGCTCCCGGCTCCGAACCCCTTTCCCGGGACACCGTTGGTGCTCTTCCAGAGCCAGTGGCTTGATTCCACCTGCGGCGCCGATTCCCTGGGTGCCCTGCGGGGAACCGACGGCGCCCAGCTCTTCTTCATCCCCTTCGAACACCAGCTCCTGCTGCTGGGCTTCGCCATCCTGGCCCTGCCGGCCGACCGCCACTGGGAGGAGGAGGACCTCGACTCCATCACGATCCTCCAGCGGCAGGCGGCCATCTCCCTCTACAACGCCTGGCTCTTCCGGGATCTCTCCGAGCAGCGGGATGCGCTGCAGCGTCAGGCCCTGGAACTCGAGCGCGTGAACGATGCCCTCAGGGAGGCCGATCTGCTGAAGAGCGAGTTCCTGGCCCTCACCAGCCACGAGCTCCGCACGCCACTCACCGGCATCCTCGGGTTCACCCGCCTGGTCATGGACGGCCTCTACGACGACGCCGAGGAGATGCGGTCAATGCTCCAGGACAGCTACACCTCCGGCCAGCACCTGCTGGGCCTGCTGAACGACATCCTGGACCTGGCCAAGATCGAATCCGGCAAGCTCGAAGTCCACCCCGAGCCCTTCAGCCTCGCCATCCTGCTGGAGGAGGTGAAGCCCATCGCGGAGGCCTATCCCCGCCGCCCCAATGTCGAGCTGTTCTGGCCCGACCTGGGGGATTTCCCCGAGGTGCAGGTGGATCCAAACCGCCTGAAGCAGGTGCTGCTCAACCTGCTTTCAAATGCCCTCAAGTTCACCAAGGAGGGCAGCGTCTCCGTGCAGGTGGAGCGCCATCCCGGGCACCTCACGCTGTTGGTGGTGGATACCGGCATCGGCGTGAGCGCCGAGGCCCAGGCCAGGCTCTTCCAGAAGTTTGCGCAGGCCGAGGGTGGTCATAGCCGCGAGTTTGGCGGCACCGGGCTCGGCCTTGTGATCTGCAAGCACCTGCTGGAGATGATGGGCGGCACCATCGGCCTGAGCAGCGAGGGCCTCGGCAAGGGCAGCACCCTGCGCATCACCATGCCCATCGCCTGATCTTGCCCGGGAGTTCCTCGCTCCGCTGCGCTGCGCGAACACCCCCAGACCCCCGCGCTCGGCTCGACGAAGCCGTGCCTCGCTGGAGCGCTCCGGGGCCCCCACGCCTCGACCGGGCTAAGTCCCGCCAGAGCGACTGCCTAAGGGCCCAGGGCCACCGTCCGACCCCAAGCCGGTACACTGGGGTTTTCGCGGAGCCTCCATGTCCTACGTCCGCCGCGCGGAATTCCTGCCCTTCACCCGCCCCATGGTGGGTGAGGAGGAGATCGCCGAGATCATCGACTCGATCCACAGCGGCTGGATCACCACCGGACCCAAGTCGGCGGCTTTCGAGGAGAAGCTGAAGGTCTACAACGGCGTGCCCCACTGCCTGGCGATGAACAGTGCCACCACGGCCCAGGAGATCACCATGCAGGTGCTGAACCTGCAGCCTGGCGACGAGGTGATCACCACCTCGCTGACCTGGGTGAGCACGCTGAGTACGGTGGTGCTTCAGGGGGGCGTGCCCGTGCTGGTGGACATCGACCCGGTGACCCTGAACCTCGATCCCGCCAAGCTTGAAGCGGCCATCACCCCCCGCACCAAGGGCATCATCCCCGTCCACCTCACGGGCCTGCCCTGTCCCATGGACTCGATCTGGGCCATCGCCGAAAAGCACGGTCTCTGGGTCATCGAGGATGCGGCCCAGGCCATGGGCGCCCACTACAAGGGCACCAAGATCGGCGGCAACCCGCGCTCGATCATGAGCGTCTACAGCTTCCACCCGAACAAGAACATGACCACGGGCGAGGGTGGCGCCATCGCCTTCTTCAACGACGACTACGAAAGTCGCATCAAGCGCCTGCGCTTCCACGGCATCGACCGCGACGCCTGGAAGCGGTTCGCCAAGGAGGGCAGCCCCCACACCGAAGTCTACGAGCCCGCCCGCAAGGCCAACTTCATGGACCTGCAGGCCGCCATGGGCCTGCACCAGATCGACAAACTGGACGGCTTCAACGCCCGGCGCGGGGTGCTCTTCCACCGCTACCTGGACCTGATGAAGGACCTCGAGGAGGTGATGCTGCCCTGGACCGGGGATGCCGACCACGGCCACTGCTTCCACCTCTTCGTCCTGCGCATCCACCCGGAGAAGCTGGGCCTGGACCGCGACGCCTTCGTGGCGGCCCTCAAAGAGGAGAACATCGGCACGGGCATCCACTACCGCCCGGCTCACTTGCATCCCTGGTATCGGGACTTCTACACGGCGAACCCCCAGCACCTGCCGAAGGATGGCCTGCCGAACAGTGAATGGAGTGGCGATCGGCTCCTGAGCCTGCCCCTGTGGCCCGGCCTCAGCGAAGCCGACCAGGACCAGACCGTGGCGGCCATCCGGCAGGTGATCGTCCGGGCGAAAGCCGGGAGCCAGAGCCGACTTTGACCGGCATTTGACCAGCCCGGCTCAGGTGCCGATAAGTGGTCCTAGGTGAGGTTCGCTTGATCAACCTCGTGGTCATCCTCCTGTCGGTACTGCTGCAGATCGCGGCGGCCGGGTTCGCAATCCGGATCAACCGGATCGCCGGACGGCGTCTGGTCTGGTTGCTTCTGTCCGGGGCCCTGGTGCTGATGGCGGTCCGGCGGCTCATGGTCCTTCAGGACCTGGTCAAGCGGGGGATCTCGGACCACTTCGTGACCTACGAGCTGGTGGGTCTGCTGATTTCAGCGATGCTCCTGGCCGGCATGATCCTCATCCAAGATCTGTTCCGCTCCAAGGCCGAGGAGGCGTCCCGGTTGGAGCAGGCCCGGGCCCAGGCGAGGGCCGAGGCCGACAAGCTGACCGCCATCATGGCGGCAACGCCCATTCCCATCTGGATCTCCGAAGACCCCTACTGTCGGGCCGTCCATGCGAATCCGGCGGCTGCCAGGCTCCACCAGATGGGGACCCAGTCGGTCCAGGTCTCGGGTCCAGACGGCCAACCCAGCGGCTTTAGCCTGGAGCATGATGGCCGAGAACTGCCCATCGATGAGCTGCCCCTGCAGCGGGCGGCCCTGGCCGGCGAGCAGATCCATGACCTGCCACTGGACCTGATCTCCACAGGCGGGGAAGTCCGCCGGCTGATGTTCTACGCGACGCCCCTGCGGGACGGGGAAGGCCGCATCCATGGTGCCGTCTGCTGCGCCGTGGACATCACGGACAGCCGCCGCGCGGCGGAGGCGCTGTCCAAGGCCCAGAAGATGGAGAGCCTCGGCATGCTCTCCGGGGGCATCGCCCACGACTTCAACAACATCTTCCAGTCCATGACCGCGAACCTGGAGATGGCCCAGGCCGCTGTGCCGGAGGAGTCGAAGTCGCAGGGCTACCTGCTGAGGTTGAAGGCGGGCCTCGACCGGGCCTCCCGCCTCAGCCGGGACATCCTCTACAGCTCCGGCGGGGACCTGCGCCGGCCGGAGTCCCTGGCACTCAGCCCCCTCGTGACCGAGGCCCTGGACCGCATGGGGTTGCCGGTGCAGCGCGACCTGGCCGGAAACCTTCCCGCGATCCTGGTGGATCCCCTGCTGGTCAGCCGGGTGGTGGAAGGCCTGGTGACGAATGCCATGGAGGCCAACTCCTCCCTCGGGGCCGTGCGGGTCCGGACCTACGCCCGCGCGGTCGCGGCCACCGAGCTCGCCTCAGGCCACTGGCCAGAGCCCATCGAGCCTGGCATCTACGCCGTGTTGGAGGTCTCGGACCAGGGCCACGGAATTGATGGCGCGACCCTGCCGAGGATCTTCGATCCGTTCTTCTCGACCCGCGACCTGGGTCGCGGCCTGGGTCTTGCCGCGGCCCTTGGCATCGTCCGGGGGCATCGTGGCGGCATCCAGGTGGAGAGCATCCCGGGCGTGGGCAGCGTCTTCCGGGTCCATTTCCCTTCACCCGAAGGTCAGGCACCCATCGCGCGGCCACCGGTGGAGGAACTCCGATCCCGGAACGTGGTCCTGCTCGCTGATGACGAGATGGAGCTGCGCGAGGTCATGGCCGAGATGCTGCAAGACTGGTTCGGCCTGGAGGTGGTGTCTGCCGCAGACGGACAGGAAGCCCTCGAGGTGTTCACCCAGCGGCCAGAGGCCTTCGACCTCGTGATCCTGGATGCCACCATGCCGCGCATGGGCGGAGTGGCTTCCTTCCAGGCCATGCAGGACATCCGCCCGGGTCTGCCGGGGATCCTGTGCAGCGGCTACGCCCTGCCTGTGTCCCGGGATCAGGCCATCGCCCAGGGGTTCGCCGACTTCCTCAAGAAGCCCTTCTCCAGCGCCGAGCTGGAGGTGCTGCTGGATCGGGTCATGGGCGCACGGCTGAAGTAGCCTCCCTCACATCCGCCGCTCGTGGGGCAGGGTGGGGAGGGGCCCGTAGACCGTGGCCAGGGGGTCGTAGGCGTAGAGGTTCCCCACCTTGCCGGTGTAGGCGCAGGCGAACTGCTGGATCTGGTCGGCGAAGCGGGTCAGCTCGTCCCGGTCCCGGAACATCGGGCCCCACATGGGGTTGAAGGCCGCCTCCACCGAGCGGATGAGGCCCTCCAGCTCGAGGTGCAGCGCCGCTGCTCGGCGCTGCAGGGCTTCCGTGCTGTTGGCCAGTTGGGCAGCTTCGTGGTCCAGGGCCTGCATCGCCTCTGTGCTGAGGCGCTGGCCCAGCAGATGGCGGCGCGCTCGGTTTCGCTGCAACTGGTCGTTCAGGACCGAGGCCCGCCGCAGGGCTCGCCGCCGGGCGGTCTCCAGGCGATACCGCTCGCGCAGGTCCGCCGACTTGGCCTCCAGCAGGCGCAGCTCCCGCTCCAGTTCGGGCACCAGCAGCAGGGTGCGCCAGGAGGCGTTCTTCTTGGAGCGCAGCACGTCCCCGTAGATGTGGTCGCCCACGTAGAGGACCTCCTCGCCCTGGGCGCCCAGCTGCGCCTCCAGCCAGGCGGCATGACCGCCGCTGAAGCAGCGGGGGTGGCCCTCCATGGGCTTCGGCTCCGGCGTCTCCAGGAAGAATGCGGGCTTGCGGCTGCTCACCACCACCAGGTCGAAGTAGTCCACCCAGCGCGGACGGGCTTCGTCAAGGCTGTCGAGCAGGTGGCCCAGCACGCCGTCCGTGAAGCTCCACTCGCTGTTGGTGAGCAGGAAGAGCTTCTTGCCCGAGCGCTTGAGGCGGTCCAGGGCCAGGGCTAGCTGGGGATCCCGGGGGATGAAGAAGTCCCGGTGCTCGAGGATCTCGGCCTTCATCTCGCCGTTGCGGTGGGCGGTGTCGATGGCCCAGCGCACGTCTTGGAAGAGCTGGAGGTAGTTCTCGGCCTTCAGGTGGCCGCCATCGAGGCCGTCCACCATCCGCGCGTAGAGGTGGCTCTCGGGAATCTCGAAGAGGGTGTCGATGTTGCGAAAGCCCTTGGCCGCCGTGGACAAGCGGCGGCGGCCGTAGGTGGCGTCCAGCTCCGGGCGCGAGAGGGCCCGGCTGCCGTGGCAGGCCCGCACCACCTGCCGCTCCCGGTTGAGCTTAAGCAGGTTCCCGCGCAGGCCGTCCAGCACCAAGCCGCGCACCGCGAAGGCCGGATCGTAGACCTGCTCCAGCAGCCAGGGCGAGTAGCCCCGGTCCCGCACCAGCAGCCGGGCGGACTTCTTGAAGGCTAGGTCGTCGATCTCCGGGCTGCGGTAGCGGGCCAGGGTGTGGTCCATGTCGAAGCCGATGGCCCGGATCTCCCCCATGGGCAGCGTGCGTAGTGCATACAGCTTGTGCGCCGGTGGCAGGCGGTCCTCGGCCTCGGTGAGGGGCGGGGTGGAGAGAAAGGCGGAATCCCAGGCGGTCATGGCAGGAGTGTACTTCAGCCGTCAGCCACCGGGTGCCAAGTCGGGGCACGGTCTGGGGTGTCGGGCGGGTCTGGCCACAGATTCAGGCAGGGGAAAGGATGGAATGCATTTTTAACTACCGATGAACACCACTGAACACCGATCAAAAGCTGATATGGACAGGCGGAGTCTGATGCTGGAAGACGCCGATGCGCCTCTGCACAACCATGCGATCACGGTTCCTGAGCCCGAAAGGCCATCTGGCGCAGTTGATCCTTTCTCATACTTTTATCGGTGTTCATCGGTGTTCATCGGTGTTCATCGGTG
>Ga0268298_10004253_pt1 | contig 14096 bp, 12 predicted proteins | sample WWTPWeurt_MetaG_FD_194462 | JGI IMG/M metagenome (GOLD analysis project Ga0268298, IMG submission 194462) | Activated sludge microbial communities from WWTP in Nijmegen, Gelderland, Netherland - WWTP Weurt | ecosystem: Engineered > WWTP > Aerobic digester > Activated sludge | place... | reverse complement strand
GCCTGTATGCGCCGCAGAGCTTCATCGACAAGCACCCGGCCACCGTGCAGGCGCTGGCCAATGCGCTGGTGCGCGCCGACAAGTGGATCCAGGGCGCCGGCGCCGGCGAGATCATCAAGGCCGTGCCGGAGAACTACCTGCTCGGCGACCGCGCCGTCTACATCGACGCCTTCATGGCCGCCAAGGGCGCGCTCTCGCCCGACGGCCTGTTCCCCGAGGCCGGCGCGGCCACGGCGGTGCGTGCCCTGCAGAGCATCGACCCGGCGCTGAAGGACACCAAGTTCGACCTGGCCGCGGCGTACACCAACGAGTTCGTGCGCAAGGCCAACCTGAAGTATCCGAAGGGATGAGTGCCCCCGCGCTGTCGCTGCAAGGGGTCAGCTGCACCTTCGTCGACCGCCACGATCCGGCGCAGCGCTATACCGCGGTGCGCGACGTCACGCTCACCGTCGGCGCCGGCGAGTTCGTCAGCGTGGTCGGGCCGACCGGCTGCGGCAAGAGCACGCTGCTCAATGTCGCGGCCGGGCTGCTCGAACCCAGCAGCGGCACGGTCGAGGTGTTCGGCGCGCCGCTTGCCGGCATCAACGCACGCGCCGGCTACATGTTCCAGGCCGAGAGCCTGATGCCCTGGCGCACCGCGCTGGCCAACGTGATGGCCGGCCTGGAGTTCCGCGGCCTGCCCGATGCGCGCGAGCGTGCGTCGGAGTGGCTCAAGCGCGTCGGCCTGGCCGCCTTCGGCGGGCGCTACCCGCACCAGCTGTCCGGCGGCATGCGCAAGCGCACCTCGCTGGCGCAGACGCTGGCGCTGGACCCCGACATCATCCTGATGGACGAACCCTTCTCGGCGCTCGACATCCAGACCCGCCAGCTGATGGAGAACGAGGTGCTGGCGCTGTGGGCCGCCAAGAAGAAGGCGGTGCTCTTCATCACCCACGATCTCGACGAGGCCATCGCGATGAGCGACCGCGTGGTGGTGCTCTCCGCCGGGCCGGCCTCGCGGCCGATCGGCGAGTTCAAGGTCGACCTCGAACGCCCGCGCGACGTCGCCGAGGTGCGCGCGACGCCGCGCTTCGTCGAGCTGCACCAGGCCATCTGGGGCGTGCTGCGCGACGAGGTGTTGAAGGGCTACCAGCAGCAGCTTGCCGCATGAAATTCTGGAACCTGATCAAACCCCGCCCGGGCAACCTGCGGCTGTGGCAGCTCGCCGTGCTGGTGCTCGTGTTCGGGCTCTGGCACGTGCTCACCAAGCCGGGGCTGATTCCGCCCTTCGTCTTCGAGAACGAGCGCCAGGCCGCGTTCTTCTTCGGCGAGCCGCTGGTGATCTTCGGCCGCGTGGGCGACTGGTTCTTCAGCAACGCCGACATCTACCAGCACCTGTGGGTGACGCTGGTCGAGACCGTGCTCGCCTTCGGCATCGGCACCGCGCTCGGCCTGGTATTCGGCCTGTGGCTGGCGCTCAGCCCGATGGCCGCGGCCATCCTCGACCCCTACATCAAGGCGGCCAACAGCATGCCGCGGGTGATCCTCGCGCCCATCTTCGCGGTGTGGTTCGGTCTCGGCATCGCCAGCAAGGTGGCGCTGGGCGTCACGCTGGTGTTCTTCATCGTCTTCTTCAACGTCTACCAGGGCGTGAAGGAGGTCAGCCCGGTGGTGCTGGCCAACGCCCGCATGCTGGGCGCGAGCCCGCGCCAGCTGCTGCGCCACGTCTACCTGCCCAGCGCGACGAGCTGGGTGTTCAGCTCGCTGCACACCAGCGTGGGCCTGGCCTTCGTCGGCGCGGTGGTGGGCGAGTACCTCGGTTCCTCGCGCGGCGTCGGCTACCTGATCCTGCAGGCCGAGGGCGCCTTCGACATCAACACCGTGATGGCCGGCATCCTGGTGCTGACGGCCTTCGCGCTGGCGCTCGATGCCGCCGTGGGCCGCATCGAGCAGCGCCTGATGAAGTGGCAGCCGAAGAGCGGCGAGACCGAGAAGCTGTGAGGCTTCAGGCCAGTCGGTAGACGTCGAGCAGCACCGCGCGCGCTTCGCGCTGGCCCACCGCGACGGCCATCACCTTGTTGAGATGCGCCCATGACGGCGCGCCGGTGGTGAAGCGCATCAGCGTGCGGAAGAAATAGGCCTCGCGCGGCACGGCCTCGCCGCGCGCGAGGCGCTGCATCACCTCGGCCGGGCCGTGGCGCAGGCCGTCGCTGCGCACCTCGACGAGGGCGCCGTCCTCGGTGCGGATCACGTAGTGCGCCGCGATCTCGAGCACGCCGTCGGCGCGCGCCAGCTGCCAGTCCACGCCGCCCGCCACCAGCTCGCCGTTGAGCTCCGGCCCGCGTGCCGTTCCGCCGCCCAGCGGCACGTAGCGCCGTTCGCCGGCGGGCGCGGCACCCAGGCTCACCAGCGCGTCGACCTCGCAGCGGATCTGCGTCATCGGCCGCAGGGCCGGCGGCGCGGGGAAGGCGGTCATGGTGATTACTTCGCGGTCGGCATCGCGAACTCGGCGCCCTTGGGCGTAGACGATGCCCAGCGCTGCATCACGCTCTTCTGCTTGGTGTAGAAGCGCACGCCTTCCTCGCCGTAGGCATGCATGTCGCCGAACAGGCTCTTCTTCCAGCCGCCGAAGCCGTGCCAGGCCATGGGCACGGGGATGGGCACGTTGATGCCCACCATGCCGGCCTGCACGCGGCGCGCGAACTCGCGCGCGACGTTGCCGTCGCCGGTGAAGCAGGCCACGCCGTTGCCGAACTCGTGCTCGTTGACCAGCGTGATGGCCTCGGTGAAGTCCTTGGCGCGCACGCAGGCGAGCACCGGGCCGAAGATCTCTTCCCTGTAGATGCGCATGGCCGGCGTCACGTGGTCGAACAGCGTGCCGCCGGTGAAGAAGCCGTTCTCGTGGCCGGGCACCTTCAGGCCGCGGCCGTCGACGACGAGCTTGGCGCCTTCCTTCTCGCCCAGCGCGATGTAGCCCTCGATGCGCTCCTTCGCCTCGCGCGTGACGATCGGGCCCATCTCGGCGTCGAGCTCCATGCCGTTCTTGACCTTGAGCGTGCGGGCGCGCTCGGCCAGCTTCGGGATGATCCTGTCGCCGATGTCGCCCACCAGCACCGCCACGCTGATGGCCATGCAGCGTTCGCCGGCCGAGCCGTAGCCAGCGCCGATCAGCGCGTCCACGGCCTGCTCGAGATCCGCGTCGGGCATCACCACCATGTGGTTCTTCGCGCCGCCCAGCGCCTGCACGCGCTTGCCGTGGTGCGCGCCGGTCTCGTAGATGTACTGCGCGATCGGCGTCGAGCCGACGAAGCTGAGCGCCTTCACGTCGGGGTGCGTGAGCAGCGTGTCCACCGCCAGCTTGTCGCCCTGCACGACGTTGAAGACGCCGTCGGGCAGGCCGGCCTGCTTGAGCAGCTCGGCCATGAACAGCGAGGCGGAAGGGTCGCGCTCGCTGGGCTTGAGGATGAAGGCGTTGCCGCAGGCGATGGCCACCGGGAACATCCAGCACGGCACCATGCAGGGGAAGTTGAAGGGCGTGATGCCGGCCACCACGCCGAGCGGCTGGCGCAGCGTCCAGTTGTCGATGCCGGTGCTGACCTGGTCGGTGTAGTCGCCCTTGAGCAGCTGCGGGATGCCGCAGGCGAACTCGACGATGTCGATGCCGCGCGTCACCTCGCCCTGCGCGTCGGTGAACACCTTGCCGTGCTCGGCGGTGATCATCGCGGCCAGCGTGTCGCGGTGCTGGTTCATCAGCTCGAGGAATTTCTGCATCACGCGCGCGCGGCGGATCGGCGGCGTGTCGGCCCAGGCCGGGAAGGCGGCGCGGGCCGCGGCCACCGCCGCGTTCACCTCGGCGACGCTGGCCAGCGCCACCTGGCGCGCCACCGCGCCGGTGGTCGGGTTCCAGACCGGCTGCTGGCGGCCGCTGCTGCCGGCAACGCGCTGTCCGGCGATGAAGTGGCCCACGTCGGTGGTGGCGGTGAAGGCTTCGGGCGCGCCCATGCTTTGTCTCCTCGAGGTCGGAGCAGCGATTGTCGGCGATGCCAAAAAAAGAGCCCACCTGCGTCGCAGGTGGGCTGTGTCAAGTCCTCAAGTAAGGACGTCGTTGGGTGCGGTGCCAGTCTCTCGCCCTGTTGTCGCGGGCGTTTCGGACCTTTGAGCGCGCGATCCTGTGTGGATCCCGTGTGACAGCAATGCCGAGCACTCTAGGGGGGCGTTCCAGCCCGGGCCATCCCAAAGACGTGGGAAGCCGGATTTGAGTGTGCGCGACGCACATTCACGGCCGCTGCCCGGCCCGCCACACGGTCCACAATCGGCCATGGCCACGCCACCCCGCCACCCGCGCGGCGCACCGCGCCCCGCCGCGCAGCAAGCGCTCACGGAAGCCGAGCTCGAGGAACTGGAGCAGCGGCTCGATGCCTTGCCGGCGCCCTTCGAGCCGCTGGACGTCAGCGCGCTCGACGGCTTCCTGTGCGGCGTGCTGTTGCAGCCGCGCCGCGTGCCGGAAGCCGCCTGGCTGCCCCATGTCACGGATGCCGACGGCCGCAAGCTGCCGCCTTCCGTCGACGCGGGCCGCCTGCTCGCGCTGGTGCGGCGCCGCCATGCCGAGCTCGACGCGGTGATCCAGGCGCGCCAGTGGTTCGATCCCTGGGTGTTCGAACTGGAGGGCGACGATGCCTCGCCCAGCGAGGCGGTGGTGGGCTGGGTGGCCGGCTTCGCCACCGCGATGGAATTCTTCCCGCAGCTGATGGCGCTGGACGCGCAGGCCCTGCGCGAGCCGCTGGCGCTGCTGTACCGCCACCTCGATGCGGACGACCTCGAGGACGCCGACGATCTGCTCGAGGAGATCGAATCGCTCGAGCCGCCGGCGGATCTGGCCGAGGCGGTCGAGGATCTGGTGAAGGCGACGCTGCTGCTGGCGGATGTGTCGCGGCCGCTGCCCGCCGCGCCGCGCCGGCGCGGCTAAATCGCCAGCGGATCGACGTCGATCGCCCAGCGCAGCACCTTGTGCGCGCCGCCGCGGCGCAGCCCGTGCAGCGCCGGCACCCAGGCGGCGAGGAAGCGTTGCAGCGCCGGCCGCGAGGCCGACTCCACCAGCATCTGCATGCGCTCGACATTGGCGACGCGCGCCACCGGCAGCGGCACCGGCGCGTAGACGCTCACCGCCTCGGCGCCGGGCAGCGTGGCGGCGAGCCCGGCGGCGGCTTGCAGGAAGGCCTGCGCCTGCTCGGCCTGCCTGGCATCGGCGCGCAGCATCGCCAGGTGCGCGAAGGGCGGCAGGCCGGCGGCCTCGCGCTCCTCCAGCTGGCTGGCCGCGAAGGCGGCGAAGTCGTGCCGGCGCAAGGCGGCGTAGAGCGCATGCTGCGGGTGCCAGGTCTGCACCCACATCTCCGCGCCCTGCGCATGCTCGGCCGAGCGCCCGGCGCGGCCGGCCGCCTGCATCAGCAGCGCGAACAGGCGCTCGGGGGCGCGGAAGTCGCTGCTGAACAGCGCACTGTCGGGGTTCACCGCGGCCACCAGGGTGATGCGGCGGAAGTCGTGGCCCTTGGTGACCATCTGCGTGCCCACCAGCACGTCGACCTCGCCGGCGTGCACCGCGACTAGCTGCGCTTCCAGCGAGCCCTTGAGCCGCGTGCTGTCGGCGTCGATGCGGGCGATGCGCGGCAGCGTGCCGTCGCTCGCCGCCAGCAACGTGCCGATCTGCTCTTCCAGGCGTTCGGTGCCGCGGCCGATCGGTGCGATGTCGAGGTTGCCGCAGTCCGGGCAGGCGCGCGGCACGCGCTCGGTGAAGCCGCAGTGGTGGCAGCGCAGCGTGCGATCCAGCTTGTGGAATACGCGCCAGGCGCTGCAATGCGGGCAGCCGCTCTTCCAGCCGCAATCGGCGCAGTGCAGCACCGGTGCATAACCGCGCCGGTTGAGGAACACCAGGCTCTGCTCGCCGCGCGCGATGCGCTCGCGGATCGCCGCCAGCAGCGGCGGCGAGAGCCCGGCGCCGCCGCGTTCCTTGGGCTGCTGGTTCATGTCGACCAGGCGCACGCGCGGCAGCAGCGCGCCGCCGATGCGCGAGGGCAGCGCAAGGCGCTGGTAGCGGCCCTCGTTGGCGCGCTGCCAGCTCTCCAGCGAAGGCGTGGCCGAGCCGAGCAGCACGCGCGCGCCCTGCAGCCGCGCGCGGTAGACCGCGAGGTCGCGCGCCGAGTAGCGTGCGCCTTCCTGCTGCTTGTACGAGGGGTCGTGCTCCTCGTCGACGACGATCAGGCCCAGCCGCGGCAGCGGCGTGAAGACCGCCAGCCGCGTGCCCAGCACCAGGTCGGCCAGGCCCAGGTGCGCCGCCAGCCAGCTGCGCAGACGCTGCGCCGGCGTCAAGCCGCTGTGCAGCGAGACGATGCGCCGGCCGGCAAAACGCGCCGCGAAGCGCGCCTCCAGCTGCGGCGTGAGGTTGATCTCCGGCACCAGCACCAGCACCTGGCGGCCGGCTTCGAGCGCGCGCGCGGCGGCGTTCAGGTAGACCTCGGTCTTGCCGCTGCCGGTCACGCCGTGCAGCAGCACGGGGGTGGCCTCCGGCGTGGCCTCGAGTTGCGCCAGCGCCTCGGCCTGCTCCGCGCTGGGCGGCGGCGGCGTGTCGGGCGCGGCATCGAGCGGCTGCGCCATCGCCTTGTGCAGCTTGCGCAGGCGCAGCGCGAGCTGGCCGGCATCGAGCTTGTGCAGCTCCGGCGGCAGGACCGACATGGCCAGCTCCCCCAGGCCGCGCTGATAGTAAGCAGATGCAAAAGTGACGAGGTCCTGCCACGCCGGGTCCAGCGGCGGCAGTTCCGAGAGCACGGCGGAAAGCGGCTTGAGCTCGGCCTCCGGCCAGTCGCCGGGCGCGCCGCCCCACACCACGCCCAGCAGTTCGCGCTTGCCGAGCGGCGCACGCACCAGCGTTCCAGGCGAGAGTGGCTGCTCGCTCAAGTAGTCGAGCGTGTTCTCCAGGCCGGCATGCTGGGGTGCTTCGACGGCCACCTTGATGCGCTGCATCGTGCTCATGCTGCACCAGCGCCGCGAGTTAGCCGCTTCACTTCGACTCGGCGTGAAGGAATGCCGCCAAGTTGCTGATTTACCGGGACTTTCGGGGCTGTCCCCCAGATCTGTGGATAACTTTGTGTGCAACCTGCCCAAAGCCGCGCTAACTGCTTGATACGTCGACGCCCGGGCCTCTTTGCCCACTTTTCCAGCAGGCCCAAAGACTCAATGAAATCAATGACTTGCGTCATGAGGCATGAACTACCGTGACGCGCTGCAGCAGATGTCGGGCGCGCGCAACGCAAGGCCAATTTTGGGGATAAGTCAACCCCTGAGCGTTCACTCACGCGCAGCCGCAGCACTCGCGGGCAAATCGCTCAGCCGCCGGCGCGGATGCGGCGCGAAACCTCGTGGACGGTGTCGACCAGCACCGCCACCGCTTCCGGCGGCGTGTGCTGGCTGATGCCGTGGCCGAGGTTGAAGACGTGGCCGCCCCAGCCCCCCTGGGCATTGCGCGGCGCGCCGAAGCTCTCCAGCACCTTGGTGGCCTCGGCGCGGATCTGCTCGGGTGCCGCGAACAGCACGTTGGGGTCGAGGTTGCCCTGCAGGGCCACGCGGTCGCCGGTCAGCCGGCGGGCCAGGCTGAGGTTCATGGTCCAGTCCAGGCCGATCACGTCGGGCGCCACGCCGTCCACGCCCTGCGCGATCTGCTCGAGCCACAGGCCACCGCCCTTGGTGAAGACGATGTGCGGGATGCGCGCGCCGGCGTGCTCGCGCCTGAGCTGCTTCAGCACGCGGCGGTTGTAGGCCAGGCTGAATTCCTGGAAGGCGCCGTCGGCGAGCACGCCGCCCCAGCTGTCGAACACCATCACCGCCTGTGCGCCGGCCTCGATCTGGGTATTCAGGTACAGCGCCACCGCGTCGGCGTTGATCTCGAGGATGCGGCGCATCAGATCCGGCCGGCGGTACAGCATGGTCTTGACCAGCCGGTAGTCGTCCGAGCCGGCGCCTTCGACCATGTAGCAGGCCAGCGTCCAGGGGCTGCCGGAGAAGCCGATCAGCGGCACGCGGCCGTTCAAGGCTTTGCGGATCGACGTGACCGCGTCGAACACGTAGCGCAGCTTGTCCATGTCGGGCACGGCCAGCTTGGCGACGTCGGCCTCGTCGCGCAGCGGATGCGCGAAGCGCGGGCCCTCGCCGATCGCGAAACTCAGGCCCAGGCCCATCGCGTCGGGCACGGTGAGGATGTCGCTGAACAGGATGGCCGCGTCCAGCGCATAGCGTTCCAGCGGCTGCAGCGTCACCTCGGTGGCGAAAGCGGTGTTGGTGGCCAGGCCCATGAAGCTGCCGGCCTTGGCGCGCGTCTCGCGGTATTCGGCGAGGTAGCGGCCGGCCTGGCGCATCAGCCACACGGGGGTGTGCTCGGTGGGCTGGCGCAGGCAGGCGCGCAGGAAGCTGTCGTTCTGGAGAGGCGCAAACATGGCTGAATTATCGCGCCCATAATGCGGCCCTCTTCCGAGGAGAAGACCATGCGCGCCAGCAACGTCCTGCAGACCATCGGCAACACGCCGCACATCCGCATCAACCGCCTGTTCGGCGCCTCGCACGAGGTCTGGATCAAGAGCGAGCGCGCCAACCCGGGCGGCTCGATCAAGGACCGCATCGCCCTATCGATGGTCGAGGCGGCCGAAGCCAGCGGCGCGCTCAAGCCGGGCGCCACGATCATCGAGCCGACTTCGGGCAACACCGGCGTCGGGCTGGCGATGGTCGCGGCGGTGAAGGGCTACAAGCTGATCCTGGTGATGCCCGACAGCATGAGCATCGAGCGCCGCCGCCTGATGCTCGCCTACGGCGCGACCTTCGAGCTGACGCCGCGCGAGAAGGGCATGAACGGCTCGATCGCGCGCGCCAAGGAACTGATCGCCGCCACGCCGAACTCGTGGATGCCGCAGCAGTTCGAGAACCCCGCCAACATCGACGTGCACGTGCGCGCCACCGCCGCCGAGATCGCCGCCGACTTCCCCGAGGGCCTGGATGCGCTCATCACCGGCGTGGGCACGGGCGGCCACCTCACCGGCTGCGCCCGCGTGCTGAAGGCGAAGTGGCCGAAGCTCAAGGTGTTTGCCGTCGAGCCGGCCGCCTCGCCGGTGATCAGTGGCGGCAAGCCCAGCCCGCACCCCATCCAGGGCATCGGCGCGGGCTTCATCCCGGCCAACCTGCAGACCGAGTTGCTCGATGGCGTGATCCTGGTCGAGGCCGAGGCGGCGCGCGAGATGGCGCGGCGCAGCGCGCGCGAGGAAGGCCTGCTGGTGGGCATCTCCTCGGGGGCCACGCTGGCGGCGATCGCGCAGAAGCTGCCCGAGCTCGCCGCCGGGTCGCGCGTGCTCGGCTTCAACTACGACACCGGCGAGCGCTACCTCTCCATCGACGGCTTCCTGCCGACGGAGTGAGCAAGCCCGCCATCCTCGTCGTCGAGGACGAGCCCGGCATCGCCGACACGCTGCAGTACGCGCTGCGCACCGACGGCTTCGAGCCGCTGTGGGTGGCCACCGGCGAGGCGGCGCTGGCGAAGCTGCGTGAGACGAGCCCCGCGCTGGTGATCCTCGACGTCGGCCTGCCCGACCTGAACGGCTTCGAGGTCTTCAAGCGCCTGCGCGCCTTCAGCGACGTGCCGGTGGTATTCCTGACCGCGCGCGCCGACGAGATCGACCGCGTGGTCGGGCTCGAACTGGGCGCGGACGACTACGTCGCCAAGCCCTTCTCGCCGCGCGAGCTGGTGGCGCGCATCCGCACCATCCTGCGCCGCACGGCCCGGGCCGCGACCACCGGCGCGGCGCCGCAGCCCTTCGCCATCGACGAAGGCCGGCGCCAGATCCGCTTCTACGGCAAGGCGCTGGAGCTGTCGCGCTACGAATACGGCCTGCTCAAGACACTGGTCGAGCACCCCGGCCATGTCTTCAGCCGCGACACGCTGCTCGACAAGGTCTGGGATACGCACAGCGAGAGCCTGGACCGCACCGTCGACGCCCACGTGAAGACGCTGCGCGCCAAGCTGAAGACGGTGGCGCCGGCGCTGGAGCCGATCCGCACCCACCGCGGCAGCGGCTACGCGCTCGCCGAGGATCTGCCTGCGGCGCTGCCGTGAAGCGGCGTTCGGTCGTCTTCATCGGCATCCTGCTCGTCTACGCGCTCGGCGTGGGCCTGCTGATGTACCGGCTGCTGGCCGACATCGACCCGCGCTACCGCGAGTCGGCCGAGGAATCGCTGGTCGAGACGGCGCACCTGCTGGCCAGCGAGGTCGAGCAGCACAGCGCCGACGGCCGCATCGACGCCGAATCGCTGCGCCCGGTCTTCCGCAGCCTCTACGCGCGCAGCTTCTCGGCGCGCATCTTCGATTTCGAGAAGACCGGCGTGGAGCTGCAGGCGCTGGTGCTCGGGCGCGACGGCATCGTGCTGTTCGACTCCATCGGCCAGCGCGAAGGCGAGGATTTCTCGCAGTGGCGCGACGTGCGCGCGGCGATGGCGGGTGAATACCGCGCGCGCACCACGCCGCGCATTCCCGGCGACGAGCTGAGCTCGGTGATGTACATCTCGGCGCCGGTGCGTGCCGGCGGCGAGATCGTCGGCGTGGTCAGCGTGGGCAAGCCGGTGCAGAGCCTCAACCAGTTCGTCGCCGCGGCGCGGCGCAAGACCATGGTGGTGGGCGCCACCTCGGTGGCCGCGGTGCTGGTGCTGGCGCTGATCCTCTCGCTGTGGCTGGTGCGGCCCTTCGGGTTGATCGCCGACTACGTGCGCTACGTGCGCGCGCAGCGCAGCTTCAGCCTGCCGCGCCTGGGCCGGCGCGCGCTCGGCACGCTGGGCGCGGCCTACGACGAGATGCGCGACGCGCTGGCCGGCCGCCACTACGTGGCCGACTACGTGCAGACGCTCACCCACGAGCTGAAGAGCCCGCTCTCGGCGATCCGCGGCGCGGCCGAGCTGATGCAGGAGAGCGGCATGCCCGAGGCCGACCGCCAGCGCTTCATCGCCAACATCGGCCGCGAGACGCAGCGCATCCAGGAGCTGGTCGACCGCATGATGGAGCTCGCCGCGCTCGAGCAGCAGCGCCGCCTGCCCAAGGTCGAGCCGGTCTCGCTGCGGCCGCTGCTGGAGGAACTGGCGGCCAGCGCAGAGGCCAGCGGCGCGGCGCGCGGCCTGCGCGTCGAGCTCGCCGCGGGCGACACCGCCTGGGTCGAGGGCGAGGCCTTCCTGCTGCGCCGCGCCCTGGGCAACCTGCTGGCCAACGCGCTCGAGTTCTCGCCCGACGGCGGCACGATCCACCTGGCGCTCACGGCCGGGCCGCGCAGCGTGTCCCTGAGCGTGCGCGACCACGGCCCCGGCATTCCCGACTACGCCGACGAGCGCGTGTTCGAGAAGTTCTATTCGCTGGCGCGCCCGGCCACCGGCAAGAAGAGCACCGGCCTCGGCCTCGCCTTCGTCAAGGAGATCGCCGAGCTGCACCATGGCCGCGTGACGTTGCGCAACGCCGACGGCGGCGGGGCGCTCGCCACGCTCTCGCTGCCGCGCATCGCGGCGCCGGCCGGCTGAGCGCGGGGCCGCCGCTATCCTGCGCGATGCGGCCGGGGAGGGGCCGCGCGCGTGGAAGCGACGACCATCGCCTGGGTGCTGCCGCACGAGGGCCACGACGACGAAGCCGCCATCGCGGCGCTGCGAGCGCAGGGCCTGCGGGTGATCGCCTGCGCCAGCGGCGCGCCCCTGCCGGCCGAGGCGGGCGTGCGCGTGCTGCGCGCCGAGCTGTTCGGCGATGCGCGGCGCCTGCGCCGCGAGTACCTGCTCGACGCACGGCCGACGCTGATCGTCGTCGCCACCGCCGAGCAGGAAGCCGCCACGCTCGAATTCCTCAAAGCCCGCGACGACGTGGTGCGCGGCCTGCAGCCGCTCGAGCTGCTGCTGCTGCGCCTGGCGCGGCTGCTCAAGCACGCCGGCGGCGAGGCGCGGCTGCACTCGCTGCAGTTCAGCGACGAGCTCACCGGCCTGGCCAACCGCAAGCGCTGGCAGGCCCTGCTCGCGCAGGAGCTGGCCGAACCCGCGGGTGCGGAATGCCGCGCCGTGGTGCTCTTCGACCTCGACCACTTCAAGCAGATCAACGACCGCTTCGGCCACCAGACCGGCGACCAGGTACTGCGCGAATCGGCGGCGCTGCTGCTCGAGACGCTCGCGCCGGGCGATCGCCTCGCGCGCTGGGGCGGCGAGGAGTTCGTCGCGCTGCTGGCACGCTACGACCGCGCCACCGTCGTGGCCGACGTGCAGCGCATGCTGCAGCGCCTGGCGGACCACGTCTTCCTCGCGCCGGCCGCCACGGGCAGCGGCTTCGAGCGCCTCGTCAACCGCTTCGACGACACCGCGCCCGCGCCGCTGGACGGCGAGCCGCTGCAGCGCATGGCGGTGTCGGCCAGCGCCGGCCTCGCCTTCGTCGGCGAACGCTCGACCTTCGCCGACCTGATGAGCCAGGCCGACGTGGCGCTCTACGAGGCCAAGGGGCGCGGGCGCAACCGGCTGGTCTCCTACGAGTCGCTGCAGGAGAGCTCCGGCGGCGAGGACCGCGATCTCTACGTGCGCCACTTCGAGAACGTCACGCGCGTGCTGACCGAGCGCATGACCACGCTGGTGACCAACATGGGCCGCAGCCTCGTCGAGGCGGCGCGGCGCGAGGCCAACCAGGACGCGCTGACGCAGCTGCACAACCGCCGCTACTTCGACGCCCGCCTGGCGCGCGAGGTCGAGACGGCGCGCAAGCACGGCCGCGCGCTGGCCATCGCGCTGATCGACCTCGACCACTTCCACGACGTCAACGCCAGCTACGGCTACCCGAGCGGCGACCAGGCGCTGCGCCGCTTCGCCGAGATCGCGCGCCACGGCGTGCGCCTGACCGACTGGCTGGCGCGCTACGGCGGCGAGGAGTTCTGCCTGGTGATGCCCGACACCGACCTGGCCACCGCGGCGCGCGTGGCCGAGCGGCTGCGCGCGCAGGTCGAGGCCGCCGAGATCCACAGCATCGACCGGCGCCGCGTGGCGCTCACCGCCAGCATCGGCGTGGCGGCGCTCGCACCCCAGGACGACCCGCTCGGCCTGGTGCAGCGCGCCAGCGACGCCGTGCTGGCGGCCAAGCAGGCCGGGCGCAACCGCCTGCACGTTGCCGCCGCGGCCGGCTCCGCCGAGTAGGGATTTCCATCTAACTTTGCTGCATCGCAGCAATATGGGCTTGCTTTCGTGGATGGGGCCACTATCATGGCTTCATGCTGCACTGCAGCAATCGTCAACGATTCCCTTCATCCACGGAGCCCACCATGCTGAACAACGAACAATTCGCTGCCGCCCAGAAGGCCCAGCTCGCCACCCTGCTCGGCCTCGCCGCCACCGGCCTGGACGCCGCCGAGAAGCTCGCCACCCTCAACCTCGAGACCGCGCGCGCCGCGCTGGCCGAAGCCGATGCGCAGGCCCAGTCGCTGCTCGGCGCCAAGGATGTGCAGTCGCTGCTGGCGCTGCAGGCCGAGCTGCTGCAGCCCGCGCCCGAGAAGGCCGGTGCCTACGGCCGCAAGCTGTACGACATCGTCAGCGGCGTGCAGGCCGAGCTCAGCAAGGTTGCCGAAGCCGGTGCCGCCGACGCGCAGAAGAAGTTCGCCGCGCTGGTCGAATCCGCCGCCAAGAACGCTCCGGCCGGTTCGGAGCAGGCCGTGGCGATGGCCAAGGCCGCGTTCGCCGCCGCCAACGATGCCTTCGGCAATGCCCAGAAGGCCGCCAAGCAGGCGGCCGAGGCCGCCGAGGCCAACATCGTCAAGTTCAGCGCCGCCACCAAGCCGGCGGCCAAGTCGCGCCGCGCCGCCTGAGGCGCACCCGCGACGGAGCTCCCATGGGCTCCCTTCTCGGCCACCCCGAGCCCCATGGCGACGCCCTGCGCGCGCCGTGGCGCCCGGCTGGCCGCAACGCCGCCGACGGCTGGCTGGGCACGCGCGAGCTGCCCGGCTACCGCGCCGGCGCGCTGATCGTGCGCTTCGCCGATCTGCCCGGCGTCGACGCCGAACATCTCTACCTCGACGTGCTGCGCCTCGGCGACGACG
>Ga0268298_10004252_pt1 | contig 14099 bp, 15 predicted proteins | sample WWTPWeurt_MetaG_FD_194462 | JGI IMG/M metagenome (GOLD analysis project Ga0268298, IMG submission 194462) | Activated sludge microbial communities from WWTP in Nijmegen, Gelderland, Netherland - WWTP Weurt | ecosystem: Engineered > WWTP > Aerobic digester > Activated sludge | place... | reverse complement strand
TCTTGTCGGCAGGTGGAGGTGTCGGTCATTTAGGCTTTTTCCATCTCGTTCGCCATCTTGTTGAGTTTGAGGTACGAGAGAATTTCGGGGGTGACGAACACGATTAGAAAAACAAAGAATACGACGATACCGCCGCCTGTGAGTGGAGCGATGAACATATCTTGAAAATCGCGCAAACTGTGCATGAGGAAGGCGAAGGAATAGAAGCGCGGATTTTGGCGGACAAGCGCAATCACCGAAATGATTGCCATCATTGCATTGCGCCCGCCGAGGACGTAAATCATCTTTGCGGAATTTTCATCTACCGTAATGCCTGGGTAGAGCAACTGCGGGTTGAAGTAGCAGGCGTAGGTTTGGAAGGTCAGAATGGCGAGAATGACCACTTGCAGAATGTTGACCCAGACTGGGATTTTGGTTTTCATGTTTTTGCTCCTGTGCTAAAATTAGGTGAATGCGCACCTATTTTATGTGCGTAGTCACCTAAATGTCAAGAGAAAAATGTGGAGAAATTATGTCAAAACACTTTAATGACCTTGAACAAAATGCCTGGGGCGGCTTTCTCGGAACCTATGCCAAACTCAATCGTTTGATTGAAGAAGATTTGCAGGCGCACTCCCGCCTTACCCATGTCGAGTTTGAAGTATTACTGCGCCTTTCGTGGAACGAATCGCACCGAATGCGGATTCAAGATTTGGCAGCAGAAAGTATCCTCACCCGCAGTGGAGTCAGCCGTGTGGTGGAGCGGCTCGAAAAGGCAGGCTTGGTCACGCGTGAAGAAGCACCCGAAGACCGACGCGGCGCTTACGCCGTCCTGACCGAAGCAGGCGCGGAACGCTTCCGTGTGGCTTCGCAAAAACACGCAGAGTGTGTACGTGAAAACTTCACTAATAAATTCAGCGAAGATGAATTGGAGGTGATGGGGGAGTTTTGGAAAAGGTTGGAGAACACGGTCTGAACACTGATTAAAAAAATCCCCACATCATGAATGTCGTATCTTACTCTGCGCCTGTCATCCGAATGGCGATCATCGTCAAATCATCAGACAGCGGCAGGGTATCCACGAACTCGTTGAGACAATCTTCCACAGCGCGAATGACCTCCTCTGCCGAACCTGCTTGCAGGGAACTCATCACATCCATCAGGCGCACCTCACCGAACAGGTCGCCGTCCGGGGAAAAGGCTTCGGTCAGGCCATCGGTATAGAGCAGCAGAGTATCGCCGCGTCCCAGGGAAATGACGCGCTCGCTGATATTCGGCTCGTCAGTTACACCCAGAGCAATACCCGTGCGCGATAATTTCTCAAGCCCACCATTCGCCCTGGCCCAGAACGGCGGGTTATGACCGGCGTTGACGTATGTGAATGTTCCTTCAACAACGTCCAACTCTCCATAAATAGCCGTTACGAACATGCCCTGTTGGGTGTCCGGCAGCAACGAGTTATTTACACGGCGCAACGCCTCGGCCGGTGAATTCGTCTCCAGCACGGCGGCGCGCACCAACGTGCGGGTCAGGGCCATGAATAGGGCTGCTGGCATGCCTTTATCCGCCACATCAGCAATAAAAATCCCAAGCCGGTTATTCGGCAGTTCGATCACATCGTAAAAGTCACCGCCCACCTGGCGGGCCGTACGCCAGCGCGCCGCCAACTGCCAGTTCGGATGATCCGGCAGAACGCTGGGGATGAAGGTCTGCTGGATCTGGCGCGCCAGTTGCACTTCCGTTTCGAGGCGCTCACGCACCACCATCTCCTGTTGCAGCAAGTCGTTCTGGATCGCCAGCGCAGCCTGTTGCGCAATGCCGTTGATGATCTCAATACGCCGCGCCCGGAAACGCCGCGCATTGTCATCCTCTTCAATCAACATCACGCCGAAAATATCGCTCTTGATGGTCAATGGAACGGCGATCAACAGCCGTTCAGCGCCCATCACATTCGCTTCATTCCACTCTTCGGCCTGCACCTCCAACCAGGAGGATGGCGCCGCCCCAGGCTGGAGCGTGCGAGTCACCAGCAAGTTCTGCTCCAGAGCCGTGTCGAGAAAGGGAAACATCCCGAACGGAAATTCCTTCTCAGTGATCGTCTGTTCCTCTTCTTCTGAAAAACCGTACTCTTGCGAAGCGGTGAACGAAGACCGATCAGAGTCCCAGCGATACAAGACCACGCGCCGAACCCCGACGAGGATCGGCATGATACGGATGATGGAACTGAGGATCTCATCAAGGTCATTCAAACTGACCACAGCCTGCGCCACCTGCAAAAGGGCCGCAGACGCATAGGCCTGCTCCTGCGCCGCATCGAAAAGCCGCGCATTCTCAATGGCCACCGCCGCATAATTGGCAAAGGTAGTGGTGATATCCTGCGCCTCATGGCCGTATCGGCCCGAAGTGTGATGCGATAATGTCATCACACCCAGCGGACGATCTCCCACCCTCAATGGAGCCGCAATGGATGAGTAACCTGCGTTAAATCCTGCTGTCAGCCCGGCGGGCCACATGGGCTCGTCTGGCCTGCGGATGATGGGGACTTTCGACGTCAACGCATCCGCCATCGCATAAGTCGCTTCAGGGTGCACAAGACAGGTCGCCTCCAACATCCCGGCATCGATGCCATGCACAGCAGAAAGACACAGATCATTATCTTGAAGCAGCCAGATCGCAGAGACATCCACGGGCAGGTTTCGATCCAGTTCGGTTAGGATGGTCTCGAGCACTTCCTCCATGCCCACATTACTTGAGACGAGACCCGCCACATCCCGCAGGCTGTCGGCGATCTGACGGCGCCACTGCTCGGAGCGGTATAGATCTGCATTACGGATGGCAGCCGCCATCGTATCTCCCACCGCCTCAAACATCAACCGGTCCTCGTCTGTGAAGGCGTTCAACTGGTCCGACTGGATATCCAGCAACCCCATGACCCGTTCGTTAAAGATCAGCGGCACGCACAATTCAGATTGCGTGTTCCTAGGCGGCAGGTGGGAAGGCACGTAACGCTCGTCATGAGAAACGTCGTTGGCAAGTACGGTCCTGCCATTGCGCGCCACCCAGGGCATGATGCCCTCCGAACCATCGAGCGGGATCGAATAACCTTCCAAATTTTTGCTGCGTTTTCCGCTTCCGGCCTCGAACATGATCAGGCGGCGGTTATGATGCACCGTAAACAGGGAAACATAAGGGTAGCCGAACTTCTCATGGATCAAAGACGCCGCATCGCGCATTAACTGGGAGAGGTCCAGCGTGGAAGTAACGCTTTTACTCACCTCGGAGACCAGGGTCATCTGGTCGGCACGACGGCGCAAGCCGCTGTACAGCCGCGCGCTTTCGACCGCACGAGTGACGTTGTCTGCCAAAGAATGCAGAATGAGCAAGTCGTTGGGATGGAAGGCGTGCAGCTGGTTACTCTGCACATCCAGAACGCCCAGTACGCGGTCCTCCATTTTTAACGGAATCACCACTTCCGATCGGGTCTCAGGCAGACTGTCGATGAAGCGGAAGCGCGGGTCCGATTGGACATCGTCACAGACGATCGCTTCACCGGTTTTCGCGGCCCCGCCGATCAGCCCTTGCCCCACTTCCACTTCAAGCGCAATGGTGGCTTTCTTCCGTCCCTTACGAGGAGCGACCGCGCTCGAACGGAATTGCAGGGCATTGGATAAAGGCTCCAGCGTAAAGATGGCAACATAATAAAAATTGAATGTGGCCTGGATCAGGCGTGTCACCCGCGCGGAGAGTTCATTCAGGTCCAACTCGTTGGCGATCTGCGCACTGACCTCGCGGACAAGGTTCAACTGCCGCAGGCGGAATTGTTCCACTTCGGAGCGATGAGACGCGACCAGACTGACCGACACAATCTGCGCCAGTCCTTGCAGGAGGTTCAATTCATCTTCGCTAAATTTGGGTCCTTTGGGACGGGTGACTTGAAGCGCCCCCAGCGTAACCCCCTGGTCTTCGAGTGGCAATGCGGCAAAGGCGGAGTTGGAAGCGCTGTTCTTCGTCCGGCCGTTCTTTGTCACCAGTTTCCCGGCTTTGACGGCGCTCTTCATCCCGTCCTTCACGGGCTGCAGCGGAAAGATATGGCCATCCTCCCAATCGGGCAGTCGGAAGATGCCTTCCTTCAACCAGACATCCACCGTCCCCTTAATGAAGAGGCTGGTCATCGAAGCGATGCGATCTCGCTGGGCGCTGAGGGATTCTTCGCTCCGCAGTTGTTCCCCAAGGCTGGCGAGTTGCAGCCAGTCCCATGAAGTCCGGCTAGCGGCGGGCATGCGGTTACACTCTCCGCTTGGTCATTGTGAGCAGGTTGCCCGTTCGGGAACCCGATTCGTATTTGACAGAGTCCATGAGTTTGCGCATCAAGTACATGCCCAGACCCCCGATCTGACGGTCGGCAAGATCGGCGGAGATGTTGGGCTCCTTAACTTCGGATGGGTCGAACGGCCTTCCCCAATCACGCAGGGCAATGATGATCGTGTCGCCCCGCATATCGCAGGTCAATTCAAGGCTGGCGTCTGTAATGCCTTCGTAGGCGTGTTCAATGATATTGGAAGCAGCTTCATCCGCTGCAAGTTGAAGGGAATAGATCGCCTTTTCAGAAAACCCACCATCACGGGCAACCTCCGCCACAAATTCGCGAATTTCATCCAAAAATTCGAATTGGGCGGGGAAAGTAGAGCTTGGCATAAGAAATGATATGCCGTCTCTTATGGGACGAGACGGCATTTCCTGTTTTTTTGATTTACCTGACTGGCAGGTTTAGAAGCTGCCCACAGCCTGGACCTGGTCATCGAAGGTCTTGAAGAGTTCGGTGAAACCCGCCAATTCCAGCGCTTCGCGGATGCGATCGGGCACCATCACCAGGACCACCTCACCGCGGTTGTAACGCTTGCTGTTGCGCTGGGCAGCCAGTAAGGCACGGAACCCGGCACTGGACATATATTCGAGTTCGGACATATCAATCGCGATCTTAAAGCGACCGTTATCGTTGGCTTTCTCGAGGGCTTTCGAGAACTGGGGAGCGGTTGCGCTATCCACCCGCCCTTTGACCTTGATCAAGTCACAATGCTTGAATTCCTGAGTCGTGATTTCCATACTGTCTCCTTCGCCAAGATAATGAAATTCTGATGTTGACGGGCGAAATTATATCACGTTCTTAAAGGGGGATTTCTTGACTCGAAAGTCTGAAGAATTTCGAGTCCGAACCAGAACCGCCAATGATTTGACACGCCTCACACCTTCGGGTATCCTTGCGCCTGTCCGGGCAGGCCCGGCGCGGCGAAACCTTTCGAACCCCGCCAGGATCGAAAGATAGCAACGGTAAGGAAGAGTCTTCGGGTGCCGCCGACCGCCTGCCCGGGCATTTTTGTTTCTGTGGGTATAATCGCGCTATGTCCTCCTCGAACATCATCAAAATTCTGGTTGCGCTTGTCATCGGTGCGGCGCTTGGGTTGGCCTATGGCTGGGTCCTTGCGCCGGTCGAATACACCGACGTGCCGCCCAACATCCTGCGTGAAGACTATCGTGTGGATTATGTGCTGATGGTGGCAGAGGCGTACCAGGGAAATTTCGATAATGCCGCTGCCGCACGCCGCCTGGCCATCCTTGGCAGCGAGAGCCCGGCAGCCATCACGGCATCGGCTCTTGAGTACGCCAATCGCAACAACTTCACAGAGGCGGAAGTGCAAGCCTTGAAGAACCTCCTGACCGCCATGCAGACCTTCCAGCCGCAGGAAAACCCCGCCCCATGAGCAGACTCTTTCGCAGCGTAGCATTCCAGGTTGCCATTGCGCTTCTCATCGGACTGGGCCTGGGTCTGTTGTACTCGTGGCGCATCTCCCCTGTCACCTATGTGGATGCAAACCCCGCCATTCTACGGGCAGATTTCAAAGACCAATACCGCATCGCCATCGCCGCCTCCTACGCTTCCACACAAGACCTCGCCCGTGCCCAATCTCGTCTCGGCCTTTTGGGCGACCCCGACCCCATTGCTGAACTCAGCGCGCAAGCCCAACGCATGCTGGCCCAGGGCGAATCTTTTGAAGCCGTGCAGCCGCTGGCCCAACTGGCCACTGACCTGACGCAAGGTTTCACCAGCAACCCCATCGCCCCCACTCCCTTCCCAACGTTCAGCACGCCTGTCGCTCAATTCACGCCAACCCTTACAGATAGCACGCAGGATGTTGCCGAGGCCACAGAAACCACAGCGCCGCAGCCGACCCTTTCCTTCGAGCAGACAGCGCTGGCGCCGGTGAACCTCGAGACCATCACACCTCGTCCCACCTCCACACCCACAGCCGGGCCGGGCGCACCTTTTGCGCTGGTCAGTCAGGAAACCATCTGCGACCCCGGCCAAATCCGGGGACTCATGCAGTTCATGCTGCAAGACTCGCGCCGCAAGGAAGTGCCAGGAGTGGAGATCATTGTCACATGGAATGCAGGGGAAGACCGATTCTTTACCGGGTTCAAACCGGAATTAGGCGACGGCTATGCAGACTTTGTGATGCAGGAAAACGTGGTTTACAACATCCGAATCGTCACTGGCGGTTCGTTCGTCTCGAATATTTCCGCGCCAGCCTGCACCGACCCCAACGGCGCGGGTTACCCTGGCGGGTTGTTGCTCACTTTCCAGCAGTGATGCAACCAATCCCGCCTGCATTCGTTATATCTCCCAGAGAAAATCCAAGGAGTAACGAATGAACTCATCCAATATCGAACAAAAACCCGGACTTGTCACTGCCATTGCCCTGATGACCCTTATCAGCGGCGTGATCAATCTTTTCTGGGGCTTCATCGCTTCCGCCACGGCACTCGGCACGATCGTCGGTGTGATCTGCCTGCCTATCACCATTCTGCCCACCATTCTGGGCATTTTCGAAATCATCTTTGCGGCCAAACTTCTGAGCGCCCAGCCGCAACCCACCCAGCCATCCACTGCGCTGGCTGTCTTCGAGATCATGACCTTTATGTTCGGTAATATCTTCTCGATGGTCGCGGGCATTCTTGTTTTAGTCTTTTATAACGATGCCGCTGTAAAGAACTACTTTGCGCGTCTCAACGGGGCCACAGCGGTCGCTCCGGCCCGGGCGGAGCCGCAGCCTGAGTTTCAGCCTGAAGCGCTGCCGGAGATCGTGGAAGTACTGCCTGAGGAACCCTCAGTCCCTGCACTGCCTGAGATTCCAGAACAGCCTGAAAAGCCGAAGCGTACCCGTAAAGTTGCGGGCAAGTAAACTTAAAAACAGCCACCAAAGTGTGGCTGTTTTTACGCATTTGCAACCCATCTAACCTTCCCCTTTGGAAAGTTCTGATGTATCCTTGCAAAAATTTTTTCCAACAATAAAAGGAGAGCCATTCATGAAATCACAGTATCGAATGTTATTTGTTTTTCTTGGCATCATGCTGGCCGTCAGCCTGGCGTGTAGCGCCCTGGGTGGGAATACCCCTGTAGCGCCTGCGACGGAAGAACCGCAGCAGCCCACCGACGCCCCACAGCAGCCGACCAAGGAGCCGCAGCAACAGCAGCCCACGCCGGAACCGCAGCAGCCGACCACCAATGAAAACGGCTTGGTCACTTTCACGGATGGGAACAACCTTCTGGCCTTCGACCTGCCCGGCGACTGGACCTACGAGCACACCGACCACGGCGATGCGATCTATTCCGATGTGACTGCCTACACCGACACCTTCACCGCCCCGGATGAATCTGCGAAGATTGAAAGCCTGGTCATGTTTGCCAACCCGGATGTGAAATTCAACAACTCCACCAGCCAGGCGGTCGCCCTGGATATTCTGAATACCTACTACAGCAGCACAGGCAAGAATAACGGCGACATCCGCATCTCCACCACCAAGATCCAGGACGACGGCTCATTGCTTTTGAAATGGAGATCCAAAGGCGGCAACTACTCCGGCGCTTCCTATTTTGAAGTGCGCGGCGAAGATAAGGGGACCTGGCTGATGTTTACCGCGTGGTGGTCGAACGATGTAGACCAGACCATGCTGGATACCATCGACGCTGCGATCGTATCCTACCGCATTCCATAGAACGCAAATTTCTTTCAAATAGCAAGAAACAAGCCTACAGTATTAAACAAGACAGCCGCCTTTCGAAGTCAGGCGGCTGTCTTGTTTTCATTTATTTTCGTTTGCAGTTGAAAAAAATCGCAGTCATCAACGATCTGGTTTGCTTTATTCAAAAGTGTTCCATTTTCTCACAGGAGCATTTTCATTAATTTCCACTTGTTATTTCCATTTCTCCGTAAAGGCACGTTTTTTTGATCCTTCATTGCTTACCGAAAAAGACCTCGGTCAACTTCCCGGCTTCCACCGGGACAATACGCTCGCGCAAGCCGGAGGGGTCGTTAAAGGCAACTTTATAAAGGCCAGAGGGCAGGTTATTCAGGACAGCATCTTCGGCATTATGCTCAAAACCTTTGGTGTAGGAAGTGATGTAATAAACAAACAACGGTTCGTCGCTTCCCTCAGCAAGGCGGGTAATGACGAGCGGACGTTCATAATTTCGTTCCGTATCCATGCCTAGGGTGATGGACAAAGCGCCCGCGCCGCTTTGAGGTAACAGCCACAATTCGGGATTCTCGGTCGAAAAGTATTGGGTGTAATCGTCACCCTTGCGGACCTCAAAATGGAGATGGCTGCCTGTGGCTCCCCCTGTCGCCCCGACCTCGCCGATCACACCCCCGACCTTGACATGATCTCCGACCTTGACCGAAATCTTCGAGAGGTGTGCGTACAAGGTATGGAGACCGTCCGTGTGTTGAATGACGACCACATTCCCGTAGAAATCATTCCACTGGCTGAACTTGACGGCTTTGTCGGAATCTGCGAAGACCACTTCCCCATCCCCGGCGGCGTGGACGGGAGTGCCGAAGGGATTCTGAAACTCATCGCCATGATGCGGGTCGCGGGTGCCGTTCTGGGTGGTTCCATACAGATAGGTCAGGTCTACTAGGTCATTGCCTGGCAGCAGGATGGGACGCTGGAAAACGAAGTTCCCGGCAGTGATGCAATACTCCGCTGTCTGCGGGTTGCACGGAATGGGTGTGGCAGTAGGGGGAACGGGAGTCTCTGTCGGCGGCCGGGTCTGGGTGAAGGCAGGCGTCGCTGTGAATGTAGGTGTGGGAGAAGAACTTGTGGGCGTTTCGGTTGGGATCGCTTGCGGAGTTGGAGAGCAGGCGGTCAGGGATAGAACAAGGAAGGCGAAAAAGATCCGTTTCATGGCGGTTGTAATAAAAGATTGGGCCGGGGTTTCCCAGCCCAACCCATCACTTTGGTTAGATGCCGCCGCGTTCTTTCATCACCGATTGGATCTCCGCTTCGAGCCGGTCGGCTTCTTTTTCGAGACCGAGTAACTCAGCCAGCATCTTCTCGCCCGTGGATCTATCGTCCAGTGAGTTGAGGTTGATGCGGACGTTATACCCGGCGGCGGTGAGCGCAGCACGCGCCATGGCAAAACCGGACATCGAGTCGCTGATGGCGCTCAGGATGCCATGCCTTGCGCACTTGATGGCGAGTTCCATCACCTTGACTGCGTCACTGGCAACATGCAAGGGGATGTGGGCTGCATTGAGCGTGGCTTGCACAATGGCAGCCTCGCGCGCTTTCTTTTGCTCGTCGGTGTCCTTGGGCAGGCGGAAGGCGCCCATGACGGCCTCAAAGGCGGAGGCATCGTCATCCACGGCCTGGGTCAGTTCGGCGCGGAGATTCTCCGCCACCACACGGACGGCCTGCATTTCGGCTTCCACGTCGGCATATTTCTTTTTGCCGATGGTGACCCCGGCCACCATCGCGACCAGACCCGCGCCCATGGCTCCGGCAAACGCGCCCGCGGAGCCGCCCCCGGGAGTCGGTGTGGGCGAGGCCAATTCTTCGAGGAAAGAGGGCTCGGCCTGGGCGGGGGAAGAAGCGTCTGCGGCGGGAGAGGAGAACAGCCGGGCTTCAAGAATTTGTTCCTTGTCGAACTGATCCAGTTGGGTGTACCAGACCGCCGCATCGGTCAACGCATCCTGCGGGATCAAGCCGACCAGTTCGCTGTGATGGATGCCCACCCCGTAGCGCTGCGCTTCGCGGCGGATGAACTCCACCACGCGGGCAACCGGCGTCTCGCGGAAATTGGTCAGGTTCATCGAGACCTGGGCGCGGCCATCCACCAACAGGCCGAGGCCTTTGACATAGCGCAGCCCGCCGGAGGATTGACGCACGGCCTTGGCGATCTTCTTGGCGATGTCTACATCGTCGGTGGTGAGGTAGACGTTGAAGGCGATCAGCGGGGCGCGCGCACCGATGACGGTAGCCCCGGCCTTGCCGAGTTTGGCCGGACCGAAATCGGGTCTGCGCTCGGGGTTGGTCTCGACCTCGACCTTGAGTCCTTCGTACTGGCCGCGGCGGATGTTCTCCAGGTTGGTGCGGTCGGGTCGTTTGGCGGCAGCCTCGTACAAGTAGACCGGGATGTTGAGTTCGCGGCCCACGCGCTGGCCGAGGCGCTGCGCCATGGCGACGCATTCTTCCATGCTGGCGCCGCTGAGCGGGACAAAGGGCACCACGTCGGTCGCGCCGAGGCGCGGATGCGCGCCGCTGTGCTGGTCGAGGTCGATCAGTTCGGCGGCGGTCTGAATGGCGCGGAAGGCGGCCTCTTCCACCCCCGCAGGCGACCCGGCAAAGGTCAGCACGGTGCGGTTATGGTCCAGGTCGGAGGAACGGTCGAGGAGTTTTACTTCCTCCACCGATTGGATGGCGGCCACGATCCGGTCGATCACTTCGGGTCGGCGCGCTTCTGAAAAGTTGGGGATGCATTCGATAAGTTGAGGGGTCATGAGTGAATGGGTCTCTGGGTTTGGGAGTTTGATGGTGGGTCTGATTACAGGGTAATTATACCCAGCCTGGGTCATGATTTGCATTTTTACATGGCCCTTATGATAAAATTCCAGCATTGCATGAAAGGCCTTCATGCGCACGTCGTCCACCCGCCCGGCGTTACCAGTTGAGCGGAACATTCGTGCAGCGCCGCAACGCGCTGCCAAATTCAGGAGAAACATGGAATACAAATTGTACGTCGGGAACCTCGCCTATTCGGTCACAGAAGACGACCTGCGGGCATTGTTCGCGCAGGCAGGCGCGGTTAAATCGGTGGCGTTGATCATGGACAAGATCAGCGGCCGGTCGAAGGGTTTCGCTTTTGTCGAAATGGAGACCCAGCAGGACATGGAAAAAGCCATCTCCATGTTCAGCGGACGCGACTTCAAAGACCGCCCGCTCACGGTCAACATTGCGCGCCCGCGTGAAGAACGCGGCGGCTTCGGCGGCGGCGGCGGTCACCGTGGCGGTGGAAATCGCGGCGGCGGACGCTCGAACGACCGCAACCGCAACACACGCGGCGGCAACAACAATTCAAGGTGGTAGATCAGCCCAATCCCCTGCTCCGGCGGGGGATTGTGTTTTCCCGCCCGGGGGGTATTTCTTCTTCGCTGCGGTGAAGGTAAGAGAAGGCTGCGCCGGGGTATCTATATGGGCGCTGATTTAACTTTGAGCGTGGATGCAAATCCATTGCATGTCATTGCGAGAGTGTCTTTCCCGAAGCATTCCCGCACTTTGTACTGGAGATTGCTTCGCCGCGCACCATACCGCATAGGGATGGCGAAGAAAAGCGGCTCGCAATGACATTTTATTCACACCAAAATAACAACTTGAAGTACCGAACAGGAACTTTATCGATGTCCACCTCCCTCCCCAACAACAACCGTCCGTTCGAAATGGGACTCTATACCTTCGTCGATGGCGGCACAAACCCGCTGACCGGCGCGCGCAAGGACCCGCGTGAAGTGATGTGGAACCTGATGGAGGCCATTGAACTCGCCGACCAGGTCGGGTTGGATGTCTTCGCCATCGGCGAACACCACCGCGAAGAATACCTGGCCTCGGCCCCAACCGTCATCCTCGGCGCGGCGGCAGCGCGGACGAAGAACATCCGCCTCTCCACCGCCGTCACTGTGCTCAGTTCCGATGACCCGGTGCGCGTCTTCCAAAGTTTTGCCACGGTGGACCTGCTCTCCAACGGGCGGGCCGAGATCATGGCCGGGCGCGGTTCCTTCATCGAGTCCTTTCCGCTCTTCGGCTACAACCTGAACGACTACAACGGCCTGTTCGACGAAAAACTGCGCCTGCTCTCGCAACTGAACGACTCCTCTCAGGTCACCTGGTCTGGCAGGTTCCGCGCGCCGCTGGAGAACCTGGGTGTGTATCCGCGCCCGGTGCAGGAGAAACTTCCCATCTGGGTGGCGGTCGGCGGGACGCCGGAATCGGTGGTGCGGGCGGCGGAGTTGCAAATGCCGATGGCGCTGGCCATTATCGGCGGAATGCCCGAACGCTTCGCCCCCTTCTTCGACCTGTACCGCCAGGCGTCGAAAGAATACGGCTTCGACCCAGACCTGATCCCCCTCAGCGTCAACTCGCACGGTTTCATCGCCGACGACGCGCAGGAGGCCGTGAACGAGTATTATCCGATCCAGACCCATACCATGAACAAGATCGGGCGCGAACGCGGCTGGGCTCCGGCTACGCAATCGCAACTGGAAAAGCAGCGCCACCTGCGCGGCTCAGACTTCGTGGGCACGCCCGATGAGATCATCGAGAAGATCCTCTTCCAGCACAATCTCTTCAAGCACCAGCGCTTCATGATGTACATGGGCAACAACGCCATCGAGCATAAGAAGATGATGCGCGCCATCGAACTCTTTGGGACCCAGGTGGCCCCGGCCGTGCGAAAAGAGATCGCCAGCCGCAACGGGAATCTCTAAAGGCTGCGCTTCACCCCCGGACCCTGAACTGTCTCCAACCAGAATCCTGATCCAACCCTTTGGGACATGTCCCGGTTTTGGGACGCGTCCCGCATTTGGGATGAATGGGCGGGTATCCATCTCTCCCGCAAAAAAGTAGAATGACGGCATGAAGAAAAATTTTTTTCTGGCATGCTTCGTCATTCTTTTTGTTTCGGCGTGCAGCCTGCTCCAAAACGACCCGGCTCCCGGCGTGGGGGAAAAAGCCGAGGCGGGCTATGCCGCCTGCGAACCCATCCTCGCGGCGCTGGAGCGTTATAAACTTGAGCGCGGAGAATACCCCGAAAGCCTCAGCGCCCTGACGCCCGACTATCTGACGGAGGTCCCAACCCGGGTGAACGACCAGGACCTTCAATATTCCAAGGCGGGCGCAAGTTACTTCCTCTCGTTCCATTACCTCGGCCCGGGCATGAACACCTGCACCTACACCCCGCAAGACGGCTGGAAATGTTCAGGGGCATTTTAAACCTCCCGGCTTTCTTGTCCGGTTTGGAGGGACGGTTGTATAATCATTTTATGGAGTCTATAGGGTGCTTATACAGCATAATGCTGTATAACACCCCAAATTGGGGGTATATACAGCGCTGCGCTGTATATACCATAGTTAGCCCGCTTCGCGCATCGGAGTAAACGATGAAAGAAGAAATACATATAACCTTCCTAAGACATGGTCGGTCTCGCGCTGATGATGAAGAAGTCCATGAAGGTAGATACGACTCTCCACTAACTGATGCGGGACGTTCTCAGGTTCAAGCAAGAGCCCAGGAATTTCTCGCTCGTGGTTTTCAATTTGATAAAATCTTTTCAAGCACACTACAACGCGCCCAAGAAACAGCAACAATTATTGGTCAAATGCTAAATGTTTCAGTTGAGAAAGATTCAGATTGGATGGAAATGGACAATGGTCCACTAGCAGGTATGTCGAGAGAAGTTGCCGAAAAGGAATATCCAAAACCCATTTTCCGCAATCCTTACGAACCATTTTGCGGATCAGGGGAAAGCGATTGGGAAATATATTGTCGGGCAGCAAAAGCGGTAGAAAATATTATTCGACATGGTGCTGGAAATTATTTGGTTGTTGCTCATGGTGGTATTTTGAATTCCGCCTTAAGAACAATTGTTGGCGCACAACCATTTGTAAATCAGCAAGGTATAGTATTTGGTTTTGGTGATACTGGATATGCTCGGTTAACTTATCGTCCTTCTGAACATCTTTGGTATCTTCGTGAATTCAACGCGGGCTAACAAAGCGTGCACCTGACG
>Ga0268298_10004251_pt1 | contig 14100 bp, 10 predicted proteins | sample WWTPWeurt_MetaG_FD_194462 | JGI IMG/M metagenome (GOLD analysis project Ga0268298, IMG submission 194462) | Activated sludge microbial communities from WWTP in Nijmegen, Gelderland, Netherland - WWTP Weurt | ecosystem: Engineered > WWTP > Aerobic digester > Activated sludge | place... | reverse complement strand
ACCCAATAGCTGGCGCCCGTGGACAGCACGCTGTCATTGAAGTCGTAGCCCGGGTTGTGCACCATGCAGCCACCCTCGCTGCCCAGGCCATTGCCGATGTTCACGTAGCAGCCCGGCACCTTTTCCAGGAAGAAGGCGAAGTCTTCGCTCGCGCTGATGGGCTCGGCGTTGGCCACCAGGCCTTCGTCGCCCAGCCAGTCGTGGATCACGCTTCTGCAGAAGTCGGTCATCGCCGGATCGTTGTTCAGCACCGGGTAGCGGCGGATGTAGTTGACATCGGCCGTGGCGCCAAACACCGCCGCCTGGTGTCGCGCGATCTCGGTGATGCGGCGCTCGAGCAGATCGCGGATCTCCGGCCGAAACGCGCGCACGGTGAGGCGCAGCTCGGCCTCGCCCGGGATCACATTGGCCGCATCGCCCGCCAGGAAGGCGCCCACCGAAATGATGCCCGTCTGCAGCGGCGGCACGTTGCGCGAGACGATGGTCTGCAGCGCCATCACGATGGCCGCGCCCGCCACCACCGGGTCCACCGCGGTCTGCGGCATGGCGCCATGGCCACCCACACCGCGCACCTTGATGATGCAGGTGTCGCCACTGGCCATGGCGTAGCCCGGCACCAGCATGAACTGGCCCGCCGGCCGACCCGGCATGTTGTGCATGCCGAACATCGCGTCGCAAGGGAACAGCTCCAGGAAACCATCGTCCAGCATCTTCTTGGCGCCGGCCAGGCCCTCTTCGGCGGGCTGGAACACCAGGTGCAGGTGGCCGTCGAAGTTGCGCGTGGCCGCGAAGTGCCGCGCGGCCGACAGCAGCATCGCCGTGTGCCCATCGTGCCCGCAGGCGTGCATCTTGCCGAACACCTTGCTCGACCAGGCCTTGCCGCTGGTCTCCTCGATCGGCAGCGCGTCCATGTCGGCGCGCAGGCCGATGCGCTTGGCCGACGTGCCCTCGCGCAGCGTGCCCACCACGCCCGTGCCGCCCAGGCCGCGGTGCACCTCGTAGCCCCAGCGCGTGAGGCGCTCGGCCACCAGATCGGCCGTGGCGTGCTCCTCATAGGCCAGCTCGGGGTTGCTGTGGATCTGGTGGCGGATGGCCACCATCTCGGCTTCGTGGGCGCGGATGTCGTCCAGCGCGGGCAGCGGCAGGGGTGCGTTCATGCGGTGTGCTCGAGGAAGTGGAAGGGGCGAGGCGAACGATTCTGCGGGGCGGCGAGCCGATCACTCGAAGGGCGGCTCGGAACCCCACGCGAAGAAGTCGGGCATGTCGCGGCTCACCTTGTCGGGCCACACCGGCGAGCGCTTCTCGAGGAAGGAGCCCACGCCCTCGCGCGCATCACCCGAGCGGCCGCGTGACTGGATCGCGCGGCTGTCCATGCGGTGCGCGTGCATGGGGTGCTCGGCGCCGGCCATGCGCCACAGCATCTGCCGCGTGAGCGCCACCGACACCGGCGCGCTGTGATCGGCGATCTCGCGAGCCAAGGCCCGCGCGGCGGGCAGCAGATCCTGCGGCTCGTGCACCGAGCGCACAAGGCCGCGCGACAGCGCCTCCTGCGCGCCAAAGATGCGCCCGGTCATGCACCACTCCAAGGCCGTCTGCAGGCCCACCAGGCGCGGCAGGAACCAGCTCGACGCGGCCTCGGGCGTGATGCCGCGCCGCGCGAACACGAAGCCGAAGCGCGCCTCAGTGCTGGCCAGGCGAAAGTCCATCGGCAACTGCATGGTCATGCCGATGCCCACGGCCGCGCCGTTGATGGCGCCGATCACCGGCTTCAGGCTGCGGAAGATGCGCAGTGTGGTGAGGCCACCGCCGTCGCGGTAGACGTCGCCCACCTTGGTCTCTTCGCGCGCGGTCACCTGGCGGTCGGCATAGTCGAAGGTCTTGCCACCCTGTGACAGATCGGCCCCGGCGCAGAAGGCCCGGCCTGCGCCGGTGACGATCACGGCGCGCACCGCATCGTCGCGATCGGTCTCGTCGAACACGGCGATCAACTCGTCGCGCATCAGGGGCGTGAAGGCATTGAGCTTCTAGGGCCGGTTGAGCGTGACGGTGGCGATGCCGTCGGCCAGCGCATAGCTCAGGGTTTGCAGATCGGGCAAGGGCATGGGCGGCCGGCTCCAGGGCGAGGGCAAAGGCAGGGCCCGCCAATGTACCCCTGGACGACCCGGACAGACGGCGTGACAACCCGCACGCACAATGCAGCGCAGGGTGCGCTGCGGCAGGCGCTGCGCCCGGCACTGGAGAAGGTTTCGCATGAACAGCACCGTCACCCCCGAGCACTTCGACGTCGTCATCGTCGGTGCCGGCATCTCCGGCGTGGGCGCCGCCTACCACCTGAGCACGCAGATGCCGGGCACCCGCTTCGTGGCGCTCGAGGCCAAGCCAACGTTTGGCGGAACGTGGGTGACACACCGCTACCCTGGCATCCGGTCCGACAGCGATCTCTACACCTTCGGCTACCGCTTCAAGCCCTGGACCAGCGCGCCGATTGCCACGGCCGACGAGATCCTGCGCTACATGGGCGAGGTGATCGAAGACAACCAGCTCGCCCCGCACATCCGCTACCAGCACCGCATCGTCTCCGCCGCCTGGCGCAGTGCCGACAAGCGCTGGCACCTGCAGGTGCAGCGCGAGGACACCGGCGAGCGGCTGGACATCAGCTGCGGCTTTCTGTGGATGTGCCAGGGCTACTACCAGCACGCGCAGGGCTACACGCCCGACTGGCCGGGCATGGCCAGCTACCAGGGCCGCATCGTGCACCCGCAGAACTGGCCGGACGATCTGGACTACCGCGGCAAGCGCGTGGTGGTGATCGGCTCGGGCGCGACGGCGGCCACGCTGATCCCGGCCATGGCCGACGAGTGCGCGCACATCACCATGCTGCAGCGCTCGCCCACCTACTTCCGCACCGCGCGCAACGTCAACGAGCTGGCCGACATGCTGCGTCAGCTCGAGCTGCCCGAAGAATGGACGCACGAGATCGTGCGCCGCAAGGTGCTGTTCGAGCAGGGCGCCTTTGCGGCGCGTGCCAAACGCGAGCCCGAGGTCGTGAAGAAGGAACTGGTGGGCAATGTGCGCAACATCCTGGGCGACAAGGTGGACGTGGACAAGCACTTCAGCCCGCACTACCGCCCCTGGCAGCAGCGCCTGGCCTTCATTCCCGATGCCGACCTGTTCCAGGCCGTGAACAAGGGCCAGGCCTCGGTGGTCACCGACGAGATCGAGTGCTTCACGCCCACCGGCCTGCGGCTGAAATCCGGCGCCACGCTGGACGCCGACATCATCATCACCGCCACCGGCTTCAAGCTCAGCGCGCTGGGCGACATCCCCTTCAGCATCGACGGCCAGGCGCTCGATTTTGGCCAGACCGTCACCTACCGCGGCGCCATGTTCACCGGCGTGCCCAACCTGCTGTGGATCTTTGGCTACCTGCGCTGGAGCTGGACGCTGCGCGTGGACCTGATGGGCGACTTCGTCTGCCGCCTGCTTCAGCACATGCAGGCCACGGGCGCCCAGGTGGTAACGCCGCAACTGCGGCCCGCAGACGCAGGGATGGCGCTGCGCCCCTGGGTGGAGCCCGACAACTTCAACCCCGGCTACCTGGTGCGCGGCATGCACCTGTTGCCCAAACAGGGCGATGCCGAGCCCTGGCAACACACGCAGGACTACGAGCTGGAGCGCAAGCAGCTGCCGCAGGCCCGGCTGGACGACGGCGCGTTGCGCTTCGAGTAGGCCAGCCGCGCCGCTGCCGCTAGCGCTTCACGGCATCCGATGGCGCCGCCCGGCGGCGACGCGGTGCGGGGGCCGCTTCGGGCTCGGCGTCGGCGCCATCGGCGGGCGCGCAGCCCAGCGGGGCCAGCAGCGCATCGAGCACGTCATAGGCCTGCTGCAAGGTCTTGACGCCCACCTTCTGTTCGATGGCGGCGTAGCGCTCCTCGATCGCCGGGATCATGCGCCGCCCCAGCTGGCGGCTGCGCGCGGTGGCCGAGACCAGCACGCGACGCTGATCGCCGGCCATGCGTTCGCGGTCCACCAGGCCGGCCTCCTCCAGCCGCAGCAGCACGCCCACGATGCTGGGGCTGGAGATCTGGCAGCGCTCGCACAACTGGCGCGGTTCGAGCGCACCGTGAGTGAGCAGCGCGCGGATGATTCGCCATTGCTGCTCGGTGACACCGTTCTCGTTCAGGATGGGGCGGAACTGCGCCATCAAGGCTTCGCGCGCCTGCAGCATCAACTGGGGCAGATTGCGGTGACGCGATGCGATCGACATGTGCTTTCCTCGACAGGGCCTCGCCCGAGATCCATGGCGCCAGGCCATTGGCAGCTTGACTCACATCATAGTGAATGGAGGCGAGGAAAGGCACACCGCGCACGGCACAGTCCAGGGTAAGTGCCTAGCGATCAAACACGGCAAGCGCTTGACTCACTGACATCGCAGCAAAATACTCACACACATGTGAGTAAGTTGACGACGGGCGCAGACGCGTCCCGTCGCCGCCCCTGATCCATGCAAAGAGACCACCCCATGTCCACCACCCGCAACCGCTTCGGCCACCCCGCCTGCAGCACCATGAACCGGCGTTCGGCCTTGCAGGCACTGGGCCTGGCCGCAGTGCCCGGGCTCGCGTCCGGGCTTGCACAGGCGCAAGCCTGGCCCGCCAAACCACTGCGCTGGGTGGTGCCGTTCCCGCCTGGTGGCACCACCGACGTCGTCACCCGCCTGGTGGCCGCCGAGGTTTCGCGCTCGCTGCAGCAAAGCATCGTGGTCGACAACAAGCCGGGGGCTGGCACCGTGATCGGCGTGGATGCCGTGGCCAAGGCGCCGGCAGATGGCCTGACGCTGCTGACAGTGGCCAACAGCTTCTGCGTCAACCAGACCCTGGTGAAGAAACTGCCCTACGACGGCGTGCGTGATTTCAAGCCGGTGGCCTTGATGGGGCTGTCCGAGCATGTGCTGGCGGCGCACCCGGGCCTGGGGATCAAGACCCTGGCCGACCTGAAGGCGCTTGCCCTCAAGCGCCCTGGGCAATTGAGCTATGCCTCCTTCGGCAACGGCACCTCGGCGCACTTGGCCGGAGAGATGCTCAAGACGGGGCTCGGCGTCGATCTGATCCACGTGCCCTACAAGGGCCAGGCGCCGGCGCTGTCCGATCTGCTGGGTGGCCAGGTGAGCGTGATGTTCGGCAACTGGCCCGAGTTTCGCAACCACGTGCGCAGCGGCAAGTTGGTGGCGGTCGGCATGGCCACAGCGGCCCGATCGATGTACGCACCCGAGGTGCCCACGCTCGCCGAGCAGGGCCTGGCCCTGCAAAGCAATTCGTGGAACGGCCTGCTGGTGCGCAGCGGCACCGCCGATGCCGTGGTGCAGCGCCTGGCCGCCGAAGTGCAGAAGGCACTGCAGGCGCCTGCGGTGGTGCAGGCCTTCGCCGAGGGCGGCATCGCCGCCCAGCCCGGCACGCCCGAGCAGTTTGCGAGCTTCATCGGCAGCGAGATCGAGAAGTACGCGGCCATCATTCGCAAGGCAGGCATCACGGCCGATGCGTGAGGCGCTCACGCTCGGCCACAGCGCAGGCCATCCTCACAGCAGCAGGAAGGCCAACGCAGCCACCAGCGTGGGGCCCGCCGCGCCCAGCAGCAGACCCCCTGCCCCGATGCTCTCGTCGGCGAAACCACGGCGCAGCAGGGCGACGCCCGCCGGGTTCGGCGCATTGGCAATGACGGTGAGGCCGCCACCCGCCACCGCGCCGGCAACGAGCATGTACTTCGACGCGTCGGTCATTCCGGCGATCTGCGATCCGAGGTAGGTGAGCGCAGCGTTGTCCGTGATGGCGGTGAGCCCCAGTGCCCCCATGAAAAGGGCCACCGGCTCCAGGCTCGACACGATCGGCTGAAGCCACCAGCTTTGCATGCCGCCCAGCACCACGAGACCGGCCAGGAAGAAGGCCACCAACAGCGCCTCCTTCAGGATGAGCGGGCTCTGATAGCGCGCATAGGCCTGGGTGAAGCCCAGGAACATCAGGAACAGGCCCAGAAAGGCGACCGGATGGTGCGCCAGCACCACCACAGCGGCGAGCAGGCCCAGGTGCACGGCGGCGACCGTCTTCGACACGGGCACCTCGCTGTCGTCACCCGCCGGGGCGGTCGGTGCCGCGATCACGTGGCGACGCAGTGCCACGGCGCAGACCGTCGCGTTGATCACCACCGCCAGCGCGGCCTTCCAGCCGAAGCTGGCCATCATGAAGGCGCTGTCCCACTGCCAGGTACTGGCCACCATCAACACTGGGGGAGCGGCATAGGATGTCATGGTGCCGCCGACCGAGACGTTGACGAACAGCACACCGATCGAGAGGTACTTGACCGGCTCGGGCACATCCGGCCGGAAGATCTGTGGCGCCAGCATCATGGCCGCGATCGTCATGGCCGCGGGCTCGGTGATGAGCGAGCCGAGCAGGGGCACTGCGGCCAGGCCCAACCAGGCGGTGGCCAGCGGCGTGGGCACGGGCATGACGCGGGCCACCATGCGCAGCAGCCAAAGCACCGTTGCCAGCACTGGCCGCGAGGCCGCAACCACCATGACCACGAACACGAACAAGGGCTCCGTGTAGTTGCGCGACTCCGCATAGGCCAGCGCATTGGCGCCCCCGGTGCCCACGGCCATGACGAGAACCAGCACGATGGCCCAGAAACCAAACACCACCTCCACCTCACCGACGAGGTGAAAGAAGCCGGCGTGCCTGGGGTAGCGGTGAGCGAGCCGCTCGAACTGCTTGGCAGCGAAGGTGTGCACCAGCGCCACTGCAAAAATGATGGCCGCGATGACTTGCATCGTCGGCTCCTGCGTCGAGTTCATGGTCGTCCTTGATCCGCGTGGCGGCCCGACCGACGCATGAACCTGTCGATCCGAAATGGGCCGACACCCAACGACAGTCTAGCCATGACTGCAAGTCCGGGTGAATCGCTGGGCGCCGCGCCTGGGCACCCTATGATGGCTGGCATGGCCACACGCAAGACCGCACCCCAACCCACATCGGGCAGGCCGTCGGCAAACGCCCAAACTGCTGCGCATGATGCTGTACGCGTGCTTCGGCAGTTTCGTCTGGTCTTCAACACCGTCAAGACCCATTTCCAGCAGGTGGAGAAGCGCGCGGGCCTCGGCGGTGCGCAGGTCTGGGCGCTGAGCGTCGTGCGCGAGCGGCCGGGCATCGGTGTCAATGAGCTCGCGCGAGCGCTGGACGTGCGACAGCCAACCGCCAGCAATCTGGTCAAGGCCCTGGCCGAACAGGACCTGCTCGAGGTGCGGAAGGACGAGCGCGATGGCCGGGCTGTGATGCTGCACCTGCGCCCCGGCGGTGCCCGTGTCTTGCGCCGAGCGCCCGGGCCCTTCACTGGGGTGCTGCCTGAAGCGCTGGCCAAGCTGGAACCGGCCACGCTGGAGCGTCTGGAGCAGGATCTGGCCGAGCTGATCAAGGTGCTCGGTGCCGACGAGCGCGGTGCCAACATTCCGCTGAGCCAGATGTGAGCTCGGCCGCAATGCCATGGCCGCGGCTGCGGCTGCGGTCGAGATTCAACGCATCGTCACACCGCCAGCAGGCGCACCATGCGCTCCAGCAACAGGGCCATCTCGCCCGGACTGTCCAGAAAAAACTGCGCCCTCGACCGTGGCTCATCGCGGCCGACGCGGATCGTCAGCCACCCCGCAGGGGCACTTGCAAAGACGGGCTCGTCATTCACGTCATCGCCCGCGAAGATGGCGCACGACGAGGCACTGCGATGCACCAGCGCCCGCACGGCATCGGCCTTGTCGGGCGCCAGCTGCGCAACGACATTGACCACCAGCTTGCCACCAAAGACCCGCAAGGCCTCGTCGCGTTCGGCCAGCAGGTCCGTGATGACCTGCAGGGCTCGCTCGCGCGTGCGGGACAAGCGGTAGTGCAGGGCCAGCGAATGGCCCTTGTCTTCCACGGTCACGCCTGCAGCCGCCAGCACGGGCAGCTGCTCACGAAGGCGCGAACGAAGGCGCGACAGGGCCTCTGAGGGCTCGTGCACCGCCGTCGCAGCACCGGCATCCTCTGCGCCGTGATTGCCGACGATGAAACGTGGTTCGAAGCCCAATCGCCCCCGAACGTCATCGACGCTGCGGCCTGTCACGATGGCGATCGGAAGCTGTGCCGCCAACCTGGCCAGACGCGTGGACACACCCTTGGACAAGCGCGCATCGTTGGGGCGCGCCACGATGGGCGCGAGCGTGCCGTCGAAGTCGAAGGCCAGCAAGGGTCGCTGTTGAAGCGTGCGGGCCAGGGCGATCTCGCCCTCCAGACTGAACAGGTGCTGCATCGTCATCCGGATCGCCCCAGCGTCGCTGTCAAGGCGCCCGGTGACTGCGCACGCGCGCCTCGATGCGTGCACGCAGCCGCCAGCGCCCGGCGTCTGACAGCATGCGACCGGCCCATCGGAAGACGTTGAACTCCCGCACGGTGCTGCGCAGGCTGGCCATGCGCTCGCGCTGCTCGGCGGGCGGCATGGTGGCGGCCCGGTTCAGTGCGTCGGCCGTCTCCTCCACGTGGTAGGGATTGACGATCAGGGCCTCGGGCATCTCTCGCGCAGCCCCGGCAAAGCGGCTCAGCACCAGCACCCCTTGCAGGTCATCGCGGGCCGCAACGAATTCCTTGCAGACCAGGTTCATGCCGTCGTGCAGACTGGTCACCACAACAATATCGGCGGCCCGAAACAGCTCGGTGACTGCGTCGTGCTCGTGGTGCTGCGCGAGCAGGTGCACAGGCTGGTAGCCCGGCCGGCCGAAGCGCTGATTGATGCGCTCGGTGACACGCTGGATGCGCTCCTGGAAGCTGCGGTACTCGTCCAGTGCGCTGCGCGTGGGGGCCGCCACCTGCACGAACACAAAGCGCCCGATCCAGGACGGCCACTTCTCCAGCAGCCGCTCCACCGCGTTCAGCCGCTCCAGGATGCCCTTGGTGTAATCGAATCGATCCACCCCGACCGCAAGGCAGACGTCGCCGGGCAGTTGCAGCCGATCGATCACGCGTTGCCGACACTCGCCAACCGTCGACCAGGTCGCCCGCTCGGCATCACCGGGCCATTCGATGGAAATCGGATAGCTCTCCACGAGCGTCTCCTTCTCCTGGAAGGCGATGGTGGAATGCTCATGCTCGATGCGCGCCTCGAGGTAGCGATCCACCGTTTCAATGAAGTTCTTGCAATGAAAGCGGGTGTGAAAGCCAAGGATCGTGCTGCCCAGCATGCCCTGCAGGATCTCGCGTCGCCATGGGCAGATGCCGAAGGACTCGGGGTTGGGCCACGGGATGTGCCAGAACGTGAGGATGGTGGCCTGCGGAAGCTTCTCGCGGATCATTGCCGGCAGCAGGGCAAAGTGATAGTCCTGCACCAGCACCACCGGGTCTGCACTGCGCGCCTCGGCCACCACCGCGTCGGCAAATCGCTGGTTGATTTCGCGGTACGCCTCCCAGTCGGATTCGCGAAACACCGGGCGCACATGAGCCACGTGGCACAGCGGCCACATGCCCTCGTTGGCGAAGCCGTAGTAGTAGCCCTGCTCTTCCTCCGCGGTCATCCAGATGCGCCGCAGCCAGTAGTCGTCCTGGCCGGGCGGCACGCGCACACGGTCGGCGCTGTCGACCACTTCGCGATCAGCGCTGCCACTGCCGTGGGCCACCCAGGTGCCGGAGCAAGCACGCATGACGGGCTCCACCGCAGTCACCAGGCCGCTGGCCGGGCGCTTGACGACCACCCCTTCGGCCGTTCGCTCGTGGATGTAGGGCTCGCGGTTGGAGACGACGATGACCTGGTCGCCGCTCAACTGGGTGCGCAGCAGGGTGCGCAAACGCTCGGCCGTCCATTCCGCTTCGGGCCCTGCCGATCGCCGGTACTCGTCCTCCAGATCGCGCATGCGGGCACGAAGATCCGCCGCGAAGGGCGCCAACTCAGGCGCCGAGGGCATCATCGGGCTGAGCAGGCCCTCGCCGCGCAGCAATGCACGCACACCATTGACCCAGCCTCGCCAGCTCAACTGCGCCACCACCACGGTGATCAGGGCCATGGCCAAGCCCAATGCGGCGATCAGGCCGATCAGGTAGCGCCGCGTGTCCTGGCTGCGCCGTTCGATGAAGCTCAGATCGTGCAGCAGGACGAGGCGAGCCAGCACGACCCGAGGGCCCGGCTCCACGGCCTCCGGGGCCGGCGCAGGCGCGCTGGCCGGATCAATCGTCCAGCCTGCGGCCGCTGGCTCATCGGGGACGCCTGGTGGCGCAGGCTCCACCGGGTGCGATCCCATGATGTCCTGCACACCAACGTGGACATCGCCACCAGCCAGGGCCAGGCGCGGTTCCGCCTCGCGCGCAATCTCCGTGGCGCGGGCACACGACAGGCTGTCAGGAAATCGATCCGTCGACTGCAGCAGCTTGCCCTCGAGGCTGCAAAGGCCCAGGGCAAACAGGCGCTCGTCCTGCGCGGCACGGTCGAACAGCGGCTGCAGGCGTGCGCTCTTGCCCGACACCACGGCGTCGGCGATGGAGTCGGAAAGCGCGTTGGCCACCAGAGTGCCGCGGCTGTTGAGGTCCCGGCTGAACCAGCGCAGGGTCACCTGGTCCATCAGAGGAACAGCCAGGTAGGCGGCAGCGATCAGTGTGCAGGCCAGGGGCAGTAGGAAGCGCAACTGCAGCCGCAGTGTCCGCAATGCCATCATGGTTGCACCGCGGGATCAACTTGACCGAGACTCGATGTCGACATGGCAGGACCCTTTGCGGTGGATGCAGCAGCCGGCTGGCCACTGTGCGCCAACTGCCTCGAATTTCCAACCCCAGTGCCCAGCGTTGTGCGACCGGGCCGCGCAGTCTATATTTGTGCCTATGCAAATGGAAGCAGGGAACGCCTCGGCGTCGGGCCCGGCCCCGGGGCCTGCGCCGCCATCACTCGAGCTGGCGCTCATCGGCAACTGCGCCATCAGCGCCTTGATCGATCGGCATGCCCGCATCGTGTGGTGTTGCATGCCGCGCTTTGACAGTGCCCCGGTGTTCCATGCCCTGCTCGGCCTGGCGCAAAGCGAGCGCGTGTCGGGCAGTTTCAGCGTCGAGCTTGAGCAACTGGCGCGCGTGGAACAGCGCTATGACAGCGGCACAGCGATCGTGCGGACGACGCTCTTCGACGACGCGGGCCAATCTGTCGAAGTCGTCGACTTTGCGCCGCGTTTCATGCACCACGGCCGGATGTTTCGGCCGGCCCAGTTGGTGCGCAGGGTTCGTGCGCTCAGTGGGCATCCGCGCATCCGGATCGCAGTGCAGCCGGTCGGCGGCTGGGGTGGCCAACCGCACGCGGTCACACGAGGCACCAACCACCTGCGCTTTGTGCTGCCGGATCAAACGCTGCGGCTGACCACCGACGCGCCCTTGACCTATGTGGCGGATCAGACCTGGTTTTCGCTGCACACGCCGATCAGCCTGCTGCTGGGTCCGGACGAAACACTCGATGGCGGCATCGAGGAAACGGCACGCTGGTTCGAGGAAGCCACAGCCCGTCATTGGCGTGAGTGGACGCGGCGACTGGCCGTGCCTTTGGAGTGGCAGGACGCGGTGATCCGCGCTGCCATCACGCTGAAGCTGTGCCAGTACGAGGAGACGGGCGCCATCGTCGCGGCGATGACCACCAGCATCCCCGAAGCCCCGGGCAGTGGCCGCAACTGGGACTACCGGTATTGTTGGTTGCGGGATGCCTTCTTCGTGGTGCGGGCGCTCAACAGCCTGGCTGAAGTGGGCACGATGGAGGACTACCTGCGCTGGCTGCACGACGTGGTGCGCAGCAGCGGCGGTGGCCACGTGCAGCCCTTGTATGGCATCGGCCTGGAGCGCGAGTTGCCCGAGCGCATCGAGCCGGGGCTTGCCGGCTACCGTGGCATGGGGCCAGTGCGTGTGGGCAACCAGGCCTGCGAACATCACCAACACGATGTCTACGGCAACATCGTCTTGGGTGCGGCGCAAGCCTTCCACGACTTGCGCCTGTTTCGCCGCGCCGGCGTTGACGATTTCCGCGCGCTGGAGCTGATGGGCGACCGGGCCTGGGAACTCCACGATCAGCCCGACGCGGGCATGTGGGAGTTGCGGACGCGCGCACGCGTGCACACCTCGTCGTCGCTGATGTGCTGGGCAGCCTGCGACAGGCTGGCCAAGGCCGCCGCCGCCCTCGGGCTTCAGGATCGGGCCCGATGGTGGGGCGCGCGCGCTCAGACCATCAGAGACCGCATTCTTGAACGTGCCTGGAATGCCCGTCGCCAAGCCTTCGTGGAGAGCTTCGACGGCGAGCACCTGGACGCCAGTGTGCTGCTGATGGCGGAGGTCGGTTTTGTCGACCCTCGCGACCCCCGCTTCGTCAGCACACTGAGCGCATTGGAGCACCACCTGTGCGATGGCCCCTTCATGCGCCGCTACGAGGAGGCCGACGACTTCGGCCTGCCCCAAACGGCGTTCAATGTCTGCGCCTTCTGGCGAATCGACGCGCTGGCCCGCATCGGACGCGCGGACGAGGCTCGAGAAATCTTCGAGGCCATGCTGGCCTGCCGCAATCCGCTCGGCTTGCTGTCCGAGGACGTCGCACCCGCAACCGGCGAACTCTGGGGCAACTTCCCGCAAACCTACTCGATGGTTGGCGTGGTCAATGGCGCCGTGCGGCTGTCGCGCCCATGGGACGACGTTGTCTGAGCCGCGGCGCCTGCCGTGCGGCAACAAAAAAGCCACCTCGTGGGTGGCTTTTTTGCGCTAAGTTATTGAAAACATTAGCTGTTTTGGTGGGCCCTGAGTGACTCGAACACTCGACCAACGGATTAAGAGTCCGCTGCTCTACCAACTGAGCTAAGAGCCCGAAAACTGTGTCTGGAGCATGCCCCAAACGATGGTGGGTCGTGCGTGACTCGAACACGCGACCAACGGATTAAAAGTCCGCTGCTCTACCGACTGAGCTAACGACCCCTCCGTGTAGAGCACGACATTCTAGCATTCAAAATTTCGTCAGCGCCAGCCCCCCGATGCAATCTGGCGCAAGACCTCGCCGGCGGCCACCATGCCGGCGGTGGCGGTGACGGCCACGCTCGAGCCGTAGCCATGGCAGTTCAGTGTGCCGTCGGTGTTGCACGCGGCGTCGGCCGGTGGGGCCACGCTCTCGCGCGAGAACACGCAAGTCACGCCGATGCGGCCGGTGCGCGGGGCGCCGGCCTTGCGCAGGCGCTGCCGCAGCGTGGCCAGCAGAGGGTCGTGCGTCACCTCGGACAGGTCGGCCAACTCGATCTGCTCGGCGTGTTGCTTGCCGCCCGCCGCACCGCAGCACACCAGGCCCACGCGCTGCGCCTGGGCCCAGGATGCAAGCGCCAGCTTGGCCTGGCCTTGATCGCAAGCGTCGATCACGGCCACCACAGGCACGGGCAACAGCGCGGGCCAGTTCTGCGGTGTGGCGAATTCATCCACCACCAGCACGTCGCACTGCGGGTGGATGTCGGCGATGCGCTGACGCAAGGCCTCGCCCTTGGCCATGCCCACCGTGGCGCCCAGGGCCTGCACCTGGCGGTTGATGTTGGACTCGGCCACCTGGTCGAAATCGATCAGCACGAGTTGGCGCAGGCCACTGCGCGCCAGCGCTTCCACAGCCCACGAGCCCACGCCGCCCAGGCCCACGACAGCCACGCTGGCCTCGCGCAAACGCTGGTAGCCCGCCGCACCATAGAGCCGGCGCAGGCCGCCGAAGCGGCGCTCAGCGTCGGCCAGTTCGTCCGGCTTCGTTGCAGGCAATACGCCAGCCACTGCGGCCGTCATGCGATCCGCTCCAAACGCCACACCTGCCAGCGCAGGGCCAGCACCGCGCCGGCAATGATGGCCGCCACGGCCAGAAAGCTGCCGAGCGACAAGGTGGACAGGCCGCTCAAGCCCTGGCCGATGGTGCAGCCCACCGCCGTGACGCCGCCCACGCCCATCAACACGGCGCCGAGCAGGTGATTGGCGGTGTCTTCCACGCCCCGAAACCCTTCCCAGCGGAAGCTGCGGGTGGCCAGGGCCATGACCGCGCTGCCAGCCACCACGCCCAACAGAC
>Ga0268298_10004249_pt1 | contig 14102 bp, 6 predicted proteins | sample WWTPWeurt_MetaG_FD_194462 | JGI IMG/M metagenome (GOLD analysis project Ga0268298, IMG submission 194462) | Activated sludge microbial communities from WWTP in Nijmegen, Gelderland, Netherland - WWTP Weurt | ecosystem: Engineered > WWTP > Aerobic digester > Activated sludge | place: Netherlands... | reverse complement strand
GACCCTCGGCTTCCTCTCTTTGGTCTTCGCCAGCATCTTGCCCATCCAGAACTTCGGCTGGATGTGCGCGATCGGCACGACGGTGGCGTGGATCAACACCTTTACGGTCTTGCCCGCGGCGCTCGCGCTCTTGCCCCTGCCGCGCTCGGCGCTCTTCGCGGGTGCTACAAAACAGGGCGGATTCTTCGCCTGGCTCGATCGTCAGATGGCGAGCCTCGCGCTCTACGTCAGCCGGAGCTCGGCGATCATCTTGGCCATCACCGCGGCGCTCGTCTCGGTGGCGGCCTACGGCTTCACCAAGCTCTCCTTTGAGACCAACACCCTCGAGTTCTTCCATGAGCACGCCCCTTTCCGGCGCGCCGCGCAGTTCGTGGAGGAGCACCTCACGGGCCCTTATGGCTTTCGGGTCTGGGTGGACACCAAGGAGCCCGGCGGCCTGCGGAAGGTCCAGCACCTCGCCTCGCTGGCGGCGCTCGAGGAGCACCTGGCGGCGATGCCGGAGGTCACCGCGGTGGTCGGCCTGGCCGACATCCAGAAGGCCATGAATCGGGCCATGACCCGCGATCTCGACGAGGACTATCGCCTCCCGCGCACCGACCGCGAGGCCTCGGCTTACCACACGGCCTTCTCGCTGAGCCTTCGGGCGGGCCTCGATCTCGGCAACCGGGTCAGCGCCGACGAGGCCAGCTCGCTCATCGATGTCCGCCTGAAGAACCGCTCGGCGGAGTGGGTGGTGGGCTGGGGCCGCGCGCTCGAGTCTTGGGCCACCATCCACACCCCGGATCTCGCGGTGAAGGTCACCGGGCGCGCCTGGCTGTTCTCCTATGTCCTGAGCGAGATGGCGGCCTCCTTCTTCTCCGACGTGGCCCAGGCGGTGCTCACCATCTCGATCACCCTGTTCTTCGTGGCTCGGACCTTCCGCCTCGGCCTCATCGCCATGGTGGTCAATGTGCTCCCGCTCTTCGTCACCGTGGGCTTCGCCTCCTTGATCGGGGTGCGCCTCGATCTGTCCATGGTCGTCGCCTGCAGCGTGGCCATGGGCATCGTGGTCGACGACACCATCCACTATGTGGCGAAGTATCAGCGCATCCGCGGGGCCGGCCGGGATCACGAGCACGCGGTGGTCGAGCTGGCCGAGGAGCACAGCAAGGCCTCGGTGGCGACCATGCTGATCTTGATCAGCGGCTTCTCGATGTTCGCGCTGAGCGACTATATGGTGACCTTGAACTTTGGCGTCACCACCGCGGCGATGTTGTTCGTAGGCTCGCTGTTCGACCTCTTCGTCGCGCCGGCGATGCTCAAGCTCTGGGGGATGAAGCAATGACTACCGAAGCACGCGGCTCCAAGCTCTACGTCTTGGTCCCGCTCCGCGCGGCGATGGCTGCGGGGATCGACGTGGGCCCGCACCTGAAGGCCTGCGGCATCCACCTCGACGCGGTGGGGGCCGAGCACGACGCTTGGTTCACCCGGGAGGCGGTGCATGAGCTGTGGTTTCGGCTCGCCGAGGCGGTGGGGGACCCGGTGTGGGGCCTGCACATCGCCGAAGCGCAAGCCGAGGATCCCTCCGCCTTCGGGGTGATCGAATACGCCGCGCGCAATAGCAAAGACCTCGGCGACGCGCTCGAGCGGGTCGGGCGCTACGCGCGTCTCATGCACGATGGCATCGACGTGGTCTGGAGCCGGGATCCTGCCGCGGGGGCCACGCTCGCCTACCGCATCGCCGACGCCAAGCACGGCCACAACCGATTCGCCGCCGAGTGGGCCATCACCTCCTGGGTGCTCCGCGGCCGGCGCTACGTGGGGCAGGACTTCGCGCCCACCGAGGTCAGCTTCAAGCACGCCGCGCCCGCCGATCTCCGCGAGTACGAGCGGATCTTCGGCGGCCCGGTGCGCTTTGGCGCCGCTTATCCCGGCCTCACGATCGGTGAGGAGCACCTCAGGCTCCCCGTCACCGGCGCGGACTCGAGCCTGCTGCGCGTGCTCGAGACCCACGCCAAGGAGCTGGTCGAGCGCCTGCCCGAGCACGACTCGGTGGAGAGCCGCGTGCGCACCTACTTGGCCACTGCGCTGTCCTCCGGCGGCGATGGGAGCATGGCCGGCGTGGCCGCAGCGCTGGGGGTCGGCGAGCGCGCGCTGCAGCGGGAACTCAAGGAGAAGGGCACCACCCTGCGCGAGGTCGTCGATGACTGCCAGCGCCAGATCGCCATGGCGATGGTCGAGCGCACCGATCTCCCCGATAAGGAGATGAGCTTCCTCCTCGGCTTCAGCGAGCCCGGCAGCTTCACGAGCGCGTTTCGCCGCTGGACCCAGAAGAGCCCGCTCGAGCTGCGGCGGAAGATCCCGAGCTATCGGAGCCGTGATCCGATCGGGCTCCTCAGGGAGCTGCAGACCGACCCTATCGCCATGTTCCTGAACATGCGCGCGGAGCACGGCGACATCGTGGAGGCCACCGTCGGGCACCTCCAGGGCGTGTTCCTCTTCGCGCCCGAGGACGTGGAGCATGTGCTGGTCACGAACGTGAAGAACTACCAGCGCAAAGAGGCCCGAAGCTACAAGCCGCTCAAGCAGTTCCTCGGCGCGGGCCTGGTGACCTCCGAAGGCGAGCTCCACCAAAAGCAGCGCAAGCTGATCCAGCCCGCCTTTCACCGCCGCCAGATCGCGAGCTTCTTCGGCTCCATGCGCCGCCACGCCGAGGCCCTGGTGGAGTCGTGGCGCCCGCGGGCGCTGGCCGGGGAGGAGATCGACGTCACCAAAGGCATCTACGCCATGACCTTGGCGATCATCGGCGAGACCATGCTGGGCGCGGATCTGGAGAAGGACGCCGAAGATCTGGGGCACGCGGTCGGGGTCGTCATGTCCTCCATGCACTGGACGAGCACGACCATCCTCCCCAAGGCCGAGCGCTGGCCCACCCAGAAGAACCGTGAGGTCATGGCCGCCAAGCGCTTCCTCGATCAGAAGGTGGAGGAGATCGTGCGGCAGCGCCGGGCCTCCGGGGCAGGCTCCGATCTGCTCGGCATGCTGATCGAGAAGGCCGAGCACGACGGCACGCTGACCGCGGAGCACTTGGCCGATGAGGTCCTGACCATGTTCGTGGCGGGCCACGAGACCACCGCGGTCGCGCTGACCTGGGGCCTGTGGCTCATCTCACAGAACCCGGGCGTTCGTGAGCGGCTCGAGACCGAGCTCGAGCAGGTGCTCGGGGCGCGAGGGATCGAGCTCGAGGACGTGGAGAAGCTGCCCTATACCGGCCGGGTCGGGCAGGAGATCTTGCGCCTCTACCCCTCGGTCTGGGCGCTGGCCCGTGAGGCGGCGGAGGATGACTCCTTGTCCTGCTACCCGATCCGCGCGGGCACCAAGGTCTTCTTCAGCCCTTATGCGATCCATCGTCATCCGCGCTATTGGCCGGATCCGGAGCGCTTCGATCCCGATCGCTTCCTGCCTGAGAAGGTCGCTGAGCGTCCGCGCTACGCCTATTTCCCCTTCTCCGGCGGCGCTCGAAAGTGCATCGGCGACGCCTTCGCTGAGCTCGAGCTGGCGGCGGTGATCGCCACTTTGCACCGCGCCTATCGCTTCGAGACGCGGCCCGGCCATCGGCCCGTCCCGGCGCCCAACGTGACCATCCCGCCGGCGGCGGGGCTACCGATGCGCCTCACGGTCGCGGTTGATCGGCGCTCCCAGGAGTCGATGCGATGACCCTGGGGCGTAGCTTTGCGTACTACAGGCGTCGGGTGCCGAGCGACTGAGGCCGCCGATCAAGACCCCATCCCGCAGGCACGACCTCTGCATTGGGCGTGCGCATGTTCGCGCACGGTCTCAGGCGCTGGGTGGCCTCCGCCGGCGCGGGCCTGCTCTCGGCGCGGGCACCAGAGATTCGCCGCGGCTTCGACGCCTGGCTGGGGCTAGGGGCCTACGCGGTCTTGCTGAGCTCGGCGCTCTCGGCGGCCGCGGGCACCGTCAGCTATGCGTTCCACCTCGGGGCGTCGACGCTGGCCATCTTCGCCCTCTCGGTGGTGGCCCACGACGCGATCCACCGCGCGGTGAGCCGTGACCGGCGCTGGAATCGAGCGCTGGGCTGGATCGCCTGCCTCGCGGTGGGCGTCCCTTTTCATGTCCTCGAGGACTCGCATCAGCGGCATCACGCCTCGGTCGACACCCCCGCCGACCCCGAGCTCTACTGCCAAGGTCCGTGGTGGCAGGTCCCGCTGCGCCTCGCGACCGTGCTCGGCATCTACTATGTCCATGCCGAAGGGACGCTGGATCGCGCCGGGAGGCGGCGGGCGCGGCTGTGGCTCGGCGCCTGCGCGGTGCTGGTGTTCGCGCTGCCCTCGCTGGTGCTGCTCTGGGTGGTCCCGGCGCTGCTCTCCTCTTTCTGTTTTGCGCTCCTCACCGTGTGGTTGCCCCACGGGCCGCTGGCTGGCCCCGTCCTGCGCTGGGCGCCGAGCATCACGGGGTACCACGAGGATCATCACGCGCGTCCGGCGTATCCCGTTCACCAGTACCACCAGCTCCATGAGTGGCGACGCTGCAAGGGGCGCCAGTCCGCTGACCTGCCGCAGTTGACGCAGCAGGACTGTAACGCTGTCTCAACTTGAGACGGTTCCCCCCCAGGCTCAACCTGAGACAGCCGTCGGTCGATGTCTTCCGCGCGCGGGTGACCAGGGTCCCCGCACGATCAGGAGGATTTGATGAGCAATGCCATTCCCGTCGACGAGCCGAGCCGGTCCCGCCGGCAGAGCGATCGCCGCGAGCGCACCGCGGATGTGCTGGTGGAGATCTTGCTCGAGCAGGGCGTGGACACCGTGTTCGGCCTCCCGGGCGGGACGGTCGCTCCGATCTTCGACGCGCTCCTTGGCCACCCCGAGATCAAGGTCGTCATCACCAAGCACGAGATGAGCGCCATGTTCGCGGCCGCCGCCTACGCGCGCATCTCGGGGAAGCTCGGCGTGGTGCTGGTCACCTCCGGGCCAGGCGTGCTCAACGCGGTCACGGGCCTCGCGACCGCGGGCCTGGACGGCGCCCCAGTGCTGCTGATCGCGGGCGAGGTCTCGCGTTCGCTCTATGGCAAAGGAGCGCTCCAAGAGGGCAGCGCCTACTGCCTCAACGTCGTAGCGCTGACCCAGCACGTCGTGAAGCTGGCCTTTGAGATCCCGGACGCGGTGGCCGCTCCCCACGCCCTGCGCCGGGCCATCCACGTGGCCACCTCGGGTAAGCGAGGGCCGGTGGTGGTGACGGTGCCGCTCGATGTCTCCAAGTCCTCCACCCACGTACCGCGCGTCTCGCAGAGCGCGACCGCCGAGGCCAGCTTCGATGAGGACATCGTCCGCGCCGTGGCGCTGTCCCTGTCGCGCCCGAAGAAGAAGCTGATCTTCGCCGGCACGGGGACGAGGCAAGGCAAGGGGCCCCAGATGCTGCGGGCGCTGGCCGAGAAGCTCCAGTGCCCAGTCATGACGACGCCCAAGGGCAAGGGCGTCTTCCCCGAGGATCACCCGCTGTCGATCGGGGTGTTCGGGATGGGAGGCCACCCCTCTTCGACGGAGTATTTGAAGGGCGGAGTGGAGACGGTGCTGGCGGTCGGGACGAGCCTCAGCGATCTGGCGACCAACGGCTTCTCGCAGCTGCTCTTGCCGGCGCGGACCTTCGTGCACATCGACATCGACCCAGCGCAGGTCGGGCGCGCCTACCCCGCGCACCTGACGATCTGCGCGCCAGCCGAGCGCGCGCTGGAGGCGATCTTGGCGCGGGTGGAGCCGGAGGCCGAGCGCCGGAGCTTCGGTATTCGGCGGGAAGCTCCGATCGCCATCGCTCGGGCCGAGGAGGGCCGCATCTCCCCGGTGACCGCGGTGGAGGAGATCCAGAGCGTCCTTCCGCGGGACGCGATCGTCACGGTGGACAGCGGAGAGCACTACTTCTTCGCGACGCACTATCTCCGCACGTCGGTGCCCGATGGGTTCATGGTCATGACGGGTCTGGGGGCCATGGCCAACAGCATCGGCGGCGCGATCGGCGCTCAGCTGGCCGCGCCCGGGCGGCGGGTGGCCACGATCGTCGGCGATGGTGGCTTCTTGATGGCCTGCGGTGAGATCGCCACCATCGCCGAGCTGGGGCTGCCGATCAGCTTCTACGTGTTCAACGACCGGCGCCTCGGGATGGTCGAGCTCGGGAACATGGCGATCTTCGGTCGCACCCCCTCCTATCCCACCGGGCCCGTCGATCTCGCGGCCTTGGCGGCCTCACTCGGCGCGCAGAGCTTCGTGGTCACCGCGCCGGGTCAGATCAAAGAGATCGAGGCCCAGCGCAGCCCACAGCGCCCGATCGTCGTGGATGTCCGCGTCGACACCCGGGTGCGCTTCCCCAAGAACGGTCGCTTCGAAGCGCTGGGAAAGTCCGTGTCCTGAAGGAGTTCCAACAATGTCAGCAATGAACGTGGGGATTTGGGGCATCGGCGTCGAGTTGCCGGCCCTGGTGCGCACCAATGACTGGTGGCCCAAAGAGACCGTAGCGCGCTGGTCCGAGCGGGTCAGCGGGAAGCTCGACCGGCCGCCCGAGGGCGAAAATGAGCTCGAGCTGGAGGGCGGTCGGCTCGTCCTCGAAGCGATGGCCGAGCTGCGCGACGATCCCTTCAAGGGCTCCCGCGAGCGGCGAGTATTGCCAGAAGGAATGCGCACCTCGGAGCTCGAGCGGCTCGCGGCCGAACAAGCGATCGCGCGCGCTGGTATCGACCGGGGCAGCATCGACCTGGTGCTCTCCACGACCAGCGTCCCTGACTATCTGATGGTGCCCAATGCCTGCCGTACCCATGAAGAACTCGGTCTCTCGCGACGCTGCTTCACGCTGCAAACCGAGGGCGTGTGCAACGCCTTCCATATGCAGCTCAGCTTGGCCCAAACCATGATTCAGGCGGGGCGAGCGAAGGTCGCGCTCCTCATCCAGTCCTCCGGGACGACGCGCCTGATGAGCCCAGAGGACCCAATGTCCGCCTGGTTCGGCGACGGCGCCACCGCGGTGATCGTGGGAGCGGTGGAGCCGGGCTTTGGGCTACTAGGACAGAGCCACGAGACCCATGGCGAATACTATGAAGGACTGGTGTGCGGGGTACCGGACCGACCGTGGTACTCCGGAGAACGTCCGCGAGCCTACATCGTCCGCCCGGAGCTCTCGCGTCGCTTGCTGCTCGAGACGATCCATCGCAGTCACGTCCTGATCGCCGACGCGCTCCGGGAAGCGCAGCTGGCTCCTGACGACATCGACTTCTATGCCGCTCATCAGGGGTTCGCGTGGCTGCGAAGCGTGACCCAGAAGCTGGCGCGGCTGAGTCGGGCGCGGTGGATCGACTCGTTTCCCTGGGCCGCCAGCGTGCTTGGGGCCAATATCCCGCTGATCATGGGCACCGCCGAGCGAGAAGGGCTGCTCAAGCCCGGGGACCGGGTCGCGACCTTCGGCGGTGCGGCCGGATCCATCCTGAGCTCGGTCGTCCTGCGCTGGGGAGGCCGCGTCTCGCGCTGAGACAGTTACTTCGAGGTGCATCAAGCTGCGGAGCAGCGAGCCGTTTCGGACTGGGAGACCGAGAGGCGCGTCCCATGCTTGAAGTATCCTGCCGCGCATTCGACCTCATCCTCCGCATTGCCGGAGACCTTGGGATCGACGCTGCGGAGCTCTTCGATGGCACCGGCATCGACGCTGCTATCGCCCGGGATCCCGAAAAGCGCGTGGACTGGGAGCCGTACCTGCAGGTCGTGGAGCGGGTCTGCGAACGCGCGGGAGGTCTGAGCGCGATCGAGGCGGCCGGCGCAGCGCTCACGGACGTGCCGGTCTCGGCGGCGCGCCTGGCTGGCTTCTTTGCCAGCCCGCTTCAGTTCTACCGACTCGCCGCGAGCTGGTCCTCCAAGAACCTCTTCACCATCCTCGAGACCGAGGTCGTGGCCCTCAGCGCCGTCTCACTCGAGGTGCGAATCCGAGTTCCCGAGCCGCATCGCCTCACGCACGCCTTCGCCCACCTGACGGCGGGGACCTTCCGGGTGGTGCCGCGCTTTCTCGGACACTCGGACGCGACGGTCCAAACGAGCTGCGACGCCAAGGGTTGCGTGTATACCATTCACCACGTGCCCTCTCAGACCCTCTGGGCGCGGGGAGCACGGGTCCTGCGTGCGGTCTTTGGCTTGGGTTCGATGTTTGACGAGCTCAACGCGCAGAACACCGCGCTGTCGGCGCAGGTCCGCGAGCTCAGCGCGGCCCGAGAGGCCGCCGAGCGAGCGGCCGCGCTCGAGTCGCGGCTGTTTACGACGATGACGCATGAGTTGAGAACACCGCTGGCAGGGGTCATCTCCTTGGCTCAGCTCCTCGAGTCCGAGCCAAGTGCGCCGGATGCGCGCGAGACGCTGGGCCAGATCCTGAGCAGCGCCCAGGGGCTCCTGTCGATGGTGAATGACGCCGTCGATCTGCGTCATGGCCGCCCCGAGCAGCCAGCAGTCTACGGAACCGTGGCGCTCGGCGAGCTGCTGGCCGTGGTTCATGCTCGCTTCGATCGAGACGCACAGCACCGAGGTCTAGACTTCACTGTCGAGCTCGACCCGCTCGTCCCCGCCCATGTGAATAGCGACCGCAGCGCGCTGGAGTTGGTGCTGCTTCGGCTCGTCGACAACGCCCTGCGCTTCACCGAGCGCGGCCGAGTGGTCCTCCGCTGCTACTTACACGGCGAGCAGCTCTGCTTCTCGGTCCTCGATACGGGGCCCGGCATCCCCAAAGCGATCCAATCCCGCATCTTTGAGCCCTTTGTTCAGGCCGCTGAAGGTCTGTCGCGGAGCCACGCTGGGCTAGGAATCGGACTATCGGTGGCCAAGAACGCCGCGCAGACCTTGGGCGGCTCGATCTCGATGGAGAGCACGGTCGGTCAAGGTAGCCGCTTCGTGTTTTCTCTCCCCTACGTCGCGGAGACCAAAGCTATGTCCGTCCCACCCAAGGCCGCAATTGCCAGCACCGCTCAACCTTCACCAGCCCCCGCCGCCGACGCCGTTCAGAGCAGCGGGACCTGCGTGGCCCTCGTCGTGGAGGACAACCTCGTGAACCAGAAGGTCGTCGTCCGGATGATCAATCAGCTCGGCGCGACGGCCGAGACGGCGGAGAACGGACAGATCGCGGTGGAGCGCTTTGGGAGCCGACACTACGACGTGATCTTCATGGACCTCCAGATGCCGGTCATGGACGGGTTTCAAGCCTCCGCCGAGATCCGGCGTCGGGAAAAGGCCGGCGCTCAGGGCCGCGTCCCCATCATCGCGGTGACCGCGAACTTCGAAGAGGAGTTTAGGCAGCGCGCAGCCTCCGTTGGCATCGACCAGTTCCTCGGCAAGCCCGTGTCCAAGGCTATCCTCTCGGAGGCTCTGACCCGGGCCGGGGTGGAGGGCTGGGCCGCGAAGGCGGGCTAAGCGGGTTTTGGCCCGTTGGGATGAACCCCATCGCCGCGCGTCGGCCTACCTCGGCAGGCCTCGTCGGGAACTTGAGCCGATGTACGAACTTTCTCGCCTCCCCCCCCGACTACCGTCCGTGGACCGTCCTTCCGTAGCTGGGCGCCGGCGACGGTTGGCCGAGCTCGCTGGCACGCCCCCTGCGAAGGCGGCCCAGGGTCGGCGTATCGTGCGGAGGACCCCATGAGCAGCGCAGCAACCTGGAGACGTCGCTACTCGATCGGAGCCCTGCTCGGGGAGGGGGCCTTCAAGCGCGTCTACCGCGCGATCGATCTCCACTCGAGCACGCCGGTGGCCTTCGCGCAGATCTCCTCCGTCGACCCCGAGGCCTTCGAGCGGGAGCTGGCGCTGGCTCGGCGCGTCGCTCCGGAGCACGTCGCCAGCGTCCGCGACGCGCACCTCGATCGCGCGGCCGAGGTCGGCTACGTCGTCTTTGAGCTGTGCGAAGGACCGACCCTGGCCAAGCTGGTCGACGCCGGCCCCGTGCCGCTCCCGCGGGCCCTGCCGATCATGCTCGCCTTCGCCCGAGGTCTGGAGGCTGTTCACGCCGCGCACATCCTCCACCGCGACGTGAAGCTGGAGAACGTCATCCTGTCCCCCCGGGGCGCCAAGCTCAGCCTCAGCATCTTGGACTTTGGCCTGGCTGCGGAAGCGGAGGATCACAAAACTTGCGTCGGCACCACGCTGGTGGCGGGCACCGTGGGCTACCTGGCCCCCGAGGCCGTGCGCGGGGAGGCGCTCGACGCACGAACGGACGTGTACGCGCTCGGGGTGTGCTTCTTTCGGCTGCTCACCCGGCGCTTTCCGCTCGAGGTCCAAGGCTCCACCTTCGATCACCTCCACGGGATAGCGCAGCTCAAGGCGCACGACCTCAGCGCGCTGGCGGGGCAGCCCGGCATCATTCGTGACCTGATCGCGCGCCTGCTCGCCACCGAGATCACCGATCGCCCGTACTTGCCCGAAGTCGTCGCGGTGCTGGCGGAGATCGATGGCGCCGCCGAAGAAATCGCCCCCGACCTCGCCCTTCGCCGCCGCGCTCACCGCCCCGGGCCGGCCTGGGCGATGGAGTGGAGCGTGCCTCTCGCCGGCGCTACCCCGTCCACGCTGCTACCGGCGCCCGATGGCTTCGCGCCGCTCATCGCCTGGTCTGCGCGCGCGCCGAGCGTGGTGCACGCCCTGACCCGCGAGGGGGCGCTGCGCTGGCGGGCCCAGGTCGACCTCGAGATCCTGGCGGGCGTCCGGGCGGACCTCGATCGCGACGGGGTCCGCGAGCTGTACTTGGTCGGCAGCGATCGCCTGGTCTCCCTCGATGCGCGCGGGAAGAAGCGCTTCGAGCGCCCGCTCGCTGCGCCGCTGGGGCCCGGCGTCCCCAGCCTGCTCGTCCTCCCGGGTCAGAGCCGAGCGCGGCTCGTGATCGACGGCCTCCTCTACGACGCGGAGGGCGCGCCGAGCATCCCTTTGCCGCTCACCTCGGAGGGTGACGGGGAGCGCCTCATCGACGCCGCGTCCGGGCGGGGCTTGGCCTACAACGGCCTCGCGCATCAAGCCTTCCGCGGAGGAGCGGAGACCGCCGCGGCGATCGTTCACCGGCCCGGAGCCAGTGAGTTCGTGGTCGCTCACCTCGAGCGGACTAAGGGCGCGCCGCGCGTCGTGCTGTCGATCTACGGCCCAGGTGGCGGCCTGGTTCAGCGCTTCCGCGTCGTCGACGCCGAGCTGCCGACGGGGGACGTGGTCCGCGCCGCCGCGTTCTACTCCAGACACGTGGAGATCTTCGGCCCCGAGCACGCCCCCCTGGCCTCGCTGGGGCAGGACGGGGAGGCCGTCATCCTCATCCCCTTTCTTGGGCCGCCAGCGCCGCTCCCCTCGTTCATCGCCGCGTTCTCGCTCGGGGAGGATCGGGAGCTGTGGCGAGAGCCGTGGGGACCGGGCAGCGTGGTGCTCGGCGACGCCGACGGCGATGGGTTGCCCGAGGTCATCGCGGGGGACGGACACGCGCTCGTCTCGTGGTCGGTGCGCAGCGGAGAGCGTCGCTCCGAACAGGACGCTGGTGGCCTACCCGCGGCGGTGGGGGACCCCTTCTCCGTGGGCCGGACCTTCTTGTTCACTGCGTCCAGCGAGGCGATCGACGTCCTTCGCGGGCCGGAGTGTCTCCCCGGTCGCATGCAGTGGCTCGGGCCGCGCGGTGACCTGTGGAGGAGCGGTGCGCTGCGACCTGATGGACTGCCCTTCGGGCTGACCTGAGGAGCGCCGGTCCAAGGCCCACACCGGTATCTTAGTAGCATATGAGTGCGCGCCTCTCTCTGCTCCTCTTGCTCGCGGCCTGCGGTGGAACGGCCGGCCGCAAGGTGGGGGCAATCTGGGGGGAGTTCATCTGTTCATCTCTCTTCGAACGAGCCGCCTCGAGCCCCGGGACGCCAAGGCTCGGCTGTGGATCAAGGACGTGACCAGCGGCGAGAGCCTCTCGGACGTCCTCCTCTTCCCTGACCTCGTCGGGGACCGCGCCAGCGCCGAAGCGGTGGGTCTGCGCGCGATCCTGAACGACTGCCAGAAAGCGGCGGGTCGCGCGCTCGTGGTGGGTGCGTCTGTCGAAGAGGTGGGGGGGCGTGTAGCCGCACAGGAGCGGCGCGTCATGGGCGGAGGTTGCCCGCGAGAGGCCGACCCGAGCGGAAAGTGGGGAGGCTCGCTTCCAAGGTCGCGTCCGAAGTATGGGTAGAGAAGTGACTGATCAGGGGCAGGACGAGGTCGTCCACAACTGGGAAGAGGACGGAAGCACCACTGTCGACTTCATCGCAGACACATCGATCTTCGAGGAGGACGAGACCACCGGCGAGGCCGTGATCCTCGGGCCCCCCGGTCCGCTCGTGCCCTACGAAGCGGCTGAGCAGGTCCATATCGGCAGCGTCGCCCCGCAGCTCATCTACGTCGATCAGGAGACGCAGGCCCGCGTCGTCCCCGCCGCCGTGCCCCGAAAGACCGGGACGCAGCCAGGCCCGATGACGCCGTACGAGGCCTTCGTCTTCGATCTGATCGACGGGACCACGAGCGTTGGTTCCATTCAGCGCGCCGGCCTCCTCTCTCAGGCCGAGGTCACCGGCGTGCTCTACAACCTGCTCGATCGCGCCCTGATCGAGATCGATCAACCGCCGCCGATCTCGGAGGAGGACGACGAGCGCACCTCCCATCTCCCCAACCCCTTCGAAGGCCCGGCCGGCGCCGATCTCGCGCAGGCCGCGCGCGTGCTGCTCGATACGCACGGCTTCTCTGCGCTCGATGCCAAGCTGGCCCCCGTCGCTCCGGCCGCAGCGGTGGACGATGGGTCGAGCTCGGACCTGCGGTGGATTCCGTCGGTCCCTGCTGATCAGGTGTCGGAGGTCTCGCCGAGCGACGACCCCTTCGCGTTCAACGTGGCTCCGGCCATGCCTCTTCAGGTGCCCCTGATCGCGCCCGTGGTTGCGGCGCCGACTACCCCATCGGTGACTCCCGCGCCGCGCGCCGGACTGCCCGGCGTACCCCGGGGTCCGAGCTTGCTCCCTCCTCCGCCGATGATCGCCGGGCGACTGTCGAATGCTCCGTCGCCGAGCGTCCTCGATGCCGCGCCTGCTCCGCCGGCCTTGACCGCGGTGCCTTCGGTGCCGCCGGTCTATGACCTGGTCGCGCCGCCGATCTCGGCGCCGCCAGAGCCGGTGCCTCCCAAGGCCGTCGCGGTGATGCTCGCGCCGGTTGCCGTGATGCCCGCGCCGATCGCGATGATGCCCGCGCCGGTCGCGGCGATGCCTGCGCCGGTCGCGGTCATGCCCGCGCCGGTCGCCGCTCCGCCCAAGTCCGTCACGACGATCTCGGGACTCACCGCGCTCCCGGCGGAGCCTCCCTCCGCGCGCCCCGCCGCTCCCCGCCGAGCGACGCTGCCCCCGGCGGAGTTGCCGTCCGCGCCCGCCAAGGCTCTTCCGCCCGCGGCTACGACCTCGCCGCGCTCGATCGCGCCCGCGACGACGTCACCGCGCGCCGCCAGCGCCATCGCGCCGCCGCCCCCCTCCACGACCTCCCCCCGGGCCGCCAGCGCCATTGCGCCGCCGCGCCCTGGTGAAGAGCCGCCCAAGCTGGACTCGGAGCTGCTCGCCGAGATCCCCGCGCAGCGTTCGCCGCTGCTCCGGACGGTGAGCTCCACTGCCCACTACAAGGCTAAGCAGCTCTTCGAGGCCGCGTTGGCCGATCGCGCCAAGGACGATCTCGTCTCGGCCCGCATGAACCTCAAGCTGGCGATCGCCTTCGATCCCAGCAACACCAAGTATCAGCGCATCTTCCTGGAGGTCGGCGAGCAAGCCGCGCCCAGCAAGATCCCGCCCAAGCTCGCCTCACCCCAAGGGCAGCGCGCCTTCGATGAAGGCTGCTCCTGTGAGCTCAAGGGCGACGTTGACGCGGCTATTCGGCACTTTGAATCCGCGCTCAAGCATGGCGAAGATCCGGTGGTGCTCAACCGCTTGGGTGTGCTCCTGGCCATGAAGAAGAGCGATTTTATGCGCTCGCAGTCCATGCTCGAGCGCGCGATCGAGCTCTCCCCCGACAACGCGATCTACCAGCACAACCTCACCAAGGTCCTCACCCGCGCCGCCGGTCAGTCCAAGAACAAGCGGGGCTCTAAGG
>Ga0268298_10004248_pt1 | contig 14106 bp, 7 predicted proteins | sample WWTPWeurt_MetaG_FD_194462 | JGI IMG/M metagenome (GOLD analysis project Ga0268298, IMG submission 194462) | Activated sludge microbial communities from WWTP in Nijmegen, Gelderland, Netherland - WWTP Weurt | ecosystem: Engineered > WWTP > Aerobic digester > Activated sludge | place: Netherlands... | reverse complement strand
GACGCCGACCCAGCCGGCGCGTCGCGATCGATGCACGCGATGGAGCTGACCGTCGCCGGCTCGCTGCTCGGCACGCCGGCGTACATGAGCCCCGAGCAGCTGCGCGGCGAGGCGATCGACGCGCGCGCCGATCAATTCTCGTTCTGCGCGTCGCTGTACGAGGCGCTGTACGGCGCGCCAGCCTTCGTCCGCGGTCCGATGACGATCGCCGCGCTGGTCACGGCGATCGAGGACGGCGCGCTGGCGTCGCCGCCGCCCGACGATCCGGTGCCGCGCTGGGTGCGGGCGGCGGTGGTGCGCGGCCTGGCCGCCGATCCGGCCGCGCGCTGGCCCGGCATGGGCGCGCTGGTGGCGGCGCTGATCCCGCCGCGGCGGGTGCCGGCGGTGATGATCGGGCTGTCGCTGGGCGCGGTCGCGGTGGCGGCGCTGGCGGTGGTCGTCGTCGTGCGCGCCGATCGCGGCACCCGCCACGCGCCGGCGGCGCCGCTCGAGGCGGTGCGGCGCTTCGAAGTGTCGCTGGCGAGCCGGCTGGCGGTGTCGCCCGACGGGCGGCGGGTCGCGCTGGCGACGCCCGACCGGATCGACGTGCGCGATCTCGACGGCGGCGCGACCTGGTCGCGGTTCGCCGCGGGGCACCCGATCCACCGCGTCGAGTTCGTCGACGCCGATCACCTGCGCTTCGGCCACACGCTGCCGTTCGCGGTGGTCGACTGGACGCCGGCGACCGACGCCACCCGCGAGCTGTGGCAGCGCCCGGGCTGGGAGCGCTGGCTGGGCCAGCTCGATGGCCAGGACGTGGTGGCGCGGCAGCGCCCCGGCGGCTGGACGCTGGGCCTGGCGGCGGCGGGCGCCGCCGAGGTCCGCGAGCTGGTCGCGGTCGACGGGCAGGTGCCGGTCGCGGTGAGCGCCCCCGACCGTCGCCGCCTGGCGCTGTTGCTCGAGCGCCGCTACGACGGCCAGGTGGCGATCCTCGGACCGGGCGGCGTCGTGGCCCGCTCGCCGTGGATCCCGGCGCTGACCGCGGTGCACTGGCTCGACGACCGCACGTTGATCTACGCCACCGGCACCGTCGACCGGCCGACGTTGTGGGCGGCGGCGATCGTCGGCGACGGGCTGGGCCCGCCGCGACCGCTGTACCAGCGCCCGCGCGGCTGGTTCGGGCAGCTGGCGGTGGCCGGCGATCGCGTGCTGTTCATCGACTCGGGCGCCACGTTCCGCTCGCGCGTGATCGATCGCGCGGGCGGCGCGGCGGCGGCGCGCGAGCTGGACCCGGCCGTGGTCGGCGCGACGCTGGCCTGGCTCGACGAGACGACCTTCGTCACCTGGAACCGCGCGTCGGGACAGCTCGAGCGCCACCAGCTCACCGGCCCGATCGGCGCGACGCCGGCGCGGCTCGACGGCGAGGTGGTCAGCGCGACCCGCGCCGACGACGTCATCATCGCGGCGCTGCGCCGCGACGCCGGCCGCGAGCTGGTCGCGGTGTCGCTGACCGACGGCCGCGAGCTGTGGCGCAAGCCGCCCGGCTGGGGCCGCGGGGTGCGCTGCGCCGCCGACGCGACGCCGCCGTGCGCGGTGATCCACGACGGCGAGGGCGACGATCAGCGGCTGACCTGGATCGAGCCGCGCACCGGCGCGATCGGCGCGCCGTTCGCCGCGCGCGGGCGGATCGACGACGTCGCGCTCGGCCCGGGCGGCGGCGAGGTGTGGATCGCCGACGGCTCGCGCCAGCTCAAGCGGCTCGCCGTGGGGTCGGGCGCGGTGACCGAGGTCGAGATCGGGCTCGCGCCGCGCGCGCTGGCGGTCGATCCGCGCGGCGGCGTGCTGGTCACCGGCACGCGGGTCGTCACCCAGTACGTGCTGGCCCGGGTCGACGGCACGACCACCGAGGAGCTGATGCAGTCGCGCGACGATCTGCTGTTCTTGCCGCGGCCGTCGCCGGGCGGCGGCGCGATCAGCGTCATGGGGCGGCTGTTCCTGCCGGCGCTGTTCGAGCTGCCGCGCCACGCGCTGCCGTAGCGACCCCGGTTGCGACCCGCGGTCGACGAAGCGGGGGTGCGGCCCCACGCGGCGGCGGGCGCGCCGCGCGTCGGCGGGCACTTGCGGCGGCGCCCGGCCTGGCACACGCCGTGCTCAAGCGGAGTGGCGAGACGCTTCCCAACCCGCACCATCCGCAGGAGCACCCCATGACCACCGCCACCACCGCGTTCGCCACCATCGACTCCACCGCGCTCACCACCGTCACCGGCGGCGTCGGCGCCGACGTCAACGCCAACGCCAACATCAACGTCACCGCCGACCTGAACAAGCCGATCGGCGCGCTCGATCAGATCGGCGGCGGCGCCAGCCGGCTGATCGGCTGCGCGACCGGCGCGTCGAGCATGCGCGAGTTCGGCAACTGCATGCTGACCGGCCAGCTCGGCAACGTGCCGGCCGCCCCGGGCGCGGCGGCGCCGGCCGGCCAGTAGGCGTCGCGCGGCGTCGCGCGGCGTGCCGTGCCGTCGCGGCGTGCCGTGCCGTCGCGGCGCGGCTTGTCGGCGTCGGCGGCCCATGCGACCGTCGCCGACGATGAGCCGCCCGTTCGCGCTGCCTGGCACCCGGCCCCGCTTCGCTCCCGATCGGCCCATCGACGTCGAGCACTACCGCCTGGCGGTCACGCTCGATCCGGCGGCGCAGCGCATCGCCGGCACCGCGACGCTCACCGTCGCGGTGGTCGCGCCCACCGTGGCCGAGCTGGCGATCGACGCGGTCGAGCTGGAGATCGACGCGGTCCGCGTCGACGGCGCGCCGGCGCGGTTCCGCCACGACGGCAAGCAGCTGTGGATCGCCGCCACCGCCGCCGTCGGCACCCGCCTGGCGGTGGCGATCGACTACCGGGGCCAGCCGCGGCGCGGCCTGTACTTCACCGCCCCCGACGCCGGCTACCCCGACAAGCCGGCGATGGCCTGGACCCAGGGCCAGGACGAGGACTCGCGCCACTGGTTCCCGTGCATCGACGCGCCCCACGACAAGGCCACCAGCGAGGTGATCGCGACGGTGCCGGCGGCGTGGACCGCGCTGTCCAACGGCGTGCTGATCGCCGACTCGGTCCGCGGCGCGACCCGCACGCTGCACTGGCGGCTCGACGTGCCGCACGCCTGCTACCTGGTGACGCTGGTCGCCGGCGACCTGGCGACGATCGAGACCCGCTGGCGCGACGTGCCGGTCAGCTACCACGTCGTGCGCGGCCGCGAGGCCGAGGCGGCGCGCACGCTGGCGCGCACGCCGGCGATGCTCGAGCTGTTCTCGCAGACGTTCGGCGTCGACTACCCGTACCCGCGCTACGCGCAGGTGTTCGCCGCCGACTTCATCTTCGGCGGCATGGAGAACACCAGCGCGACCACGCTGACCGACGTGATCCTGATCGACGAGCGGGCCGCGCTCGACTACGACATCGACGCGCTGGTCGCGCACGAGCTGGCCCACCAGTGGTTCGGCGATCTGGTCACCTGCCGCGAGTGGGGCGAGGGCTGGCTGCACGAGGGCTTCGCGACCTACGCCGAGTACGTCTGGCGCGCGCACCACGAGGGCCGCGACGCCGCCGACCTCGAGCTCGACGAGTGGCTCGAGATGTACTTCGCCGAGGACGGCAACCGCTACCGGCGGCCGATCGCGACCCGGGTCTACGACGAGCCGATCGACATCTTCGATCACCACCTCTACGAGAAGGGCGCGCGGGTGCTGCACATGCTGCGGCGCGAGCTCGGCGACGCCGGCTTCTGGGCGAGCCTGCGCCACTACCTGGTCAAGCACCGCCACGGCGCGGTCGAGACCCGCGACCTCGCGCGCGCCATCGCCGAGGCCACCGGGCGCTCGCTCGACTGGTTCTTCCACCAGTGGATCACCGACGGCGCCGGCCACCCCGAGCTCAAGGTCGCGGCCAGCTGGGATCGCGCGGCCGGGCTGTGCGAGGTGCGGGTCGAGCAGGTCCAGGCCGTCGAGGGCGCGACGCCGCTGTTCCGGTTGCCGATCGCGATCGAGCTGGTGGTCGACGGCCACCGCCACGCCCACGCGGTGGTGCTCGACGAGCGCCGCGGCGCGTGGTTCTTCCCGGCGGCCGAGGAGCCGACCCAGTGCGTGATCGATCCGGGGCGGACGCTCCTGGCCGCGGTCGACACCGACAAGCCGCTGCCGTGGTGGCTCGCCGAGCTGCACGGCGCGCCGCTGGCGATCGATCGCGGCTACGCGGCCAAGGCGCTGGGGCGGATCGCCGGGCCCCAGGCCCGGGCGGCGCTGATCAAGGCGCTCGCCGACGACGGGTTCTGGGCGGTGCGCGGCGCGGCGGCCGCGGCGCTGGCGGCGATCGGCGGCGACGCCGCGCGCGACGCGCTGGTGCGGGCGACGATCACCGAGACCCACCCGCGGGCGCGCCGCGCGATCGTCCGCGCGCTCGGCGAGTTCCGCCACGATCGCAAGGCGGCGGCGGTGGTGGCCGACGTCGTCGAGCGCGGCGACGCCAGCTACTTCGTCGAGGCCGAGGCGTGCCTGGCGCTGGGCAAGCTGCGCGCGCCGCAGGCGCCGACGCTCTTGCGCCAGGCGGCGGCGCGGTCGTCGTTCATGGACGTGATCCGCCAGCACGCGTTCCGCGGCCTGGCCGAGGCGCGAGACGACGCCGCGCTCGAGGTGCTCACCGCCGGCGCCCGCTGGGGCACGCCGTCGGGCGGCCGCCGCGCCGCGCTCGCCGCGCTGGCCAGCCTCGGCCGCGGTCGTCGCGATCGCGAGGCGGTGCGGGCCCGCGAGTTCGTCGAGGAGCTGCTCGCCGATCGCGACTTCCGCGTGCAGGCGGCGGCGCTCGAGGCGCTCGCGGTGTGGGGCGATCGCGCGGCGGCGCCGGCGATCGACAAGCTCTTGGCCCGCGAGCTCGACGGGCGGCTGCGGCGGCGCGGCAAGGAGATCCTGCGCGACCTCGGCGCCGCGGCGGCCACCAGCGACGAGCTGGGCCGGCTGAAGGACGAGCTCGCCGGGCTGCGCGCGACCACCACCGCGCTGCGCGATCGGCTCGAGAAGCTCGAGGCGCGCGCGCCGGCGACGACCCGGCCGCGGCCGGTGCCACGCAAGCGCGCGGCGCGCCCGGCCCGCGCGGCGCGGCCGGCTCGCCCGCGCGGTCGTTGAACCGCGGCCGCGACGCTGTGATAGCGTCGAGCGATGATGCGCTCGTCGTGGCCCGCGCTGGCCGTCGTCATCGCCGCCTGCTCGTTCACCCCGCAGGGTGAGACCGACGCGCCGGGTGGCGACCCCGACGCGGCCACCGGCGATCCCGACGGGCCGGGCGCGATCGACGCGCCGGGGGCGATCGACGCGCCGGCGACGATCGACGGGCCGCCGTGCACGCCGAGCTGTAGCGGCGACCTCCTCGACACCTGTGGCGGCGGCGCGCCCGAGACCTGCCCGGCGGGCTGCGGCACCACCGGCGGCGCGCACTGCCTGGTGTTCCAGCCGTCCAACGGCGTGTCGACCGCCGCCGCGATCGCGTCCACCGCCGACCTCGCGATCGCCAGCGGCCGGCTGGTGGTGTTCAACACCGACGACGGCAGCATCACCAGCTACGATCACGCCAACGCCGATCCGATGGTCATCCGCGCCGCCGGCACCGGCGTCATCGCGCAGATCGACTTCGCGACGCGCAGCCAGACCGGCGCGCCCGAGCTGGGCGTGTGGTCGCTGCGCACGCTGACCTTGCCTGACGGCAACGCCTGGGTCGGCTTCCGCGGCGCGCGGGTCGCGGCGGTGATCGCCGCCGGACCGATCACCGTCCACGGCTGGATCGACGTCAGCGGCGGCCAGGACCTCGCGGGCGCGACGTGCACGTCGTGCCCCGGCGCCGGCGGCGGGCCGGGCGGGACGCTCGCCGCCGCGGCCAGCGGCTGCGCGCCCGGCGGCGCCGGCAACTACTCGTCGACGGCGTGGGAGACCGGCGGCGCCGGCGGTGGCATGGCGACGCAGGGTGGCAGCGGCGGCGCGTCGGTGATCGCCGGCGGCGCGCCGGCGTCGATCGCCACCTGCAGCGGCGTCGCGCTGATCCCGCTGGCCGGCGGCGGCGGCGGTGGGCGCGGCGCCACCAGCGGCGGCAGCGGCGGGGCCAACGGCGGCGGCGGCGGCGGCGGCCTGCAGCTCACGTCGCTGGCGGCGATCGTCGTCGACGGCGCCGACGCCGAGGTGTTCTCGGGCGGGGTCGGCGGCGACGGCACCGCGGCGGCCTGGGGCGGCGGCGGCGGCGGCGCGGGCGGCGCGCTCCTGCTCGAGGCGCCCAGCGTGACGCTTGCCAACGGCGCGGCGGTGACCGCCAACGGCGGCGGCGGCGGCGCCGGTCACCTCGCCAACGACGGCGAGTTCGGCCGCAACGACACCCAGCGCGCCGCCGGCGGCGTCGGCGACGGCATCAACAACGACAACGGTCGCGGCGGGGCCGGCGGCGTCACCACGGTGGTCGCCGACGTCATGGGCCTGCCGTCCAACGGCCGCGGCGGCGGCGACGGCACCGGCGGCGGCGGTGGCGCCGCGGGGCGCGTGCGCCTCAACACCCGCGAGGGCCGCACACCGATGACGACCGGCGCGGTGCTCAGCCCGGCGGCGTCGATCGGCACGCGCATGGCGCAGTGATGGGCCACCCCAAAATGTTCGTGCGCACCGGCCTTGACACCGCGCTGGCGCTCGTCTAGAAACCTCCAACCTCGCGGAGACGCGGGCGGATAGCTCAGCGGAAGAGCATTGCCCTTACAAGGCAGTGGTCGCAGGTTCGAACCCTGCTCCGCCTACGAGCCCTGACAACTAGCTGAGATTTCTGGAGCGGTAGTTAAGTCGGTTATAACGCCGGCCTGTCACGCCGGAGGCCGCGGGTTCGAGTCCCGTCCGCTCCGCCACGAGCCATCACACCTGTGATGGCTCTTGGTCTTTTCGGGCCCCGCCACGTCCGTCATGACCGATCCCCACCGCGACCGCCATCGGGCGCACTTCGATCCGCGCCAGCTCGCCGCCGAGCTGCGCGATGGAGGCGAGGTCGCGGATCACGCGTTCGATCGCCTGTACCCGGCGCCGCTGCGCACGATGTCGCGGGTGCACTGGACGCCGCTGGCGGTCGCGCGCCGCGCGGTCGAGCTGCTGGCGCCGCTGGCGGGCGAGCGCATGCTCGACGTCGGCGCCGGCGTCGGCAAGGTGTGCCTGGTCGGCGCGCTGCGCTCGCCGGCGCACTGGACCGGCCTCGAGCTGCGGCCCGCGCTGATCCGCGCCGCCGAGCAGGCGGCCCGGGCGCTGGGCGTCGCCGAGCGCACCAGCTTCTTCGCGACCGACATGGCCACCTTCGACTGGACCGGCTACGACGGCGTCTACCTGTACAACCCGTTCGGCGAGTTCCTGATGCCGGCGGCGGCGACGTCCTTGCGTGAGGTCGGCCCGCTGGCCGGCGAGTACTCCCACGCGGCGCGGGTGGCGCAGCACCGCCGGCTGGTGGCGGCCACCGAGGAGAAGGCCTGGAGCCTGCGGCCGGGCGCGCGGGTCGTGACCTTCCACGGCTTCGGCGGCGTCTGGCCGCCGTGCCTCGACCTGGTGCACCGCGAGAAGATCAGCACCGACGTGCTCGAGGTGTGGGTGCGCGGCGACGCGCCGCACCGGCCGCCGCCCGACCCCGGCGTCGACCCGCTGGTCGAGGGGCTGCGCGGCCGGGTGCGCTGACCGCCGATTTCACGCAACCGGGCTCCCGGGCGGCCGATAGCCGTCGGCGAAGGAGCCCCGATGATCGCGTACTCGGACGACGGCCACCCCGAACCCTGGAACGGTGAGCACCTGCGCTGGCACATCGCCCGCGGCGCACAGCTGCTCCGCGAGCGCGGCGCGCCGCCGCCGACCGAGGCCGAGGTGTGCGACGCCCTCGACGTCCACGTCGAGCTCGGCGTGCGCGCCGGGCCGCGGGATCCCGAGGCGCTGGCGACCGGGCTGTTGCTGCTCGAGGCGGTCGACGCGGTGCGGGTCGCCCGCGGCCACCGCGTCGGGCCCGCGGCCGGCGGCGGCCCCGGCGCCGCGCAGGTGGCGGCCGGCGTGGTGCGCGAGGTCATCGCCGAGGTGACGCGGCGCCCCGACGTGGCGTGGGCCGACGATCTGCGCGCCCAGGTGTGCGCGCGGTACGCCGCGAGCGCGGCGGTGGTGGCGACCGCCGCGGCGGTCCCGCGGCCCCGCGGCTTCGTCGCGCGCGCCCAGGACTACCTGGCGCGCCGCCGCCCCGCCGCCGAGCTGCCGCGCCTGGCGCTCGCGCTGCGCGACGCCGAGGCCCAGGCCATCGTCGATCTGGTCGTGGCCGCGGTCGATGGTCCCGACGTCGAGCCGGCGCTGCGGCAGCTGGTGGCGATCGCGTACACCCGCGACAGCCTCGGCCTCGATCGCGCCGGCGTGCTGGCGCTGGTCCGGCAGCGGCACCCGCTGAGCTGATCGCGCTACGCTGGGGCATGCCCGGGCTGGACGACGTCGATCGCCTCGCCGCGCTCCACGCCACCGGCCTCACGGCGGCGCCCGCCGACGAGGCCTTCGACGATCTCGCGGCGCTCGCCGCGCGCCTGCTCGCCGCGCCGGTCGCGCTGGTGTCGCTGATCGATCGCGATCGGCAGGTGATCGCGAGCCAGGTCGGGCTGGCCGAGCCGTGGGCGTCGCGCCGTGAGGTGCCGCTCACGCACTCGCTGTGTCAGCACGCGGTGGCGCGCGGCGGCCCGCTGGTGGTGCCCGACGCCCGCGCGGACGCGACGCTCGCCGACGCGGCGCTCGCCGCGCTGGGCGTGGTGGCGTACGTCGGCGCGCCGGTCCACGCGCAGGGCCAGCCGATCGGCGTGGTGTGCGCGATCGATCACGCGCCGCGGGCGTGGAGCGACGCGCAGCTCGCGCTGCTGCAGCGGCTGGCCGCGATCGCCGCCCGCGAGCTCGAGCGGCGCCACCTCGACCTGCAGCTCGCCACCGCGACCGCGGCGCTGTGCGACCAGCACGATCTGATGACCGCGGTGATCGACAGCATGGACGAGAGCGTCGTCGTGGTCGATCCCGCCGGCCAGCTCATGCTGGTCAACCGCGCCGCCGAGCAGACCTTCGGGCCGGCGGCGGTGATCGACGTGATGACCCGCGCGCCGAGCGAGGTGCCGGCCGTGCTCGGGCTGCTCGACGTCGACGGCGTGACCCCGCTCGACCCGGCGCGCACGCCGATGCAGCGGGCGCTGGCCGGCGAGGTGGTGCGCGGCTGCGAGCTGGTGGTGCGCGCGCCGGCGACCGGGGCGCCGCGCTGGCGCAGCGTCAACGCCGCGCCGATCCGCGCCGCCGATGGCCGGGTCCGCGGCGCGGTCGCGGTGGGCCGCGACGTCACCGCGATCAAGGAGGCGCAGCGCGCCCTCGAGCGCTCGGCGACCCGCGACGCGCTGACCGGCCTGTACAACCGCCGCGGCGTCCACGAGCACGCCCAGCTCGCGCTGCTGCGCGCCGAGCGCTCGGGCCGGCCGCTCGCGCTGATGTTCCTCGACCTCGACGGCCTGAAGGCCATCAACGATCGCCTCGGCCACGCCGCCGGCGACGCCGTGTTGCTCCGCCTCGCCGAGCTGCTGCGCGCGACCTTCCGCGCCAGCGACGTCGTCGGCCGGCTCGGCGGCGACGAGTTCGTCGTGGTCGCCGTCGACACCGGCGACGATCCCGACGGCGTCCGCCTGCGCGCGCGCCTCGACGCCGCGCTCGCCGCCCCCGGGCCCACCGGCGCGCCGCCGCTGGCCGTCAGCGTCGGCGTCGTCGTCCACGATCCCCGCCTCGGCGCCCGCACCCTCGACGAGCTGCTCGCCGACGCCGACGCCCGCATGTACGCCGCCAAGCGCGCCCGCCGCGCCGCGCGCCAGGGCGAGGCGTCGCTCACCCCGCGCGGGTGAGCGCCCGCGCGATCCCGGCGCCGCGCGCGCGTCGCGGCGCCATGTAAGATGCGCGGACCGATGGGGACGGTGCCCTCCGCGACCGCGGCCAGCGTGCTGGCCGTCCTGACCAAGGCGCGCCTGGTCGAGCTCGCCCGCAGCTTCGACCTCGCCGTCGCCCCCGACGTCGCCAAGGCCGCGCAGATCGCCGCCATCACCGCCGCCGAGGCGCGCCTCGACGCCGTGCTGCCGCGGCTCACCCGCGACGAGCTGCGCGCCGCGTGTCGGGCCCACGCCGTCGACGCCAGCGGCCGCTCGCGCACCGACCTGATGCGCCGCCTCGGCGTCGAGCCCGCCGCCCCGACCGCGCCGCCCGACGCCGACCTGCTGCGCGCGCTGGGCCTGCCGAGCCCCGGCCAGATCGCCGTGGTCCGCCACCGCCAGCACCTGGTCACCCGCGTCCACCCCGCGCCGGCCCCCGGCCAGGAGACCCGGGTCGAGCTGATCTGCCTCGACGACGACGCCGCCGGCCGCGAGCTCGAGGTGCTGTGGGAGCGCGAGCTGGGCGCGCGCGTCATCGAGCCCGCCGACAAGGGCCTCGGCGCCATCACCGCGCTCGATCCGCCGCGCCACTTCGCCGCCTACTTGCACGCGCTGCGCTGGAACGCGGTCACGTCGACCGACGGCAAGCTGTTCCAGGCCCCGTTCCGCGCCGGCATCAAGCTCCTGCGCCACCAGCTGGTGCCGCTGATGAAGGCGCTGGCCCTGCCGCGCGCCAACCTGTTCATCGCCGACGACGTCGGCCTCGGCAAGACCATCGAGGCCGGCCTGGTCATGCAAGAGCTCTTGCTGCGGCAGAAGGTCGAGCAGATCCTGATCGTCGCGCCGGCCGCGGTGTGCCTGCAGTGGCAGGGCGAGATGGAGCAGCGCTTCGGCCTGCGCTTCGAGCTGTACAACCGCGCGTTCGTCGGCCGCCGCCGCCAGGAGCGCGGCTTCGGCGTCAACGCCTGGGCCACCTACCCGCGGTTCATCATCTCGTACCAGACCCTGCGCCGCCCCGAGTACCGCGAGCTGTTGCTGGCGCACCTGCGCGAGCAGGCGCAGCTCGGCGGCGCCGCCCACAAGAGCCTGCTGGTCGTCGACGAGGCCCACCACGCCGCGCCGGCCTCGGCCCAGAAGTACGCGGTCGACTCCGACACCACCGACGTCGTCCGCGACGTCGCCGCCGCGTTCGAGCATCGCCTGTTCCTGTCGGCGACGCCGCACAACGGCCACTCCAACTCGTTCTCGGCCTTGCTCGAGATCCTCGACCCGCAGCGCTTCACCCGCGGCGTCCCGGTCAAGGACCGCGCGGTGCTCGACGAGGTCATGGTGCGCCGGCTCAAGCGCGACGTGAAGCGCCTCGAGCACAGCGACGCCTACCCCGATCGCCACGTCGTCCAGATCGATCTGGACGCCGCCGCGCCGACCGCCGCCGGCCCCACCGCCTGGACCGCCACCTACCGCGAGGGCGAGCGCGCGCTCGACGCCGTCGCCGCCGGCGCCAGCGGCACCGCCGACCTCGCGCTGTCCGAGCTGCTGCGGCAGTACGCCGGGGTCGTCGAGGTCAAGGGCAAGCGCGGCCGCCTGGCGCTGGTCAACCTGCAGAAGCGGCTGCTGTCGTCGATCGACGCCTTCGCGCGCACGCTGGCGCGCCACGCCCGCGCGGTCGCGCCCGAGCTGCTCGCCGCCGGCCGCGGCGACGACGACGACGACACCGGCGGGGCGCTGTCCGACGAGTACGGCGCCGAGGACGACCGCGCCGCCGAGGACGACCGCGCCGCCGACGCCGCGGTCACCGCCACCGGCACCGCGCGCGCGCTGCTGGCCCAGATGATCGCGCTGGCCGAGCAGCACCGCGGCGCGCCCAGCCCCAAGGTGCTGGCGCTGCTCGACTGGATCCGCCGCCACCAGTGCCCCGCGGTGGCGATCGGCGGCGCCCCGGCCAGCGCCAGCCGCGCCGACCGCGCGTGGACCCCGCTGCGGGTCATCGTGTTCACCGAGTACGCCCACACCAAGACCTGGCTGCGCCACCTGCTGGCCGCCGCGTTCGACGGCACCGATCGCGCCGAGGCCCGCATCCTCGACTTCCACGGCGGCATGTCCGACGAGCAGCGCGCCGCGGTCCAGCGCGCGTGGAACAGCGACCCCGCCGAGCACCCGGTGCGCATCCTGCTCGCGACCGACGCCGCGCGCGAGGGCGTCAACCTCCAGGGCCGCTGCGCCCACCTGTTCCACTTCGACGTGCCGTGGAACCCCGGCCGCCTCGAGCAGCGCAACGGCCGCATCGATCGCACGCTGCAGCCCGCCGCCCACGTCTACTGCCACTACTTCTTCTACCCGCAGCGGGTCGAGGATCGCGTGCTGCAGGTGCTGGTCGCCAAGGTCGATCGCATCGCCCGCGAGCTGGGCTCGCTGGGCACCGTGATCGCCGAGCAGCTCGCCGACGCGCTCGACGACGGCATCGACGCCACCGCCCTCGACCGCCTGGCCGACGCCGAGTCGCTGCAGGGCTCGGTCGATCAGTTCATCGCCACCGCGCTGGCCGAGCTCGAGGTGTTCGGCGAGCGCAACCGCCACGCCGACGACGTCGAGGCCGCCGCCGAGATCCTCGGGCGGTCGCGCGCGGTCGCCGGCTTCGACCACGAGCACCTGCGGGACGCGATCGACGTCGGCCTCGCGCTGGCCGGCGCGCCGTCCGGCCTCGTCCCCGACGGCCCCGGCCGCTTCCGCCTGCCGCCGCTGCCGGCCGGCTGGGAGCGCACCCTCGACACGCTGCGCCCGCCGCGCCAGCCCGATCAGGAGCCGTGGGACTGGCGCGCGCTGCCGCCGCTGCCGGTGGTGTTCCACCCCCCGGCGACGATGACCACCGAGGTCGTCCACCTGCACCTCGCGCACCCGTTCGTGCAGCGGATCGTCGCGCGCTTCCTGGCCCAGGGCTACGCCGCCAGCGACCTGGCCCGGGTCACCGTCGTCGAGAACGATCAGGACGCGCTGACCCGGGTCATCGCGTTCGGCCGCCTCACGCTGTACGGCCCCGGCGCCGCGCGCCTGCACGAGGAGCTGATCGCCGTCAGCGCCCGCTGGCGCGAGGGCGGCGGCACGCTCAAGCCGTTCGCCGAGGACGCCGATCGCAAGGCGGTCGAGCGGCTCGAGGAGCTGCTCAAGCGGTCGCCGTCGCTGACCGTGTCCAAGGCCGCCCAGGCCTCGCTGTGCCGGGCCGCGCCCGACGACTTCGCGGCGCTGTGGGCCCACGTCAAGGTCGAGGCCGACGCCCGCCAGCACGCCGCCGAGCTGGCGCTGACCGCCCGCGGCGCCCGCGAGGCCGAGGCGCTGCGGCAGATCCTCGAGCGCCAGCGCCAGGCCATCCGCGCGCGCATCACCGAGGCCACCCAGCTCGAGCTGTTCGGCGCCGACGACGCCGCGATCGATCGCCGCCAGCGCAAGCAGTTCGACGACGACCTGCGCCACATGCAGCGCCGCCTGGACGAGATGGCGCGCGAGCTCGAGCGCGAGCCGGCCCGGGTCGCCGCTAGCTACCAGGTGGTGCGGCCGCGGCTCGAGCCGGTCGGGCTGGTCTACCTGTGGCCGGAGAGCCGCTGATGGCGTTCGATCTCGAGGCCCGCTTCCACGAGACCTGGCTCGGCATGGTGCAGCCGGTCGAGGGCCTGGTGGTGTCGATCCCGGTGCTGGTCGAGGCCCAGACCATGGAGCGCCACGGCCCGGCGCTGCAGGAGACGTTGATCGCCCGCTGCCCGAAGGTCGACGCCGCCAGCGGCGTGCCGCTGGCCGACGACGCCACCGGCCGCACCCGCGCCCAGCGCGACGAGCTGGCCCGGCAGCAGCGCGCCGCGCCCCGCCGCTACCGCGACCTCGCCGAGCTCCTGGCCGACGTGCTCGGCTGGACCCCGGACCTCTACGATCGCGGCGACGCGCTGTCGCCCAACCTGGCGCGCTACATCGCCGAGGGCCACCAGACCCTGCGCCCGACCCTGGCGCTGAAGCGGCTCGGCGACCCCGCCGCGCCGCCGCCCGCGCCGCGCCCCGCCGCCGCGCCCCGCGGTGACGACGCGCCCGCGCTCGACGACGACGACGACGCGCCCGACCGCGACGACGACGCCCCCGACGACGACGCCCCCGACGACGACGCCCCCGACCGCGACGGCGACGG